>Ga0207695_10000374_pt1 | contig 101673 bp, 81 predicted proteins | sample KBSC54metaG_FD_184354 | JGI IMG/M metagenome (GOLD analysis project Ga0207695, IMG submission 184354) | Corn rhizosphere microbial communities from Kellogg Biological Station, Michigan, USA - KBS C5-4 metaG (SPAdes) (version 2) | ecosystem: Host-associated > Plants > Roots > Rhizosphere > Soil... | reverse complement strand
CGCTCTCGCTGCTTAATTAATTAAGTAGCCGGTCGCTCGGGCTTCGCCTACGGGCCCGTACCGACCGTCGCACAGTAGGCTGGCCTGTCCCCCTCCGCCTGCGGGGGCCCGGCGAGACCAATCAGGCTGGTCGCCGTCGTATCTTCGCCCGTTCTAAACGCCGGTGACGAGACAAAACGAACCGGGAAAAGCATGAATGCTCTTTGCTGAACGTAGTTTCGGACGCGGGTTCGACTCCCGCCGCCTCCACCATCTAGCTGTCCCAGCTTTCGCCGGGTCACGGTCTAACTTCCATCAGCTCGATCTTAGCAATCGCCCATCGAATAGCTCCGCGTTCTCACCCTTCGAACGAGGCTGTTTCAACGCTGGCAGTGCTTCCGGATCTGCGCGCCACGCTGCGATTTCGACCAGCCGCTTTTGTTCCTCACCTGAACTCGCTCGAAGCGCCGAATGTACGCTGGGAAGAACGCCCGGTCCGGCAGCGACAAGCGCCCACATGGCACGGTCAGCGACATCCCCGTCTGCTGACGAAAGCGCCGCAATCGCCGCCTGAGGATCAGCATCGATGCGATCCCACAACTGATACCCGGCAACCAGCGGCATCACCATGTGCTGCTGCCCGGATCTCGGCAGGTAAACGGATATTCCATAGCGGTAAAAAGGCAGCGTATGTCTTCTTTACCACTCAGGACTAGTTACGAATGCATGTTGATCCGTACAGAGTCTATGGCGCCCTTTCTAGCTGGTTGTCACCTGCCAGTAGCCTGATTGTCATTCCTTCGTAATGTTCGCGAATGGATCAAGAGTGATGACGTCTCAATGCGCACCGTTCCACCTGGACCAGCGCAGCTAGGTAAGTTCGGCTTCTGCCACAGCTAGGAGGAACCGCGGGACACTGTTCACGAAATGGGTAGTCCTGGATCCAGCTGCTTTGATAGTGCATGTGCATTGGGGTGTGAATGCCGCGACAGTTCAGCTGACAATCAGCGCGTCGAAGGCCACTGGCCCGGGCCCGTTGTTTACGATGGCAATGGAGTGCTGGCCCGGCGCAAGATCCGCGATCTCACACACTCTTTGCTGCGCCAGTCGTGAACCCCTTGTGGACAGGTCTGCTGAGGCGCGCGTGCGCCCGTCAATCTGCACTTCGATCGTACCCGCACCTGCTTGCTTGGGAGCAACGACTACAACATGTCTGCCGGTGAAGGATGAACTCCAGACATCGCCCGGCGTGTCGCTCGTGGTCACGTCGTTGTTGTAATCTCCGGTGCCCAGGTTGCAGCGACGAAGCCATCCATGAGCGACAACTTCCGGATCGTCGTCGTTGATCCAGCGCTTGTCATGTGTAATGCGGAACGCACGGCAGCCTGACGCAAGCGACGCATTGGAGATGCCCGGCAAGGGCCCAACGGCCGCACCCGAAGTGATGGTGATCCCCTGTTCCTCCTGCACAAACGTCAGCGGCACATCCGAGCCGAGCATTTCCACTTTAGACACCTTACCCAATGTCGCTCCTCCGGCACGAAGCGCTTTCAGCGTTACCGTGCCACCTTTCCAATCCAGAAGAGTGGCATACACATGGCCGTGGTTTCGGGTATAGCAGACGCCGGTTTCACTAGAGACCTCAAAGGGACGCGAGCCATAAACCGGCTCCCCATTGACTTTGAGCCATGCGCCGATGTCCTTTGCGATGACCACGACCTCGGGGTCGAGATTGCCGCGACCGTGCTGGGTTAGATTGAGCAGCATCGCTCCATTGCGGCAGACATTCTGCATCAGCGAGCGGACGAGCGTGTGTGCATCCAGGTACTTCTGCCCGGTTTTGTAGTGCCAGTCGGCAATGGTCGTCTCCGTCTGGAACGGATAGGCCATGATCTCCGGTTCGATGACAGCCTCGCTGCTCTTGACCAGCGCACGATCCACATCGGGAAGCAGCTCAGGATGGTCCTGGAAACTGTTGTACTGGCCACCCACACCCTTCAGATTGATCACCGCCTCCATCTTTCCGTGGTTCCACTGCAGCGACTTGTTATAGAAATTTGCAATGAGCGCCGGGGCAAGAAAACCTAGTCCCATGCGTACGCCCAAATCCGTTTGGGAATTGCCCGCGTGCTCGTCAAAATAGATCAGGTCGGGATGGTACTTGCTGATCGCATCGTCCACGCGCCACATGAACTGGTTGGCGAATGGCGAATCCAGCGGGTCCTGTGAGGTGTGGATCGGTCCATATAGGTCTGCCGGATCCAGGCCCTCCCACCATTCCCCTCTCCCATCTCGAATAGTCTGCAGCGCATCGTAGGATACGCCCTCCATCGGCCCGTTTTTGTCGCTGCTGTAGCGTACCGGCATGAACTGGCCCCAAGTGCGGGGCGGGGTGTCATGGAAGCCAATTCCAAAGCGCATCCCGTGCCGTCGCGCAATCTTCTCCCAGGTGCCGACGATATCCACCTTGGGACCGACATGGGTGGCGTTCCACGGTTGGTACTTCGAATCGAAGCAGTCGAAGTTGTCATGGTGGCAACCCATCGCCATAAAGTAACGGGCGCCCATTTCGACATACAGGTTCATCAGTTCTTCGGGATTCCAGCGGTCGATCACCCAGTTATGGCAGATATCCTTATACCCGTACTCGGAGGGATGCCCGAAATGTTTCAGGTTGAAGACGTACTGCGGTCTTCCTTCCTGATACATGCCGCGCGCATACCAGTCCCCATCCTCTGGCATCGACTGCGGATCCCAGTGAGCCCATGCGCCGAACTTGGCTTCGCGCCACCACTCGGGAGCCGTATACGATCTCCCGAGCGTTTTCCAGTCCGCCGTATGAGGCCCGGCTGCAACGGGCAATGCTGGCAGGTTCCAGATGTCCGGGGGCAGGCCGAGATCGTCGCCGGTCTTGATTCCCGCAATGCTCACGCCCACATCGTTCGGCTCCAGCTTAATGGTCAGAGTCGCGTTCGCAGGGATTGTGAGTGGAATGATTGCATTCAAGAAAGAGGTAGTGAGTGATCCGGAAGAATGAACATTTACCTTGGCTGCCGGCCCGTCATTCACAGTCACACTGATCGTGCCTACCGAAAGGGACGCATAGCGGATTGCCAGCTTGCTGCCCGCGTGGACACGTTTCAAAGTGATGCCCTGGCCCGGTTCGATCAAGCTGACCAGGGCTCGTGAAGAGGGGCGATCGGGGAACTGAGTGGCGCCCCCGACAAATTCGGCCGTTGCCATCTCGAAGCCCTGCGGTTCGGCAGCCGCCGCGGTCCGAGAGAGTGCAATAGCAGAAATTCCGGCAGACAGAAATGTCCTGCGGTTCATCAATGGGGTTTCCTCGAACTTTCTCGGACGTTGATGCGATCCACCATCCTGCCGACCGCACATGCAATTTCGCGGCGAATGAAATCCCCAGTTGATTATCGATACAGTTAACGTGTTTTCCAGTGTAAACGAATCCTAAGCAGCCGCAGAATTCACTGTCAAGGCGAACATTGCCCTGCTTCTAACCATCTTTTTCTATCTAGTTTAGGGTGCCCGGGATCAGGTGGCCACCTGGTTTGGAGTTCCCCGAAGCGAAATGGACGGAGCAATCACACATCCACAGCCAAACGAGATTCGCTGGCTGGGATCGGAAACTCGTCTGCTGCAGAGATCTGGTTCTTCATCCTTTCATTCAGGGCGGCAAGCGGAGCGTACCTCCGTCGTATCCTACTTCCAAGAAGGCGGTCGGGGAAGCTCTCGCGGGTCCTTTGACCCAGGTGCCACGTACTTAAAACAATCCTATGCAATCTCGCCTTTCTGCCCTGCTCCTCCTGCTCTGTGCGCCCGCCGCCCTCGCACAATCCATCTACACCCAGAAACCAGCGGATGCCTTCGCCGTGTATCTGGAGCACGGCAGCTTCGGCGCCAGTGCCGACGGAGTAGCCGATGACACCGCAGCTATCCAATCGGCAATCGACCATGTAGCTGAGGCGACGGGGGACGGAGTGGTATTCGTCGCCGAGGGTCGCTACCGGATCACGCACACGATCCATCTGTGGACCGGGGTACGGTTGATTGGATATGGCCGGCAACGTCCGGTGTTCGTGCTGGGACCCAATACACCCGGATATCAGGAGGGTCACGAGTTTCTCGGGACGGGGCGTTACATGCTGCAGTTTGCCTCCCGCCGCCCCAACGGGAATGGCCCAGTGGTCGATGCCAATGAGTTCACGTTCTACAGCGGCATCAGCAACCTTGATTTCAAGATTGGCGACGGAAATCCAGCCGCAATCGCGATCCGCTACCACGTGGCGCAGCACAGCTTTCTGGAGCACATGAACATTGATGCCGGGCAAGGTCGCGCTGCGTTGGAGGACGTAGGCAACAACGCCAGTGACCTGCATATCCAGGGCGGAGACTACGGGATCATCTCAGTCCGTACCGCCCCTGCGTGGCAGTTTCTGCTGATGGACTCAACTATTGAGGGACAACGCAAGGCGGCGATTCGCACCCAGGAGGTGGGAATGACTCTGGTGCGCGACCGGCTGGCCCACACCCCGGTGGCGATCGAGATTCCTGAAGGCAAAGTCGAAGAGCTTTACGCACGTGACCTCTCGCTCGAAGATATTCGTCAGGCCGCCCTGGTAGTTGGGAACGCCACCAAGGCGCACCATCAGGTCACACTCGAGCACATTATCTGCCAGCAGGTGCCGACGTTCGTGGCAGCAAGCGGCACTGCTCCGGGGCTGCAGACGATTCACGCCCCGGCAGCTCGCTACGTGGAGGAGCGGTTCGTGATGGGTTTAGAGATCGGCTCCGATGGGCGCGAGAGCGGCGTGACGGTACAGCACAAGGAGCGGACGGGCGCTGCGGCAGCCGTCGCCACTGACATCCCGGCCCTACCTCCGATGGAGCAGTGGGCCAGCGTTCGCGATCTTGGTGCCAAGGGCGACGGTGGAACCGACGACACCGCCGCACTGCAAGCGGCGATCAACGGCCACCGCGTGCTCTATATTCCAAGTGGAATTTATCGCATTACCGGAACCCTGCACCTGCGCCCGGACAGCGTTCTGATCGGCTTCAATCCTTCTACCACCGTGATCACGATCTGGGATAACGAGCCCGCCTTTACCGGTGCAGGTGATGCGGTTCCTTTGATCGAGAGCGCACGCGGCGGCGATGCGAGGATCCAAAGCATCGGTCTGGATACCGGCAATGTGGACCCGCGGGCAGCCGGCGCAATATGGCGCGCTGGACCGCGCTCGATCCTGGACGATGTGAACTTTGCCGCCGGGCACGGACGCGGCGGAAACCTGCTGAGCCCGCTGCTTCCGCGGGGAGGGCGGCCAACCTTCGGTGGACCGAGCAGCGCCGACACACAATATCCAAGCCTTTGGATCCAGGATTCGGGGGGCGGCATTCTGCGTGGCATCTGGACCTCCAACACCAATGCGAAAGCTGGGCTGCTGGTGGAGAACACTCAGACTCCGACCGTGGTCTACCAGATGTCCTGCGAGCACCACATGCGTCACGAGACGCAATTTCATAACGCGGCAAACTGGACCTTGTACGCGCTGCAGACTGAGGAAGAGAACCCTGCGGGCGCAGAGTCCTTCTCTGTGGAGCTTCAGGGTTCGCACGACATTACCTTCGCGAATCTGTTTACCTACCGCGTCTCCCGGAATGTAAAGCCGAAGCTCAATGCCGTCGAGTCGACAGCGTCGACCGGAATTCATTTCGCCAACATGCACAACTTCAGCATGACGCGGCTTGCGTATGACAACAGCATTCTCGACTTCACCACAAGTGTACGAGTGCGCTCGCGCGAGTTCACCTCGTTCGAGATCCGCGCCAGCAATAAGCCGGGTGCTCCGCTTCCCCTCCCGGCGACCGTCTTCCAGCCAGGCGCAACGCTGAAGCAGGTTGCTAACGGTTTCAGCAATGCCTCCGGCCTGACGACCGATGAGAGCGGAAAGCTATTCTTCACCGACTCGGTGATGCACCACATTTTCCGCTGGAACTCCGCTACAGGCCAGGCCGAACTGCTGACGGACAAGGTGCCTGCACCGATGGCAGCCGGGTCTGTTTCGCCTCACACACTGCTGGCAGTGGACGGAGCCAAAGCGGTCTATACGGTCAACACGGAATCGGGAGAGACAGCTAAAATCGCGCCGGCAACCACTCCGCAGGATGACACACGCCTGCTGCTGCCTGTCGGGTTCCACAACGCCATGGATACCTTGGTGCGTCAGATGGACCGCCGGGGCGTCGTGTTTGCCGGACGCAGCAACATGGCGATCGTGGCGGAGGTGACAGACGAGCGCCGCGATTTCTTCTATGCACCGGGAAGCAACACCGCGGTGATGGCTGGGGGGACATGGCAGCCAATGCTGCAGGCCTCCCAATGGGTTCTGCTGCCAGTTGGAAGCGGGCACCTGGCTGTGAGCGAGGAGGACGATGCCACCTATCATCTGACCCTGAACAGCCTGAAGAGCGTCACCGCAACACCCTTCTTCTCCCGCGGTGGATCCAGCGTTGTCACGGATTCCGCTGGCAATGTGTATGTGGCGGAGGGGCAGATCTATCTGTACAGCCCGTCCGGCAAGCAGATCGGCGTGGTCGAGGTGCCGGAACGCCCAGGCAGCTTGGCCTTCGGCGGAGACGATCGACGCACTCTCTATATCGGCGCACGAGGTTCGGTCTACTCCATCCGGACGCGCGCTGCTGGACAGTAAACTCGAGAGCCGGTGAGAGGAATGGGCAGGAGGTGGTTCTTCCGGCGCGCGAATGCATCTGATGTTGTAGTCGATGCCGCGTAGTATTCCATTCTGGATGACGAAGCTCGGCCAGCTGTGGCGGCTGGTCCGTGAAAGTCATCAGCAGCCGCTTGCAGGAGAAGTCAAGCACCCGCCGGCGGTGGGTCCAGCGGACTCCGCCGTCACCTTCATTGGCCACTCGTCTTTTTTAGTCCAAGTCTCCGGACATGCACTGCTAATCGATCCGGTGTTTGCTACCCGCCTTGTGCTTCTGCGTCGGGCGCGACGCCCTGGCCTCCGTATCCGTGATCTGCCTCGCATTCACGCGGTGCTGCTGACGCATGCTCATATGGATCACCTCAACCGGCCCTCGCTGCGCGCAATTATCCGCGAGATGCGCAGGCGCGGAGAAGCGGCTCCGGTCGCGGTGGTCCCCCCGGGCGTGGAGGACCTTCTCAGCGGACTCGGCTTCCGCCAGGTGCACACCCTGGCATGGTGGCAGACCATCGACCTCTCCTCAGACGGCCTGCAATCACTGCAGGTGACGGCGACTCCGGCACGCCACTGGGGAGCACGGATGTTCAAGGATACGCATCGGGGATTCGGGGGATATGCCATCGAGTCGGACGGCGCGCCAACCGTCTATCATTCGGGCGACACGGCCTATTTCAATGGTTTCCGCGAGATCGGTCGCCGCCTGCATCCGCAGATTGCGCTGATGCCGATCGGAGCCTACTTCCCAGACAGCTATCGCAGCGTACACACCAGTCCGGAGGAGGCGCTGCGCGGCTTCCTGGACCTGGGAGCGAGGACAATGGTGCCGATGCACTACAACACCTTCCGCCTGGGCCGCGAGCCGATGAATGAGCCGCTGCCGCGCCTGTTGGCTGCGGCAGAGGACGCCGGAGTTCGCGGCTCCGTGGAACCGCTGCAGGAGGGCTCCAGCCTGATCGTTAAGGACAGGGCGGAGCTGAGACGAGACTCGGCCGCGATGGCGGAGCGCTAGACAACGAATCTCTACTGCTGGAATCTGCCCTGGTAAGCCCATAAGCCGAGCGCGGGGCTTGAGATGAAGAAGACCTCTTCCCCATCGACAACATTCCACCCATCCCTCAGCTTGTGGGGATCGTACTTGGCGGAATACTCGCCGAGGTCGCCATGTTGAAAGTGGGCCTCTTCAATCTCCTTGCGGGTGAGGTGTCCGGGGCAATAACGAATGGTAAAGCGGCCCTCACTCGAACCGTGAATGAGGTGTGCAGCGGCGGAAAGATTTGCCGCAAGCGCCGGATCGTTGCTCACAGCGTCCAGCGTTCCAGGCGTTCCGCAGTAGCCATATTTCCGGATGAGCGCGTCGATCGCCGAGTCTTCGCCGAACCCGTGTACGCCAGGTGCTAAGACGATGAGTTCGGCCCCATCCGCGAGAGCCATGCGCGTACGGTACACGCTCTTGTTGCCAAGCCAGGTGCTCTTGAATTCATGTGGATCGAGAAAGACTACAGCCTTTTTGATCTCGCGATCCAACATCTGGAAGTTCACTTTGAGGCTGAGTTCGGCCGCTCGCTCGAAGCATTCGACATCATCGCCAATAAACAGCCCCCGCAGAGCAAGCTGTCCATTAGATCTTTTGCTTACGACAGTCTGCATATAGACGATAGGCAGATGCGAGGCAAAGTGCTCGCTGGCGTAGTTGAGCACCCGGCGAACAGGGGTGTCGGCGCGGCCCATCATGCGCTCCATACCATATACAGCGCCGAGGAAGTGGCTGCGATGGATACCCATCACTCCGCCGGTTCCGACGAAGATGTTCTTGTTGTAGTTCGCCATACCCACAACCTCATGCGGGACGACCTGGCCGATTGAGAGAATGAGATCGTGGCCGCCGTCGCGCAGCAGGCGGTTGACCTGCGCGGGCCACGGATAATCGACCTTTCCCTCGCTCACCTCACGAAGGAAAGACGCGGGAACCTCGCCCAGGGTGACAATATCGTTCCGCCAGTCATGGATGCGGAACAAATCGCGCGGCGTGGGACCGTACATCGCCTGAATCTCATGGTCAGTCATGGGCCGGTGCGTGCCGAGGGCGGGCAGCACGTCCGTGAGCGCATCGCCGTAGTAGTTCCAGGCGTATTCGGTGAGCTGGCCTGCCATGGAGTGCGACCGGGTGAAGTCCGGCGGGACAGCCAGCACTTTCTTCCGTGCACCCAGCTTATCGAGCGCCTGAAAAAGGGCAGCCTTGGCCTGATCGGGTGAGAACTCGGTCTCCGGAGAACCGGCCGCAAAGTAGAGGCTCATGGGTCGATTCTACTCGTGGGCTGGTGGAGGCACCCACCTGGGCAAACGCGAAGCGCTCGCGGATGACATAGCAGGCCGGAGTGCCTGGCACGCTCTCGTAAAGGGCGAACTCGTACGCAATAAATGCGTGAAACCGATCTAGGCCAACGCTGCCTTTTACGATGGCGGAGAGTTCCCGGCGCCAAGTGCCACGGGTTCGCGCAAGTGTGATGTGAGGCCGATACGGCCGGTCCTCCGCGCGAAACCCGCAGAGCGCCGTTACCGCCGTAATGTGCTTCTGCAGCGCAATGAGTTCCGGGGATTGCCTTACGCCCGCGTACAGAACTCCGGCGCGATCAAACGTCCCGATCTCGTCCGAGGCGATCCTGACAGATGCTGCATCAACGCAGTGCAGCCGATCCACAAGACAGGGATACTTTTCTGCATTCACCCCGCCAAGAAACTGGAGCGTGATATGCCAGCTCTCAGTGGGCGACCAGCGCAGATTTGGGAGAGGCGCCGACTGGCAGATGCGAGCGACGGCTTGATCGATTTCCGCCGTCGTTTGTTCTGGTAAAGGGAGCGCCACAAACAAACGCATCAGACCTTCAGAGTAGCGCGGCGAGTCAGGAGTCGCCACGCGGTTTTCCGCCCGGAATGGCGCAAGTGGATACCACTCGCCAGATCAGGGACGGCCGTAGCAGCCCCCTGATAGGATGTTTCCACAGCGTGTGAGCTGCACGATCGACTGCTTGTTGCAAATGTATGTTTGCGGTGCGTCGCGGCGCCTTCGCGCGATGCGCAACTGGGTCATAGGCGAAGATTCAGGATTCTAAAAACTCGGAAAGATTGAGGGAGTTGCTCGATGTCGTTTTTGTCGAAAGTTGTAATTTCACTGACCGCAGGATGGTTCCTCGCGGTGCCGTTCTCCGGAGTGCAGGCATCTGACGCAGGCGAACAACAAACCAAGGTATCGGTTCCTGCCAAGCTGGAACGACTCGATCCGCGCTTCAACAGCCTCGTGTCAGCAGATGCGCAGTGGACCCGCCTGGCAACCGGCTTCACCTGGGTAGAGGGACCTGTGTGGCTGAAGTCGGGAGACCTGATGTTTGCCGAGATCACCAGCAACAGCATCCGCAAGCTAAGCCCCGATGGGAAGGTGAGCATCTGGCTGCAGCCCAGCGGGTATCGCGGAACGGATCACTACGGCAAAGAGCCCGGGACGAACGGGATGACGGTCGACCCCAAGGGCCGGCTGTCCGTGGCAGGCCATGCGGCGCGGAACATTACGCGTTTCGAAACGGACGACCCTCATGGAGTGGTCACGGTGCTGGCCGATAAGTACGAGGGCAAGAAGTTGAATAGCCCGAATGATCTGGTTTACGGCCCGGATGGATCCCTCTACTTTAGCGATCCGCCGTATGGGATGCGCACCCAGGGTGACAATGATCCGGAGAAGGAATTGAAGGTGAACGGCGTATATCGCATCAAGAATGCGGTGAAGCATAAGCCGGGCGCGCCTCCCAACCCGGACGATCTCCAGCTGCTGGTCAGCGATCTCCAGCGGCCCAACGGGCTCGCATTCTCTCCAGACCACAAGTGGTTCTATGTAAGCAATACTGCGCCGCGCAAATGGATGCGCTACCCGGTGAATCCGGACGGCTCGCTTGGCGCTGGAACCGTGTTTTTGAATGTGGTGGGCGATCGACGGCCCGGCGTGCCGGACGGGTTGAAAGTTGACTCGAAGGGAAACATCTACTCAGCGGGTCCTGGAGGCATCTGGGTCATCGCTCCCGATGGCACCCACATCGGCACCATCCTGACGGACAAAAACGTCTCCAACGTGGCTTGGGGCGGTAAGGACGGCCAGACTCTCTTCGTAACTGTTACCGATTCCATCTACAGCATCCATCTGAATGTGAGGGGAATCTTGCCGCGGTAGTTACGTTACCGATTGCCGGATAAGATCAATCCCAGCGCAGAACGCGCTGGGATTCGATCTTTGCGGCATCGAGTTCCACCCCGAAGCCCGGACCGGCAGGAAGCGGCAGGTGAGCCCGAACCGGCGTGGGCGGCGTCTTCTCGAAGTGGTAGTAGTGCTTCATCTTGTTTATAAGGTACTCACCCATCGGAAATGTCATGGGCGACTGACTTGCGATGACGTGCAAGGCCGCATGGATACTATGACCGTGCGGGATAACGGGCACATCATGCAGCGAAGCCACAGTGCCAATTCTCACCAGCTCCGAAATGCCGCCGCACCACTCCGGGTCCGCCTGCACCACCGACAGCGCGCCAGCCTGAAGATACCGGGAGACCTCCCAGCGTCCGTAGAAGTGCTCTCCGGATGCGATGGGAATCGTGGTCTCGTGGCGTAAGTTGGCAAAGCTTTCGATCTTTTCAGGGTGGGCGATCTCTTCCATCCAGCGGGGATGATATTTCTCCACCTGGTGTGCCCAGGCTGCGGCATAGGTTTGGTCCCACCCACTGAAAGCGTCAAACATCAGCTCAGTATCGTCGCCAAGGGTTTCACGCAGCAGCCGGACCAGCTCGACATTCTTCTTCATGCCTTCGTCGCCGGATCCGGGCCCATATCCAATGAACCACTTCTGATAGCGGTACCCCTCCTGCTTAACCTCCAAACAGCGCTTCTTTACTGCCTCGGGCTCGAGCGAGAACCCAAGGCAGCTGGCATACACTTCGACGGATTCGCGGCTCGGACCACCTAACAATCGGTACACCGGAGCCTTGAAGTAGCGGCCCTTCAGGTCCCAAAGCGTGTTGTCGACCGCACTGATGGCCATAAGAAAGTAGCCATCGCGCGAGTGCCGGTTGGAGCGATACATCTCATCCCAGAGCAGCTCAGTTGCCAGCGCGTCTTTGCCCAGAAGAAAAGGACGAAGCTCGTCATAAACCACGAAGGCAGGTTCGCGCTCAATGGGCCCGTAGATTCCTTCCAGCCCGTCCTGGGTCCGGATGCGCAGGTAGATGGCAGTGGTCTTGGCGTTCCTCGTACCAGAGGGCTTATCCGCATAGGGAGCGCGCCGCTCCTCGTCGTAGATGTCGAGCGGATTCACCTGCCACTGCCCGTTCACCCCGGCCTCCGCTTCATAGTGGCCCGTCAACTCGGTGAGTTCGACACTGGCGATCTTCTGATTGACTCCATCCGGCGCAGGATGGGCAACGGCGGCACGCTGTGCCCACAAACTGCGGCCAGCCAACGTAGCGGTGGCGCCCATCCCGGCACGGAACAGCATCTCTCTTCGATTCATTCGGGGACTCTCCTGTCTACGGGGAGGACGTGGTAGTCGTGACTGTTCATGTCCGGGCTATCGTTTGTACTCGGGGAAGTCGATGTCCTCGAACATCCGGTAATTCTCAAACCCGGCCGGCGGCGCAAAAAAACAGGCGACCTTCATCTCCTCATCCGACAGGTTCTCGAGGATATGAACCTTCCCCTGCTGAAACAGAACAGCGCATCCCGCTTTGACTGGTTCAATCTCGTCGCCGATGAGGACCCGCCCATGTCCGTTGAGGATGTAAATAATCTCTTCGCCCGCTGGATGAGAATGGGCTGGAAGGGCGCGTCCATGCGGCGCAACTCGGATCACCGCGAACGTGCAATACTTGGCCCCTGTATTCTCGTTCGTGATCACCCACTTCAGGTGTCTCCCCTGAAGCGCGCTCTCCTCAACGGTACATTCATCTACGATCGGCAATGACATTCCTTACCTCGCTCGACTGGTTGTGGCTCGCTTCACGGCTTCTGCAACTGCAGCGGGGGTAAGGCCGAACACCTCAACCAGCTCTTCGTAGGTGGCGGAGTGGATAAACTGCTTGTCGCCGTCGCGCGTAAGCGTGTTGATGGTGTGTACCCGGTCCAGTCCTTTCAGATCCGCCTGCTCGCGCCGGCGGTACAGCACCTTCAGGAAGTTCTGCCAGAGATAACCATTGTTCTGCTCGGCAAAAAACATCTGCATGCCGCTCTGATACAGCTTCAGAAGCAGGTCTTCGTCCACCGAAGGCATGTCGACTACCCTCACCTGTATTCCCTGCTTCGCACTGAGTTCGGCTGCCGCGAGAGCCTCATGCACTCCGCGTCCGCTGCTGAGAATGACTGCATGGTCGCTGTCGCTCTGGCGCAGGACACTGCCCTTGCCGTACTCGAACTCGTAGGCCGCCGGATAGAGCACTGCGGATCCGGTCCTCATCACCCGGACATAGACTAGGCCCTTGTTGCCCCCCATAATCCACTTCATGATCGAGAGCATCTGCTGCGGGCAGGAGACATCGATGATCTTCAGGTGCGCGACGGCATCGAAAGTGGTGATGTCGTCGTTGCCCATATGGGTAGCGCCATTGGTGCGCGTTTCGAAGTTCGCAGCTGTGGCAAGGAAGGTGAGGTCCAGGCCGTGGCCGGCGCTCAGCCAGCCATCCTTCGCTCCCATGGCCTCCAGCCGCTCCTGGTGCCCTACTGCGATACGCCGCATCACCTGCCAGTTGAAGAACGGACAAAAGGTGCTGCACCACGCGTTATAGCCGAGCGCCGCGAAGGCCTCGCCGATCAGCATCATGTTGGCTTCGGCAACTCCGGCGTTCATGGCCCGGGCCTGATCCACAGCCGCGATCCCGGCTTCCAGGCCGCTGGTCGAGGCCAGATCCGAATCGATCGAGGCCACGCGCGGGTCAAACGCGAACACCTTCATCGCGGCAGTCACGATTTCGGCGGCGCTGTAGCTCTTGGCCTTGTCCAGCTTTGGGAGCGCAGCAGGCTCATAGCGAATCCGTTTGTCGCGGGGAGGAACCCGCCGCGTCAGAGTGGGCCCGAGCACTTGGGTCAAGAACGGCTGCGAGGGAGAGTCCCCTGTGGCAAGATGCATTCTGCCGGCTTCCTGCAGCAGCAGTTCGCGCATCTGCTCGCCTTCGGGGCTCGCATCCAGCCGGTCCAGCACCGCAAGAAACTCATCCACCCGCGCAGCACGCTGCTGCTGCTGGAGTGCCATCTCCTGCTCGAACATCGCCTTGGGAACCGTGACCTTATGCTTGTTCATGAAATCCGAAAACGAGCCGAAACCCTTTTTCGAATTGCAGATGATCGCAGTCGGACGACCGTCGCGTACGCCGTAGCGGAACTCTTCCAGTGCCGCAACGACTCCCTGGTAGCTGGTCGCATCCACGTTGTGAACCTTCCATCCAAAAGAAGCGAACACCCGGTCCAGCGGAGGCATGGGATAGAGCGTGCGGTCATGGATATCCAACTGGCCGTAGTTCCGGTCAACCAGGACGCACAGGTTGTCGAGGTTATGCTGTCCGGCGTACATGGCGACTTCCCAGCAGGAGCCTTCCTGCAACTCGCCATCGCCTACCATGCAATACGAATCAAAGCGGGGCGATGTACGTCCGGCAATAGCAAAGCCCTGTGCAACACCGATCCCCTGCCCCATCGGTCCCGTCGCGATCTGCACACCCGGCAAGACCGGGCCGGGATGCCCATTCAGAAGGCTTGCGTGCGAACGCGAGCTCTTCAGCATCTCCGGGCCGAAATATCCAAGCTCCGCGTACACCGAAGCAAGCGCTGCCACCGCATGCCCTTTGCTCAAAGTGAACATGTCCTGCCCGCGCCGGGTGGGGTCTTCTACGTTGAGCCGGATAAATCCGCCGTAATACAGTGACACCAGCGGCACCACGGCCGAAAAAGCTCCGCCCGAGTGCAAGCCGCTGTCCACGGCATCGCGCGCCTGCAGCAGGCTGAGAATACGTACGTCGGAGTCCTTAATCGCGAGCAGTTTCAGCACGCCTTCACGGAATATCGCGTCCCGGTGGAGATAAAGGTCGCGGGATGGATTCCGCAGTTCGCGGGCCGAGGGAGTCGATGAGCTCATTGAATCTTCTTTCTGTGCGTATTACGCAATTGTCGTTGCATAATTTGAAGCAAGTATAAAAGTTTGAAAATCACTCAGTCAAACCACTGGGCTTGGTCTGCACCTTCATTCTGACGGATTTCGGGGACCTTCAAATGCGCGTTGCAATCATCGGCGGCACGGGCCATATAGGCAGCTATCTTACCCCGCTGCTCGATCGGTTGGGCCACACCGTGTTGTGCGTGTGCCGCGGGCAGAAAAAACCATACCAGGACTCGCCCGCGTGGGTGCGCATTACGTACATACACTGCGATCGCGAAGCAGAGGAGAAAGCCGGGACCTTCGCTGTGCGCATCCGGGATCTGGATGCAGAAGCGGTCATTGACCTGACCTGCTATACACCCGAAAGCGCAATTCCGCTGGTCGAGGCGCTACGCGGGCAGGTGCAGCACTTTCTGCACTGCGGCACCATCTGGGTCCATGGCCACTCTGTGGAAGTTCCCACTGTCGAGGAGTCTACCCGGGAACCCTTCGGTGATTACGGTCTGCGCAAAGCCGCGATTGAGGCTTACCTGCTGCGGGAGGCACAGGCAGGATTTCGGGCAACGGTGCTGCACCCGGGTCATCTTGTCGGGCCGGGATGGAATCCCATCAACCCGCAAGGCAACTTCAATCCAGAGGTTTTCGCCATCCTGGCCCGTGGCGAGGAGCTGCTATTGCCGAACCTCGGAATGGAGACGGTTCACCATGTCCATGCGGCGGATGTGGCGCAGGCATTTGGGTGCGCGCTCGAGCATCCCGAGGCCGCCATCGGACAGGCATTCCATGTGGTCTCCTCGCAGGCGATAACGCTCCGCGGCTATGCGGAACGGATGAGCGAGTGGTTTGAGCAGAAGCCCAAGCTGCGCCTCCTCCCATACGACGAGTGGAAGTCGACGGTCAGCGAGCGAGACGCGCGAGTCACCCTCGATCATATTGCGCACTCGCCCAACTGCAGCATCGAAAAGGCGCGCAAGCTTCTCGGATACAGCCCGAAATACTCGTCACTGGCGGCGGTTCAGGAGTGTGTCAAAAGCATGCCACTTCACGCACCGTAGGTGTCATTCCAATGCACCATCGGCAGTCCTGGAACGGGAGCGCGGAAGTACGGGATCCTGTGGGCGCGCAGCGACCCGATATAGGCGGTCTGCAGGTCCGGTCCTCCAAAGGTCACGCTGGCCATCCATGGAGCAACACCGCGTCCGGTCGCAAACAGAACATCTTCGGTGACACGCCCCTCGAAAAACTGCTTCTCTAGCGCTTCCACTTTGGCGGGATCGCCTTCGTCCAGCAGCACCCGGAGATCTCCCTGCGGCGTCAGCACGAATAGCTTGTCCGAGTAGACGCATGTACCCCAGAGGTTTCCAATGCTGTCGAAGGCTATGCCATCCGGCCATGCGCCTTTGCCCAGACTTCGCGGGCCGAATACCTCTCGATCGCCCAAAGTACCGTCTTCACGCACGCGCAGCCGGCTCACGCAGCCTCCTGTGGTCTCGACCACGTACATGTACTCTTCTTTCGCATCCATGCGAATCTCGTTGGTGAAGTGAAATCCGTCCGCCACAATGCGGAACTTTCCATCGACATACCGGGCGATATAGCCGTCGGGAAGGTCCGTTCGCAAAGCATGCATCCAGTTCTTGATGCGGGTGGAGACTGTAATCCAGATGCGCCCCTTCGAGTCGCGCAAAACAAAGTTCACCTTACCAATGGCTTCGCCGTCGATGCTGTCAGCCAGTACCCGGGACTCGCCGGTACGCGTCATCACTTCCAGCCGGTCGGTACCGAAGTTGGAGATAAGGATGTCTCCGTTCGCCGCGAATGCGAGCCCGTTCGGCAGCGTGCCCGTCAGGTAGCGCGTCGCCTCGGAATCGGCGCTTGCGAAGTGCTGAGAGATTCTCTGCGTAATGATCTCCTGCGTGCCGTCCGGACCAAGGCGCACCACTCCGCCGCGCGAATCGGCAGACCACAACGTGCCATCCCGTTCCGCCAGGATACACTCCGGCCGCTGCAGGCCCTCGCCTACATACTTCAACCGCGAAATATCGATTCCGAAGTCCAGAACTGGATTCGTCATGAAACTGAATTCTCCAATGAAGTCTCAAAAAATGGAAATTGCATAATCCGCATTGCAAACGTACCATAGCCCGATGTGCCAGCGAGAACGCGGCGGATGCCAGCACTCAGTAGGTTGGAATCTGCCGGTGCAAGTGCGGCGAGCTACGCCGTGTCTTCTGCAGACTCTTCGCCCGCACTCAACTGATCGCCAATCCGGCGCGCGCACTCAAGCACCCGGACGGAGTTCTGCGGGTAATGCTCCTTCAGAAACCGGGACGCCGGCGCCGATATCCCTACCGACCCGACAATGACGCCCGAGGACAACCGGATGGGAGCCGCCACACAGCGTACGCCTTCCATGTACTCCGCTTCATCCAGCGCATACCCCCGCTGGCGGATGCCCTGGCACTCCTTCACGAGGGTGGGGATGTTGCTGACGGTAGTCTTCGTATAGGTCTCAAGTCGCTCGGTGCCGAAGATCGACCGCAGATGAGCCTCATCCGAGTCGGCCAGCAGCGCCTTGCCGTGTGCGGTTGCATACAGCGGGACAAGCTCGCCGGTCTGCCCGGCAACAACGATCACGTGACGCGCGCGCACAGAATCGATGAATAACGCATGCTTACCCTCGCGAATCGCGAGGTGAGCCGTCTCATTCAAACTGCTGGCAAGCGACTTCAGCTCCTCGTGCGCGACTCCGACCAGCATGTTGCCCCAGTCGTACTGGCGCGACAGGGTCCACATGGAAGAGCCAAGGATGTAGTCCTTGCGTCCAGGCGGAGTGGCGAGAAATCCGCGGCGTCGCAGTGTTTGCGCAAGGCGAAAGGCGCTGCTTCGGTCAACTCCCAGCAGTTCGGCCAATTCAGTCAGGCTTACCGGATGGGTCGAGGTGGCGACGGTCTGCAAAATCGTCAACCCTCGGTCGAGGCTTTGAATGAATGGAACCTGAGCAGGTCTCTTGGCCATGCATCCTGTCGCTTATGTCTGACGAAAGCGAACGCCAATCGACTCCAGATAATCCCGGCTCTGCTTTACCAGCTGCTCGGGAGGTGTCGGATCCATGCTCCGCCAGTCGTTATCTAATTCAACCATCACCATACCACTAATCTTGCGCCCTTCCATCATGTCCAGGATCGCCGGAACATTTACCTTGCCCTGGCCCAGCGGACAGTAGCCGAGCAGACGGTCGTTGGTCCCGCTGTAATCCTTCAGGTGCATGTGTTGGACGATCGGTAGGAAGTCCTTGACCACCTTGACGGCGTCCTGGCCACCCTTCGTCAACTGGCCTACGTCCGGCCCAAATTTCAGGTGCCGCGTATCCACTGCCTCCAGTACCGCATAGGTCTCGTCTCGCGACTCGATGCACGTTCCAGTGTGCTGGTGGAGAACGGGGGTGAGCCCCTGGTCCTCGACCCGCTTCGCGAGAATATTCAGCGTCTCAACAATATTGGCCTTGTGGGCCGCAAAGTCGTAGTTGTTGCGCCTGACGCTGTTCGGGCCGACAACGAAGATTCTGCCGTTGTACTTCTTGATCAGGTCGCACCATTTGTCCGCTTTAGCCATCTCAGCCTCGCGCACCGAGGGGTCGGTCAGGCTGATCGTGCAATAGCCGGAAATAAGCGGAAGATTGTTCTTAGTCAGAACCTGGCCCAGGCCACCCGATTCCTCGCGCTTGGTCAGCACATCCCCGAAGGTCTCAAACCCGTAAAAGCCGAGCGACGCAATGGCCGCAATCGCGTCATCCACCTGGTCATTGCGCCAGGTGATTCCCGTATGGCCGATATGAATCTTGCGCTGCTTCGGCTTAGCCGCAACCGCGGGAGTCATGGTTAAAGCCGCCGTAGCAGCGGCTGCGCCGCACAAAAACTCTCGTCGCGTCATTGCGTCCACAAAACACCTCCGGTTACGATTGCGAAAAGTACTGGCCTCTGCGTTTACTGCAAGCATGATTGCACAAAACGCAACCACTTTGCCCGTCGGCCGGGAACCTTGTCAACCCAAACACTCCTGGACAAGCGCTGACACCTTGGTCGCGCGCGTAGCAGCTTAGAAAGGCGCCGCCGTACAGGCAGTTCCTTGACGGGCTAGAGTGCAGAAAGATAGGATTTTCAAGGAGTGCGCTATGCGCAACGCAATGGGCGCTTTGCGCAACGGCAGCCCAGGCGTCGAGGAAAGTCAAGAGACAGGCGAGGAGCTCTGCCGTTTGCCAGATTACAGCAGTTTCAAACTAAAAGATAAAGTCGCAGTTGTGACGGGAGCTTCCCAGGGGATCGGCCGCGCCATCGCGATCGGATTGGCCGAGGCTGGCGCCAACGTAGTGCTTGCGAAGTACCCCGGCGCACGCATGGAAGAAATTCACGAGGTGCAGCGGCAGATCGAGTCGTTCGGCCGCAAAGCGCTGATCGTGCTCACGGACGTAAATAAAGTCGCCGACTGCTACTCCCTGATGGAACAAACGGTCGCCGCGTTCGGCCGCATCGACATTCTGGTCAACAATGCAGGTTGGACAGGAACCGGCGACGCCGTCGACGTGACCGAAGAGGAGTACGACAAGACGTTCGATGCCACCGTCAAGAGCGTCTTCTTCGCAAGTCAGGCGGCGGGAAAGATCATGCTTGCGCAGGGCGCAGGCCGCATTATCAATATCGGCTCCAACTTCGGTGAGATCGCGTTCAAGAAACGCGCCGTCTACGCCGCCGCCAAGGCAGCGGTCCATCATATGTCGAAGGCTCTCTCGCTCGAGTGGGCTTCGCGCGGCGTTCTGGTCAACACCGTCGCGCCCTGCATCACGGAGACGGAGTCCCGCAAAAACATCCTGGAACGTCCCGGCTATAAGGAATGGGCGACGAAGGAGATGATTCCACGCGGCCGCTGGAATCAGCCCGACGACTTGGTGGGCGCGGTATTGTTCCTGTCCAGCGACCTCGCGGACATGATCGTCGGGCACACGCTGATGGTGGATGGCGGCTGGACGATTCACTAAACAGAGCACAAGCATCAGGAAGTCCACAGAGGATATGCAGATGAGGCTCAAGGGAAAGATCGCCGTTATCACCGGAGCAGGTCAGGGGATCGGGCGTGGTGTTGCCGAGATTTTCGCGGAAGAAGGCGCTGATGTGGTGGTCAGCGATCTCAAGCTTGACTCCCGCACCGACGAGGTCATCTCGGGCATTACCAAGCTGGGCCGCCGTGCCATTGCCGTGCAGGCGGACGTTTCCAAACGGGCGGATCTTGATCGCCTGTTCGATACCGCATCGGAGAAGTTAGGGCCGGTTAATATCCTGGTCAACAATGCAGGCATTGAGACAATCGTGCCATTCACGGAGCTCACCGACCAGCAGTGGGAAGATGTCACCAACGTCAATCTGAAGGGCGAGTGGATGGCTGCGCAGATCTTCTGCAAGCGTCTCATCGCGGAAGGCCGCCCAGGCTCCATCATCAATATCGGTTCCATTCAGGCAGGCAAAGTCCTGCCGGGCCGCACCCACTACGCACCTAGCAAGCTGGCCATCGAAGCCTTGACGCGCAACGCGTCGGCAGAAATGGGTCCTCACGGGATCCGCATCAACTGCATTCATCCGGGCCTGATCGAAACACCAATGACTGATTGGGTGCTGAAGAGCCCCGATATCCTGCCTCAGGTGATCGCCCAGATCTCCCTCGGACGCCCCGGCAAGCCTTTCGAGGTTGGCCGCGCAGCGGCCTTCCTCGCGTCCGACGACGCCGCGTACATCACCGGCCAGGCGATCTACGTGGATGGCGGCTGGGTCGGGAAATAGGTCGGCATCTTCTCCTCTTCGCGCCGAGTGTGCTCTCCGACGCATTAAACTGGTCCTATGCCTCTCCCCAGTGCCGGCATGCTGATGTACCGCATCCCTTCCCGGCTCGAAGTCTTCCTCATCCATCCCGGTGGTCCTTATTTCGCAAATAAGGATCAGGGTGTATGGGGTATCCCCAAGGGCGAGTACAACCCATCCGAGGACCCTCTGGACGCCGCTATCCGCGAGTTTGCCGAGGAGACCGGATTCACCGCTTCCCCGCCCTTTCTTCCCCTCGGCGAGATCCGCCAGCGCAACCGCAAGCTGGTCACTGCCTGGGCCTTCGCCGGAGACTGCGATGCCGACGAACTCGTCAGCAATACCTGCGAGATTGAGTGGCCGCCACGCTCCGGCCGCAGGCTGACCATTCCCGAGGTGGACCGGGGCCGCTGGTTCACGGTTGCTGAAGCCGTGGAGTTCATGCGCGCGGACCAGCACGAACTGCTCACCAGGCTCGAAACGGCGCTCGCTTCCATAAACGGTAAATAGCTCGCCAAGCCCCGGGGTATCCTAAAAGCGTCATGAGCGATACCATCCGCATCGGCTCCCGGGGCTCTGAGCTCGCCCTCTGGCAGGCCAACCACATCGCCGCCCAGCTCCGGTCCGCCGGTCACAGCGTGGAGATCGAGGTCATTCGCACCACCGGCGACCGGATGCAGCTTGAATCCGTGGCTGGGGATCCCCTGGCCAAAGGCATCTTCATCAAAGAGATTGAAGAAGCCCTCGCCGACGGGCGCATCGACCTGGCAGTGCATTCGCTCAAGGATCTGCCGACCGGGCTGGATCCTCGCTTCGAGCTTGCAGCCATCCCATTGCGCGCCGATCCCCGCGATGCCTGGGTATGTGAGCCCTACTGGTCTCTGAATACTCTGCCCGCAGACGGCACAATCGGCACCACCAGCCCGCGCCGCAAAGCCATGCTGCTCGCATTGCGGCCGGATATCCGCTTCGTGGAGATGCGCGGCAACATCGATACTCGCCTTCGCAAGCTCTCCGAGGGGGCCTGCGATGCACTGGTCCTCGCATGTGCCGGGCTCGACCGCCTCCGGCGCAACGAATCGGTCCACCATCGCTTCTCCGTCGAAGAGCTCTGCCCTGCTCCGGGCCAGGGAGCGCTCGCCCTCGAAACCCGTGCTACCAGCTACGCGGCTCTGTCCGAGCCCGGTCACGACGACCTTGTGCGCCGGGCAGTAGGCGCGCTCGACGACCATGCAACTCGCTTCGCCGTGGACGCGGAGCGCACCGTATTGGACGCACTCGGCGGAGGCTGCCAGATCCCCATTGGCGCACACTGTCGGGCCATCCGCGAAGGCAGCGAGGTCCTCGCCTGGAGCCTGCATGCGCAGGTCGTCGCGCCCGATGGCGAGCAGGTGATCGCAATCACCACGGACGCGCCCTTCGGTATCACGGCCTCGGCACTCGGACTGCAGGTTGCAGCCGAGCTAAGGTCTCGAGGCGCGCTCGAACTGCTCGGTGAAACCGCGCAGGCAGGCTGAGGTCCATCGTTGACCTTGCCCTCCCATCCTCGCCAGCCGCTGGCCGGGCGCCGAATCCTGGTGACCCGTGCGCCGCATCAGGCCTCGGAACTTGCCGAGGGCCTGCGCCAGCTCGGCGCGACCGTCTTACTCGTGCCAACCATCGAGATCAATGCGCCCAGCTCGTATCAACCGTTGGATGAAGCTCTACGGCAGCTCGGTCACTTTGATCAGGTCGCCTTCACCAGCGCCAACGCTGTCGAGGCCTTCCGCGCCCGAGCGGACGCGCTTGGTATCTCGCCCGTGCTGCGCCGAGTTGCCGCCGTGGGAAGAGCGACGGAGCGCGCCCTACATGCAGCCGGGTTTCGAGCCGACGTTGTTCCTCCCGTGTTCACCGCCGAGTCACTCGCGCTGACGCTTACACCGGAGGCGCGCGACAGGCGCTTCCTGCTCGTACTTGCGGAAGACGCGCCGACAACACTCGCTGACGGGCTGAAGACTGCCGGAGCCGAGCAGGTCGTCGTGGTCGCGGCCTATCGAAATCGCATTCCCGAGTCGTCGATCGGCGAGCTCGTCGTCCTGTTTCGCGATCCCGACACTTACCCCGACGCCATCACCTTTACCAGCGCCTCGACGGCTAACAATCTTGCCGCCCTGCTGCAGTCTGCCCAGTTGCATCTGCCGGAAGCGGTCGTTCGCGCGTCCATCGGCCCAGTCACATCGCGCGCTCTCCGGGATCTCAACCTGCCGCCCCACGTGGAAGCCCGCGAGTCCACCATCCCCGCGTTGCTGGAGTGCCTCTCGGACTATCTCCAGTCAGCGTGATAGACCGGCGCGCGGGCACCAAAGTTGTATTGCCGCGTATGGATGCTCGGGCGGCAGACTGGAGGGGGAGAGTGGTACCGTTTTGCTATGACAGAAGCCCTGTTGACCACCAGCCTCGGTACTCTTCCTCTGCTCGCACGCGGCAAGGTCCGCGATATATATGAGCTGGCTGATGAGCTGCTGTTCATCGCAACCGATCGCATCTCAGCGTTCGATCATGTGCTCGGCTCCGGCATTCCGGAGAAGGGCAGAATTCTCACGGCTATGTCGAACTTCTGGTTCCAGTTCCTCCAGGGCGAGGTGCAGAATCACTTGGTCGCCGTGACAGAATCCGAGATCGCTGCTCGCCTCCTTCCCTTCTCGCATGACATCTTCGGCGAGGAACTGCCACTGGAGCGCATCCTGGCCCATCCGCTGTTTCAATCCCAGATCGCTGGTCGCAGCATGGTCGTCCGCCGGGCAAAGATGTACCCGGTGGAATGCGTCGTGCGCGGCTATATCTCCGGATCGGGCTGGAAAGACTATCGGTCCAACGGATGCATCTGCGGCATTACCCTGCCTCCCGGCTTGCGCGAGTCGGATCGGCTGGCGGAATCCATCTTCACGCCCGCCGCGAAGATCAACACCGGCGGCCATGATGAAAATATTTCGTATGTAGACGCGGAGCAAGCCGTAGGTGCGGACATAGCAGCCCAGCTGCGCGAGCTCTCACTGCGAATCTATGGCAGCGCATCGGAATACGCGGCAGAGCGCGGGCTCATCCTCGCAGACACAAAATTTGAGTTTGGGTGGATCGACGGCATCGGAATTGTGCTCGCCGATGAAGTGCTCACTCCGGACTCCTCGCGCTACTGGCCTGCTGCCGAGTACGCCCCCGGCGGGCCGCAACCCAGCTTCGACAAGCAGTACGTAAGGGATTACCTCGAGTCGATCCGCTGGAACAAACAGGCTCCGGCTCCCTCGCTCCCGGACGATGTGGTGCAAAAGACACAGCAGAAATATCTGGATGCGCTCGAGATCCTCACCGGAAGTCGGGATCTTGCTGCACTCCGTCCGGAGACAGCCCACGCCGGAGCCTCGGGTACACGCACATGAACCTGGCAGCCTTCAATTACTTCGATTGGACCCTGATTGCGCTCGTGGTCTTCTCGATGTTGCTTGCGTTCCGCCGGGGATTGGTCCGGGCTATCTTCTCCCTGCTCGGATTCATTGCCGGGTTCCAGGTTGCAACCTGGTTCTACACCGATGTCGGACAGTGGGTGCTGGCCTGCCGCATCCGAATGTCAGTACAGACAGCGCAAATTATTGCGTTCGTAGCGATCGTGCTCGTCGTCGCGACGCTGGTAGATCAAGCCGGAAGGCTGCTGCAGCGGCTGCTGCGGACAGTGGGGCTCGGGTTCTTCGACCGCCTGCTGGGTGCGGCGTTTGGATTCGCGCGTGGCTGCCTGATTGCAATTGCAATCCTCATGCTTACAACCACCGTCGCGCCTCAGTCCGGAGCTGTCGTAAATTCCCAGCTAACACCCTATTTATTTGCCGTCGCGCATGATGTATCCTTCCTCGTACCGGAATACCTTCAACAGCTGATGGCAAGTGGCGCGTTCAGTATTAACCACGACTCGCCGGTCTGGATCAATCGGCATTGAGTGGTCTACAGTAGATTTTGTCTTGTATCGAAAGTAAGTGAGGTAGCCCCTTTGAAGCGCGAACTGGACGCCCTGATCACTCAAATGCACACCGCCGGAATCTCCTACTCTGACGCGGTTCGGCAGTTCAAGAAGCGCTACATCCTCGAGGTCCTCGCCCATCATCGCGGCAACCAGTGCAAAGCTGCCACCGAGCTCGGTATGCATCGCAACACCTTGAGCCGCACACTCGCGGAGCTGCACATGGACACTGCGCAAATTCGTAAAGGTATGCGTCGCCCCGTTATGAGCGAGCGGCCAATGTTGACGCAGCAGCGCGCCGCCGTCAACGAGCGTCCACGCACCCCGCTTCCGTCAACCGGAACCCAGCGCTAGCAGTTCGCAATCAGAACGGGTTGGTGCATGACCACCCTTGCTTCGAATCGCCGCGCGTCTAATCCTTGCATGCAATTCTCCGTCTCCTGGTACCGGGTTTTGGGCCCAGTTCTGTGCTGCTGCCTCGCACCCGCGTGCCTGGCACAGGGGAACCCAGCCGACAGGCCTGTTATTGCAGCCTCCAAAGCGGAGAAGAAGCAGCTTCGTGACGCCGAAGAGGCATACCTCTCCGGCGCAAAGAAGCTGGAGCGCAATGAGTTGGATGGCGCCGAGGCGGATTTTTCCCACGCCGCAGAACTGGATCCGGCCAATTCCCGGTACGCACTCGCATTAAACGTCGTCCGCGAACATCGAGTGACCGAGCTGGTGCAGCAATCCACCCAGGCTCGACGGCAGGGTGATATGGGCAAGGCCGAGACACTGCTGCAGCAGGCGCGCTCGATCGATCCGGAAAACCCGATCGTGCTGGAACACAGCATCCCGGAAGCCGCGCAAACCCAGACCGGTGCAACCGCCGCGCCCACGGCACAGCCGTGGCATATCGAAGTACCCCGGATGGACGGCCCCATCGTCGTGCAACCCACCAGCGAACTTAAGAGCTTCGACCTCCGCGGCCAATCGAACACCCTCCTGCAGCAGGTGGCCGGGCAATACGGAATTCGCGTGGTGCTGGACCCATCCGTAGAAACCCGTGACATCCAGTTAACGCTTCAGGACGTTAGTTATGAACGCGCAATGTTCACCTTGATGACCATGACGCAAACATTCGCCGTGCCGCTCGACTCGAAAACAGTCATGCTGGCGCGCGAGACCCCGCAAAACCGGGCACGTCTGGAACGGCAGTTGCAGGAGACCATCGCCGTCCCGGGTGCGACCCCGCAAAAAATGCAGGAGATCGCAAACGTCATCCGAAACATCTTCAACCTCAAGCAGGTCGTAGTAGACCCAGGTGCGGCAAGGATCGTGGTGCGCGGACCCCAGTCCGTCTTTGCCGCGCTGAACAGCACGCTGGAACCCCTGATGGATACCGGGGGCGAGGTGGTGCTCGAAGTTCGACTGTATGAGATCGCCAAGAGCAGCACAACTCAGATCGGAGCACAGCTCCCAACTGAGTTCACCGCGTTCAACGTGAACCAGGCCGCTCAGCAGATTGTCAGCAACAACCAGTCACTGGTACAGCAGGCCATCGCGCAGGGCTATGTCTCCGCAAATGCGTCAAACCTGCAGATTGCATTGGCGCTCATCGGATCCGGTCTGGTCCAGAGCGATCTGGCGAAGAACCTGATTGGAGTATTCGGCGGCGGAATTCTGCAGACTGCCGTCTCCTCTTCCACCAATGGAGTCACGCTCAACCTCTCCCGAAATGCTACAGAGACTCGCGCGCTCGACGATGTGCAGCTGCGGGTGAACGATCGCGAAGAGGCGACCTTCCGCGCCGGTACGCGCTACCCGGTTACGACCTCCACGTTCAGCACCGGCGGGAGCGCTCCATCCTCCGCGCTCAACAACGCCACCATCAATGGCGTGAATGTCGGCAATCTGTTACAGAACGGAGTAGCGGGCACGACAATTCCGCAGATATCGTATGAAGACCTTGGCGTCACGCTGATAGCCAAACCAACATTCGAGGGCGGAGACCGCATCAGCATGCAGCTCGACCTGAAGATTCAGGCGCTCGCCGGCACCGGACTGAACGACATCCCGATCCTGCTCAACCGCCACTTTGTCACGTCCTTGAGCGTAGCCAATGGAGAGAGTGCGCTGATGGTCAGCGACGTAAGCAAGACCGAGTCCGCTGCGATCGAAGGCATTCCCGGCCTCAGCGAACTGCCCGGGGTGGGTCCTCCTACTGAACGAGATACCATCCGCGACTCCGGCCAGCTGGTCGTAGTCGTGACGCCGCACATCGTGAAGAACCGTCTTGCCGATGAGCCCGGACCCCGTATTGCGGTGACGCTTCCTCCCTCACCATAGCTTCCGTTCCCTGGTGCGTCGCAACGTTGACCCCATCTCCTCATCACCGCTATACTTACGAATGTACGAGCGGGAGTAGCTCAGTGGTAGAGTGCTTCCTTGCCAAGGAAGATGTCGCCGGTTCGACCCCGGTCTCCCGCTCCAATCACCTCCCGCCTGCGATACACTCTTCCCTATACTCCGGGTGTGCGTTTACAGTGCAGGCCCATCGAGGCGCGGTACCCAAGTGGTAAGGGAGAGGTCTGCAAAACCTTTATGCGTCGGTTCGATCCCGACCCGCGCCTCCAATTATCCAACGATTTGCACAGCTCCTGGGGTTCTAGCAAGTGGGCTGTGCTCGATTTTGTGTCCTCCTTACACGTCCAAAAGCGGAGATTAAAGCGGGGTGCGGAGATGATTTTAGGTCTGTAGGACGTCTTCATGAATACCCGCGCTGCCAAATCTCTTAGCTTGCTTGCCTTTTCGCTTGCGCTCTCCGGCTGCTTTAACAGCTGGCAAACCGACGTGGCGAGCCAGAAGTCTACATTCCTGTCCACGGCGACTGCAGCTCCGGCGACCGCGGCTCCGGCGACCGCAGTTCCGGCGACTGCAGCTCCGGCGACTGTAGCTCCGACGACTGCAGCTCCGACCCAGGTGTCGCAGACGACGTCGCTAGACGCGGGTTCGCAGAGCCTCCCGCCGCAATTTAACTCGGCGATAGCTACTCTAAGCCCCAGCTTGTCGAGCATTTCATTCGCTCATGTGGCCTTGAATACCGCAACAAGCTACCCGGTGACCTTGACATCGACCGGAACTGCGCCAGTGACGATCAACGGAGCAACAGTTACAGGTGCGGGCTTTAGTGTTACGAATCCCTCGCTGCCGCTTACGTTGAACCCGGATCAGTCGGTCGCGATGGCCGTGCAGTTCAGCCCAGGTTCGGCGGGTTCTGTGTCTGGCCAACTCGCGATTACAAGCACGTCGTCGACTAATCCAACCGTCGTGATCGGGCTCATCGGCACAGTCGAATCGTTGCCCCTGGCGTTCACCGGAGTTTCGTGCAGCAACACATCCGCTGTCGTCGCGGGAGCCGATCCATGCACATCGAGCTCGAATGGAGCCTCAGCCGGCAGCGGAGTCACTGGGAGCATGTCGAGCGGCGATCCCGTTGCGACGGTGCCAGTCCAACCTACGGTCCCGTCGAATGCGGCGACTGCCGAGTCTGTAGCCGATTCGACATCTGCCGGCAGCGTACAGACGTCGACATCGCCCGTGAATCTGGGCGGCGATACGACCAGTTCCGTGTCACAGACGAGTGCGGCCATATCAAGGCTAGCTGTTGACATGAGTAGCGTGCCGTTCGGCAATGTGGGAGTCAATTCCACCGCGACGCAATACGTGACCCTCACATCCGCGGGAGATTTACCTGTGACCATCAACAGCGCAGCATTGACCGGTGCCGGCTTCAACTTGGCAGGCAATACCCTTCCCGTGACTCTAAATCCAAATCAAGCTTTGACGCTAACCTTGCAATTCGCTCCTGCGGTCGCGGGTTCGGCGTCGGGTCAGCTCACTATAACCAGCACTTCTTCCACTAATCCGACGCAAGTCGTAGATCTCAGCGGAAGTGGTGTCCAACATGAGGTCGATCTCAGTTGGGAAGCGCCCCCCAGTTCTCCCGATCCAGTGGTGGGATACAAGGTCTATCGATCACCTGGGGCAGCCTCCAGCTACCAACTAGCGAGTTCGCAGGTGGTTACCACAACTGGATTCAACGATCTGAATGTCCAAAGTGGTTTTAGTTACGATTACACCGTGACAAGCGTGGATGCTGCAGGCGGAGAAAGCGTTCCATCCAATATAGCCACTGTCACAATTCCATGATCGGTTATCCGCAGAGTTGTTTCCCATCGTCGAAAACCACTCACCACACGTAAACTCCTGCTTACGAAGACGAACTCGGCAGAAAAATATCGAACAGGGTCCCGCGGTAATCTCCCTCTGTTCTTGTCCGAACCCGAACGCGGCCATCGTGTTTCTTGATCATCTCTGCGGTCAACCAGAGGCCGATACCCGATCCGCGCACTCTTTTCGTCGTATAGAACGCCTCAAATATATGCGACATATGTTCCCCGGAGATGCCGCTTCCGTTGTCGCTAAACAGGAATCTGATTCCCGGCCGATTGCTGCGCAGATCTCTTGCATGGAAGCAGCGAACTCTTAGAATCCCGGAGCGCGGCTCCATAGCCTCCAGCGAATTGGCAACGATGTTGTTGAGGACCTGGCGAATTTCACCGGGGTGGACATTAATCTGTTCCGTCGACGTAAACCTGGTGATGAGTTCCAATCCCATCGCGCCAATCTGAGCGCGAAACATCGCCAGCACGCTTGCGATAATCTCAGTCGGATTCGAAGCCTCCGGCCGCTGCGATTGTCGATGATACGTAAGCACCTGCTTGGTGATTTGGCTGATCCGTCCTAGTTCGGCCGAAGCCTGCTCTATGTACGAGTAAATCTGAGGAGAGGATTTCGGTTCCCGCGCAGCCAGGTAAAGCAGGTTGGACATCGCCTCAAGAGGATTGTTGATTTCGTGTGCGATGATATGCGCGAGCCGGCCTGTAGCGGCAAGCCGTTCGCTCAGCTTCAGGGTCTCCTGCAGCTTTTTATGATCCGTGATGTCGGTCACAATCAACACCCAGCCACCCGAGATTTGCGGATCGGCTTGAATCCGATCGTAACGAACCCGCAACCACTGGTTGTCACGCGAAATCTCGACCGATTCTCCCTTCATCAGCTGCGAGCGATGTTCCTCAAAATTTGAGCCGAACCATTCCTTGAACATCCGGCTCAGCTGCATCCCCTCCGCTGCGGAGGCCATGGCGCCAAACATCTGCGCTAATCGCGCGTTAATACGAACGATGTTGCCCTCGGCATCCGCGAGCGCCAGGCCGTCATTGAGAGAATCGAAAGTGCTCTGCCACTGCAACGCTGAATGCTTCGAACTCGCCTCGGCTTTACGAAGCCGGAGAAGCGCGTTGACTGAAGCAAGCAGTACAGGAGGTTCAATTGGCTGCGTCAGGAAGGAGTCCGCTCCGCCCCCAAGCGCCTGAACCATGCTTTCATCCGTGACAAACGATGCCGAAATCTGCAGCACCGGAATGTTCTCCGTAACAGGGTTCGATTTGAGTCTTCGGCAAACGTCGTATCCCAACATGTCAGGCAGGTTGACATCGGCGATGATCAAATCCGGCGGCAACCTCGCCTTGCTGAGACCTTCCTGGCCGCTTTCTGCCTCATGCACTTCATATCCCACGCGTGACAGGATCCGGCGAAACACATACCGTGTGGACGCATGATCATCGATGATCAGAATCCGTCCTTTGGAATTCTGCCCTGTCATTTCGCTGACTCAGCTTCAATATGCGAGGTAAGCGTCTCAATCAGTTCACGAATTCGCATGGCAGAGTCCGGTAGCGTAAGAGCTTGCTTGGGGAATATAGCGACGCCATTCTCCTGGAAAAACTCCCGCTCAGCATCGTCGAGAACTTTCGTGGAGTGGAGGACAACCGGGATGCGACTGGTCTCTTCCCTGCTGCGGAGATCTTTCAGCACTTCAATGCCATTCAGGCCGGGCATGAAGAAATCCAGAAAAATCACTTCGGGCGAGAGTTGGCTCGCGACCCGAATGCCTTCGCGGCCGTCGCGTGCTTCGTAAATTGCATACAGCGACTCCGGTATGCTCCCGCGCAGCAGATAACGAGAGACTTCGTTATCGTCGATCATAAGGATCTTCGGTCTGTCTTTGAGGGACGTGAGCTTGATGATCTCCCCGATCATCTGATCCGGCACAAACGGCTTGTTCAGGTAGGAATCCGCGCCTAACCCATAAATCTTGCGCTCATCATCAGTCACGCTCATGACGAGAACAGGAATGGAGGAGGTTTGTCCTTTAAGCTTCCGCAGAAAGTCCCACGTGTTCTCAGAGCGAAGCAACACATCCAGAATGATGGCTGCCGGCCTGATCCTCCGCAGAACCTCTTCTGCCTGGTCAATCGTAGCCACCGTGTGAGTCTGAAATCCTGCGTTCACCAGGTACCGCGTGTAGACGAAGGCAGTCTCAGAGTTATCTTCCACAATGAGGATGAGCTTCTTGTCCGGATCGATCTCCGGAACCGGGGTCTCGGTTGTTGGAGCCGAGCCTGCATAAACACAAGGGAGAATCAAAGAAAAAGTGGAGCCCACGCCCACTGTGCTCGACACCTCTACCGATCCACCCAGCAACTCCGCCAGCTTGCGGGAAAGCGGAAGCCCAAGTCCGGTGCCTTTGACTCGCTTCTGCATATTGCTGTCAATCTGCGCAAACTCTTCAAAGATGATTCTCTTATCGCTCTCAGAGATGCCGATCCCCGTATCGGTTACGGAGAACTCAACAAATGCGTTCTTCTCCAGCGCCTTAATCCTTACTTCTCCCTGAGGCGTGAATTTGATCGCATTCGAAATGAAGTTACGAAGAATCTGCGATACCTTCTGCTCATCCGTGAAGAGCGCTGGGAGCGGCTCCGGAATCTCAAAGACCAGGTTGAGCGAAGCTTCCGCAAGCAGCGGCTTCAACATACCTCGCAGCGCGCCAAACAGTTCATCGACATGGAACGCCTTCGGCCTGACATCGAGACGCCCGGCCTCAACTTTGGCCAGGTCCAGCAGATCGTCCACCATCTCTGCCAATTCCTTCGCCGAACGCTGAATGAAGCGCACCTGCTGGTCTTGCTCGGGGCTCAGTTCCCCATCCATTCGGTCAAGCAGCATCCGAGTCAACGCCAGCATGGAGTTCAGGGGCGTACGAAATTCGTGCGACATGTTCGACAGGAAGCTGGTCTTCAGCTCCGACGCCCGCCGAAGGTAGTCGGCCCGTTCATCCAGCTCTGCGTACAGAGCGACCACACCGCGATTTGTGTCTTGCAGCTCTGCATTAATCTGGAGCAGTTCCTCCTTCCGCTCTCGCAGCTCATTCAAAGTCTTCATCAACTCCCGATTCTGCATCTGGAGTTCGTCGATCGGTGTCGCCGGATTTTGCTTTGCCAACTCTGCGGACAGTTTCTTCAGACGCGCTGCATCGAGATGTTCGCTGGAGCTCGGCAGATGTTTGCCAAAAGTGACAGACGTTCCCGTAGGCGCGGAGTCGATATTGAACTCATCCATCAGGCGTTTGGTGCCAACCAGGCCCATGCCCATGCCCGTACTGGACCGGTAGGAACCGCTCAGTACCTTATCCAGGTGCGGAATACCGCTGCCATGATCCGTGACCGCAACGCGAAACATGTGAGCTTCAGGGTCAACCAGGAAAGTCACGGCTCCGCCGCGTGCATATCGGTACGCGTTCCGCGCAATCTCCGAGACCGCCGTCGCAATCCTGATCTGGTCGTGATGATCGAAGCCCAATTCAGCCGCCACTGCCCTGGCCCGTTGGCGGGCGCTCACAACGTCACGCTCGTTTGCAAGCATCAGGCTGTGGAGCTGTTGACTCACTTGAACTCGTCTCCCATACGCGCAACCAGAATGCTGGTGTCATCCCGCTTGCGGCTAAAATCCCGGTATAGCACCCCGGCAATCACCGCCGGGTGCCTTCCCTGCATCCCGGAGTATGCCGAAATTCCAGTTTTTGAGGTCAATCCGTCCGAAAACATCAGCAATAGAGTACTGCGTTCGATGGGAAGAGAATACTCCTGCACTCGGGGCAAAATCGCTCCCAGTGTCCCGTTTTGCGAGATGAGGGAACGACTGACCGTGCCTGTCGAGAGCACGGCTCCGATATTGCCGACCCCTGCATAGGTGAGAATCCTCTTTTCATGATCGACGATCGCCAACGACATCGCCGCGCCCCTTGTTTTCTTCAAAGCATCATGGGTTCGCTGCAGAATTTCAACCGCCGAGGCGTGCGCCGAGGCGCGCACGACCGACAGGGCCTCGTCGGCTGCTTCCGACGCGCCACTGCCGTGGCCAAGACCATCCACAACCACGTAAATGGAGTGCCGCTCGCCGCGCTGCATGAAAAATCCGTCGCCGCAGACCGTCTCACCCTTCACTGGCACGCTGATGACCCCGACTGGAACCGGCGGAGCATTCCTTCTCAGCGAGAACCGGCACCAGTTCACCGTGCCCTTCTCGGGAACGGAGTAGACAGAAGAAAGGTCGGAAAGTCGACCGAGGGCGCCAAGCCCCTGCCCGGCTGTTCCGATTGTGGAGAAGCCATCTTCCATAGCCCGGCTGATATCGGAAATCCCCGGGCCGGAATCGATTGCCGTCAGATCCAGCAGCCAGGAGCCTTCTTCTCCAGAGAAACAGATCAGAAGCTCTCCCGAGTTGGCGTGCAGTATGACATTATTCGCAGCTTCCGTCGCCGCTATACCGATGTCGTTACGTCGCCCCTCATCAAAACCGAGGATGGTGGCAACGCTGATAGCGCTGCGGCGGGCCTCCCCGACCGAACTGCGGTCGGTGAGAGCGATAGCTTTGTGAATATGCCGCAAGTTTTCACTATTTCCAGCGAATGATGGTAACAACCGTGCCGTGGCCCAGTTCGCTATTGATATAAAACTCGTTTACGAGTCTTTTACTGCCGCTCAACCCAAGGCCCATCCCACTGCCAGTGGAATATCCGTCCTTGAGAGCTAGTTCAATGTTCGCAATACCTGGACCTGAGTCAGTGAAGGTCAACCGGATGCCCTTGCGCAGACCATTCTCGACAACCTCCGCCGTCATCAATCCGCCACCACCATGCTCCAGAGTGTTGCGAGCCAGTTCGCTGGTAGCAGTTACAAACTTTGTCTGATCCACCAGGCTGAACTTCAGTTCAGCAGCCCACATGCGCGCCGCTTGACGGACCTTCACAACATCGTCAGACGTGACAATGGGGAATGTTTCACTCTTCAGTGTCGTCACCTTGGTCTGACTCCACTTCGTCCCCAATAAATTCCTGCAGGAGTGCCATGCCCCGCTCAACGTTAAGAGCCGTTCTTATCCCCGGAAGAGACATGCCGAGTTCCACCAGGGTGATCGCAACTGCAGGTTGCATTCCGGTAAGAACAGTCTGGGCATCCAGCACTCGCGACATCGCCGCGATGTTTGCCAGCATACGACCGATGAAGGAATCGACAATCTCCAGAGAAGAAATGTCGATCAGGACACCGCGTGAGGCATACTTTGCAATCTGAGCCGTCAGGTCTTCCTGCAGCGACATGGCCAGTTCATCATGCATGTCCACCTGAATGGTCACCAGCAGGCAGTCGCCCATTTTGAGGATGGGGATACGATCCATTCCTAAACTTCCTTTGCTCTCTGGGTGCTCGCTGCAGCCTGCTTAAGGGCGACTACGGACTTGCCCATACGCGTCAGCGCAAGGGAAAAGGCGTCCGACAACTTAGCCTTCGTCTGGATATCCGTAAGGTCGATTCCCAGGTGAACAATGGTTTGTGCGATTGCTGGGCGAATGCCGCTCAGATAACAATCAGCTCCCATCAGCCGTGCGGCAGTGATGGTCTTGATGAGATGTTGCGCCACCAGCGTGTCGACCGTCGGTACGCCGGTGATATCGATAATCGCAACCTGGCTGTTGGTTTCTACGATTGCGGAAAGAAGAGATTCCATCACCACCTGAGTGCGTGCGCTATCCAGAGTGCCGATCAGGGGCAGTGCGAGAACACCTTCCCAAAGCTTCACCACTGGAGTGGAAAGCTCAAGCATGTCTTCCTGCTGGCGTGCAATGGTCTGCTCACGAAATCCAACCGCGGTGTCCACGGTCAGCATGGCAAGCCGGTCGATCACAGTACCTGCGATCCAGATCTCCGAGATCAACTCACTTGGATTTGACTTCAGCGCATCCCGCAGAGCGTTGAAAACCGCCTGCTTCATGGAAAGCACAAACATCGAGGTCTCGGCTGCCGAGAAGCCGACCTCCATCCGGGTTTTCGCGATCTCTTTAAGGAAGCTTCTCGTAGCAGCAAACGCGTCCGATTGCACATCGCCACTCGCCTGGCTTGCCTCGCTAAAGAGCTTTAGCAGTTCGCTGGCCTGCGCTTGTAAATCGCTGTCATTGATCAGGTCTTTTCGGCGAGTACTTGCTGCCATGTCACTCATCCATCCGGAAAGGATGGCGGTTTCATGCGCACGGACGATCTCTGGGAAAGCAGCCATGGGGGCGGAGCCTCTCTGTTTTGGGAAAGCCCCCCTATCTTACCGGAAGGAATGGGGTCTGTCCGCAATCGGCGAACGGATAGGGAATGTAAGCGAGCCAACAAAAGCGGCATTCGGCTACCAACCTTGAATCTGTGGACTGTTAGATGCTGAAAAATCTGAGAATCGGTTCGAATAGGCGCCCTTCCGCGGACTCTATCTTGGGTACTCGGGTTAGTATCGCTACGGAATCGGCACAATACGGTAAATGGTCAGATCAGTCGGGTCATCGTGGGCTACCGGTACGAGTTTGAAGTGGTCCAGCTCCTGCCCCTTGAGTTGGCCCATGTAGCCGCGGAATCCCCGAGCCCTAAATTTCAGGTATTCATCCACCATCGTCCGGTAAGATCCCGCCGCGACCATCAAGTGATAGTCCCGCTTTGCTGCAAGAGACAAAAGGTTTCCATTCTGGATGGCTCGTGTCGCCTCCACATCGAGAGCCAACCCAGTACCAGCAAGCGCAGTCATGCCCGTGGAGTAAGTAATAATCCCGTCGTTGAGCTCGATGAACCTGTCGCCGCCGCTCGCACGCACCAGAGACCGAATCACATCGCCCCGCTGCAAGATCGCCATTTCCCAATCGGCCCCACCCGGCGTAAGGCGCTCGGCGACCTGAGCATTGAACGAAAAAGATATAAGGAGGAATGCGACCGCATATGTCGCAAAAACGTGTGACCAATGAGTCCAGGCCGCTCCTATGGATCTGTCAATCCATAGGGCAATTACAAGGTTAGCGATCAGGACAGAGCTCCCGAAGTACCAAAAGCCCTGATTGAAAAGCGCCACAAAGAAAAGATTGTAGAGACCCTTGAGCACTACACCAGTGCAAGCCATACCGATTAAGCTCCATCGATGCTTGCTCCACAGGAGGTAGGCCGCACACACCAAAGTAGGGACGAGCAGCAGGTAAGCACGATAGGAGCGCTCGGCAAATCCGGCCATTCGGTCCTCCTGCATCAGAACCCAACTCCCCTTACTGGGCAACAAAACAGCTGCGATCTCAGACCAATTACCGTTCAGCGCAAAACCCGCTTTGACTGCTCCGCTCGTAGGAAAAAGGGCGTGCACCACAAGCGCGTTATACACGAGATAAACGAGAATCAGTCCCAGTGGCACGGCAGGCAGCCAAAGCCGCACGGCCGTGCTCCTGTTATCCAGTTCCTTCCAAAGAAACAGCAGCATCGGAATCAGGATGAAAATGTCGTCCAAGCGGGAAAGCACCATCAAGCCCAGCAATAAGGCGGTCAGCAGTCCGGCTCCGAATCTGCCCGGCCGAAACGCCTGCAGCGCAGCAGCGAGGAAGAACATTTCCAGGACGCTCTCCATGCCGTTCACGAACGACCAGTTGGAAGCAACCAACGGGCTCGCTGCCGAGCAAAAGAACCAGAGAAAGCCTGGACATACCGCAAAAAGAGCCAATTCCCGCCAGCGCAAATGCCGCGCAGCGAACGATGCAAAGAGAGCGCACGTGGCTCCCAAAACTAACGTCTCGAAGACGTAGACGCGAGTGATCGTCAGACTAGAATCGTCCGGTCGAAGCAGCCCAAACTTCATTCCCAGATACAGCAGAATCTCCCAAAGCGGGTGAAACCCGTTTGTGGGATAGCTTCCGTCAAACGTAAAGAATCTGGTATGGAGGGAGTTCCTGGCAATGGTGAGATAGTAAAACGAGTCTCCAGCAAACATTGACAGCGGAGCGCGAACGCCATCGCGACGCAGAAAGAGCAGCAGTGGCAGGATTGTCAGCCCAAGCGCCGCAGCTGCCACGAAGGTTCCGCGCCATTTCTGCGCACGTTTTTCAAACGACGCGTGCGACCCTCGGGAAAACTCCGCCACCTCCGGCATAGGTCCAGCCTAACCTCCCAGCTTTCCACTTGGGAAGCATCCGGAGGCAGCGCAATCCGCCGTACCTAATCCGGGCGCCCCTTCCACACCTGCAACATCCCTTGAACAATGAATTGGTACGATAAGTCTTTGCGGTTTTGGCACTCAGGCCAGGGGAGAGGAATCGGAGTTGATGAGTGAGAAGCGATGGGTATTGTTGATTGCCAGCGAGGTGGGCCGCACGGATTCGGTATCGGACCGTGCGATGGAGCGCCTCGTCGACGCGATCGGCAACGAGGGTTACGAGGTAGTGCGCACGACTTCGCCCGAGGATGGTCTTTCCCTCGTCACATCCGATCCGAGCTACTCGGCGGTGCTGCTGGACTGGGACCTGGAAGGAAACTCGCAGTTTGAGGAGCGAGCCGCGCTGGAGATCATCCGCGGTGTCCGCCACCGCAACAAAAAGGTGCCGATCTTCCTCATCGCAGATCGCACCCTGGTATCCGAGCTTCCGCTGGAAGTGATCAAGCAGGTCTACGAGTACATCCACCTCTTCGGCGACACGCCTGCCTTCATCGCCTCGCGGCTCGATACCGCCGTCGAACGTTACCACGAGCAGCTTCTGCCACCCTATTTCCGCGAGCTCCTCAAGTACAACGACCAGTCCGCCTACTCCTGGGACGCACCCGGCCACATGGGTGGCGTCGCATTCCTCAAGCACCCTGTCGGTCAGGAGTTCCACCGCTTCTTTGGCGAAAACCTGCTGCGCTCCGATCTCGGCATCTCGTCAGCGCCCCTCGGCTCATGGCTTCACCACCTCGGGCCTCCGGGCGACTCCGAGCGCAACGCCGCACGCATCTTCGGCGCAGACTGGACCTTTTACGTCCTCGGCGGTTCCAGCACCTCCAATCAGATCGTCGGCCACGGTGTCATTGCACAGGACGATATCGTCCTCGCCGACGCCAACTGCCACAAATCCATCTGCCACTCCCTCACCATCACCGGCGCTCGCCCGGTCTATTTCAAACCCACGCGCAATGGCTACGGAATGATCGGCCTGGTGCCGCTCTCGCGCTTCTCGCCGGATTCCGTAAAGGAGCTCATCTCACGGAGCCCATTCGCGGCCGGCGCGCGCTCCCAGCAGCCCACCTATGCCGTGGTCACCAACTCCACCTACGACGGACTTTGCTACAACGTCGACCGTGTAGTGGAGCAGCTCGGAGAATCCGTCTCGCGCGTTCACTTCGACGAAGCCTGGTTCGCTTACGCCAAGTTCCACCCCATCTATCGCGGCCGGTACGCGATGGGCGTTCCCGAGGACATGCCGGAGCGGCCGACCATCTTCTCCGTCCAGTCCACGCACAAGATGCTGGCCGCCTTCTCCATGGGCTCCATGATTCACGTCAAGCTCTCCGACCGCGGAGCACTCGACTTCGATCAGTTCAATGAATCCTTCATGATGCACGGCACCACCTCGCCGTTCTATCCCCTGATTGCGTCGCTCGATGTAGCCGCCGCCATGATGGACGAGCCCGCCGGCCCCACGCTGATGGAAGAGACTCTAGTGGATGCCATCAGCTTCCGCCAGACCATGAGTTCGGTCGCTCATCGCTTGCGTAAGGAGTCGGAGAACGGCGAAGCCTGGTTCTTCGGCGTCTATCAGCCGGAGCGCGTCACCGATCCCGCAACTGGGGAAACCATCCTCTTCGAGGATGCCGAGGATGAACTGCTCACCACCGAGCCCAGCTGCTGGGAGCTAAAGCGCGGCGAAGAGTGGCACGGCTACCAGGATGCTGATTCCCCCGATGACTACTGCATGTTGGACCCCACCAAGGTCACCATCCTCACGCCCGGCGTCAATGCTCAGGGCGTGCTGGCGGACTGGGGCATCCCCGCATCCATCCTCACCGAGTTCCTCGACTCCCGCCGCGTAGAGATCGCCCGCACCGGCGACTACACCGTGCTCGTCCTCTTCTCCGTCGGCACATCCAAGGGCAAATGGGGCAGCCTGCTTGAAAATCTCTTCGAGTTCAAGCGGCTCTACGATTCCGAAGCGACGCTTGAGGAGGCGCTCCCGGAACTGGTGCAGCGGTTTCCCGCGCGGTATCGGGATCTCTCGCTCAAGGAGCTCGCCAACCAGATGCACAAGGCCATGATCGACCTCAACCTCGCAGGACTCGTCAACGCCGCCTGCGACGAAGACTTCGATCCGGTCCTCACCCCCGCGCAGACTTACCAGAAGCTGGTGCGGCACGAGACCGAGCGCGTTCGCTTCCGCGATATGGCGGGCCGCATCGCTGCCGTCATGCTCGTTCCCTACCCGCCCGGCATCCCCATGTCCATGCCCGGCGAGCGTCTCGGCGGTCCCGACTCTCCCGTCATCAAGCTGATCCTCGCCATGGAGCAATTCGGAAAGCAGTTTCCCGGCTTCGAGCGTGAAGTCCACGGCATCGAAGTCGACGCCGAAGGAAACTACTGGATGCGCGCCGTGGTTGAGGACACGCAACCGTAACCCAGTGCGAGCTAGCTGACAAATTTCGATAGCTTCGCCTTGGCCGCGCGGCTGGGGTCATGAACACCGGCACGGATCCTTCCGCAGCAGCGAGGACAAAGTTCTTCCGCGGCATAGAACCGAGAATCAGCGCAAGCATGTCGGATGATTCTCGGAAGTCCCGGGATCAAATGGGTTCCTCCACCATCTCCAGCGGAGCGGCCGGAACGGTACCGCGTGCGAGGCTACGCGTGAGGAAAAACATGAGCGCGGCTGCGACGAGGCTTGGAATTGCAAGTCCTCGAAGTCCCAGATTGTAGCTGCCGGTTGCATCCTTTGTTCGCCCCATCCAGTAAGGTCCAACGAAACCGCTGAGCATCGTAATTGTGTTCATTGTGGCAATGCCTGCGGCTGCAGCCCGACCGGCAAGAAATTGGGTGGGAAGAGCAAGCGCAGGTCCTTGAAGAGCCATAAATGCCACAAAGCTTGTGCCCAAGGCGACAACTACGATCCATCCTGGACGTCCGTAGCCGGCGATGAGAAATCCCGCGGCCATGACGCAGCACGGAATGATGCAATGCCAAGCTCGATCGCCCGTACGGTCAGAACTCGACGCGCCGAACAACATACCTGCCGCGCCCGCTAATCCAAACGTCGCAATCAAAATACCTATTCTGCCAACGCTCCAGCCGGTGGCGGCCTGCAAAATGGCAGGAGCCGAGAACCCGTAGGCATAATTGCAGGTTAGAGCGGAAAAGAAGAACAGGCCGATCATCCACACTTTGGGCGAAAGCAGGGCGCGTAAGACTCCTGCTTCGTCTCCTATGTGCGCATGAGATTGGTCTCGTTCCAATTGATGCTGAAGCCAGGATTTCTCTTCCGCCGTCAGCCACTTAGCGTTCTTGGGGCTATCCGGCAATGCGGTAAAGATGATGAAGCTGAATGCCGCGGCTGGCAATCCCTCGAGAAGGAAAAGCCATTGCCATCCGGCCAATCCAAATGTTCCTTGCAAACCCATGAGCCAGCCGGCAAGGATGCCCATCACAACTGTGCTGATTGGGAGAGCCACATAGAACCGGCTCACCGCGCGCGCCCTCATCTTGGCGGGAAACCAGAGCGTAAGGTAATAGATCACGCCGGGGAAGAAGCCCGCCTCGGAGATACCCAGCAGAAGTCGCACTCCGTAGAACTGAGCCGGCGTTCGCACAAACACCATTGCGGCAGCCAGCAAACCCCACGTGAGCATGATCCGTGCAAGCCAGCGTCTCGGCCCGAACCGAAGCAACAGCAGGTTCGATGGAACCTCACAGAGTGCGTAGCCAACAAAGAAGAGGCCCGCGCCGATGCCGTAGACCGTCGCGCTGAAGTGCAGATCAGTGTTCATCCGCAACGAAGCGAAGCTGATGTTAATCCGATCCATGTAGGCGAGACCGTATCCGATCCCGATGATCGGTAGAAGGCGAACTGCGGCCTTTCTCTGAGCGGAGGCGCCGATTGGGTCCGAACTGCCGGGTGCAGGACTGCCAAAATTCTGTTCCGAAGCTGACATCACGCGTTTCCTCCTGGACCACTTGACTAGCGAAAACGAGGAACGGGGCAGGAACGTTGGGCGAATCTATCACGAGCGGCGTCAGAAAACGCAAACTGCTACTCAATGTCGGCTGTGATGGCATCCGCCCGATGGATTGTATTTCTTAGACGGTACTCCTCTTTGCCTATCTCCGTGCGCTAGACGGCGGCGCTAGTCCTCAGCAACCCATCTCGTCCCGCACAGGCCTGTACAATTCTCGCGATGGTGCTCGTTGTCCATCTGAGGTGCAGTTGTGCCCGTCACAATCGATTCGTCCGATGATGTCATCCGCCCAACCCGCGCCAGACGTCTTCTTCCAGTACTCGTTGCTCTGCTGGTTCTCTTTCTCCTCGCTCGAGCTTCGCTGGCCTACTGGGTAGATCTGCTCTGGTTCGAGGCCTTGGGCTACTCGCAGGTCTTCTGGACGACGCTTCAGCTCAACGTCGGCGTATTTTTCGCCGCGGCAATCCTCACCTTCGTAATCCTCTACGCCGGATTCACCGCGCTTCGCCGGCTCTACCGTGACGATCTTCCTGCCGAGCGCGCCATCCTCGTCGGCGGCCGGCCCGTGAATCTGCCCATTGGGCCTGCAGCGCATCTCGTTAGCATCGTCGTCTCCGCTCTTGCGGCACTCATCTCGGGCGCGGCGCTCTCCTCGGACTGGCCCACGCTCGCTCTCTTCTGGCGCGCTCCTCACGGAGGTCCGACGGATCCTGTCTTCGCCAAGCCGCTCAACTTCTACCTCTTCACGCTTCCCGGACTCCAGCTCATCGTTGGCTGGCTCCTGACTTTGTCCGTCATTCTCGCGATTGCCTCGGTGGCTCTCGCGGTCCTCTCCGGAGGAGCGCACGCCATCAACACCCGCCGCCTCTCACTGGGCAGCTCGCCCTGGCGCGGTATCTCCGCCGCCGGAGCTCCTCTGCTCATCCTCATCGCGGCCAGCACCTGGCTCAGCCGCTATCAGCTTCTTTTTGACCGTCACACGCTGTTCACCGGCGTCTCTTATGCCGATGCGCACGTTGCACTGCATTTCCTCGCGTTGCTCTCGATCGCACTCCTCTTCGGTGCCTGCGTCGCCGCCATCAACGCGGTCCGCCGCCCCAGCCCACGCATGCTCGTCATCGCAGTCCTGCCCGCGGTCCTGTGCTTTGTGCTCTCCGGACTCGTCAACTGGTACGTCACCAGCTTCATCGTCAAACCCAACGAGCTCGTCCGGGAGCTCCCCTACATCGGCCACAACATCCAGGCCACCCGCGCCGCCTACGGGCTCGACGGCTTCGTGCAGCGCGAGTTCCCTGCCGAAACCACGCCCGAGGCCGCCGACCCCACCAACAATCAGGCCACGCTGCAGAACATCCGCCTCTGGGACTGGGTCGCGCTCCAGGACACCCTGCGTCAGGTCCAGGAAATCCGCACCTACTACGACTTCCCCGACATCGACATCGATCGCTATAAGATCAACGGCGTCACCCGTCAGGTGATGCTCGGCACCCGCGAGCTCAACATTGAAAAACTGCCGGAGGCCAGCCGCAACTGGATCAACGAAAAGCTGATCTACACCCACGGTTATGGCGTCACCATGAACCAGGTCAACGAGTTCACCTCTGAGGGGCTGCCCAATTTCTACCTCAGCAACATGCCTGTGCAGAGCACCGTTCCCGGCCTCGAAGTGACCCGCCCGCAGATCTACTACGGCGAGCTCACCAATACAGATGTCTACGTCAAGACCCGCCAGCAGGAGTTCGATTACCCCCAGGGCCAGACCAACAGCCTCACCTCGTATGAGGGCACCGGCGGCATCCCTATCGGCGGCTTCCTTCGTCGTCTCGCCATCGCCTTTGAGCGCGACGACCTCGGCAAGCTGCCCTTCAGCGACGACGTCAACTCCTCCAGCCTCCTGCTCATGCGCCGCAACGTGCGTGACCGCGTCACCGAGCTCGCGCCCTTCCTCACCTTCGACCCTGATCCCTACATGGTCGTCGCTCCCGATGGCCACCTGTTCTGGATGATGGACGCCTTCACTACCTCCGAGACCTACCCGGACTCAGCTCCTTACTCCGTCAACGGCCAGACCATCAACTACATGCGCAACAGCGTCAAGGCCGTCATCGACGCCTACAACGGCACCACCACGTTCTATGTCTTCGACAAGGAAGACCCCGTTATCGGCGCGTGGCAGCATGTCTTCCCGTCGCTCTTCAGGCCGGCATCGGAGATGCCCGCCGGCCTTCGCGCTCACGTGCGCTATCCGGAGATGCTCTTCCGTCTGCAGGCGCAGGCCTACGGTCTCTACCACATGACCGATCCTGAGGTCTTTTTCAATCGCGAAGACCTCTGGACCGTAGCCACTCAGACCACCGGCACCGGAGACAACCAGAACGCGCAGGCCATGCTGCCCAACTTCGTCCTGATGAAGCTGCCCGGCGAGGCCGCCGACGAGTTCGTCGAGATCCTGCCCTTCACCCCCGCCAACCGCAATAACCTCATCGGCTGGATCGCTGCTCGCTCCGACGGCGAGCATTACGGCACTTCCATCGTCTATGACTTCCCAAAGACCCGCCTCGTCGATGGGCCCCAGCAGATCGAGTCGCGCATCGACCAGAACGCACAGCTCTCTGGCCAGCTCAGTCTCTGGAACCAGCAGGGCTCCCAGGTTCTGCGCGGCAATCTGCTCGTCATCCCAATTGGCAAAGCCCTGCTCTATGCCGAGCCCATCTACCTCCAGGCCCAGCAGAGTCCCATGCCGGAGCTCCGCATCGTCGTCCTCGCCCTGCAGGACCGGCTCGCCTACGCCCCTACGTTTGAGGCGGCGCTCTCTTCCCTCTTCGGCTCCGAAGCACCCAGCTTGGCATCCGCTGCCTCCGCCGCTCCCGCGTCCTCCAGCGCGCAAGCCCCAGCCGCCGCGCAAACTCTCGCCGCGCCGGACACCCGGGCCCTCATCTCCGAAGCAGGCCGCGACTTTGACGACTACCAGCGCCTCACCGCTCAAGGCAAAAACGCCGAAGCCGGCCAGAAGCTGGACGCGCTAAAGCACGTGCTCGATCGACTCAACGCCCAGCACAAGTGAACGCGATGATCGCCGTTCGTGAAGATGGCCAAGGCAACATGCTCGCCTCAGCAGCACCGCCGAAAGGTCGCCGAAGCTATCTAAATTGGCGTCTCGTCACTTCAGCGTCACGCAAAGCATCAAACCTTCAAAGTAGAGGTTTCACCATGCCATCATTCCATTCTGACGACTCAGGCAATGTCGTAGAACCGGTCGCAGAATTCAACCTCAAGCAGGAACTTGACGCGCTTCAGCAGAAAAAGCCTTGGCCTTCAGGCATTCACTCGAAATTGCTGTTCAAAAAGGATGATTTCCGATGCCTCCTGATCGCGATGGAGCCTTCAGCGGTGATGAAGGAGCATCATGCCGACGGGACCATCTCCGTTCAAGTTTTGCAGGGCCTTATTCGTCTCAATACTCAGGGAAAGCAACACGAGCTTGCGGCCGGAGGCCTGCTCGGACTGGGTGCATCCATCAAGCACGACATCACGGCTATCGAGGATTCTGCGTTCCTGCTCACCATCTCCTGGCCCAGCAATGAGGAGCTGTTGGCCATGAAACATCGTGGCTACGGAACGTAGAGATGCGGATCTCGATCAAACGAGCCTATGTCACTCCCGCACCAGAGGACGGCTTCCGCATCCTAGTGGATCGTCTATGGCCACGAGGCCTCAGCAAAGAACGTGCCCGGATTGACCTCTGGCTCAAAGACATCGCGCCGAGCGCCGCTTTGCGAAAGTGGTTCGGCCACGACCCCGTCAAATGGCAGGAGTTTCAGCGGAGATATCGCGAAGAGTTGAGGCAGAATCCGGAATGCCTGGCCACCATCAAAAAGCAGGCCCGAAATGCTCCGGTCACGCTTGTGTACGGAGCCAAAGACGAACAGCATAACGACGCCGTCGTTCTGCTGGATTTCCTGAAGCGTCAGTAATTACCGAATCAGCATCGACACAATACTCGCCGACATCAGGTTGGCCATAGTCCCGGCGAGCATCGCCCGCAGTCCCAGCCGCGCCAGATCGTTCCGGCGATGCGGAATCAGCGCGCCAATCCCGCCAATCTGCATTCCAACCGAACCCAGATTCGCAAAGCCGCACAGCGCAAACGTCGCAATTGAAAGCGTACGATCCGAGACCGCATGTGCCTTGGCCAGCACTCCCAGCTGTCCATAAGCGATGAACTCGTTCAGCACCGCGCGCGTCCCAATCAGGTTTCCAACAATCCGCGCATCGCGCCACGGAATCCCGATCAGCCACGCTACCGGAGCGCACAACGTCCCCAGCGCATTGCCCAGGGAGTGCGGAAACGGAATATGCCCATGCGCCCACGTAAAGTCCGAAATCGCCAGCATGATCGCGTTGATCAGCCCCACAATCGCCAGAAAGCTGATCAGCATAATTGCCACATTGAACGCCAGTGCGCCGCCGTCAATCGTGCCCCGCGCCACCGACCCGATCAGGTTCTCGTCCTTGTGCTCCTCATTCGGTGGCATCTTCACCGTGCCCAGTGTAGCCGGCACCTCCGTCTCCGGCACCAGCATCTTCGCCACCAGAATCGTCCCTGGCGCGGTCATGATCACGGCCGAGAGCAGGTCCTGCGCGCGAATCCCGAACAGAATATAAGCCGCCATAATTCCGCCCGAAACGTGCGCCATGCCCGACGTCATAATCGTCATCAGTTCCGACTGCGTCGCATCCCCGAGAAACGGCCGGATCGTCAGCGGCGCCTCAGTCTGCCCCATGAAGATGCTGGCCGCCACGTTCGTACTCTCCGCGCCAGAGGTCCCCATCGTTCGCTGCATCAGCCAGGCAACCGCGCGGATCACCTGCTGCATGATCCCCACGTGATACAGCAGCGCAAACAGCGCCGAGACGAAAATGATCGTCGGCAGCACTGCAAACGCGAACACCGCCGCGGGACTCTTCGGATCACCCAGAACATTGCCGAAGACCATCGTCGAGCCGTCCGCCGCATGCCCCAGCAGCGCCGTCACTGCGGCCGAGCCCTTCGCCAGGAACGCCTGCCCCACGCTCACCTTCAGCACCAGAAACGCGAACAGCACCTGGAGTCCCAGCCCCCACGCCACCGTGCTCCACCGAATCGCCTTCCGATTGGTGGAAAGTACATAGGCGACACCAAGAAACGTAAGTAGACCCAGTATTCCGGTGAATCGTGCCACGCATGCACTCCGTGTGGATTGGATTATGGTTGAACCGAGTGTAACGGATGACGTACCTAGACACTCACTTTCTTCAGTTCGCCCTCCGCTCGAGTCCTTTTCAGCCGCAAAACTCCCCGCTGGCGCTAAAATTCCTCCCATGGCGGGCGTCTTCTTCCTCGACACCATCCGCCGCGCGCTGCGCGAGCGTGCCCGCCAGAAGCGTGTGCGCGCCGCCGCCTCCTGGCCGCAGATCACCGCACACATCAATAGCTGGAAGCTCCTGCCCGCCGCCGACCAATCCGGCTCCTTCACCCACACTCACTTCATTGAGGCGGCCTTCCACTTCACGCTCAATGGCAATTACTACGGCGGCTACGCGAACAGCATCCCCATGCCCCACCGCGAAGCCGAACGCCTCGCCACCGGCAGTCCTGCCCTGACCGTCCGCTACAACTCGTCCAATCCTGATCAGACCGCAGTTCTCGCCGACGACAACCGTGGCCAACTGCCTTTTGACATCATCTCCGGCTAAATCAACCTGAAGATTTCTTCTCAGCAATTGGAACAGTTCCCCGGACAGTGGAGTCTATAGAGGCAGGCACCAGGAGAATTTCATGTCAGGTCGAGCAAGTGCGGTCTGCCTTCTGTTCTGTGCGTCTCTCACAGCCTTCGCTCAGCGGACATCCTCCTCGGCAAGTCAGCCCGCGGCGGGAATCACCATCTACAACCAGGATTTCGCGCTGGTCCGAACCCCCATTTCAGCTCAACCTCCAGGCGGGCACCACAGAGATCTCCGCGATCAACGTGACCAGCCAACTCGAGCCGGATTCCGTCGTTCTGCGGGATCCTGCCAACTCCCATCCCATCCACATCCTGGAGCAGAACTACGAAGGAGCCCTGCGCGTGCAATCGCAAATGCTCGCGAAATTCGAAGGCCAGACCATCGACTTCATGGTGGGCACAGCCGAGAACTCAAGAATTGTCCCCGGCAAAATCATTCGCGCCGGATTCGTTCCCCAGTTCGATCTGCTGCAACGCTACGGACAGAATTACTTCTACCAGCAGCAGCAGCAGAACCAGCAGCAGGAGCCGCTCATCGAAATCGAGGGGAAGCTGCGCTATGGCCTGCCTGGTGTTCCTCTCTTCCCCTCGGCCACTCCGGGCCTGACGCTGCGTCCTACGCTTCGCTGGACAATCGCTTCCGACCGGCCGGCAAACATCGCTGCGGAGCTCGATTACATCACCGGCGGATTACGCTGGGACGCCAGTTATAACGTGCTTGCGCCCAGCGGCGACGTCGCAGCCGATCAGTCGCTGGAGATGGTGGGCTGGGTCAACGTCACCAACGAATCGGGTACTGACTTTCGTGATGTTTCGCTGCAGTTGATGGCAGGCGACATCAGCAAACTTACAAACCAGACCGGAATGTTGGCAATTAACGGTCGCGCAATGGATTCAATCGTCGTCGCAGGCGCCGCTGGCGTTCAGCAACAGATCACCCAGCAGAATTTCGACGACTACCACTTGTACGATCTGCATCGCAGCGCAACCGTTCTCGACCATGAGTCCAAGCAGATCGAGTTCCTCAACGTAGCCGGCATTCCCGCGAAACGAGTCTATGTCTACGACGGCTTCGGCGCTCGAAACCAGAATAACTACTATCAGTGGAACCAGCCGAACTTTGGCGGAGAAAGCAACAAGAAGGTCTGGATCACCCAGGAGTTCAAAAATAGCGAAGCGAATCACCTTGGCATGCCGCTGCCAAAAGGCCTCATGCGCTTCTACCGTCGGGAAGCCAATGGCAACGTGCAGTTTGTAGGCGAGAACACCATCGATCACACGCCGAAAGACGAACTCATCCACGTCTACCTGGGCAATGCCTTTGACCTGGCCGGAGAACGCACTCGTACTGATTTCAGGAACGTTCGCAGCAACATGATTACGGAAAACTACAGCGTCACTGTGCGCAGCGCAAAAGATACAGCGACTCCCGTCCGTATCGTCGAGCACATGTACCGCACAAGCACTTGGGAAATTAGCCAGAACTCCGATCCCTTCGAAAAGAAGGACTCGCAAACCATCCAGTTCAACGTCAATGTGCCAGCCCACGGAGAGAAGACCGTCAACTACCTCGTGACCTACACGTGGTAGCGCCTGACAGTCCTTTTCAGCGCCTCGCCGCTTAGAACTGGGCAGTAGCCAGGATCGTCCCGCCGCGCTTCCTGATGCGTATCAACCGACCAGGCTGCTCGCCAGCTCCACATACAGTTCCACGCACTCCAGCAGCTCCTTCTTGCTGATCCGCTCGTCCGGAGTGTGCGCCACGTGAATCGATCCCGGCCCCAGCAGAAACGGCTCGCCCCAGTTCGTCAGGGACGGAATATCCGTGGCGAACTTCGCCACCATCGTCGGCAGGCTCCCTACGCGTCGCATGCGCACGCAGGCCAGATCCAGCGAGAAGCTGACCTCACACCGGCCGCCAACAACCCGTGTGATCGCCTCCTTCACTTCGTCGGAAGGCCCCACCGTCCGCACCAGGATGTGCGCCTCGGCCTTATCCGGAACCACATTTGGCGCGCGTCCTCCGGAAATCAGTCCGATATTCAGCGTCGCCGGCCCAATCTCCGGCTCCACCGGCAGCGGCATAGCCAGCACCTCATGCAGCGCCTCCACCAGCTTGTCGATTGCCGACTCGCCCAGCTCCGGATACGCGGAGTGCGCCATCCGCCCATGCGCCCGCAGCTCCACACGCAGCGCTCCCTTGGTCGCCAGTGCCAGCCTGTTCTCGGTTGGCTCGCCGTTGATCAAAAACTTCGATCCCCGCGGATGCTTGTTCGCTTCCTTCGCGCCGGCCGAATCCCGCTCCTCGCCGACCACGAACAGCAGTCCCACCTTCACTCCCGCATCGCGCAGCCGCTGCGCCGCCGCAACCTGGGCAGCGATGATTCCCTTGGCGTCACAAGTCCCGCGCCCATACAGATACTCATCGTCCTCAGTGCACGCGATAAACGGCGGCACCGTATCCATGTGCGTCGACAGCACCACATCCGGAGTCTCACCCGCGGCGCCCGCATACACGTTGAAGCGTTCGCCCTGGCCGCCGCCGGGCGTTATCTTCAAGTCCGGCTGTTGCACCGGCATCCGCTCCACCGCATACCGCGCATTCTCCAGAAACTCCGCCAGGAAAGCGCCAACGGCTCCCTCGTGGTACGAAATGGATTCAATATTGACGAGCTTCCGCGTCAGATCAATCGCATCGATAGGCATGTGTGTACTTCCAGAATAACCGCACTCCCGCGTCGCCCCGTAAACTGAGAGCGTGAGCCCTCAGCCCTCGCACGTACGCACCATCGACGATCTCCGCGGTCCCGCAGGCCGCCTCGAAGCGCTGCTCAATACCGGCCACAAAGACGCCCGGTTCTGCGCCCTCGTCTGCCATCCCCATCCGGCAGGCGGCGGAACCATGCACAACAAGGTCGTCTACCACGCCATGAAGACCATCTCGTCGCTCGGCATTCCGGTGCTGCGCTTCAACTTCCGCGGCGTGGGTTTGAGCGAAGGCGAGCACGCCCACGGCCCAGGCGAGCGCGACGACGCCCGCGCGGCTCTTGACTGGCTGGAGCGAACCTTCGCGCGGCCGATCCTCTTCGCCGGCTTCTCCTTCGGCGCTCACGTGGGCCTGCACGCCTGTTGCGGAGACCCGCGCGTTGCCGGCCTCATCGCGCTCGGCCTTCCCGTCAATGCCGCCGGACGCAGCTACTCCTACGGCTTCCTGCAAAACTGCGCCCAGCCCAAGCTCTTCATCAGCGGCGACCACGACCAGTTCGCATCCATCGACGAACTCGAATCCGTCTGGTCGCGCGTCGCCGAACCCAGACGCACCCGCGTCATCCCCGGAGCCGAACACTTCTTCCAGGGCACTCCCGGCTCGCCAACACCCAAGCTCGCCGAAATGCAGCAGGAGATCCGACGCTGGCTCGCCGACACCTTCGCGCTCGAATCGACAGTTTCAACCCTCTAATCCAACACTGCAGATCCCTCCCGCAGCAGCCACTCCGTCATAATCCGGTTCACCTTCTGCGGGAACTCCTCGAAGACCAGGTGCCCGCCGCCTGGAATCACCACCAGCTCCGCCCTAATCTCCCGCTGCAGCCTGCTCGCGGACTTCAAGCTCACCACCCGGTCGCGGTCGCCCCACACCAGCAGCGTCGGCGTCTTCGCCACCTCGGGCAGCACGGCCTCCAGCTTCTTCATCTCCGCAAACCAGCCCCGCACAATCGCGAGCACATGCTCCATGGTCCTCGGAACGAGCAGCGCATCATGGTAGGGCTTCAGCGTATCGGCCCCCATGCGCCTCCTGTCCCCAAACATGCGCGCGAGCGCCACCCGCTGAACCCATCGCGGCACCCTCGGCGCAAACCCTGCTACCCATCCCCCCAGCGCAGTGCTGTAGAGCCGTACCATCCAGTCCGTCTTGCGACTGTACGGATTCGCCGGAGCGAGCAGGATCAGGCTCTTCACGCGCTCCGGAGCCACCGCAGCCACCATCATCGCCACCGAGCCGCCCTGCGACGTGCCAACCAGATCGGCGCGATCCACACCCAGCGCATCCATCGTCGCCAGCACCCGCCGCGCGGTCGGCTCCAGCCCAATCGCAAGCCCTGGCACCCGCTCCGAGCGGCCCATACCCAGCAGGTCCAGCCCATACACCGTCCGGTGCTCCGCAAGCGCAGGAATGTTCCGCTCCCAGATGCCGGAGCCTCCAATCAGTCCGTGGATCAGCAGCAGCGGACTTCCCTGTCCCGCCCGGACATACTCCGCACGAGCCCCGTCGACCTCAACCGACCCTGTTTTCGTGACGATCTCCCGCACCCAATTTCGAAGCAATCCGCGCCACTACGGAATCTGCAGCGGCCGAATCCCATCCGTGACGAACAGCCCCGTCGGCCGTCCCTCGGCCGTAGCCTGCCGCCGGAACGTGTACCGCAGCGCAAATCCCGCGGAGACATCCTGGTAGTTATTGCGATTCGTGCTGCGCACAAACCCGCCTGCATACCAGTGCTCACGCAGCCGATAGGAGAATTCGCCCCGAAGCGCGTACTCGAATCCCGTAGACACCATCCGCGGATAGTAGCCGCACGCGTAACTCGGCGCGGCGCCGCCGCAAGAAGCAAAGCTGCCCTGCAGCCCCGCATCCAGCGGGAAGAACGCAGCCGCATCCTGCCGGAAGCTGCGGACCCCGGCACTCGCCTCCACGTCATAGTGGAAGTTGCCGTCGCCTCCTCCGCGTATCGTCACCGGCACCGCGCCCGCGAAGTAGTACGCCGGGCTAAAGTAGCCGCCCTGCCCGTAGCTCAGTCCGTACTCGTTGTGCTGGTAGTGCATGCCTTCAATCAGACCGCCCACAGCCAGCATCCCGCCATGGCTCCAGCCGCTCACCCGGAACTGACCCTGTGCCGCACCGCGGAGAAAAGTATTGCTCTGCACGTGGCGTCCTGTCAGAACCCCGGCCTCCGCATTCAACCCCGCCACTGATCCCTGCGATCCGCCCTGCAGCCGAACCCCGCCGCCCGTCGAGATCACCCCGCCCCAAATCGGGCCCGTGCTCGCCGACACCCCAGGATCCCGCAGCCCGGCATAGGAGAGTTGCGTGTCCTTAACCGGCTGCCGTTCACCGTAAAGCACCAGGTGCTCGCCCAGTGGCGTCAGCCGCACCCGGCCCGTCACGTTGTGCACGAGAAACTGATACGGCGTATATCCTGCCGCTACTCCGAACCAGCGCGTCGCCGCCTGGAGCTCGCCGCCCAGCCCATTCGAGAACTGCTGCACCGGAACTACCGCCGAGCTCGACGGCATTCTGCCCAGGTAAGGAAGCGTCAGCGGCGCAACTCCCGTGCCCGCCAGCACGCCCGAGTTCAGAAACACCGGTTGCGCCACCGCCGTAAACCGCACCGTTCGCGCGAATACAACCGAAGCCTCCGCCGGCGTCTCGATATCCACCAGCCGGTCCAGTCCGGCGGTTCCATTGCGGAAACGGCCCGAGCCCATCCCTCCGGCAAAGCCGCTGTACGACGCATCAATCGCCGCCAGCGCCTGCTGCGCCTGCTGCCGCGGAGTCAGCGCGCCCATCGGAGCCTGTGCCGCCATCAAGGCCGGGGGCGCTGCCTGCGTCGCCACCTCAGGCTGCACCGGCGCGACAAACACCGGAGGCGCCGGCGGAGGTGCCGGTGCCTGTACCGGAGCCACCACAATTGGAGCCGGAACCGGCGTCGGAGCAGCCGCCGTTTCCGGCTCAGCCGCAGGCCGAGGCGCGCTTCTGCGAGTCGCAACTGCAGGCGACGTCTTTGGCTGCGGATACTGCTGCGCTCCCGTGTCGGGCGTACTCTTCGTCTCGCTCGGCTTCACCGCAGGCTGCGTCACCAGGGGCGCACCAGTCTTAGCCTGCTGCTCTGCCTGGGGCCGGCCTTGTGCCCGCCGCGAAGCCTCTTGCGCCCTGCGCACCCGCTCCGCCTCAGCCGCCGCAGCGTTGGGATCGGACGCCAGAGACGCCGGCCTCCTCGTGTTCGGCACATAGCGGGCGGTCGGCAGAACATCAGTCATCTCCGTCGGCTGTTGCACTGGCGGCGCGGCGTTGTTGCCGAGTTGCACCGGCACCTCCGCACGCCCGTTCGCAGACGTGAGATTCGGAGCCGGCATCGGCCGTGACGGCGCAATGTACGGAGTGAACGGCGCATATCCAGCCGCCTGCGCAGCCGACTGCACCGGCGACGCCTGTGCCACACTCTGCGTCGCAGTCGTGCCCACACCGGAAGCCTGAGCCGCAGCCGGACCTCCCGCCGGCAGCGGAGCCGAAGCGTTAACCACCGCCGTATGAACCTCCACACCCGCAGGAGCCAGCAAAGCCGCCAGCCGCTGCCCACTCCCTGAGGCAGCCGAACCCGATGGCAGCGCCGCCTGGTTGTCGCGCGTCTCCGGCGGCATCGCCTTCAGCGACTGCTCATAGTACCGCTGCGCCCGCTTGGTATACCCACGCGCCTGCTCGTAACGTCCCTTCAGCAGCAGGATCTGCGGATCGGCCGGATACTTCGCCAGCGCATACCCCAGCCACGCATCGGCGTTGTGATCGTCATGCGCCGCCATGGCTGCCGCAATCGCCGCCTGATAATCCGCAGTGCTCGCCGATTCCATGTTCTGCGCCTTGAAGATCGCGTCCGCCCGCTGCGCATCGCCCGCCCGCAGGAACCCCGGAGCCAGCGCGCGCTGCACATCGGCATTCGCGGCAAACTCCTCCGACGCCGCATTCAGGATCGCCAGCGCATGCGTTGTCCCTCCGGAATCCGACGCCTTCGCCGCCTGCCGCAGCGACCAGTCGGCCCAGATCGTCTGCACGCTCTTCCGTTCGAACTCGTTCAGGTCCGCTCGCTCCCCCAGCGCCATCAGTTGCTGGTAGAGCGCGTTATCGTTCCCGCTCGTGTAGAGCAGCCACGCATTCTCAATCGCCACATCGGCCGGCGCAGTCGCCGACTGCAACTCGATCGTCGCCGCAGGTCGCGCCGCCAACTGCACCTGGTCGGACCGTCCGGTGACGGCATAGGCTGCCCGCATCGTCTCCACATACGCCGGGTCGCGCTCCAGCTGCGCCCGCGCCGCCGCAGGAATCAGCCCTGCCTGCTCGATCGCCTCACGATCGTGCCCGGTCAAATGCAGCGCGGTCAGCAACCCCAGCCAGGCCTCCGCGCGGTCCGGCTGTTCGCGCAGCACCTGCTGGTACAGCGGGTACGCAACCTGCGGCTGCCCGGTATCTATATCCACCGCCGCCAGCTCCATCTCAATGGCTGTATGACTCCGGTCGCCAGCGCGCGCGGGCTGCGCGCCCACTTTCTGCAGCAGGTCCTGCGCCATGTCGAACCGCTTCTCCGTCCGGTACACCTCGGCCAGCGCCACCGCAAAGCCCGGCTGTCGCACCGCCTGCTCCCGCACCGGTGCTGGCATCTGCTCGGAGGCGGCCATCGCCGCATCGTTCTGCCCCAGCACGTGCTCTGCCTCAATCAATCCCTGCCACGCGGCAATGTTGCTCGCGTCCGCCGCCGTCAATTGCCGATACATCTCGGCCGCGCGCTGCGGCTCGTTGCGCGCCAGCAGCACACCCGCAAGCTGCGTCTGGATCCTCCGCCGCGCTGCATCATCGGAAGCCACCCGCAGCGCCGTATCCAGCGACCCCTGCGCGTCGCCTCCGCGTCCCACCGCCATCTGCGCCGTCGCCAGCGTCTGCAGGTACGCAGGATCGGCATGCAGCGCTGTATGCACTTGCTCCGGCATGCGCTCGTCCGCGGAAACCGCCGCGGCCGCATTCCCCGCCGCCGAAACCGCAAACACCAGCCCGCGCCACGCCCGTTCCGTCCCCGGCTGTGCGGCAATCGCCTGCTCGAAGATTGGAATAGCACCCGCCGCGTCATTGCGCGCCAGCAGCGTGTCACCCAGCCCGGCCAGCGCCTCCGCGCTCGTGCGCTGCAGCTCCAGCGCCGCGCGGAACCGTTTCTCCGCCGTCGCAGCGTCGCCTGCCGCCAGTGCTCTGTCACCCTCACTCAGAACGAACCGGAATCGCGCCGTCTCGAGCGCATCGCTCACCGCCTGATCGCGCGGCCGCTTCTGCTTCGCCCGCTCCAGAAATCCAATCGCAGCGGTGTAGTTCTCCTGCTGCATCCGGACGTATCCCATGCCCGCCAGCGCACTGGCATCATTCGGTTGCCGCTTCAGGATCGCCTGGAAGCCCGCCTCCGCCTCAGTCGTACGCTTTGCATGCAGCGCCTGGTACGCCGCCTCTTCCGGCGACAGCACGCGATGCTGTCGGTCCTCCGTCGGCCCCTGCCACGCCAGCTTGTCCTTCCCGGCAGCGGCTGTCGGCTTGATCTTTTCAATCAGCGCAATCCGCGGGTCGCGTGGATTGACCGCCCGCAGCTTATCCAGATACATGGTGGAGAGCGTCCGGTCGCCGCTCTGCGCGGCTGCGCGAGCCAGCCCGGCAAGCGCCTCGGCGTTCTTCGGATCGGCCTCCAGCACCCGCTTCCACACCGGGATCGCCAGATCGATGCGGTTGCGCTGCTCCAGCGCCCGCGCATTCTCCAGCTGCGAGCGCACCGCCGGCTGCCCCGAAGCCGCCGCCTGGCCATTCGCCCCCACAACCCCTGCCCCTAACAGGCCGCACAGCAAAAGCGCACGCGCCCAAAGCCGAATTCCGCAGTTTCTCTTCATCCCAGACAGACCAGATCTTGCCTTCAAAGCTGTACCTGAAGAGTAACCGCTTTTGCCTCTCCTGTATCCCGTCAATTCGACCCGCTTTAGGGCATCGTCCCGGGCGGCCCGCTGAGCGTCGGCTCTGCTGCGATCCGCAGCCTCCCGTCCAGCTCCCGCATCAGCGTCGGAGCGTAGGTGCCCAGCAGGTCCCTCCGCCACCACACCCCCTGCGTCCGCTTCTGCTCCGGCGTGCTGAACCAGTACTGATACAGCACCGCCCGCACATACTTCGGCGGAGCCGCGGCAAACGGATTCCTCCGGAACAGCCCCAGCACGTCCGGCGCATTTTGCAGCAGCATCTCTTCTGTCCGCGGAATCAGCGGGTCCTGCATCCAGCCTCCCAGCGACGCGAACCACAGGTTCCAGTCGAACCGCGGCTGGTAGGGCGCATAGATCCGTGGCCGCTCATGCACATCCTGCGGCTTGTACCGGAACGGATAGGCCGTCCACGTCTTCCCGTCATTCGACCCCTGGAACTCGATCTCGTACCGGTGCGGCGTCATCACCGCAAACAGCCCATACTCATTCGCGATGCGGAACGGCTCCAGCGCCGCAATCGGAGCCGAGGGCAGCGGCAGGTCATGCACCAGCATCCGCAGCAGCGGAACCGTAGTCGCATACGCAATCCACGTCAGCACAATGCCCGACACCGCCCACTTCGCCGCAGCCATACGGCTCGGAGCCCGCACAGGCTGCGCCTCCATATCCTCCTCGTCAACTGCCGCAGTCGAAGTCACGCTCACCACCGGCGCATCGTCCAGCCGCAACAGCTCCCGCAGCCGCGGTTCCCCACTCTCCGGCGGCTCCGGCAGGCGCAGCCGCCATCGCGCCGGGACCAGCCACCGCAACGCGCGGTCGTCAAACAGCAGGAATCCCAGCACCAGCACCAGATAATTCAGGAACGCGTAATTTGCTGTCGCAATCACGCCCGCCTGCCACACCATCACGATCACTCCGCAGGCAATCCGCCAGGAGCGCGGCCCGAACGCCATCCACACCAGCACCAGCTCCATCCCCAGCGTCGCGCCCGCGGCAAACTTCTGGAACCCCAGCGGCAGCATCTGCTCGGCATACCAGCCAATCCACGTCGGCAGCGGCCCATTCTGGTAGTACTCGTACATCGCCGTCAGGTTTCTCCACGTCGGATCGCCGCTGGCCAGCTTCACCACTCCCGACTCGAAGTAGATCCGGAACCACTCCCACAGCAGCAGCAGGATCGCCGCCCGCATCGGAGGCCGTCGCGCCGCCCAGCCCGGCCACAGCCCTCTAGGCGCAAGAAACAGCGATAGAAATCCCGCCTCCAGCAGCATCCCATCCGACTGGTAGTTCGCAAACTCCTGCCCCGCCGCCACAAACGACAGGTAGAAGAGGAAGCACACCACCAGCATTCCTCGCGGCCACACATTTGCCGTCAGCAGCACCGACGCAATCAGCCCCGCCGCCATCAACCCGATCAGCATGTGGTTGCTCGACGAGATCCAAAGCAGCGTCGGCGCCGCCCAGAATCGCATCAGCCCCAACTGCCGTCCGCCCTCCAGGTACTGCGCGGCGGGCATCAGCCCATGCACCCCTATCAGGCCCTTCACCTGAAACAGCAGCGCAAAGAAAGCTGAGAAATAAATCAGCCCCATCGCCCGCAGAAACACCCACCGCGAGATCACCCAACCTCGCGCACCCTGCTCCGAGCTGAAAAGCCAGACAAAAACCCGCCGTGCCGTATCCATCACCGCCCCCGGTGCTGCGCTCCCGGTGCATTCAGATGGCCGCACCCCGTTCCGGGTTCGACCACCTCCGCAAGACATCTCTCCATTTCCAGGACTACGCTTAAAGCGTAACGCTCACGCTTCTGCAGATTGGAGCTCAGCCCGCATGAAAGCCGCCGTCATCGGCTCCGGCCCCAACGGTCTCGCCGCCGCCATCGTCCTCGCTCAGGCCGGCCTTGAGGTCGATGTCTACGAGGCCCAAGCCACCGCAGGCGGCGGCTGCCGCACCCTCGAGCTCACGCTTCCCGGCTTTCATCACGACTTCGGGTCCGCCGTGCATCCTCTCGGCATCGGCTCGCCCTTCTTCCACTCGCTCCAACTCGAGCGCTACGGGCTGGAGTGGATCCACTCCCCCGCCGCGCTCGCCCATCCGCTCGACGACGCCACCGCCGCCGTCCTCTCGCAGGACCTCGATGCCACCGTCCACAACCTCGGCTCCGACGGCCCCGCCTGGCGAGCTCTCATGGAGCCCTTCGCCGCTCGCTGGGCCGACTTCACCGCCGACATCCTCGGGCCACCCATCCACATCCCGCACCATCCGCTGCTGCTCGCCCAGTTCGGCCGCAACGCCGTCCTGCCCGCCACCACCGTCGCCCGCACTCACTTCACCGGCGAGCGTGCGCGAGCCCTCTTCGCCGGCGTCTCCGCCCACTCCTTCCTCTCACTCGACGCCCCGCTCTCCGCCTCCTTCGGCATGGTGCTCGCCATCTCCGCCCACGCGGTCGGTTGGCCCATTCCCCGCGGCGGTGCCCAGTCTCTCACTAATGCCCTCGCCGCCTGCCTTAACGCACACGGCGGACGCATTCACACCGGCTCGCCCATCCATCGCCTCGCCGATCTCTCCGGCGTCAGCCTCCTCCTCGCCGACGTCACCCCGCGCCAGCTCCTCCAACTCACCGAAGACGAAGCCGCCCTCACCCCCGCCTACCGCCGCCAGCTCGCCGCCTTCCGCTACGGCCCCGGCGTCTTCAAGGTCGACTACGCCCTCTCCGCTCCCATTCCCTGGGTCGCGCCAGACTGCGCCCTCGCCGCCACCGTCCACCTCGGCGGCACCCTCGACCAGATCGTCGCCTCCGAATCCGCGATGTCCTCCGGCCGCACCGCTAATCGCCCCTTCGTTCTGCTCTCCCAGCCCACGCTCTTCGATCCCAGCCGCGCGCCCGCCGGCCAGCACATCGCCTGGGCCTACTGCCACGTGCCCAACGGCTGCACCGAAGACATGCTCCCGCGCCTCGAAGCCCAGATCGAGCGCTTCGCTCCCGGCTTCGCCCGCACCGTCCTCGCCCGCCACGTCTCCACGCCCGCCAGCCTCCAGGCTGCCAACCCCAACCTCATCGGCGGAGACATCGGCGGCGGTGCCATCACCCCGCGCCAGTTCGTCTTCCGCCCCACGCCCGGCGAGTACCGCACCTCCGCCCCCAACCTCTACCTTTGCTCGTCCTCCACGCCGCCCGGGGGTGGAGTCCACGGCATGTGCGGCTATCACGCCGCAACCACCGCACTCGCCGATCTCGCGCGCAAAAAAAATTCGGGGTCCCGCCAATAAGGCGATGACCCCGAAGTGCTCACTGTCTGTCGGACGGCCTATTGTTACATACCGCTGTCATTCCCCGAAGCCGAGGGGTGCAGAACGCGATAGCTGTCATTCCCCTTCGACCACACCAGCAGCAGGATGTCCTTGCCCGCGGGGTTGGCATGCACCATGTTCGCGAACTGCTCCGCCGAGCTCACCGGCTTCCGGTTCACTTCCACCACCACATCTCCCGGTTGCAACCCTGCATCCTCCGCCGGGCTGCCCGGACGAACTTCCGCAATCGCTGCGCCCTTCACGTCGGCGGGAATCTGCAACTGCTGCCGCGCGTTCTGGTCCAGGTCATCCACCGCAAGTCCCAGCCGTCCCGTATTGCCCGGCTTTGACCCGCCCTCGTTGTCTGCAGCCAGCGTTCCGGACTTGTGGTACTCGCCCACCTTCACGCCCATCTGCATCGGTCTGCCGTCGCGAATGATGCCCAGCTGAATCGTCGTTCCCGGCTGATCCTGGCTCACCGCGACCTGCAGCGCGCTGCCATCCGCGATCTTCTTGCCGTTCAGCTCCTGAATCACGTCGCCGCTCTTCAGGCCCGCACGCGCCGCCGGAGAGTCAGGCGTCACCTGCGCGATGATCGCTCCGGTCGCTTCCTTCAGATTGAAGAAGCTGGCATTCGCCGGCGTCACATCGTTCATGCTGATGCCCAGATACCCGTGCTGCACCTTTCCATGCGCAATGAGCTGGTCCGCCGTGGTCTTCGCAATCTGCGACGGAATCGCAAATCCCGCGCCCGCAAACGATCCGCTGTTCGAAATGATGAACGTGTTGATGCCCACCAGCTGGCCGTGCGCATTCACCAGCGCGCCGCCCGAGTTGCCAGGATTGATCGCCGCGTCCGTCTGGATATAGCCGCCCGGCTTCCGCGCGTCGTCACTGTACGGATTCTGCCGGTTCACCGCGCTCACAATGCCGCGCGTCACCGAATCCTGGAAGTAGCCGAACGGGCTGCCGAACGCCAGCACCGTCTGTCCCGGCCGCAGCGTCGTTGAGTCGCCCCACTGCAGGTACGGCAGATTGTTGCCCTCGATCTTCACCACCGCCAGATCCGTCAGCTTGTCCGTTCCCACCACCTTCGCATCCATCACCCGGCGGTCGTTCAGCGTCACCTTCACGTTCACCGCGCCGTCCACCACGTGGTTGTTGGTCACAATGTAGCCGTCCGGAGAGATGATGATGCCGCTGCCCACTCCATGCTCCAGCGGCCGCTGCATCGGCTGACGCCGCATGCCGCGCCCATTGCCCGGCCCCTGACCCTGGCCATCGTCCCCTCCAAAGCCGAAGCCGCCAAACGGCCCGTTCGGCCCGAAGAACTGCTGCAGCCCATCCGGAATCTGCTGCTGGTCCTCAGCCGATCCCCGCGACGTCACCTGGATGTTCACCACCGCGGGCTGCACATGCGCCGCCACGGCTTCCACCGCCTCATCCAGAGCGGTCAGCGCTGCAATCCGGTTGTCGTTCATCGGAGTCACAGGATCCGCCGCGCGGCTCTGGCTCTCATGAAACAAAATGCTCGCCCCGAGCGCGGTAGTCAGCACCACGCCCGCCGATAAGCTCAAACGCTTCTTCCCCATCTTTCTCACTCCTTCTACTAATTGATTAGTAACTCGAGACATCTTTAACCCTCCATGTTGCTTCCTTACCTGAAATTCCTTAGAGCTGGAACACCAGCCAGCCACCTTGGACCGGAACCGCGGCATACCGCGGAACCTGCTGCTGCGCGTCATCCGACTCAGCCGCACTCTGCGCCACATCCGAAACCGTCCGGCTCGCATCCGAACCGCTTCTGCCGTACGTCCGCACCGTCATCAGCCGCGTCACCACTACGCCCCCATCGGCATCCACCTGCCGCATCGTGGCCACCGTCTGGATCATCTGCGACTCCGCCGGCCGTCCTGCAGCATTCGCCCGAGCCGACACCGCGACTGCACCAAACCCCGGAGCCACTACATCTGCAGCGGCCGTGCGATCCACAAGCCTCCGCTCCGCCATCACACGGTGCGGCACCGCCACCGCGCTAGCCTTCACCGCCTGCCGTTGCGCCACATGTGGCGCTGCATCTCCACGCGACATCCACTGACCCATCGGCGAAACACTCGCCCGCACTGGAACCATCCTCGCTCCGGCAACCCGCGCCATCGGCAGAGCCGCCGCTCGTACACTCGCCGCCTGGGCTCCTGTCGCATGCGAGAAGGCAACGATCTGCGGAGACCGCTCCAGCGCCCCCGCGGCCAACATCAGCGTCAGCATCGATCCGCCGAAGACAAGCCGCGCCTGCCGCCGCTTCATCCGTCCGCCGCCGCGTAAGATCCGCAGCACCCGCTGCCCCAGCTCGCTCTCGCGCCCGAGCGCCCCCAGAGCCAGCGCCAGCTCCCGCACCAGTCCGCGCCGCGCCAGCCGGTGTTCCGCCAGCGTGGTCAGACACTCGGCGTACGCCTTCGGGGAGCCCGTAACCCGCAGCACCCGTTCATCGCACGCCAGTTCGCGTTCGAAGCAAAGCCGGCGCTCCACCCATGCCAGCGCCGGATTCAGCGGGAACATCACCAGGGCAATCTTCTGCAGCAGATTCAGCCAGTCGTCGCGCCGCGACAGATGACCTGCCTCATGCAGCACCACCTGCTCCAGCTCCGCAGGTGAAAGTTTCTCCAGCAGCCACTCAGGCATCACGATCTTCGGCGCCAGGAATCCGATCACCGTCGGCCGGTCCACCTCATTCGACACACACACCTTGGCTCCGCGAGCCAGCTCTGGCAGTGCAGCCTCCACTGGCCGCGCTCGCTTCCACAGCGCGCGCACCCGCAGCGCCGCAACCAGCAGCGTAATCCCGCGGGTCAGCGAAATCGCCGCCCACACTGCCGCAATCCACACACACCAGCTCGCATCCAGCGTCAGCCACGGACGCGCGGCCATCCCACTCTGAGCAGCGCTCGCATGCCCCACCGCCAGCGGCAGAAACGGCAGCCCCGCCACCAGCAGGAACACCGCAAACCAGATCATGAATCGTACCGGCGCAGGGGTCTCCGGCAGAAGCCGCAATCCCAGCGCCGCCGCCCCGGCCAGCAGCGCTCCCTGCCACAGCGCAGCAGCTAGCGCACTCGTCGCGGCCTGCGACGCGCCCGCAATCACCTCATGCAGCGGCAGGATCATCGCGTCTCCTCCGCCGGCTCGGCCGGCTCCGCCGCTTTGCCAACCTCCCGGTCGTCCGTCGCCTTCGCAATCAGTGCCTTCAGCCGGTTCAGCTCCTCGGAATCGATCTCTCCGTCGCCCAGCAGCGACAGCAGCAGCCGCTCCCGCGAGTTCCCAAAGAACCGCTGCATCATGTGCCGGATCTCGGACCGGCGTGCCTCATGCTCCGCCACGCACGGGCTGTACAGGAATGCCCGCCCCTCCTGCCGATGCGTCACATACCCCTTCTGCTCCAGAATTCGCACCGTCGTCAGAACCGACGTATAGGCCAGCGGCTCACCCTCCGGCATCGCCGCCACCAGGTCGCTCACCGCAGACTCGCCCCGCGCCCACAGCAGCTTCATCAGCCTCAGCTCGGCTTCGGTCAGCGTGTTGGATTTACGCGGCGGCATTCGAATGGCTCCACTCAGTGAGACGTTCAACTAAAGATTTAGTTAGCACAGCCGCCGACCTCCTATCAAGTGGCCTGCTGAGGCCAGCTCGTATCGCTAAGACCAATGGGGTGTTTTTAGTTTTCTGAGGGCCGTTCGATATGGTCGATGGCGACACCGGACACTTGCACTTTCATAGATTTCATGTCCAACCCAACCGCCCCCCAGTCAAATCTATGCGCTAGGTCGATGCGCGGCATAGAAGCCCCTTCCTCTCCAGGCATCGCTGTATCTACCGCGGGTAGTTCAAAGTCGTACCTTCCAGATAGTCCAGTCTGGTCGACAACCGGCGTTGCCCCACTCCCCAGAAACGCTGCTAACTCCGGCATTGAAATCTGCCAATATTTCGAGGACTGCCTTCCGTCCGGCGAGCGCACGGACGTAAATTTCCAGGCGCCTCCGAAGGTGAGCCCTCCGGAGGGCAGCGGTTCACCTTGCGCAGCTTCCTTCATTTTGATCCCGCGTTTGCTCACCAACAGCGCATAGCCAGGTACATCGATCGGTATCGTACGGGCTGTCAATTTACACCTGTCAGCAAGCATGGCGCGCAGCGCCTCAGCTACCGCCGCCGTCCGCTGTGCGTTCGTCATACTCTTCATCGCTTCGATACTTGCATCGTCCGCTTTGGCTGCAATGTCGTATCGTTCATTCATCACCCATGCTGGAGCGCCCTTCACCCAGTCAACAGGCGGGACAAACTCCGAGTTCGTCGAGACGAGATAGGCTTGGGCGATCACGCGGCCCAACGGTGCATTCGTGGCGTTGTATCCGGTGTTGTTTGCACCCGACGATACGTTCATGGAGCCACTGCGGTTTGCCTTGATCGATACAACGTCAAACCTGACAGGTCTGTCCTGCGCCTGGGAGCTCATGTCCCACGCGCAGAGGCATAACGCTGCCATTGCCAACATGATCGAAAACCCAGACGTTCCGGCAATCCATCTCCAGCATGATTTGAAACGGATATGAGCAAATAAGATCCGGCAACCTCGTCTTGGAATGGGCCTGTGATTCAGGTCACTCCGTGAAATCACGCTATTTGCTCTATGCGTCTGAATCATCGTCCTAAATAACCCCAGGATCAATTCTCCACGGCTATCGCTTTGCTGCTGCTTTCTGCCCCGGTTTCGCATCCGTCGAGAACGCGAAAATAGTGGCAGAGTGGAACTTTTCCCCCGGCCGCAGGATCACGGTGGGGTACTCCGGGTGGTTGGGGCTGTCCGGCAGGTGCTGTGTCTCAAAGGCAATAGAGGGGACACGCACAAACGGCTTACCCACATCGCTGGTGAGCGTCGGCTCCATGGCAAACGGTGTGTAGACATGCACCGAGAGTTCCGTCGTCCGCAGCTCCATAATCCGGCCGCTCGCCGGGTCATGAAGCCGTGCGGCCACGCGGTCCAGCCGCCGATCCTCGTCGCGCAGAATAAACGGCTCATTGAAAGAAACCGTCATGCCCGCCGGGACCGGTGGCCGAGCCGGCCGAGCAGCGCCCGGCTGCGGACGCCCCATGCTGAAATTACTGGAGCAGATGGCAAGCCGGTCTTTCAGCGCCGTCGGCTTCGTGAAATCAAACGGCGTCCCAATCACCGACGCGATCTCGCCATTGGCGCCCGGCCTCTCTTGCACCTGGTTGGCGGCCTGGTCGGTCATCACCTGCATGTCTTCATCGCAGACCGGCGTGGTGCTGTTGCCGTTCAGGTTCAGGTAGAGGTGATTGGTCAGGTTGATCGGGCTCGGCTTATCCACCGTCGCGTTCCACTCGAGTTTCAGCTCGTTCTGGTTGTTGAACGTGTACGTCACTTTCGCCACGGCATGCCCCGGGAACCCCTGATCTCCATCCGGGCTGTCCATCATCAGAGTCAGCGACGCGCCATCTTTCGGCTGGATGGGTTCCGCGATCCAGATCCGCCGCGCCCATGTTTCCGGGCCGCTGTGCATGGTGGTGCCGCGCGCATCCATCGGCAGCGCGTACTTCACTCCGTCCAGGGTGAAGCCATGCAGAATGACATTGGCGTAGCGGCCGATGTCGGCGTTGGTCCAGTGGTTCGGCGATTCAAAGCCGCTGAGGTCGGAAAAGCTCATCGCGACGTTCCCGATCTTGCCGTTCCGATCAGGCACCCGAATCGCGGCGATAGTCCCGCCATAGTCGAGCACCGTAACGCTCGCGCCCTTATCGTTGAAAAGCGTAAAGGCGTTCACCGGGCGGCCGTCCTTGGTCGTGCCGTAGGGCGCGACCTTGACGCCGGATGCGATGGCTGGATTGGCAACGGTGCCAAGAACGAGTGCGCAGACAAACGAGACAGACCGAAGACGCAAAGATGTTCTCCTCGATGAAACAGGATGATCCCTAACGATTCACGATCATAGCCCGACGCTCGAGTGTTTGGCTGCCACTTTCTTGCGACGGCTCAGCGCAAGCATCTCTCGGCCGCCCGGCGCATGCAGAACAACTCGCGCGATCAGCTCATCGACCACCCGCGTCACGCGCACACTATTTGAGGGCAAGCAGAAAAGCCACGAGGTCTTCCATCTCTTCATCGCTAAGCTTGTTTCGATAAGAAGGCATAGGCGGGGGGAGAACGAATTTATTCTCCACCACATCCGATCGCTTGAACGAAAGAAGGCGGCCCTTCGAATCGAGCATCTGCAGACTAAGAAGGTCCTGGTTAAGCAATTTGCCGCTATACCGGGCCCCATCTTTTGTAACGATCTGATACAGCCGGTACTGTGGCGAGCTTTGTGGATTCGGCTCCAGCAGCGAGTTCAGGAGTTCCGTCCGCGTGCTCCTCGCTCCGATCTCACTGAGGTTCGGTCCGAGCCGTGATCCGTGGCCTCTCACTTCATGGCAGGAGAGGCACTCCCCCTTCCCCGTAAATACGGCAACTCCGCGTTCCACTGGATCTAAAACATTCCCGGAGCTCGCCTGCGGAGTCGCCGCGCTCGACCGCCCGTTCGCCTGAGCAAACAGCACACCCGGTACCAGCCCTAAGACCAGAGAGAAGACAGAAATCCTATTCATGACCTGCGGCCTTCGTACCAGACCCATTCGGGGTGTCCGAACGATGTCGAATTGGATCCGCATCCCGCAAGCCAAAAACGAAGAGTGAAGTTCCGGCATTCACTGCGACGTACTGTCTCCCAGCTACGGAATACGTCATCGGATTCATCAGTAAGGCTCCCCCAAGATTTCTGCTCCAAAGGAGGGCACCATTTCGAGCATCGATTCCCACAAAATTCCCTTGCCGCCCTCCGGTGAATAGCAGGTCAGAGGCGGTGGTCAGAATCCCTGCCGCACCATGCTCGGCTTTGTAGTCGTAATACGTGGCGAGCCCAACGCCTGAATCGAGCCTGAACTCCCATTTGATTTGCCCGGTACTCGGCTCCAGGGCCCGGACTGCGGTGAACTGGTCTTCGTCCATTCCGACTGCAGGCCTGGATCTCTTCGTCCTCGGGGCACGCCCCTCGCTCTTGTATTCGGCGCCTTCCTCGTACTCTTGATTCGCCTTGATGAAAAGGTACGACTGATTGTCGCGGGCGTTCAGATAAAACAGATGAGTCCGTTGGCTGTACGACGGGCTGAACCAATTCGTACCGCCCTGAAGATCGGGAAACAGAGTCGCGCCCTCTTTGGTTCGCTGTGCCTGCTCCGTCAACAACGGCCGGCCTTCCTTCGTGAAGCCCGCGTTCCAGTTCTGTTTCACGAACGCCTTGGCCATAAGGAATTCGCCGGTGACTCGATCCAGCACGTAGAAGAACCCATTTCGATCGGCCCAGAGCAGGACTTTTCGTGGCTTGCCTTCCCACTTCATGTCGACCAGGACCGGGACCTGGATCGCATCCCAGTCAGTTTCGTTGTGGGGGTTGGCCTGGTAATACCATTTGAGCTTCCCGGTATCCGGATCTAAGGCCAGCATGGAGCATGTGTACAGGTTGTCCCCGGGTCGGACATCGCCATTAAAGTCGGGTCCCGGATTACCAACTCCCCAATAGACCAGGTTCAGCTCCGGATCGTACGACCCGGTCAGCCACGCAGGCCCTCCGCCACGTTTCCACGAATCTCCGCCCCAGGTGTTGCTCCCAGGATCCCCCGGGCCCGCGATCGTGTTGAAGCGCCATACTTCGCTCCCTGTCGCGGCGTCGTACGCCGCTATAAAACCGCGGATGCCATATTCCCCACCACTGATTCCGAGGATCACCTTGTTCTTAACAACAAGTGGAGCGACCGTGAGCGAATAACCGGAGCTAACCTTTGCAACTTCGACGCTCCACACCAGCGATCCCGTCTTCGCATCCAGGGCGATCAGCCGGGCATCCGGAGATGCCAGAAAGAGCGTATCTCCAAAAATTGCGAGACCGCGGTTGACCCGGCCGCAACAAAATCTGACGTCAGCAGCCGCAGTGTTTCTGTAAATCCAGAACAGCCGTCCCGTAGCAGCGTCGAGTGCAACTACGTTATCTCCGTCCATGGTGTAAAGCACGCCATTCACCACCAGCGGCGTGCTCTCATACGCGTCAAGCGAACGGGTTTGGAAGACCCATTTCAACTCAAGGTCCTGGATGTTTTCTGGCGTTACCTGGTTCAGAGAACTGTAGTGATTGCTTCTGTAGCTGCCATTGAAGGTCAACCAGTTCTCGGGCTCTTCCTCGGCGTGCAACAGGCGCTGATCGGTCACTGCCGTAGGGCTCGGAACGTCATATCGAGTCATCAATTCCTTCTGGAACTGCCGAACAGGGCGACCTTGCGCAGAGACATTGGGACTTACAGGCGGCGTGGCCGCCTCCACGCTCGTCGTCCCGGCGCCGCTCTTGCCATAGTTCTGTGCCAGGTAATCGACGAGCACTTTCACATCGTCCTCGGAACCTTGAGCGCCGTACGCGATCATCTGGTCCACTTTGGCCGCCCAGCGCCCGCGCGAAAGACGCTGCCCCGTGATCACATCTGCCTGGTGACACTTGATGCACATACGTTCCATAACGGCCCGGCCCTGTCCCTGTGGCAACGCAGACTGCCCGAACGCTCCGGCCGCAAGCGTTACACACACCATCGCAGTCAGCGCTCGCCAAAAATCGGGAAGCTTCGAAGCTCTGGAGAGGCTTACCGCCTTGTTTGCACCATTCATCTCGAGTCCGATCTCAAAATCACCTGGCACCGCTCTGCCACGTCTTTCGCGCTGGCGCCAAGCAACGCGATCAGCGGCAGCGAATTAAATCGCCACAGGCAAGGTATTCGAAATTTCTATCGGCCATCGGCCGCCAACCCCAACTGCGAGCTAAATGCTAGCAGCTAAAACCAAGCAGTCTAAAGCCCCTCCGCCCAAAAAGCCGCCCACGCGCCGAACCGCCCCAAACCCTCTGTGCTCTCTATGACCCGCTTCCAAGCGCGGCTAGTTGGCTTTGCCAATCGCGCTGTCTTCGTAGGCCTTCTTGAGGAGGAAGAACGACTGCTTCTTTACGCCTTTCTCGGAAAGAAGGCCCTTGCGGTTGAAGCCGTCCTGGAGAAGGGGAAGATTTCGTGTGGGCGAGCGGAAGTCCATGAGTACCCAGGCGGAGGTTCCCCGCAGCTGGGGAATTTTACGAAGCATTGGAATCTGATGACGGTAGACGTCGGCCTGAGACTCTTCGGTCCAGCGTTGGTTGACGCTCCCATGTTTGCCGGCCAGAGCTTCCGCTCCAAATTCGCTCATGATGACGGGCTTCTGCGGGAGATCCCATGTGAGGCTGTCCGCCAGCGTTGGCGCCCCCTGATACCAGCCGATGTACTCGTTGACTCCAATGACGTCCAGGGCCTGAGCGAGGGGATCGGGAAGGGTCATGTTGGAACCTTCAAGACGAATGGTGTTGAGGGCTGCAGTAACTGGGCGGGTGGGGTCGAGGGAGCGGGCCTGTTCGGCCAGGCGAGTAAGGAAAGCGGTGCGGGTGGGGTTGTTGGGGGTCTCGTTAGCGACGGACCAGAAGAGGATGGAAGCTTTGTCGCGGTCGCGCCGGATCATCTCGTGCAGCATGGTGTCGGCTTTGGTGTAGACCTCGGGATTGGCGAAAGCAATCTGCTGCCAGAGCGGGATCTCAGACCAGACCATAATCCCCTGCCGGTCCGCGGCACGAAGCATGCGCTCATCGTTCGGGTAGTGGGCGAGCCGGATGAAGTTGGCATGCAGCTCGTCGACCCAGGAGAGAAGCGTATCGGCATCTTTCTCGGAGTAAGCGCGACCGGTGCGGTAAGGAGCTTCGCCCTGCACGCAGACCCCGCGGAGGAAGATGGGCTTGCCGTTCAGAAGGATCTCGGTGCCATCGACGCGGATATCACGGAAGCCAACCTCGTCGTTGAGGGTATCCTCACCGGCGGCGATCTCCAGCTTGTAGAGCTTGGGGGATTCGGGAGACCAGAGATTCAGGGACTCCGCGGTGAGGTTGAAGACCGCGCGGCCGTCTGTGTCCGTGGTTACAGTCCCGGCCAGATGTGCTTCGGGGACTTTGATGGTGACGGGAAGACCCGCAGATGCGCCTTCGACGTGGACGTAACCGGAGATCTTGTTGGTGGTACCGGAGACGAGGTGCGCGTCATAGTCGTCGATAAAGTTGGTCGGGACAGTGACTAGGGAAACGTCGCGGGTGAGGCCACCGTAGTTGTACCAGTCGTAGTTCAGGGCGGGAATGCCGTCCGCGAGACGGGTGGAGTCGACGGCGACGACAACGAAGTTGCTGCCGGAATGAAGGACCTGGGTGGCTTCGCAGTCGAAGGGTGTAAAGCCGCCCTCGTGGTCGCACAGGCGCTTCCCGTTGAGCCAGACGTGCGAGCGATAATTGGCCGCTCCAATATGCAGGAAGGTGCGAGTACCGGGCGTGGGATTGAAGTCGAAGTCGCGCTCGTACCAGACAACGCCTTCGTAGCGGAAGAGAGTGGGATCCTGGGTGTTCCAGTCGCCGGGGATGTTCATGGTGGGGGCAGCGGCGAAGTTGTACTCGGCGGGCTTATTGGGGGCGGAGACGTCGAGTCGCTGATTGAGGGCATAGGTGTTGTCTTTTATCTTGCCCTGGCCGGTGTAGAGGTTCGCGCCCGTCATGTCGACCAGGTAGTGCCAGCCACCGTCAAGGCTGATGGCGGGGCGATGGTCAACGTCTACGAGGAGAGTACTGAAAGGCTGCTGCGCAGCACTGGGAGTGGCAGCCAGCAGAGCAAGCAGGAACACCGGTGCGAGCTGAAAGATCGACTGAAAACGCATGGACAAGTCTCGACTTCTATCTTGTTTCGTATGGTGTTTCGCAGGTTGGACCGACTGTTGGCCAAAATTGCTGGCCTCACTCGCTCAAGAGTACAGAAGGTTCCGGACGTATTGTCGCCCATCCGGGAGTAATCCAGCCGCCAGCTCAATGAATGGCAAATCGCCAATGCGCTCACCGAACAGGTAAGTACCGATAATTCGGCATACCGTCGGCAAGCTGACGAGGACGGCGTTTATGAGTGCCGGCTCGGTCGCCGGTGATTCCAGCGCACAATGGGATGGGACCGCGAGAGAGGATGGCACGAAGATGCAAGACGAACAAACACGAGAAGCCCTCATCGCGCACTGGCATTCGTCTGCCGTTGGCGACGCAAATGCGGAGCACGATATCTATGCTGAGGAGGCCGTCTGTGATTACCCGCAGTCAGGTGAACGGATAATCGGCAGGGCCAACTTGCAGGCCTTGCGGAGCCACCATCCGGGGAAGCCTTCCGGCTTCAACGTCAGGCGCATTCTCGGCGCGGCTGATCTGTGGATCACGGAATATGTCATCACGTATCAGGGAAAGCCCGCGTACACGGTGAGCATCATGGAGTTCAGCAAGGGTAAGGTCGTGCACGAAACGCAGTATTTCGCAGATCCCTTTGAGGCTCCGATCTGGCGGCGTGAATGGGTTATACCGATCCCGCAGAGCACCTAGCAGCTCGCCAGAACGCCGTTTCTCATCCCTATCCGGTTGCGGACGGGTAAAGCAACGTCAATGAGTGCATTGAACTGTTCTCATCAAGCGAAAAAATTGCCATCGCAGCCTCGGGGTATGCATATACTTTTTGCACCGGGGTAATCCCATAACCTGTGATCGAAAGGTAACCTTCGAATGCGAAGATTGCTGTTCGTCATGCTCGCTGCCACCACCGTCTTAGCCCAGGATGGGGCTTCGGTTTACAAGGCACGCTGTGCTGTGTGTCATGACTCCCCCACCGGACGCGTACCGGGATCGAATGCACTTCGGACGATGTCTTCCGCATTCATTCTGCAGTCGCTCAATGCGGGTCTGATGCAGACACTCGCTGCGGGGATGAACAGCCGGGAGCGGACCGCCGTTGCGAGCTATCTCGGCTCAAAAACGCCGCCACTCGCCGCTTCACTTCCCGCATCGGCATTCTGTCCGGCGCAAAAGCCGCAGCCTACGAAGGAGCTTGCTTCTGTCACGTGGATGGGTTGGGGATCCGATGTCGAAAATACACGTTTCGCCAACTCTGATCTGGCCGGACTGAACGCCGCCGATGTCCCAAACCTCAAGTTGCTCTGGGCCTTTAGCCTGGGAGATGGTACGTCCGTTCGTTCACAGCCTGCCGTCGCTGACCGGCAAGTCTACGCAGCAAATCTGACCGGCCAGGTCTTCTCTCTCGATTCGCGCACAGGCTGTATTCATTGGACCTTTGTGGGCAGCAATCCAGTGCGCAGCGCCATCGTGGTCGGGCCGAGCGTCCACGCCCCAAAACGTAATGCGGTCTACTTCGGCGATCAGGGTGCCAACGTCTACAGCTTGGACGCATTGACCGGCAAGCTGCTGTGGCAGGTGCACGCATCAGATCACTTCGCTGCGATGATCACCGGAGCTCCCATTCTGCATGCTGGTGTTCTCTATGTGCCCACATCATCCCTTGAGGAGCTGCTGGCCACTTCCGCAGCTTATGAGTGCTGCACATTTCGTGGCAGTGTGCTTGCGCTCGATGCAGCTACCGGAAAGAGGATCTGGAAGACGGACACGATTGCAGGCCCGACCTTGCCTACCGTGAAAAACAAGAGCGGAACACAATTGCGCGGACCCTCGGGAGCAGCCGTGTGGTCCGCTCCCACCTTCGATGAGCAGCGTAACGTAATCTACGTGGCTACCGGAGACAACTATTCTGAGCCGGCGACCGCGATGAGCGACGCGGTCCTGTGTCTGGATGCCGCCACCGGCAACCTTCTCTGGTCAAAGCAGCTCACTTCCGACGACGTGTATAACATGGGAGCTGAAGCCAGCGGCCGCGATTACGATTTTGGACAACCGCCCATTCTCGTGACCCTTGCGCATGGCAAACGCGAACTCGTAATCGGACAGAAATCAGGGCTCGTCTATGCTCTGGACCCGGACAGGAGTGGCGAACTGCTGTGGCAGCAACGGTTAGGCGAGGGCGGGCCGCTGGGTGGAATTCAATGGGGTTCCGCAACCGATGGCCAGAACATGTACGTTGCTTATTCCCATCTGTTGATCAAACCGGTTAGCGACCCATCCGCTTTCATGGGCAGCCGATTCGAGCTCGATCCGAAACGCGGAGGCGGCCTCTTTGGCTTGCGGCTGGACAGCGGCAAGACGGTGTGGAAGGCCGAACCAGCAAGCTGTGGCGATCGCAAACAATGCAGCCCAGCCCAATCGGCCGCGGTCACTGCCATTCCGGGCGTCGTCTTCTCAGGCTCCGAAGACGGACATCTGCGCGCGTATTCCACATCCACGGGCGAGGTGATTTGGGACATGGATACTGCGCACGAGTTCAAAACGGCGAACGGGCTCGCAGGCAGAGGCGGTTCCCTCGACGCTTCCGGGCCCGTGATCAGTCAAGGAATCCTCTATGTCAACTCGGGATACGGACAATGGGGTGGAATGCCAGGTAACGTATTGCTGGCATTTTCGATTCACGGCAAGTAAACCCCCAGAGAAGGCAAATCGAATGCCGGCGGTGATCGCTGGTCATAAAGTTGCATGACCGATTCGGTTGTCGGGTCAAAGCAACCTCGGCCGACGGCGAATACCGCTTCGTCTTTCGGGACCCATCAACTAACAACTAGCAACCAACAACGAGCAACTGTTTTCCTGTCAACCCCCTTCACCCCAGAAAACTTCCCAACTCACCCACAATCAGCAACATCCATTTCGCCCCAGATGTGACACGAGTTATGCTCCATCCTGTAAAATTAAATTAGTAAGAGAAAAAGGCCTGGCATACGCGCCAGGCCTTTCCGTTTTAACCCACAGGATTCTCGAACCGTTGACGAGCCAGAGCTAATAGCTAATAGCTAATAGCTAGCAGCTAAAAGCTGCTCCACCCCGTTAACCATTCCGTGACTCCCATCCACTAACCCAAGCAGCGCCAATAAAACCCCGGCCGACACCCCCGGGGGAGGACCCCCATGCCCTCTGACTTCGCAGACTTCAAACACGAGCCCTCCGCGCCCCACCAGTGCATGCACACCTATGACGACGGCCGCCGCTGCCGCGCCCGCGCCATGCACAACAACTACATGTGCTTCGCTCACCGCGAGAAATCCATCCCGCCCGTCTACGAAAACGAGCCCTTCGAGATCCCGACCAATCTCACCCGCCCCACCATCCAGCACGCTCTCGGAGAGCTCGCCGCCCTGCTCGCCTCCAACCGCATGGACCTCAAACGAGCAGGACTCCTCGCCTACATCCTCCAGGTCGCCTCCACCAACCTCCGCGACCACGCCCCGGAAACCCAGCCCGCCACCGAATCTGCACCAGAGCCTCTCTCGGAAGTCGTTGAAATACAGGCAGCCCGTATCCACAGCGGTACACCGCAGCCGCGCCGCCGTTGCGAACGACTTACAATGGTTACCAATGATGTTGTCCGTTCTGTCCGCCCCTGCAGCCATCGTTCTGGCCTTCTTTCAGGACGACGTAGCCCCGCCCGCGGGGCCGGCCACCTCTTCCAGTTCGGCTCTGCTCGACATGATTCGCAGCTCAGGTCCCGTCGCCTTCGCCGTCCTGGGCATTCTCCTGGTCGCCAGCCTCTTCTCCTGGGCGTTGATGTTCTCCAAGTGGAACGCCTTCAGCCGGGCCCGCCGCGAGAGCGCCGGATTCCTGCGCGTCTTCCGCAAATCCGGGCGACTGTCCGAAATCGCGGCTGTCGCCGAGCAGTTCCAGCCCAGCCCGCTCGTCCCCGTCTTCACCGAGATCAACGACGAGTACCAGCGCCAGACCGGAGGCCGCGGACTGCCGCGCAATCCCACCGCCCTCGAGCGCGCCGCGCTGACTGCCTCCTCCGAAGCTCTCACCGCCATGGAAGCGCGCATGACCTGGCTCGCCTCCATCGCCGCCATCTCTCCGTTTATCGGTCTCTTCGGCACCGTCATGGGCATCATCGATGCCTTTCACGGCCTCGGCACGGCCGGCGCCGCCACCCTGCGCGCCGTCGCTCCCGGAATCTCTGAGGCCCTCATCACCACTGCCGCCGGGCTCGTCGTCGCCATCCCCGCGGTCATCGGATACAACCAGCTCACCGCGCAGCTTCGCGAATTCGCCGCGCGCATGGATGACTTCGGACGCGAGCTGCTGAACGCGATCGAAAACGCAGCCATGCTCTCCGGACCCACATCCCCCACGCCGCCCGCGCCCGCACCGGAGGAGCTTGCCGCCCTGCCTCGTCGGAGGACGTTCTAGCATGGCCTTCACCGCGCGCAGCAGCGGCGCGGCGCGCACCCAGACCGCGCTCGCCGAGATCAACATCACCCCGCTCGTCGACGTCGTCCTGGTGCTGCTGCTGATCTTCATGCTCACCGCTCCCGTCCTGCAGTCCGGGATCACCGTGGCCGTGCCTCACACCCGCACCGTCACCCAGCTCACCGAGCAGCGCACCGTCGTCACCATCGACAAAAATCAAAACATCTTCCTGCAGCAGTCCAACCGCAACAGCGGCAACGACACGCCGATCAATCTCACCGACCTGACCTCGGACCTCCGCGCCGCCGGTCGCGCCAGCGCAGCCAACCAGGTCATCTACGTGCGCGCAGATGAGCGCGTGCCGTTCGGCGCCTTCGCCTCGGTGATGGATGCGGTCAAGCGCGCCGGCATCACCAACATCAGCATCGTGACCCAGCCGCTGGAACAGAGCAGCGGCGGCGCGAAGTAGCCTCGGACGACGCAAGCGATGGCACCGCAGGTCACAACCCGGCACTCCATCCAGGCCGGAGGCAGGCTCGGCGGCGGGTTCGCCGGCTCTTTCCTGCTGCACGCAGCCGTCGCGCTGCTGCTCTCGGGCTGGGCGCTGTTCACGCACAACGGACAGCGCTGGGGCGCAGCCGATGCGACCGCCGGCTCCATCCAGGCCACCATGGTGAGCGCGATTCCCCTCCCGTCCAAGCAGCCGATGAACCCGGACAACGTGCTCGCCACCGACAACCCGAGCCCCGCGCCGGCGCCTCCCGCCCCTAAGGCCGTGCAGACGCCACCGCCGGACGCGATCCCGATCCCAGAGAAACAGACCAAGGTCCCACCGACGCCGAAGAAGGCAGAGAAGACCGTAACCACCGCGCCCCCGAAGCAGATCGCGAAAAACACGCCAGTCGCAACGCCCGCAGCCCACGCCACGCCAACGCCGCCCACCAACAAAGCGGTCACCGGCGAGACCTCCGGAGTCCGCATCGCAATGAGCAGCGTTCAGAACCGCGCCGGCACCTCCAGCGTCAGCGTCTCCGACCAGGCGTTCGGCTCTCGCTTTGCCTACTACGTTCAGCAGATCACTCAGAAAGTGGCGTCGCAGTGGTACACCAACCTGCTCGACGCCAACGCCTCCGGCCACCGCGTGTACATCAATTTCGACATCCAGCGCGACGGCACGCCGGCCAACATCAAGATCATGCAGCCCAGCGGCGACTCCACGCTGGATCAGACCGCGCTCGGCGCCGTACGCCGCATCGACAGTTTTCCACCGCTTCCGGATGCTTACGCAGGCAGCCGCATCAACGTGACGTACTACTTCGATCCGCCCGCGCATCCGTGACGCTCTCACCGCGAGCCCAACAGCCGCATGGAAACGACTACCATGGAAACTATGGATTGTAGGACCCGAACCTCCAGCCCCTCTCGACTCTTTCGATCTCTCGGAGCCGTGCTGACTCTCCTTCTCGCCGCACTGTTCGTCCCCTCGGGCTCACACGCCGCGCAGGACCAGGTTGTGACCGGAACCAACCAGGGCGCGAGCTCGATTCGCATCGCGATCCCCAACTTCAAGCCCCTGGTCGAAGACGCGCAGACCGAAACACTGAAGACGACCTTTGACCGAACCTTGTTCAGCGATCTTCAGAACGCAGGCATGTTCGATGTGGTCTCGAAAAGCCTGATCCCGCCCGGCACCCCTGGCGCGCCCTCCGAGATGCGCACCGCAGCCTACGTCGCCGCCCCGGCAAACGCATCCTTCGTCGGCTTCGGTTCTCTCGGAGTCGTCGGTGGACGCTTGGTCGTCAACGGATTTGTCTTCGACACGAAAAACGCTCAGTTCCCTCAGGTGATCGCTAAGCAGTACAGCGAAGAGCCGAGCGAGGAGATGTCCCGGCAGGTGGCGCACCGCTTCGCCGACGAGATCATCCGCACCCTCGGTGGCGGAGCCGCGGGCATCGCGGAGACCAAAATCTTCTACGTGCATGCAGCCGGTGGAAACAAAGAGATCTGGCAGATGGATTACGACGGCGCGAACCAGCATGCGGTCACGCACCTCGGCACAATCTCGCTCTCTCCTCGCATCTCGCCGGATAACACGCGCCTGGCCTTTACTTCGCTCGGCAAGAGTGGATTCCAGATTCGCATGTACTCGCTGGTCCTCAATCGCACGGTTGCCTTCCCTGAGGTGGGCGGGACAAACATCTCGCCGGCCTGGGCGCCAGACGGGAAGCAGATCGCGTATTCCTCGTCGCGTACAGGAGATCCGGAGATCTGGGTCTCCGATCCCAGCGGCGCAGAGCCTCGACGTCTCACCAGCTTCCGCGGCCCGGATGCATCGCCGGTGTTCAACGCGAGGAGCGGCGCTCAGATTGCCTGGATCAGCGGCAGGACCGGCCTGCCGCAGTTGTACATCATGAATGCAGACGGCTCGGGCGTGCAGCAGATGACCGATGGCGGATACGCAACTTCCCCGTCCTGGTCACCGAACGGGCAGGCCATTGCGTTTGCGTGGAATCGCAAATACGGGCCGGGCGCCCCGGGTGGGCAAGATATTTATGTCATGGAAATCGCGACCAAAAAATGGATTCAGATGACGCACGATTCCGGCACCTGCGATTTTCCCTCATGGTCTCCAGATGGACGTCACATCGTGTATGCCTGCTCTCCCAATGGAAGTACGGAGCGCTCGCGGATCTGGACGATGCTGGCGGACGGTACGCAACGCCACGCAATCACTGGAACAGGATCGGACATGCCCAACTGGAGTTGGAAGTAGAAGCCGTAACTCTCAAGGAACACTTATCCCGTCGCCCACAGCTTCGGGACTAACATGGAACGCAGAGCCTTGTTCGCAGGAGAAATGAATGAAGATCGCAGTAATCCCATCTCAGTGTCGGAGCGCAGCTCGCTCCGTTGCGATGCTCTCAGTTGCAGCCTTGATGCTGGCCGGGTGCCATCACAAGAAGCCCGTTGCAACGGCGCCGCCACCCCCGACGACTGCCGCACCGACCGCCAGCCTGACCGCTGAGCCGCCCGCGGTGGACCTTGGTCAGTCCGTCGTGCTGAACTGGCGGACCACCGATGCGACTTCGGTTTCCATCGATGGACTGGGGCCGGTAGCCGTGAATGGCACTCAGACCGTCACCCCATCCAGCTCCACCAATTTCCATCTGGTTGCCAAGGGCGATGGCGGCACGGCTGAGGCGAACGTCCGCGTGACCGTACGTGTGCCGGCAGCGCCCTCAACTCCGGAGCCCAGCAACACAACTGCGGACGACGGCTCGGCAGACAAGGTCTTCCATCAGAACGTGCCCGACATCTTCTTCGACTACGACAGCTACACGCTGCGGCCGGAAGGTGTCAGCTCGGCGCAGAAAGCGGCCGCTTACCTGACCTCTCACCCTGACATCAAAGTTGTGATCGGCGGGTACTGCGACGAGCGCGGCTCGGCGGAGTACAACCTGGCGCTTGGCGAGAATCGCGCAAACTCCGCGAAGACTGCCCTGGTAAACGATGGTGTTTCGGCCTCTCGCATTCGCGTCGTGAGCTTCGGAAAAGAGAAGCAGTTCTGCTCGGAAGCAACCGAGTCCTGCTATCAGCAGAACCGGCGCGCGCAGTTCTCGATCGACCGCTAACACAGGAACCGTGGGCCGCAGAACAGCGCGGCCCACTCAATTTTGAGGTTCGCCATGACATTGCATCGCACCTTCTCTTCCACTCGTATCGCCTGCGTGGCTGCCCTGCTCGCGCTGCCGGCCGCGCCTGCTTTTGCAGTCAACCGCGACATGGTCCAATTGCAGACTCAGGTGCAGCAGCTTCAGGATGCCGTGCAGCATCTGCAACAGTCGAACGATGAGCGGATGGGTGTGCTGCGCGATCTGGTGCAGCAGAGCGCCGACTCAGTCAACAAGATGTCCCTCGCGGTGGATGCGCTTGAGAAGCGGATGAACGCGCAGAGCGATGCCGCGAATGCGAAGGTGGACCAGGTCTCCGGACAGGTGCAGACGCTGAACGATTCCGTGGATGAGGTGAAGGCCCGGATGAATGCTCTGGATAAGACCTTGCAGGCCATCCAGGGCCAGCAGCAGTCGATCAACGCCGCACTGCAGAATATGACCCCCGGCGCCGGAACACCGGCGGGCACGACGACTCCCGGCCCTTCTGAGACATCGCCGGCCGGCGCAGCGCCAGTCGGCGGACCAGGAGCCGCAAGTAACGTTCCGCCAAACTCGCCCTTCGCCACTCAGCAGGGAGCACCCAGGCTGCCGGGCCCTGCAGCATCCAACGCGGCCCCAATCGGCGATCTCTACAAACAGGCGCTCTCGGACTTTATGGCGGCGAAGTATCCGCTGGCATCGTCGGAGTTTCACCAGGTGATCGAGAACTACCCGGACGAGACCCTCTCCGGGAATGCCTATTTCTATCTGGGCGAGATCGATTGGCGCGCGGGCCATTTCCCCGAAGCCGTCAAGAACTATGACCAGGTAATCCAGCGCTTCCCTGCCAGCCAGAAAGTCCCGGCCTCGCGGCTGCATAAAGCGTCCGCGCTGCTGGCCATGAAAGACCGCGAGGGTGGCATTGCTGAGATGCGTGCGCTGATCCAGAGGTTCCCAAACTCCCCTGAAGCGGCACAGGCGCGGACCAAGCTGAGCGGGCTGGGAGTATCGGCGAGCCCCCGGCGACCCTCTTAAGTCACGAAGCGCATGTTCTCAATTGCCGTATCCGCCGTCTAATCTGGTAGAAAGAGCTCGCAAGTGCGACGCGGAGAAGACGGCACCGAGTGAGAGAGCGCATCCGAAAACTGGACGGCCATCAGAACGGCAAGCCTCTTCGGCTGGTTGTCGCTGCGCTGATCCTCCGACAGCCCGCTTCCGGCGACGCCATCGAAACCGAGGTGCTGGTATGCCAGCGCCGGGCCGATCAGCCCATGGGGTTGAAATGGGAATTCCCGGGAGGCAAGATCGAGCCGGGCGAAACGGCGGAGCAGGCGCTGATCCGGGAGCTGGATGAAGAGCTGGGCATCGCGGCACAGATCGGCCCGCGGGTGGCACAGCTTCGGCACCGGTACCGCAACGGTGCGGCGATCGACCTGCAATTCTTCTCCGTCCACACCTTTTCCGGTGAGATCGAGAACCGCATCTTCAAAGAGATTCGCTGGTCGCCCCTGCGTGAGTTGCCGGCGCTGGATTTCCTGGCTGCCGACCTGAACCTGATCCGCGACCTCGCCGAAGGCAAGCTGCTCTAGCCGGTTCCCGCTGTGCTTCTGCCCGCGGCTCCTTATTTCCCGGTGACCTGATTCCACATCAGAACCAGCGAGAGGACGATCACGATCGCGGCCGTGACCCACGAGATCACGTTGAAGGTCCGCGAGTTGGTGTGCCCTCCCATCAACTCCTTCTTGTTGATCAACTGGAGCATGAAGATCATGATCACCGGCAGCAGAATTCCATTCAGCACCTGCGACCACAGCACGAACTTGACCAGCGGAAAGTTCGGGATCAGCACCAGCCCGGCTCCCAGTGCAATCAGCCCGGTATAGAGCCAATAAAAGAACGGCGCTTCCTTGAAGCTCTTGTCCACGCCGCTCTCGAAACCCATCCCCTCGCACACGGTATAGGCGGTCGAGAGCGGCAGGATTGAAGCGGCGAAAAGCGATGCATTGAAAAGTCCGGCAGCGAACAGGATGAACGCGAAGTCGCCCGCCAGAGGCTTCATCGCCCCGGCAGCATCCGCAGGAACCTGGATCTCGCGCATTCCGTGCACATAGAGCGTCGCGGCGCAGGACACGATGATGAACCATGCGACCAGATCCGTGAAGAAGCATCCTACGATGACATCAAGCCGCGAAGCCTTGTACTGCCGGATCGAAACGCCCTTCTCCACGATCGAGGACTGCAGATAGAACTGCATCCATGGCGCAATCGTGGTGCCGATGATGCCCACGATCATATACACGTAATCGTGGCTGCTCCAAACCTCGCGCGGAGGCGCCATCACTGTCGCTCGGAGCGCCTTCGGCCAGTCAGGATGGCTGACGAATCCGGTCGCGATGTAGGCCAGATAAAACACGCTGGCCGCGAGGAACACCTTCTCCACGACCTTGTAGTCGCCCTTCACCACCAGCAGCCACACAATTACCGCGCAGACGGGGACGCTGATGTACTTCGAGAGGTGAAAGAGCTGCATGGATCCCGCAATACCGGAGAACTCAGAGACCACATTCCCGTAGTTCACGATGACCAGCAGAAACATGGTGAAGAAGGTGATGCGCAGACCGAACTCTTCCCGGATCAGATCGGAGAGACCTTTGCCGGTCACCACGCCCATGCGCGCGCACATCTCCTGCACCACAATCAGCGCCAGCGTGATCGGCAGCAGCGTCCACAGCAGGGTATAGCCGAACTGCGCGCCCGCCTGCGAGTAGGTAAAGATACCGCCCGCATCGTTATCGACGTTCGCGGTGATAATGCCCGGCCCCAGCACGGCCAGGAAGAGCATGATCTGCATCCGCCAGTTCTTCCAGGTCTGCTTCATCCGGCTGCCCTCTCCTGAGTCACGGCGAGGCGCTCCTCCTGAATGATCTTGTAGAGCCTGCGTGCTGGCGCTTCCAGAGAGCTGTTTCGGGCGGTTGAGACATTCTCCTGGATGTGTCGTGGACTCTTCGAAGAGAAGAGCACGATCCCCGAAGAGTTTTCGAGCAGTGCAGCCTTCAGCATGAGCGCGCCGAGCGCACGGGCGTCCGCGAGATCGGCGCCGGTGAGAGACGACCAGCGGTTGCAACGAGCCCGGTCCGTAAGCAGCTGACGGTGCAAGTCGCGGAAGTTCTCCGTGAGTGCGCGATGCAGGATGCGCATGCTCCTGGTGGGAGGCAGCGGCGCATCGAGCACGGACCATGAGAACTGAGTCACCGGAAGATATTCCGGACGCACTGCCCCAATCGCCTCAATTTCAGCTCGACCGCTGCCGACGCCGAACGCTCCGATCTTCCCTGCTTGCAGGCTCTCCTGCATGAGCGAAAGCAGCGCTGGATCGTGAAGGTCGGCGGGAGTCGCCTCGTGAAGAAGCCAGATGTCGATGTGGTCCGTCCTCAGCTCGCACAGGCTTCGCTCCAGGGACTCGCGGGCTTCCGCGGCGGTGAAGGCGGCCTTGGCACCTGCGCCCGTGACTCGGACAGCAGCAGAGGTGAGGCCGCGCTTCAGGCCCGGGACTGCTCTGACCACGGGCCGCGCCAGAGAACGCGCAATGCCGATCAGCCCCTGTTGAGTGGCCGGAGGAATTCCATACTTCGTGGTGACGGTGACCTGGCCGGGATGCCGGGAAATAAATTCGCCGAGCACACCCTCAGCCTGTCCGTAGCCATACATCGGCGCGACGTCAAAGTGGCGGATTCCCGCCTCGTAGGCTGCGTCAAGAACGGCAAGCGATTCGGCACGGCCCATCGCACCCATCAGGCTCGAACACCCGTAGCCAAGCTGGGTGGTCGTTCTGCCTGTAGTTCCGACTTGGACCGTCTGCATCGCGCACCATTTCCCTTGTCACAGCCCTGCTCTCAGCGCCTGTCAGTCACAACGCTGCTGCCTAAATTGTGGATGTCGTGGCGTTAGCCCATTTACCGGTCGGCGCCTCACCCAGTATCCCATTGCAGCCGCTGTGGCAGGCCTTCAGCCCCTAACTTTTCAATGTATCTTTCAGATGCCCGGTTCAGGAATGCGGATGCGGGGAGCGCCCAGCGGCAGCGAGTACCTCCGGAAGAATCTCTCGCGCACGTTCGACGATGCGGGCCACCTGCGCATCATTATGATAGCCGCTGCGTTGGGCTCGAGCGCGCCCTGCGGCAGCAATGCGCCGCCGAGCAGCCTCATCCGGCAGATACCGCCGAATCTTCTGGACACACTCTTCAATACTGGAGAAAAACACGGCCTCTTCGTCCTCCACGAAGCGTTCCAGATGTCCCGGGGAGCGCTCGGCGAGAAGAAAACCCTCGCAGGCCGCAATCTCGAAGCTCTTATGGGTGAACTCATCCTGATTGGAGTGGGTAAGAAAGCTCAGATTGATCTTCGATCTCCAAATCCCCTCGCGGTATTCGTCCCGGAAGAGCTCGCCATGACCCCGGTAGAGTGCGGCCACCGCTTCGGCGGTCAGATGCCGCTTCCACACCAAGCCACCGGAGATGGTGACCGGCAGCCCAAAATCTTTCCAAAGCCGCGTCAGGAATTGAGCGCGTTCATCATAGGGCGTACCGATAAAGGAGACCTCCCGGTCACGGTTGGCATCGGTCCATCCAGGCGGCGGAGGGTAGTGGATCGTAGGCTCGTACGCCGTCTGGATCTTCAGGACGTTCCGTGCGCCTCGTGCCGTGTAGTCCGCGATGTTGGAGTCGCGTTGGACCACATGCAGGTCGTAATGCGGAATGTCCTTCATGTAGAGCCGCCATCCGGGGTCCTTCCGCGTCCCGAAGGGATTATCGATCATGTAGCTGACGGTCGTAATCCCCATTGCGCGAAGCCGCTGCAGCGTCCGGGGCTGCATCTCCAGCAGCTTGTCCGCCCATACCAGGTCGGGGCGCTCACGTTCTGCCGTCGCAAGCAGATCGCGATTCAGACGTACGACAGACGCGCCTGCGGCGAGGCGCATCGTGATCTTGCGTATCAGAACGCTCTTCGGAAGGTAGTGGAAGACATTCAGCGGAACGATGGTGTGTCCCTGCCGTTCGAGCGCCCACGCCCGATATTGCGAGGAATCGTTTGGCGAAAGCCCGGCTGCGTAAAGAATCCGGAGCGGCTTCGCAACGCCATCCCCACCGCCGGGCCGTTTCTGTTCCGAGCTCATTTCCTGCATGTCACACGTGATGCCTGAGCTGCGCGATCACCTGCTCAGCGTAAATGACTCCAGCGAGCTTCTTGTCTTGATCGAGCACCGGGAGTGCGCGCAGGTTGTACTTGTCGAAGAGCTCGGCCACTTTTTTGCCCGGAGTCTTAATCTCGCAGCTCACAATGTGTTCCTCCGTCAAATCGCGGAGCGGCGTTGCACCTTCCGCTAGAAGAATCTTGACCAGCGGAACAACCCCCTGCAGCACTTCGGTTTCATCGATCAGATAGACATGAGTCACAGTCTCTACATCGCCCTCGAACTGGCGCAGGGCGGCAATTGCATCGCCAACCCGGGCATCGGAGGGCACAGCGATATAGTCGGTGGTCATCTCGCCGGCTGCGTTATCGCCTGAGAACTCGAGGAGCTCCTCCACATCCTGGCGCTCCTGCGGATCCATCTCTTCCAGAATGGCGTCGGAACGCTCCTCCGGGAGCTCCGCCAGGAAATCGGCGGCGGCGGCGGGGTCCATCTCCTCGACGATTCCCGCGATCTGCTCCGAGTCGAGCGACTCGATCAGAGCCTGCTGCATGCGCGGGTCCACCTCCTCCAGCGCCTCGGCAGCAACCTCTTCATCCAGGGAAGTAAACAGGGCCTGCCGCTCGGCCGGAGCCAGCTCTTCGAGGATGTCTGCAAGATCTGACGGGTGCATCTTGGCCAGGCGGTCCTGCTCGATCTTGAGCCGGACGCGCCGCGCAGGATCGCGGTCGATCAGATCGACGAAATCCCACGGAATCACGCTGGTCCGAAAGCGCAAGGCGACCCGGTCGACCGTCTCCGCTGGCAGGCCCTTGAGCAGGCGCCGTACCGCTCCGCGAACTCCAACTTCCACCTCAGCGATCCGCAGCGCGAGAGCATGCGAATGCGAGCCGTTGTGCTTGCTAGAGGGGGTCTCAGGCAATTCCCAGACCAGATCCACATCGTTGACCCGGACGACCTTGTGACCGTGAATGTCAATGATTTGCTGATCGAGGAGGTCGCGCTCCAGCAGCAGGTATTCCTCCTTGGACGCCCAGCCCAGAGTCGCGCCTTCCTTCAAATGGAGGGATCCGCTGGGACTGCGTTCGAGATCGGCGATGTTCGCCAGCCGCATGCGCTTCTCTTTGCCATGCTTCAACAGCAGTCCCTGGACATGGTTCGCGTCCAGCGGCGGCGAAACGGCAAACTCACGGACGTGCCCGACCGTCTGGCCGTGGTGATCGGCCACCGCAACCCCCATCAGGGCGGAGACGCTCGTGGATTCGCTTGTGCCAAGCTTCGTCATCGCTATTCGCATCCTATCGCAGCAGCTGCACCGATTGAATTTTTGCAAGCGCTCAAAGCCGATGCCGGCGCTCTCATCTGCTGGTAATCCTTGACTTTCCCGCCTATGGCAAGCACACTGCCAACATTGGCCCACACTGGACAAGACCGGGATTCCTGTTGCCGATGACGCCTGATTCCACCGCGAGCCGAATCTCGATGACGCTCTCCTCTTCGCTCGAGAGTGTGGACAAATTGGAACACACGGCCGAGGATGTTGCCGAACGCGCCGGGTTCGACGAGGACACGGTCCCCCACATCGGGATGGCGGTACGGGAGGCGGCCATCAACGCCGTGCTCCACGGCAACTCCTACAACGCAGGAAAGCAGATCGTCGCATCGTTTGAGACGACCGCCGCTGACTTCATCTTCCGCATCTCGGACCAGGGGACCGGCTTCGACCCGGAAGGCCTGCCCGACCCGCTGGCCCCGGAGAACATTCTGCGCGGATCTGGCCGCGGCATCTTCCTTATCAGGGCATTCATGGATGAGGTACACTTTCGCCAGTTACATCCGGGGACCGAGATCACGCTCATAAAGCACCGAGCGCCGGGGCAGCCAGCAACCTAAGAACCAAGGAGAAAAAGACCATGAGCATGAAAGTCGCAACCCGCCAGGTGGATGGCGTGACCATCCTCGACCTTAGCGGCCGCATCACCCTGGGGGAAGGCAGCGTGACGCTGCGCGACGCTATCCATGATTCCCTTGCCAAGGGGTCCAAGCGTATCGTCCTGAATCTTGCCGATATCAGCTACATCGACAGCTCCGGCATCGGTGAACTCGTCAGCGCGTATACCTCCGTAAAGAACGCAGGCGGCGAGCTCAAGCTGCTGAACCTGACCCGTAAGGTTCACGACCTTCTGCAGATCACCAAGCTGTACACCGTCTTCGACGTGAAGGACGACGAAGCCTCGGCGATCAGCTCCTTCAAATAAGAAGCTCGACACTACGAACAGCAAGGCCGCCGGTCAACCCGGCGGCCTTTGTGCTTGCCTGCTTGTTTCTCTACTTCGAGAAATCGACCTTCGGAGCCTCGTGGGAGCTCGCATCGGCCGCATAGTACTTGTCCTTCGGCTTGAAACCCGCCATGTTGGCCCAGATGCTGTTCGGAAACTGCTGGATGTAGACGTTGTAGTCCTCAATGGCCTGGTTATACCGGCGGCGCGCCACGGCAATCCGGTTCTCGGTCCCCGCCAGCTCGTCCTGCAGGCGCATGAATTGCTGATTGCTCTTCAGGTCCGGATAGTTTTCCTGCATCCGCATAAGAGGCAGCAGCGCGACATTCAGCCGGTCGTTGGCCGCGAGCTTCTCATTCGGAGTCTGTGCCTGCAGCAGGCCGGAACGGGCCTGCGCGATGTTGGTCAGAATCGAAGTCTCCACATTGGCGTAGCCCTTTACCGTTGCCACCAAGTTCGGGATCAGGTCCGCCCTGCGCTGCAGGTCGATGTCGATATCCGAAAAAGAGGACTGCACCCGCTGGTCCTTCTGCACCATCTGGTTTTTGGCACTCGCGTAACTGCCGAACCCCAGCAGCGCCACCAGCACAATCACTGCAAGCACGCCCACTACAACCCAAGTTGCTTTCATCGTCCCTCGACTTTCCTCATGCAGGTACGCAAAATTCGCCGGCCAGTTCCGTCCAGGCCGTCCTCTTATCTTCTCAGAAGTCGCCGCTAGCGCCGCCGCCTCCAGAACTCCCGCCTCCAAAGCCGCCGAATCCCCCTCCATCGCCACCTCCGGAGGATCCGCCGCCAAACCCGCCACCGCCATAACCTCCCCGGCCGCCCCCTCCGCCAAGCAGGTTCAGCAATAGGTAAAAGAGCAGGCCGATGTGGCCGGTCCCGATCAGGACAGCCAGGATCACAATTACCACAACGCCCCCGGCGATCAGCGCAAACGGGCTGACCTGGATCTGAGGCTGCGTTTCGTAGTGATAGGTCGGCGGACCTGTCGCCGGTGCCTGCAGGCTCACGCCCGCGTCGGCGGCGATCACCTGCGCCAGTTCCTGGACTGCGACCGTGATGCCGCGGCTGTAATCGCCGGAGCGGAGGTACGGCTGCATATCGCGGCCGATGTCCCCGACTCGCGCGTCGTTCAGAATGCCTTCCAGCCCGTAGCCGACTTCGATCCGGTACTTGCGTGGATTAAGCGACACAATGACCAGCAGCCCGCGATCGGTCCCCTTCGCCCCAACCTTCCACTTCTCTTCCAGGCTGACGGCGAACTCTTCGATCGATGGCACCGCCCCAGAGCTGTCAGGGTCCATCGATTTAACAGTGACGACAGCGATCTGCGCGTGGGCCTTGTGGTCCAGCTCGGTACAGAGTTGCTCCAGAGCCGAAGCGGTATCCGGCTGAAGCACTCCGGCGAAATCGTTGACGTAGCCCTTGGGGGCAGGCAGAGTGGCAACGGATTCCGCGAAGCTGGCGGGCAAACAGGCCACACCAGCCGCCAAAACCAACCAGCGCAGAATGCCGAAAGCAGTTCGCCCCATTTCAGCTCATTCTACGCGTCCACCTGCACACCGGTTCCGTTGCCTGGGGAGGAGCCCCAACCGGGCCTTCCCCAGAGCAATGATTAACGCGTCGCCGCTTCAGGGGCAGGTGTCCGGCGCGGCGGCGGGGGAAGGGTGATGTTCTCATTCTTGGCCGTATCGCGGATCAGCCCGAGGTGATCGTGAAGCGTCTTTCGCGCTTCCAGAATCTGCTGCCGAAGATCTTCGCTTTCAGCCGCCGTAACCTCACGATAGAAGCTGCGCAAATCGTTGAAGTGCGCCTGCTGCATATAGGTCACGTACTCTGTGTCGAAATCCTTGCCAGAAAGATGGTTGAGCTTGTCGTATTCGGCCTGTTGTTCCCTGCCCATCTTTCTCGAGACCCGGGTCCCCATGGAATCGGCAACATCGCCGAACCCTTTATTAATGTTCTGGTGATCTTCGATCATTTTCTTGGCCAGATCCTGCACCGCAGGGGAGCCCTTCTGAACCGCCAGCTCACTGAGCTTGACATCGCCAATATTGGAAGCGGTAATCGTCATGACGAACTGCCGGTCCATCATCTGCTGCCCGGTCTGTCCCGGCGCACCCAGCGAATCGCGCATGGAAGTCGACATAGGAGCCTGCGAGCCGGTCTGAGTCGGATAACCGGGCTGGTTCAACGGCACGTTCGCGTTCTGCGGAGCCTGGGGATTCATGGGTGAAGGGTTCGGATTCAGCGTGGGGTCATTGCGCTGCCCCATGGAGAACACCGGTGTGGCTGCCAGTCCAGCTACTACGACGAATTTCAAAATCCCTCTGTCAATCATTGAAAGCTCCTTGAACGGTCTCCGAAAACGCAAACTGCAAGCACCAAATGAGATGCAGGGAAATTGGCAGCAGGCCAACCTCCGTGCTCCCTGTTGGAGCGTTATCCTAAGCCGGTAGCATAGGAAGTAGCAATACATTCCGCTTTCGCGTCAGACTCATTCCAATCCAGGAGCCCCATCCAGCAATGTCCAGCACCGCCTCCGCCCCTGAAATGGCCGCAGCTCGGCCGCCCCTGGCGCGCCGGGATCCGAAGCCGTTCACCCTGCACGGAATCACCCTGGAGGACGACTACGGCTGGTTGCGCGACAAGAGCTCGCCGGAGGTAATTTCCTACCTGACCGCCGAGAACGAGTACACCGCCGCAGTCATGAAGTCTACCGAGCCCCTGCAGCAGAAGCTTTATGCCGAGATGCTCTCCCACATCAAGGAAACCGACGAATCCGTTCCCTACCGGCTGGGCGACTGGTTCTACTTCACCCGAACGCTGGAAGGCAGCCAATACCCGATCCACTGCCGCAGACCGGCGACCAGCCCAGATCCCGACGCGCCGGTCGACCTCACCCAGCCGGAACAGGTCTTCCTGGATGTGAATCAGCTCGCCGAGGGCAAACCGTTCATGTCGCTTGGGGCCATGGCGGTCAGCCCTGACGGGAACTACGTTGCCTATTCAACCGACTCCTCAGGTTTCCGGCAATACACACTGCATTTGCGGGACTTGCGCACCGGCGAGGGCTTGCCGGAGACCGCAGAGCGGGTGGGCTCCGTCACCTGGGCTGCGGACTCCCGAACCGTCTTTTACTCCACCGAAGATGCCGTCACCAAACGCCATGACCATATATGGCGCCACAACGTCGGAACACCCTGCACTCAGGACACCGTCGTGCTGCACGAGCAGGACGAACGCTTCAACGTAGGAGTAGGCCGCACCCGCGACATGCAGTACCTGCTGGTTGAGATCGGAAGCCACACCACCAATGAGTACCGCTTCCTGCGCGCCGATGATCCGGCAGGCCAGTTCCAGGTGATCGCGCCGCGCGTGGACGAGCAGGAGTACTACGTCGATCACCGCAACGGGCGCTTTTATATCCGAACCAACGACGCCGGCAAGAACTTCCGCATGGTGACCGCTCCGGTTGAAAGTCCAGGCCGGGAATACTGGCAGGAGTTGCTCCCCCTCGACCCGGCCGGTCCTCTCGAAGACTTCGACCTGTTCGCAGGGTTCGCGGTCGCAACTCGCCGCAAGCTCGGCTTGCCTGCGCTTGAGATCTATCGCTTCCGTGACTCGGGCGCGGCAACTCCCGCCCTGAGTGAGCCGGTCGCGATTACGTTTCCCGAGCCCGCGTATACGGCCGCTCAGCACGTCAACCGGAACTTCGCCTCTCAGCTGTACCGGTACAGCTACCAGTCGCTGGTATCGCCGCCCTCGGTCTACGAATACAACGTCGCTCGGGCAGACGATCCTGGCCGGCCAATCGGCAGCTCGCGCCTGCTCAAACAGCAGGAGGTGCCCGGCGGCTTCGATCCGGCAAGGTATGCCTCCGAACGCATCTGGATCGATACGCCCGCGGGGGAAGGTTTAAGCGGAACCGTTCCGGTCCCGGTCTCCATCGTCTATCGTCGGGAGAGCTTCAGCAAGGATTCCAGCAATCCGCTCTACGTCTACGGCTACGGGTCCTATGGGTACCCGCTCCCACTCGCCTTTTCGCCGGCGAGGCTTTCCCTGCTGGATCGCGGCGTCGTCATGGCCTACGCCCACATTCGCGGCGGCGGCGAACTGGGAGATGCCTGGCACGACGCCGGCAAGATGGCGGTCAAGCGGAACACTTTCACCGACTTCATTGCCGCCGTCGAGGCGCTCTTGGCCCGGGGCTATGGCGATCGAAAGCGTGTGGCGATCGAGGGCGGCTCGGCGGGCGGCCTGCTGATGGGCGCCGTCACCAATATGCGGCCTGACCTCTTCCGCGTCGTCATCTCCCACGTCCCCTTCGTCGACATCATGAACACGATGCTCGACGCGAGCCTGCCGCTCACCGTGGCCGAGTACGAAGAATGGGGCAATCCAAACGAGCCCGAAGCCTTCCGAACCATGTTGGCATACTCGCCGTATGACAACCTGAAGCCCGGCGCGTATCCGGCGCTTCTGGTAAAAACCAGCCTGAACGATTCGCAGGTCATGTACTGGGAACCGGCCAAGTACGTGGCCCGGCTGAGAACGCTGAAGAACAATCCGGACACGCCGCTGCTGCTGCACGTTAACATGGACGCCGGCCACGGCGGCGCCTCCGGCCGGTACGATTACCTGAAGGAGATCGCCTTCGACTACGCGTTCATCCTGACGCAGCTAGCGGTCGAACACATCTAAGGCTGGAATAGACTGTGTAACATCGATTTTTCCCCCGCCAAATCAAGCAGTTGCGCCGATTTTCAGGCCCAAATGTTTGACACGCAAAATACAATAAAAGTAGAGGGAAAAGCGTTAGAGGCCGGAGGTTGACTCTCTTCACTCTGGCTGTCCGATCCGGATGAGGTTCAACGGACCAGGTACCCCGGAGCTAAGTCTTTATTCCCGGATACTTTAGGACCAAAAGTACGGGGGGTACCCCCCGGGGGTAGCAGCCTAGCCGACCTTCTCCTCTTCCTCGATCTTGTCCCCTTCGCCGGGCGCAAGAAACAGGTTGCTCTCCAGGCCGTGCTGACGGGTATACAGGTCGTAGTATCGACCCCCCGCTTGATAGAGCTGCTCGTGATTCCCCCGCTCGATGATCAAGCCTCCCTCAATCACCAGGATCTGGTCGGCGCGGCGGATGGTGGACAGCCGGTGGGCAATTACGAATGTGGTGCGGCCCTTCATCAGGAATGCGAGCCCAGCCTGAATCATGGCCTCGGACTCGGAATCGAGCGAGCTGGTGGCCTCATCCAGAATCAGAATGCGCGGGTCGGCCAGAATCGCACGCGCAATCGAAATGCGCTGACGCTGACCGCCGGACAGCTTGACGCCGCGCTCGCCGACAATAGTTTCGTAAGCCTCAGGGAACCGTTCGGCGAACTCGTCCACGCGAGCGATGCGGCAGGCCTCGCGCCACTGCTCCTCGGTCGCGCCGGGACGGGAAAACACCACGTTTTCCTTGATGGTGCCGTCGAACAAGAACGTCTCCTGCAGGACGACGCCGAGCTGTCGGCGGTAGCTGCTGAGGCGCACAGTCGAAAGATCGATGTCGTCCACCAGAATGCGCCCGCCGGTCGCAGTGTGGAAGCCGCAGATCAGCGAGATGATGGTGGACTTTCCCGAGCCGGACGAGCCGACCAGGGCGGTCACCGTTCCGGGCTGGGACTCGAAACTGATTCCGTGGAGAACGGGCTTCCCCGCCTCGTACTCGAATTCGACGTTCTGGAACTCAACCCGTCCGCGCAGGGTTTCCAGCGAGTCGACGCGGCGAGGCTCGGAGTCCTCTTCGCCCTCGTTCATGATCTCGTTTGTGCGGTCCAGCCCCGCCATGGCCTCCGTGAGCTGTGTGCCGATCGAGACCAGCTGCATGATGGGCGCCACCATAAATGCAAGGAACATCACATAGGTGACGTATCCGCCGGTGGTGAGCTTGCCGGAGACCACCTGGTGCGCGCCGAGATACATGATGAGCGCGCCGACCACCCCAAGTACCGCGGTCGACGCAAGGCTCATCAGCGACTGCGCGGTGAGCGAACTGATTACATTGGCGAGCAGACGCTGCACCCCGCCGGCAAAAACCGCGGCTTCGCTGTCCTCCGCGTGATAGCCCTTCACAACGCGCACGCCGCCGAGCGATTCGGTAAGGCGGCCGGTGACCTCAGCGTTGATTTTGGAACGCTCGCGGAAGATGGGCCGGATAACCTTGAACGCCCGCTGCAGGATCAGGGCGAAGATGACGAGAATGGCGAAGGCAGCAAATGTCATCTGGACGCTGAGCTTGATCAGATACGCGAAGGCAAAGATCGCCGTCAGCAGGCCGCCGAAGAAATCGACAACCCCGGTGCCGATGATATTGCGCACGCCTTCGACGTCATTCATGATGCGCGCCACCAGCGTGCCGGTGCGGTTTGCGTCGTAATAGGCGACCGGCAGCCGGCCCACATGCTGCTGAACCTGCATGCGAAGATCGGCAATCAGCCGCTGGCCGGCTTTCGAGAGCAGCTGGGTCAGCGCGTACGAGGTAATTCCCTGCAGCAGCGTTGCGGCGGCCACAATGCCGACCACCCAGGGCAAAACCCCGAGTTGATGGCCCATCATGACTTTGTCGATCAGCGTCTTGGTGGACGCAGGCAGAACCAGCCCGCAGAGCCGATTGATGACCATCAGCAGGAAACTGACGGAGAGCAGAGCGCGTCGCGGCCTGACCAGCTTCCATATCTCAGGAAGCACCTTCTTCAGGGGAGGCTTGGGCTTCTTGGCCGAGAGCTCGGCCGTCACTGCCCTGCCGGTCCCGCGGCTCGGCCGATCTGCGGAATGCATTCCCCCACCAAACCCTGGAGCCATATGACTTCAGTGTACGCCGGAGCGCCTCCTGCCGGTGAGACGGAGGCTCGGTCGCTCAATCCACGGGGAGTGCTTAGCCCTCGACCCTGCGGCTGCGCCGGACCGTAATAAAGGACCGAACGCAGAGGCCGACGTAGACCAGGCAGAGGATCGCCATAACGGCCTGTGACTCAACCGCAGCCGGATGAGCCAGCGGTCCTCCGTGGGCTTTCACCGTCTCCACAATGGCCATGACCCCGGAGCCGAGAAAGCCGAGCAGCCCAACGGTTACAGCGATGTGCATGACGATCATCCGCCGCTTCTCCGACGGGGTGATGGCAAGAACCCCGCAGACCGCCAGAGCCACGCCGAAATAGGCGGGGATCAGTGCCGTGGGATGAATGCTTCCGGTGCCGAAGAAGCTGATTGCGCCCAGCAGAATCAGCGCGATTCCAAACCCGATTGTTACCTTTGTCATGATCGTTGCCCTCTGAGACTAAGCGACGCTTTTGATCTTCTGCACAACTTCTGCGGGGGTCCACTCGTTGCTCGGGTAATACGCTGCTACTTTGCCATCTTTCCCGATCAGCACGGTGGAAAGCGAGTGGGTGATGCTGCCGTCCGGCGAATCCGAGATGCCCACATCGAACCACTCGGTCAGCGGTTTGAGTTCCTTCTGCGGCGGCACAGCGAACTCCCAGTGGAGAAATCCCGTCCGGTCGCCCTGATAGGCCTGGCCGTAGCGCTTGAGCACCGCAGGTGTGTCATTCTTTGGATCGAAGCTGATGCTGAGCAGATGCGTCCGTGCGTAGAGAGCAGGGTCTGCCGCCAAAGACTTATCCACCTCGGCAAAGTTGTGGTTCATTTTGGGGCAGTAATCCTGCATGGGGCAGCGCGTATAGATGAACGTCAACAGCAACGCTTTGCCCTTGTACTGATCCAGATGGATGGTTTTCCCGTTCTGGTTCGTAAGTTTGAAGTCCGGTACGGAGTCGCCTTCTTCCGGCACGTGGTAGTCGACCGCGGGCTTATAGTCCGGCTTGCCCTGCGCCGTCACTACGATCTTGTCCAGCTGCGGATCCTCCCATCCATCGGAGGTCTTGCGGACAAGCAGGGTGGCCAGGATGCGATCGCCGGGATGAAACTCGCCGGCGAGCGACTTGTCTTTCAGCGGATAGGACATCGTCATAGCATCCATGAAGCCTGGGATCGCCTCGTGGTCGAGCATCACGCTTCCCTTCGAGGTATCTACGCTGACGACCTTGCCGCGAATCGTGAATGTCTTGACGTCGCCGGCAGGTTGTACTGCGGTGGAGGTCACCTCAGCCGGCTTTTTGCAGCCGGAGACAAAGATTGGTAGCAGAATCAGAGATGCAGCTATGCACAACAGGGATCTCACGTTCTGGAAGCCTCTTGCATCATCATACTGCGCTAGACCGATGCTATGAGCCTGCTCCCGCTCAGGATCAACCGAGCAGTTCGGGAAGAACCTGCCCCGCCGAGCCTTCAACGATCGTGGTGAATGCCGACGCGTTGAGTGGGCGCTCCGGGCCGATATAGATGGTCCGTGCTCCCGCGAGCCGGGCCCAGTGCACGAAATTGGCGGCCGGATACACGGAGCCGGAGGTGCCAACGACAAGCATGATGGTGGAATTGCCGATCTTCTCCTGGATGAGATCGAGACCGAGCGGCATCTCGCCAAAGAAGACGATGTGAGGACGGAGCAGGGCTCCGCACTCGCATCGAGGAACCTCGTTCAATGTGCGGTAAACGGCGAAATCGGGAAGTGGAGGGCGGCCGCAGTTCTCCTCACAACGGGACTTTGCCAACTCGCCATGCATGTGGAGAAGCCGCTGTGAGCCCGCTCGCTCGTGAAGGTCGTCCACGTTCTGCGTGCAAAGAAAAAATCGATCGCCCAAGCGCTCCTCAAGAGCGGCAAGCGCGAGATGCGCCGGATTGGGCTGAGCCTCTTTCGCAGCCGCACGACGCATCGAGTAGAACTCCCACACCAGCGCCGGGTTGCGCGCCAGTGCCTCAGGCGTGCAGACATCCTCGATGCGGTGGCCTTCCCACAATCCGTCGGAGGCCCGGAAGGTTGGCAGCCCACTCTCTGCGCTCACGCCGGCGCCCGTGAGGACGAAGATGCGGTCGGTCTCGCCAATCTCAATCGGTTCCATAATTCACACCAGCCTATACAGCGCGAGCAGCAATGCGGAAAGAGCTTCTGCCGGTGCTCAGGCAAACGAGATGCACGAAGGGTTGTTAATGGAATGCCTGCTTCCACTCGGCTTCAGAGCCCCACTTGCCTGGTCGCGCTGGTACACGCTGACGATGTTGCTGAATTGCTCGGCGACGACCAGCCACTTACCATCCGGCGAGATCGCGAAATGACGGGCTTCCTTCCCATCCAGCGGAATCCGGCTGGCGAGGGTTAACTTGCCGTCCGCCGAAACGTTGTAGTCGAGAAGCTCCTCCACCGCGCCGCGGTTGCAGGCATAGAGGAAACGTCCTGAGGCATCCAGGGCGACCTCGCCGGCCCGATTGGTTGCAATGTCAACATCGGGCGCGGTGGTTGGCGTGTTCTCAAGAGTGTGCAAGCTGCCGTGCTCCGCGTCCCAGGCCATCGTGGTGATCGTGGAATCCAATTCGTTGATCGCATAAGCTGCCGTGCCGTTCGGATGGAATGTCGTATGACGCGGACCTGAGCCGGGGTTGGCCTTATAGAACGGCGGCTCATTGGGCTCCAGTTTTCCCGTTCCCGGATCCAGCCGGTAGATCATGATCTTGTCCGTCCCCAGATCATTGATCAGGACAAATTTGTTATCCGGCGAGACGACGGCGCCGTGGGAGTGCGACTTGGCTTGACGTTGAACATTGGGGCCGCTGCCGTGAAGTGTGAACTCCACGACCGGTTGCGAGAGGCGGCCATCCGGCTCAACCTGGAACGTACGGACTTTGCTGGAACGATAGCTGACCGAGACAAGAACTCGGTGAGTGCGGTCCAGAGCAATCTGCACGAAACTCTCCGGCTCGTCGTCCACCTCAATCGTGTTGACCATCTCCAGATCCCCATTTCCGCTCACGCGAAAGGAGCTGAGGGCAGCTCTTGTCTCCTGTGGCTGGTGACCGGAGAACAGATACATTCCGCTTCCCAGAGACGCTGTTACCTGAAAGCTGGGCTGCGTGCAGGCATAAGCGAGTCGCAGATCCTCGATAACACCTGAAGCCGCGTTCCACCGACCGACATGAATCCCTTCCTGCTTCCCGCTTGCCGTTGATCCGATGTAAGTCCACATAGCTTTATCCTACGGCGATCTCTGCAGCCAGCCAGCTCGCGGCGCGGCCATAACTATGGCCGAGTGAAAGCGTGGCCACATATGACGAATCCAGGCGCAGAGCCGCGTTGCTATAAAGCTCTATCGATCAGACTTGGGACCCCAGCTTGAATACGCGGTGCCCATTCTCCCAAACGATGGTGCGGAACAGGCGGGCGTCTGAGTTCGCCTTCAACACCGAGAGAGTCTCCCGGGCAACACACTTTCCCTCGAGCCTCGTGGCGGCGTTGCCCACAGCAGACGAACCTCCGCCATGGCCGTCGGTGCAGGAGCAATCGCTGCCGAAGATGAGCTTCTCCCGGTGCCGCCGGAGGAAATCGGCCGTGAAGGAGGGGTCGCGCGTGAGCGCATTGTTGCCGGAATTCGCCGACAGGTCGGCGAATAGATTGGGATAGTCCGACAGCCAGCGATCGGTAATTCCTCCGCGGACGATCGGCTTGCGGGGATAGGCTTCGTCATTCTGATAATCGGCGCTGACGTTCGCCCAGAAAGCATCACAGTGGCCTACGAATGTGGTCTTCGGATATGCCGAGAGTATCTTGTCAAAACGTTTGAAGCCGGTATTGAAGACGCCTTCCGTTGGCGAATGCCCGAGTTCCTGGAAGTGGATGGTCAGGGGAACTCCTAACTCGGCAGCGGCCGAGTACAACCGGCGCATCTCGGGCCCATCCGCCTCGACGTGATACTTGACCTCGCCGAAACCGTGAGCGCCTGCCTTCACTGCCTGTGTCAGCAGTTCCACCGCATCGGGCGAGCTGACGTTGGTGCTGACTGAGTACCCTGCGATGCGTGTGGGTTCCTGGGACATGAAGCGTTTCGCATCGTCCGCACTGCGGAGTTGACACAGCAAGTAAGCGGCCTGGCATCCGGAGCCGTTCAGGTGCTTGAGGTCCGCTTCGAGCGTCGGTCGCGCATGAAAATGACAATCGATCACCGGCGCGCCCCATTCCGACGCTGAGCCGGGCAAAGGTTGGGCCTTTAGAGCTCGCGCGATTCCGACCGAAACTGCTGCCCCCACAAATTTTCTTCGATTCACCTGCACAACCGCCTTTCCTCTTAGGATGCTGAAAACTCCGCCTACAGCGGACTTGGTGAGGACTGAGGGCGGAACGCACCACGTCATGCACAAAGGTGACGTGATCCACATCGTCCCCGGTCTAGTGCCCTGGACGGTACTACCTCTCGCGGTCAAGATCGAACTGCCGAAGCAGGCCCCTCCCGCTCAGTAAGCGAGATTGGGATCACGATGGGAGGAAGGCTTCCCTCCTCCCATCGTGCCCCGTTACTTCGGGGTGGAGATTGAATTCGCCGGTGCAGCTGGTTGCGATCCCACACCATAGTGAGCCGCGAGATAATCGCGCACTCGATTCGCCGTGGCATCATCGCCTTGCGCGCCTCTGGTTCGCATGTCCTGAATCAGGTCATGCCAGCCATCAGGCGATCTGCGGGTCGCCACTACCGTGCTCAGTCCGTGGCACTTGCTGCACATCGCGATCACATCGTCCTTGCCCGGTCCGTCCGGCAGCGTCACCGGCCCAGGAGGCGGGGGAGGCGCAACTGCTGCGGCACCCCGGTTTCCAGGAAATCCCCTGCCACCTGCAAATGCAATTGGTGCATACTGCGCCAGGTCAACTGGAGCGTCTCCCGGCTTCGGCAGTGCGTATGCGATCAGCACCTCATGATAAGTCGCGAACTTGCCCGGAACTCCGAGCGTGCCGGGCCCACCATCCGGAATCACCACGTATTCTCGTCCGCTCTTGCCGCGGAAGATGACCGGGTTTGCTACCGCAGGCGAAGGTACCGCTGTGCTCCAGACCTCCTTGCCCGTGCGGGCATCGAAGGCACGGAACCGCGAATCGACGGATGCTCCGATAAAGAGCAGTCCGCTCGCCGTCGCGACCGATGCGCCCATATTGGGCGTTCCCGCGGTCTTCCCACGCTCGCCGTAGTCGTCTACGGAACCCAGCGGAGTACGCCATGCGATATCGCCCGTCTTGGCATTCACGGCGATCAACTCTCCCCAGGGGGGATTGATGCACGGCCATCCCTTGTCGTCGGCGAACTTGCCGTATGCCCCCTCCACTTTGTACCCGCCTGCTCCATCCGGAGCCATCCGGCTGGTGGTTGGCATGTTGGTTAGGTTCACGAAGAAATAGCCCAACTGCGGATCGCTCGACACTCCGCCCCAATTGGCTCCGCCTGAGGTGCCGGGCATAAACACAGTCAATCCCTTGATGCTGGCCGGAGTGTAAGGCCCTTCGTTGTGCATCTGCTGCTTGTCCCACTGGGCAGTACAGTAAGCGTTCGCCTCCGGTGACATAGTCGTCAGCGTATCCCGGCTGATGCTCATGCGCGCCAGGGGCTCCGGCTTCAGCGGAAAGGGCTGCGTCTTGGAAGATTCCTCGCCTGGCACGTCGCTCTTCGGGACGGGCCGCTCTTCCACGCCATACACTGGCTTACCGGTGCGGCGGTCGAGAACAAAGGCTATTCCAGACTTTGGAACCTCCACCAGCGCAGGAATGACCGTGCCGTTCCGCCGTATGTCGATCAAGGTCGGCGCGGCAGCGGCATCCATGTCAGTAATGTCGTGGTGGGTCATCTGGTAAAACCACTTCAGCTTGCCGGTCATCGCGTCCAGAGCAATGATCGAGTTGGCGTAGTAGTTGTTCCCAGGCCGGTCGACGCCGTTGTAGCTGTCGTCCGGATTGCCGACTGGGATGAAAGCCGTTCCGGTGGAGGGGTCCACCGTAATGCCGCCCCACGCGCTCGGACCGGCGCGCTCCTTCCAACCTTCCGGTCCCCAGGAGCCGTCCTGCGGTTCCCCGGGTTGCGGAACGGTATGGAATCTCCAAACCAGTTTCCCGGTTATGACATCGAAAGCGCGAGGATCGCCGCTCGGACCCTTGCTGCCAAACTCCTGGGTGGATGGAGACACAATTGCCAGATTCTTGTAAATGCCCGCCGGAGACGTGATCGAGTACTGAGCGTTGGGATACTTGTCGGCAACTTCATCCCGCAGATTGACATAGCCCTTGTTGCCGAAGTCTGCTATGGCCTGGCCCGTCTTTGCATCCAGCGCATAGAGGCGATCGCTGATTGTATAGATGACCCGCGGTCCCAGAGTCCCATCGCCAGGCCAGTACGCCACTCCGCGATCCCGCCCCGGTCTGGAAAGTCCAGTGGGAGTGAATTTCCAAATTTCCTTCCCTGTCTCGGGATCTACGGCGGAAGCGCCTCCCGGAATTGAGAGGTACATCACACCGTCCACAACGAGCGGTGTCTCCTCCCAGCCGCGTCCCTTGGCGCCCGTGTCGTACACCCAGACCGGCTTCAGCTGGTTCACGTTTTTCTCGTCAATCTGAGTCAGAGGCGAGTACCGGGCATGGCCCGGATCAGTGGCTGGCGCGGGGGATGCAGGTGTGCTCCGTTGCGTGACCGCCGTCGCACTCCAGGCGGCAAATGCGACTCCTGCGATGATTGCACCAAAACCGGAGACTTCAAGAACCGAACTCAATTTCCTCTTTACCTTCAACATCCCACTCGCTTTCTCCAATAAAAATCCGGCGTGCTTTCCCTAGCCATCGCTCCCTGTCGATCTCTGCGGATCAGAAACGGAAGCTCACAACGCCGGCACTCCACGGATGCCATCCTCAACGGCTCATCGCACCTGTGATATTGCGTATGAGACGAATCATAACGTGCGGCCTCGCAACCGCAAAGCCACATCCATTTAAACGAAGAGGCGCCCCCCAAAGTTGCGGGGGCGCGTAAATCGGATTCTTAAATAACACCCTGGTCTGGGCCTTTTGGCCGACGTCAGCGGACCCGCGCCTGCGCGGTGCCAGGTGTTCTCTTCATCATCTTGTCGGCCCATGCAATGAAGTACTTCACATTGGGCGCGTCGGTGTGTCCGCCGTCATGCTGCCGCCATGCAAGCTCGCCATCCAACAGACCCTGGTTCACGGGCGGCATCTGGGCGGTCTTGTAGTCGTCTGAGACCCCCAACGTCCTGGCGCCCAGCAGCCGAAACACCGGCTGAGCCGCAACCGCCGCCATGTAGCTGCCCTGATGATCCAGCCACTTGGCGTCCCCTCTCTCCGGGATGCCGTAACTGATGAAGGTCAAACGCGGAGCACACATTGCAATCAGTTCGTGGGAGTCCACCGGAATGTCATCCGCGTTCTTGGAGCCGAAGCTGGCTTCGCTTGCCCCGTACTTCATGAAGTTCCCGGCCATCCAGTAGTACTCTCCGCCGGTGAGGCTCTCCACCGCCTCGCCCCAGTTACGGCGGTTCAGCTTGGCTCCGCCCTCGCCTGAGGAGCCAATCAGGCCCATATAGAAGCGTTGATCGTAGGCCTCCGTCACCAGAGCTGCCTTTCCATAGCGCGAGACACCCTCGATTCCCACATGCTTGGCATCGACAGTAGGATCGGTCTCCAAGTAGTCCAGCGCGCGGCCCGCGCCCCAGGCCCAGGCCCGCAGCGCGCCCCACTCGTCCGGCTTGCGTGGCTGGCCTTTGTTCACCAACCCGATGATGCCCCGAGTGATACCCGCTCCGTTGTCGGCCTGGATGCTGGAGGGGTTGATCGTGACGTAACCCCAGCCATCGGCGATCAGCTGCTGCGTCGTGGGAGGATCGCTGGAGGTTCCATTGACACCCGCAGGTCCTGCCGGAGCCGCCGCTGCGGCCCGTGCTCCGCCGCCCCCAAACCCAAACGGATTGCCTCCGCCTTGAGCAGCAATCGGCTCATAGGCTGGGTACTTCTCAAGTAGTTCCTGGATGGATGGGTCGCTCTTCGCCAGCAGCACTCGCAAGGCGTCATTCAATCGGGCCAGGTCGCCCGCATTCGGCTGCGCTGGGGCCGGCAGTGTCGGCCGGCCGAACATCATCAGCACCGGAACCGGCCCGTGCGCGTTGGCCGGAGTCACCAGAACCATGTCGATGTTCACATCAATCAGCGGATAGCTTGAATTGTCCACGTGGCCTATCAAATGCTTCGCGATCACCGGCGTCCGGCCCACGAACTCGCGATCCGTCACCTTTGCCGTCCAGGTCACCTTCGGCACATTGTTGGGCACCCGGCCGTACACCTCGCGGTCCATGTCTTCCACGATCTCTGGGCGACGTTGTTTCCACCACATCTCAGGCGTCGTCACCTTCTGGCCGTTCTTCAGGGTCAAGACGTCCGGCAGATTCGGGTAGGGATTCGCCTTTTCCGGGTCATAGTTGGCGTGGTTGGGATCGCTCTCATTCCCGCTGGGTCCAGGACGCAGCGCCTTGATGCCGAGCTGCTCCATCATGTTGTGATGGTCCTGGTCCGCAGTCCAGTTCACCGCGGGCGGGGGAAGCTGCTTCTGCGGCTCCGCCCCGAACTGGGCCCCGGCCGTCCCCGTTGCACACAACACTGACATTGCGAGGAATCCCCGCCAGCTCATCCCGATCTCTGCCACTCTCCCGTGCTGCGCCAGCCTGGACATCCTGGACTCCTGAATTTGTTCTAGTCGCGAACGAACCAAAATATAGATGGGCTCAGCATGATTGAGCAAGGTAGAAGCAAGTCCTGCGAAGCTACAGCCTGGTCTGCCCTACACAAAACTGCTCAGTTCACCGCTGGGATTGCTGCTCCTGAGATATTTGCGGCCGCCGGTTGTAACTCTCGGGAGGTCCGAGGTATGAGGGTTTCAACCCACCAAGGTCGATGAGAACCTTCTGCAGGGTGATACCCGGATCGACCATCCATACCTTGAGCGTGTGATAACCGGGAGACGGTATCTGGACTTCGGCCGATACGGTACGCGCTTCGTCCATGACATTCTTCGTCCACTCTCTTCCACCCGCGGGATTGCCCGAAGCGACGACTGTCGTCGGTACACCGGTCACCATGACCGGTTTCTGATCGTCGATCGAGACCGCAAAGTGGAGATCGCGGCCGGGAATGAAGGCGAGATTGGGGGCAAGAATGCTGTCTACCTTCGCCTCACCCGAACTGAAGAAGTAAGTTTTATATTCCAGTCGCGGTGAACCTTTGGTCGGATCCAAAGGACCAAAATCCACCGGGCCCTGCCCACGCATGGCGGAGAGCGTGCG
>Ga0207695_10000372_pt1 | contig 101840 bp, 92 predicted proteins | sample KBSC54metaG_FD_184354 | JGI IMG/M metagenome (GOLD analysis project Ga0207695, IMG submission 184354) | Corn rhizosphere microbial communities from Kellogg Biological Station, Michigan, USA - KBS C5-4 metaG (SPAdes) (version 2) | ecosystem: Host-associated > Plants > Roots > Rhizosphere > Soil... | reverse complement strand
ACGGCGCGACGCAGCAATTGCTGAACACGCTCGCGCGTCATGGCAATCGTCCGGCGCACGTGCACTTCTTCGCGACGAGCGAGAACCATCGCAAGCTGACGACGCAGATCAATATCGAAGGCGATCCGCTGATTTGGGATGACTTCGCCTACGCGACCCGCGAGGAACTGGTGCCGCACGTCGTCGAAAAGACCGGTGGCACGGCGCTGGGACTCAAGACCGACGCATACAAGGAAATCGCGTTCGACATCCAGTTGACGCCGCTGTTGCATGGCAAGGACAACCAGCTCGTCCATCGCCCGCGCGTATCCGCCACGGCGTAATCGCCCGGCACGCGCCCGGAGCGGCGACAGTTCTGTCGCCGCTCGACACTCCGCAAGAATCATTCGATACCGATGCAAGCGCTCCATGACCGGAGCCGCATAGGGAGAGCACACATGTCCGCCATTACCAACACAGTCAGCCAGCTCGACGAACTGCTGCAAACGGCCGTTCAGGACGACAAGGAAAACGGTGTATTCCGCTGCCGCCGCGATATCTTCACCAACGCCGATCTGTATGAACTCGAGATGAAGCACATCTTCGAGAGCAACTGGGTGTATCTGGCGCACGAAAGCCAGATCCCGCACAACAATGACTACTACACGACGTGGATCGGCCGTCAGCCGGTGGTCGTCACGCGCGACAAGGCCGGCGAGCTGCACGCGGTGATCAATGCGTGCGCACACAAGGGTGCGATGCTGTGCCGCCGCAAGCACGGCAACAAGGGCAGCTTCACGTGCCCGTTCCACGGCTGGACGTTCTCGAACACCGGCAAGCTGCTGAAGGTGAAGGACGAGAAGACGACCGAGTATCCGGTGCAGTTCAACACGAACGGGTCGCACGACCTGAAGAAGGTCGCGCGCTTCGCGAACTATCGCGGCTTCCTGTTCGGCAGCCTCGGCGCCGACGTGCTGCCGCTCGAGGACTACCTCGGCGAAACGCGCGTGATCATCGACCAGATCGTCGACCAGGCGCCGAACGGGCTCGAAGTGCTGCGCGGCAACTCGTCCTACATCTACGAAGGCAACTGGAAGATGCAGATGGAGAACGGTTGCGACGGCTACCACGTCAGTACCGTGCACTGGAACTACGCGGCGACCATGGGCCGCCGCAAGGAAGACGGCACCAAGGCCGTCGACGCGAACAGCTGGAGCAAGTCGGTCGCGGGCGTGTACGGCTTCGACAACGGCCACATCCTGCTGTGGACGAAAACGATGAACCCGGAAGTGCGGCCCGTGTACCAGCACCGTGAAGAGATCAAGGCGCGCGTCGGCGACGTGCAGGCCGATTTCATCGTCAACCAGACGCGCAACCTGTGCGTGTATCCGAACGTGTTCCTGATGGACCAGTTCAGCACGCAGATCCGCGTCGTGCGGCCGCTCGGCGTCGACAAGACCGAAGTCACGATCTTCTGTTTCGCGCCGAAGGGCGAGAGCGAAGCCGACCGCACGCTCCGCATTCGTCAGTACGAGGATTTCTTCAACGTGACGGGCATGGGTACCGCCGACGATCTCGAGGAGTTCCGCGCATGCCAGGCAGGCTACGCGGGCATCACGGCGATGTGGAACGACCTGTCGCGCGGCGCGCCGCTGTGGGTCGACGGCCCGGACGAGAACGCGAGGAAGATGGGGCTGAACCCGCGCATTTCCGGCGAGCGCAGCGAGGACGAAGGACTGTTCGTGTGCCAGCACGAACACTGGGTGCAGGTGATGCGCGATGCGCTGAAGAAGGAACGCGGGGAGGTGGCGGCATGAACTTCGATTACCGGACTATCTGCGCCGCGTTGTATCGCGAAGCGCGCCTGCTCGACGATCGCCAGTGGGACGAGTGGCTGACCTGCTACGCGGAAGACGTCACGTACTGGATGCCCGCGTGGGACGACGACGATCGGCCGACCGACGACCACCAGAGCCAGATCTCGCTGATGTACTACCCGGATCGCGGCGGCCTCGAGGATCGCGTGTTCCGGATCAAGACCGAGCGCAGCGGCGCGTCGACGCCCGAGCCGCGTACCAGCCACAACGTGACGAACGTCGAGGTGCTGGCCGAACGCGACGACGAGGTCGACGTGCGCTACAACTTTCACACGCTGAACCATCGTTACCGCGTGACCGATCACTTCTTCGGCACGATGTTCGTCACGTTGCGCAAGGCGGGCGACGCGTGGTTGATCTCGTACAAGAAGATCGTGCTGAAGAACGACTACATCCGGCAGGTGCTCGACGTCTATCACGTCTGACGCCGTTGTTTTGTCATGAAGGGAAGTGGAGGTGATTCCATGTCCAGCTACAAGATTGCACTGAATTTCGAGGACGGGGTGACCCGCTTCATCGACTGCAAGGCCGGCGAGAAAGTCCTCGACGCGGCTTTCCGCGCGAAGATCAACTTGCCGATGGACTGTTCCGACGGCGTGTGCGGCACCTGCAAATGCCGCGCCGAAAGCGGCAGCTACGACCTCGGCGACGACTACATCGACGACGCGCTCACCGAAGACGAAAAGGACGGCGGCCTCGTGCTGACCTGCCAGATGGTGCCGCAAAGCGATTGCGTGATCGCGGTGCCGACGTCGTCGGTCGCGTGCAAGACCGGCCACAGCGGGTTCGCCGCGACGGTGACCAAGGTCGAGCAGCACAACGATGCGGCCGTCGTGCTCGAACTCGACGTCGGCGCGGCCGCGCCCGTGTTTCTGCCGGGCCAGTACGTGAACATCGACGTGCCCGCGAGCGGCCAGCACCGTTCCTATTCGTTCTCGTCGGCGCCGGCCGATGCGAAGGTCAGCTTCCTGATCAAGAAGATTCCCGGCGGCGTGATGAGCACGTGGCTCGAATCGGCGCGGCCGGGCGACAAGCTGGAACTGCACGGGCCGCTCGGCAGCTTCTACCTGCGCGACGTGCAGCGGCCGCTGCTGTTCCTCGCGGGCGGCACGGGCCTCGCGCCGTTCCTGTCGATGCTCGAGGTGCTGGCGCGTACCGGTTCGCGGCAGAAGGTGCACCTGATCTACGGCGTGACGCGCGATCTCGATCTCGTGCTGGTCGACGCGATCGAAGCGTATGCGGCGAAACTGCCGAACTTCAGCTTCGCGACCGTCGTCGCGGACGCCGGGTCGGGCCATCCGCGCAAGGGCTGGGTCACGCAGCACATTCCGGCCGATGCGCTGAACGACGGCGACGTCGACGTCTATCTGTGCGGGCCGCCGCCGATGGTCGACGCGGTGCGCACGTACTTCGACGACGAAGGCGTGAAGCCGAACAGCTTCCACTACGAGAAGTTCACCCCCAACGTCACGGCAAAGGCGGCATGATCATGCAACGATTCTCGGGCAAGGTCGTCGTCGTTACCGGCGCGGCGCAGGGCATCGGCCGCGGCGTCGCGCTGCGCGCGGCGGCCGAAGGCGGCAAGGTGCTGTTCGTCGATCGCGCGGATTTCGTCGCCGAGGTCGCGGCCGAAGCGACGGGCGGCGGGACAGGCGGCGAGACGGCCGGATTCGTCGCGGATCTCGAAACCTACGAAGGCGCGCACGCGGCGATCGCGTGTGCGGTGCAGACGTTCGGCGGCATCGACATCCTGATCAACGGCGTCGGCGGCGCGATTCGGATGCGCCCGTTCGCCGAATTCGAGCCGGCGCAGATCGACGCGGAGATCCGCCGCTCGCTGATGCCGACGCTCTACACGTGCCACGCGGCGCTGCCGCACCTGCTTGCGCGCGGCGGCGGCACGATCGTCAACATCTCGTCGAACGCGACGCGCGGGATTCGCCGCGTGCCGTATTCGGCGGCGAAAGGCGGCGTCAATGCGCTGACGCAGGCGCTCGCGATGGAATACGCGGAGCACGACATCCGCGTCGTCGCGACCGCGCCGGGCGGCACCAGCGCGCCGCCGCGCCGCGTGCCGCGCAATGCGGCCGGCGACAGCGAGCAGGAACAGGCGTGGATGAGCGAAGCCGTGCGGCAGGTGACCGATTCGACGTTCTTCAAGCGTTACGGCAGCCTCGACGAGCAGATCGCGCCGATCCTGTTCCTGGCATCCGACGAGGCGAGCTACATCACCGGCACGGTGCTGCCGGTCGCGGGCGGCGATACGGGCTGAGCGGTGCGCCGCTTGCCATTATTCATCGACAATCAACCGGCCGGCGCCGAGACGCCGGCCACGGAGACATTCATGCGTGATCGCAAAGCCATCGTTCCGGCGGGAATGGAAGCGGTGTACGAAAAAATCGGCTACGCGCCGGGCCTGCAGGTCGGCGATACGCTTTACGTGTCCGGCCAGATCGGCCGCGACGCGGCGATGCAACTGGTCGACGGCCGCGAAGCGCAGATCGTGCAGGCGTTCGAGAACCTGAAACGTGTGCTGGACGCGGCCGGCGCATCGTTCAACGATGTGGTCGACCTGACGACGTTCCATACCGACATGCGCGACCTGCCGCTGTTCATGCAGGTTCGCGACCGTTACATCGATGCGCACCCGAAGCCGGCGTGGACGGCGGTCGGCGCACACATGCTGGGCGGGTCGCCCGGTTATATCGTCGAGATCAAGGCGGTGGCGGTGCTGCAACGGTGATCGCCGATGCCGATTGCGATGTCGGGCATGTCCTTCAAGGCCGTTTCATTGCCAACCGCATTACGCGAGCCGGAATTTCTTTCTCAGGCTCGCATCGACAGGGCCGGCCGGCATGAAGCGCCGCAACTTGCGCAAAAGCGATGCCTCTCCGTTCGGCGTGCGCCGCATGCGCCATGCACCGAGCGCCGCTTCGACAATGGTGGCGGCCACGCCGTCGGGCTCGGGCGCGGTTTTCACGCTGTCGACGACCGCGCGCGATGCAAGCGTTCGCTCGCGGTCGTAATCGGCGATCGGCGCGCTTGCTTGCGGCGCATTGACGTCCAGGTTGGTCCGCGTAAACGACGGTTCGACCAGCGTCGCGCGAATACCGAACTGGCGCACTTCGTGATCCAGCGTTTCGGTCAGCCCCTCCACCGCGTGCTTGGACGCCGCATAGAGTCCCATGTATGGCGCCGGCAAAAAGCCGAGCACCGAGCTGACATTGACGATCCGTCCGCGCCGTTGTGCCCGCATGTGCGGAAGTACGGCCTGGGTCGTACGCAGGATGCTGAACACGTTGGTGTCGAACAACGCCGTTGCTTCCGTCACGGAGGTTTCCTCCACCGCGCCGATCAGGCTTGTTCCCGCATTGTTGACGAGCACGTCGATACGCCCGGCGCGATCGACGATCGTTCGAATACCTGATTGAACGGACGCATCGTCGCGAACGTCCATCTCGATCAGCTCGACGCCGGCGACGGGTGCCGTTTTCGCGATGCTGCGCACGGTGCCGAACACGCGGCACCCGCGTTTGGCGAACTTCTCTGCGGCGGCGCGCCCGATACCCGACGACACCCCGGTCACGAGTACAACGGTGGAATTCGACATGCTGTTTCCTTCGATATGGTGAATGGAGGGGGTGTCAATCGCGCGCGTCGAGCGCATGCTGGAGCACGGGCTCGGCAGGCGCATGTCGGCCATCGCGCGAACCGGCGGTATGGCCGGGCCGGATCCTGAACCAGATCGCGTACATGGCCGGCAGGAACACCAGCGTGAGGACCGTCCCGGCGAACGTGCCACCGATCAGCGTGTACGCGAGCGTTCCCCAGAACACCGAATGGGTCAGCGGGATGAACGCGAGCACCGCCGCCATGGCCGTGAGAATCACCGGGCGCGCGCGCTGCACGGTGGCCTCGACGACCGCATGGAACGGATCGAGGCCCGCCTGTTCGTTCTGATGGATCTGCCCGATCAGAATCAGCGTGTTGCGCATCAGGATGCCCGACAGCGCGATGAGGCCGACCAGCGCGTTGATGCCGAACGGCTGCCCGAACAGGATCAGCGTCGGCACCACGCCGATCAGCCCGAGCGGGCTCGTCAGGAACACCATCACCATCGCGGAGATCGAGCGCACCTGGAAGATGATGATGATCAGCGTGACCGCGAGCATGATCGGGAACAGCGGCAGCATCGCAGTCGTCGCCTTGCCCGATTCCTCGATGGAGCCGGCCTGCTCGATCCGATAACCGCTCGGCAGTTTCGCGATGATCGGCTGAAGCTGCTTGGTGATCGCTGTCGAGACATCCGGTGGTTGCAGACCCTCGGCGATATCGCCGCGCACCGTGATCGTGGGAACGCGATCGCGCCAGCGCATGATCGGCTCCTCCATCCGCACGTCGACCTTGCCGACCTGCGACAGCGGAATGCGCTGCCCGTTCGCGCCGGCGAGCGTGAAGTCGCCTAGGCGGGCCGGGTCGAGCCGCGCATCGCCGGCCGAGCGCGCGACGACCTGCACGGTCCGAATATCCTCGCGCACGGCAGTGACCGGCACGCCGGTGAGCAGGAACTGCAGTTGCTGCGCGACGGCGCTGGACGTCAGCCCCACCGCCTGCAAGCGATCCTGCTGCAACGTGAAGTGCAGCGTCGGCGCACGCGTGCCCCAGTCGGCATTGACCGTGCGCATCATCGGGCTGCCTGCCATCAAGTGCTGAACCTCGACTGCGATATCACGCAGCTTGTCCGGATCGGGGCCCGTGATCCGGTAGGCTACCGGGAACGGCGAATACGGGCCGAACACGAGTTGCGTGACGCGCACCCGTGCTTCGGGTGCAAGACCGTCGGCGATCGTCCGCCGCAGTCGCGCCTTCAGCGCATCGCGTTCCTCCTGACTGTCCGTGCGAATCACGATCTTCGCGAACGACGGATCGGGCAGTTCCGGTCCCATTGCCAGGAAAAAGCGTGGCGCACCCTGGCCGACATAGGCGGTAACGATCCTCGCTTCCTTTTGCTTGGCGAGCCATGCCTCGACCTTTGCCGTCGCGGCGCTCGTTTGCGTGATCGAAGTGCCGTACGGCATCTGCACTTCGACCAGCACTTCGGGTCGATCGGAGATCGGGAAGAACTGCTTCTTGACGACCGCCATGCCGAGAATGGCCAGCACGAACAGGCCGACGACCGACCCGGCGACCAGCCATTTGCGCGCGATCACGCGTGCGAGCACCTGGCGGAAACGGTTGTAGCGGGGCGTGTCGTAGATCGCGTCGTGACCGCCGTCGACCTTCTTGAAGTCCGGTAGCATCTTCACGCCGAGGTACGGCGTGAAGACCACCGCGACGATCCACGATGCGATCAGCGCGATTCCCACGATCCAGAACATGTTGCTGGTGTATTCGCCGGCGGTGGAGCGTGCGAAGCCGTTCGGCATGAAGCCGACCGCGGTCACCAGCGTGCCGGCCAGCATCGGCGCGGCCGTATGGCTCCACGCATAGGCCGACGCGGCCACGCGGCCGTAGCCTTCCTCCATCTTCACGACCATCATTTCGATCGCGATGATCGCGTCGTCCACCAGCAGCCCCAGCGCGAGGATCAGCGAGCCGAGCGTGATGCGGTCGAAGTTCTTGCCGGTCGCGGCCATCACGACGAACACGACGGCCAGCGTCAGCGGCACGGCCGCGGCGACGACGAGGCCCACGCGCCAGCCCATGCTGACGAAGCTCACCAGCATGACCACCAGCAGCGCGGCGAAGAACTTGACCATGAACTCGTCGACGGCCGAGCTGATGTTCACGGCCTGATCGGTGACCTTGGTGAGGCTCATGCCGAGCGGCAGCGCGCCATTGATCGCGCCGACTTCGCTGTCCAGCGCGTGGCCGAGATCGAGCCCGTTCCAGCCGTCGCGCATCACGATGCCCAGCAGCAGCGCGGGTTCGCCGTTGTTGCGGATCATGAACGTCGCCGGATCTTCATAACCGCGCTCGACGGTGGCGATGTCCGACAGTTTCAGCGTGCGGCCCTGCGAGACGATCGGCGTGTCGCGAATCTTCTGCAGCTTGTCGAACGCGCCGTCCAGCCGAATGAAGATCTCCGGCCCGCGGGTCTCGACGGAGCCGGCGGGCGTCAGCGCATTCTGGCCGTTGAGCGCGGCGAACACGTCCTGCGGGCTGACGCCGAGCGTCGCGAGCCGGTCGTGCGACAACTGCACGTAGATGCGTTCGGCCTGCTCGCCGACGATGTTGACCTTCTTCACGCCCGGCACATGCAGCAGCCGCTGGCGCAGCGTTTCCGCATCGCGCACCAGCAGGCGCTGCTGTTCGCCCTTCGCCTTCAGCGCGAACAGCGCAAAGGTGACGTCCGCGTATTCGTCGTTGACCAGCGGCCCGATCACGCCGGCCGGAAGGTTGCTCGCCTCGTCGCCGATCTTTTTCCGCGCCTGATAGAACTGCTCCTGCACTTCCGACGGGGGCGTGCTGTCGAGCAAGGTCAGCGTCGTGAACGCGAGGCCGGGCCGCGTATAGGTTTCGGTCCGGTCGTACCAGCGCAGCTCCTGCATGCGCTTCTCGATCTTTTCGGCAACCTGGTCGTGCATTTCCTGCGCGGTGGCGCCCGGCCATGCGGTGACGATCGTCATCACCTTGACCGTGAACGCCGGGTCTTCCGCGCGGCCGAGCTTGAAGAACGAAACGAGCCCGGCCAGCGAGATCAGGCAGATCAGGAACAGCGTGATCGCGCGCTCGCGCACGGCGAGCGCCGACAGATTGAATCGACCTTCGCTCACGGCCGTGCTCCCTCGTTGGCCGCCGCGACGGTCTGGCCGGACATCCGGACCTGTGCGCCTTCATGCAGCAACTGCGCGCCGAGCGCGACGACCCGGTCCCCTTGCTTCAATGCGCCGGACACGCGGGCGCTGTCGTCGTCCAGACGCTCGACCGCGACCGGCCGCCACGCCACCCTGGCCGGCTCTCCCGCGACCACCCACACGCCGGGCCCTTTGCCGGCGTCGAGCAGCGCGCCGATCGGCACCTGCTGGCCGCCCGCCAGCGTCGCACGCGCGTCGGGGATCTCGATCGTGACGGTCGTGCCCAATGGGGCGTCGGCCAGCGCGCCTTGCAGCACATAGCGCGCTTCGAAGGTGCGCGTGCGGATATCCGCGGTATCGGAGAGCTGGCGCAGCGTCGCGGGAACGCTCACGCCCGGCTTGCCGAACAGCTCGGCTTGCGCGGCCGAGCCGATGGCGGGGCGCAGGGTTTCCGGCAGCTGGATCACGGCTTCCCGGCTACCGGCGTGGGCGATGCGTACCACCGGCTGGCCCGCGCTGACGACCTGGCCCGGCTCCGCCAGCGTTTCCATGACGACGCCGTCGCCGTCCGCGACGAGCTGCGCATAGCCGGTCGCATTGCGCGCGACGTCGGCGTCGGCCGCGGCAGCGCTCAGCTGCGCTTTCGCGGCATCGGCCGCCGCCTTGACCTGGTCATACGCCGATGCCGAGATTGCGCCGGTGCCGCGCAGGTCGCGGTAGCGGGCTTCGTCCTCGGCAGTCTGCCGCGCGCGTGCCCGCGCGGCCGCGACGGCCTCGTCGCGTGCGCGCGCCGCGAGTTTCAGGTCGACGGGATCGATCCGCATCAGCGGCTGGCCGCGCCTGACGGTTTGCCCGGCGTCCACGAGCCGCTCGAGCACCTTGCCGGACACGCGAAACCCGAGGTCGCTCTGCACGCGGGCGGCGACGGTGCCGGTAAACGAGCGGGACGCGGGAGCCGCTGCCTGCACGATGGCGGTACGCACGAGCGGCGCCTCCGTGCGCGGATCGGAAGGCGCTTTTCCGCTGCAAGCGACTAGCGCAAAGGGCAGTGCGGAAGCGAGTGCGGAGAGAGCGAGGCGACGCCGAAGCATGAAAGTCCCATTGGCGAAGTGATCAGGACTTTCATTGTGGTTCTAGTGACCAAATTAGTCAATAGTCACAAACGGTGCCGCATCACGGCGACAGGCTGCGAAGCACGAGGCTGGACAGTTGGGCGGGCGCGACGTCGGTCGTGTCGAGGTTGTACTGCAACAGCAGCGGATTGAGATACGGCCGCATGACCAGGTAGATCGCCATCGCGGTTTCATCGAGCGGCGTCTTGCGCTCGAAGTCGCCGCTTTGGCGGCCTTCCTGCAGCACGTCCTGCAGCAGCGTCTGCACGCGCGCTTCGTACGCCTGCACCGACTGCCAGTTCCCGGTGGCGGCCGATGCGGCGATGTCGTACAGCTTCCGATCGCGGAAAAACAGCCGGAGGCTCGCTTCGGTAAAGACCCGGAACATCCGCCGCAGCTTTTCGGTCGGCAGGCCGGCGTCGGCCACGGCCGCCCGGACATCGGTTTCGATCTGGTGCAGGCAGTTCGCGCAGATCATTTCGCCGATCGCCTGCTTCGACTCGAAGAACTTGTAGATATATGCCTTCGAAAAGCCGATGGACTTGGCGAGATCGGACACGGTCGTTTTTTCATAGCCGTACCGGCTGAAGTGCTCGGTGGCGGCGGCCACGATCTGATCCCGTACGTCGTGGTCGGCCGGACCGCGTGCGGGGATCGGGGAAGGGGCGTCTTTTTTCATGGGCTGCGGGCTGACAGGAATGGACAACGAGTGACCATTTGGTATTATAGTCACTACCGGATTCTTGCGAAGACCCTCATGCTACCCAAACCCATCGTTGCCGCGGTTCTTGCCGCTGCTCTGTCGGCCGGCTGCGCCGTCGGGCCCGACTACGTGCAGCCGGATCCGGCCATGCCGGAGCGGTTCCAGGGCCAGGCCGCCGTGGAGCAGCGGCACGCGGCCGCCGAAGCCGAACTCGCGACGTGGTGGACGGGTTTCGGCGATCCGCAATTGACGCAGTTCGTCACGCTCGCGCTCGCGCAGAACCTCGATCTTGCGCAGGCCGCGGCTCGCGTCGCGCAGGCCCGCGCGGCGCTAGGGTCGGCGAACGCCGCGCTGTTGCCGTCCGGCAATGTCAGCGGCCAGGCCGCGCGCGTTTACCAGTCTGTCGAGACCCCGTTGGGACGGGTATTGAATTCGACGCCCGGTTTCGACCGTTACGGCAACGACTATGAGGCCAATTTCAGCGCGAGCTGGGAACTCGACGTGTTCGGCGGCCTGCGCCGCGGCCGGGAAGCGGCGCTTGCCGACTATCGGGCCTCGGAAGCGGGGGCGGTGGCGACGCGGCTGGCCGTCGCGGCGCAGACCGCGGACATTTACATCGTCATTCGCGGGTTGCAGGGCCGCCTGAAGGTCGCGCGGCGCCAGGTGCAGACGCAGCAGGATCTGCTGTCGACCATCAATCTGTTGTATGGAAAAGGTCTGGCGGCGGAGCTTCAGGTCAGGCAGGCCGAAGGCGCGCTGGCCCAGGTTCGCGCATCTGTCCCGGTGCTGGAAGCGGCGCTGGACGCGTCGATGAATGCGCTCGATGTGATGCTCGGTTCGCAGCCCGGCACGCATCGGGCCGAACTTCTGGACGACGGTGATATCCCGGTTGCTCCGCAGATCGCGACGATGGGATCCCCGCGAGAGCTGCTCAGGCGCCGGCCCGACCTGCTCGTGGCCGAGCGTCGCGTCGCGGCGTCGAACGCGCGCATCGGTGTGGCCATTGCCGAGTATTACCCGAAGTTCTCGCTGAGCGGGCTGATCGGCAGCGCAACGACAATCGGCGCGGGCAACCTGTTTTCCGGCGGCGCGAATCAGGCTGCCGGCGTGCTCGGCTTGCGCTGGCGTCTGTTCGACTTCGGCCGGATCAATGCGCAGATCGCGCAGGCAAAAGGACAGGAGGCCGAAATGCTGGCCGCCTACCGGCTCGCCGCGCTGCACGCCACCGAGGACGTCGAAAACGCGTTCTCGGCGCTCGTCAAGCGCGAGGAGCAGGCTACCGTTCTGGCCGACGGAGTGAACTCGCTCGGCAGGGCGCGGGCGGCATCGTTTGCGGCCTACCAGAAAGGCGTCGTCAGTCTGATCGAGGTCTTGCAGGCCGATGAAAGCTTGCTGCGTGCCTCCGATGAGCGCGTGCAGGCGCAAACAGAATCGGCACGAGCAGCGGTTGCCGCGTTCAAGGCACTCGGTGGCGGCTGGCAACCTGGCGCATCCGAAGCGGTCGCCACTCGATAGCGGCCGTATATGCCGGGGAGTTGCCGGGAACGCGGCTCTTGTTCCTTGCCGGGATGAGGACTTTGCCGCAGCGCTACCGCGATAGCGCCCACTATGTCATCTGTGCCGTGCGTGGCACTGCGCGGCGAGGCGACCGGGCATGCGACCTGCTCCTGGGTGTGCAGCGCTTGCATACGGGACCGAACCCCGGGCATGCGTCGCGATCCGACATTCATATCCGGGAGGCGCCATGCAAGAATCGAACGATCCTTCCCGCGTCCGGCAGGACGCGGGCGGCGAACTCAGAGCCGGCGTCGCAGCGGCGTACCGGCCGGCGCGCCATCCCGTCACGCGCCTCTTCGAACGCTTCGCGTCGCACGTGACCGTGTGGGCCGGTTCGCCGGTCGCGTTCGGCAGCGCGGTCGCCGTCACGGTGATGTGGCTCTTCACCGGGCCGCTCTTTCACTATTCGGATGCGTGGCAGCTCGTCATCAATACCGGGACGACGATCATTACGTTCCTGATGGTGTTCCTGCTTCAACGCAACCAGAACCGCGACAGCGTCGCGCTGCATCTGAAGCTCGACGAGCTTCTCGCGGTCACGCACGCGGCGAGCGACCGGCTGATCGGGATCGAGGACGCATCGGAGGAAGAATTGCGAGCACTCGCGCAGACCTACCTCGACATGGCGAAGCGGGCAGCCGAGCGGGAAGGCGAGCCGGCCGGCAATCCGCCCGAATCGTGACGGGGAGAATGGGGGCGCGGTACGGCTGCGGAACGATCGGCACGAGAACTGCGGACGTTTTTTCAACCGGTTGTCATTTCCGTCGCGGCATCGCGGATCGCAACGCATCCGCGCGGTGAATGCCGGTTGTGCGTCGGTTGCAGTCGGCGTGTCCGTGCGGGGAAAAGGCGCGCTGCAGACGACCGATCTCCGCCTGTCGTGCAAGGCGCCGGGCGGAGGATGGCAGACCGGCGGCGCGCAAGGGGCGGCACGCGCGCGATAGCCGGTGGTTAGCCGATCGACGCGTGCGCTGGTGCGCCGCACATGTGGCACGCGGCGCAACGCGACGGCACGCATTCGGCGTTATTCCCAGGCGTGCTTGCTGAACTGATAGCCCTTGCCGCGGATCGTTTTGATTCGCTTCGGTTCGAGCGCGTCGTCACGCAGTTTGCGGCGCAGCTTCGAGATGTGACAGTCGACCGTGCGATCGAGGCCGTCGAACTCGATGCGGCGTAGCAGCAGCGTCAGGTCTTCCCGGCTGACCACCTCGCCGGCGCGGCTGGCAAGGGCCCACAGCAGGTCGAATTCGGTCGAGGTAAGGCGAGGCGCGCTACCGTCCGGAAGAAGAACCTTCCGATCCGTCCGGTCGATCGAAAACTGGCCGAACGCGAATCGCTGGGGCGATTCGGGCGTGCGGCCGGCCGGACGTATGCGTAGCCGTCGCAACTGGGCCTTGATCCGCGCGAGCAGAATGCGTGGCTCGATCGGCTTGTGGAGAAAGTCGTCTGCCCCGAGCTCCAGGCCGAGCAACTCGTCGAACTTTTCGTCGCGTGCCGTCACCATGATGACGATGCCGTCATATTGCGTGCGTGCCTCGCGGCAAATCTCGAAGCCGTCCTTGCCCGGCAGGTTGATGTCGAGCAGCACGAGGTCGGGGCAACTCGCGACGATCGTGGATACGGCGTCGGTACCGTCGAACAGCGTGTCCACCTTGTACTGATGCTTGCGCAGATAGTCTGCGATCAGCGCGGACAAATGGACGTCGTCTTCGACGAGCAGGATTCGGATGGGCATCGGTAAACGAGGGGGCAATGCGGGAAAATGGCGGGCGGCCAGGCCCAGTCCGAACGCGTGGTAACCGAAGCGAGGTGCATGATACTGCGCAACATTCCGATGGAATGTGATGAAATCTGCATCGTTCGTTGAGCACATCTGCACGGAAATCATCACCGGCTTGCGGAAAAGCGAACGAATGACGATGTGGAATCGTGTCGGCGGCGAACGGCTCGATATTCGGATGAAAAGAGTCTGAGCGATATCCGGCGCGTAGCCGGCGGGAAACCCTGACGAGGCGTCGTTCGGGCGAAAACGTTTGCGGAAAACCGTTTGCGCGAACGCCGCTTGCGCCGGCCGATGCGACGCCCCTAAAGGTTGCTCGACATATCATTACAAAATATTACGTACGCCGCGGCGCATGGTTCCCTACAATCCTCGCAACTGACGGACGTGCATGCCTTGCAGCGGTTTCCGCTCTGTCGTCAAAGGGCTTGCAGCGACGAAGGCGGTGACCGATACACGCGGTTGCCCTCATTCGGCGCGCCACAGCCGGCATTGAACGCATGTGGAGGTGTTGACGTCGCACGGGCCTTCGAGGGGCAAGCATCCGGACCGTACGATGTATTGACAGGAGTGCGAAATGGAACCGCTGCAAGTCATCAAGAATCTCGATGTGCTCACGAATGCGATCGAAGTCGCGGTCGCCCGGGCTGACTGGAGCGAGGCCGTCCGGGCCGCGGAAACACGTTCAAGGTTTGTGATTGCGCTTGCGCCCGATCAACCGGACGAGGTTCGCGCGGCGATCGGGAGAATGCAGGAGATCGATGTCAGGATCTCCACCGTCGCCCGGGAAACGTTCGAGGCACTCATCGCCGAGGGCTGGATTGCGTTGTACGAAACGGGGCCGGCGACGCAGGTGTTGGCGGCGCAGCCGCTATCGCCCGGGGCAGATGCGATGGCATCCAGGTCCCCTTCTTTTCCCGCATGAGCGTCACTACCCGGGCGCCCATGCTCAATACGCGGACAGATCTTTGGAAGTGCCTGTCACGGGTTAACGTTTCGGTGGCGGTATGCGATTTCGAAAACGCACCAATTATGTCGATGCAACACGGTGGTTCGCCGATGGCGACCATGATCGAGTGGAGAACCGTGAAGGCATGTGGGCGGTCGCGACACCGGAGGGTTGGCGTTCGGTGAAGCCTGGCGACTGGATATTGCTCGACGAGCGCGGCAACTGCTGGCCGATGGACGACAGGCTCTTTGCGAATTTCTACGAACCGGTTGCGGAGTGAGTGCGGCTGAAGCACACGGGCCGCAAGCGGATGCGGCACGCCCGCGATAGCGGGTGCGCCGTCGTGCTTACCGGCTCGCGCGTGAAAACAGCAACGAATCGGTGTCGTTGAACCTGATGCGCACCGGATCGCCATAACCGGCTTTCTCCGCGACACGGATCGACGCGACGTTGGTCGGCGTGATCAGACACACGCTGCGTTCGAACCGCTGCTGCGCATCGAGCCACGCGAGCGCGGCCGCGAGCGCCTCGGTCGCGTAGCCCTTGCCGTGCGCCCACGTCGCCAGCGCCCAGCCGGCTTCCGGCACACCGCGAATCGACGGCTCGACGAGCCGGTGGAAATCGGCGAAGCCGAGATCGCCGACGTAACGGCCCGACGCCTTCTCGCGAATCGCCCAGTAGCCGTAGCCCAGCAGCGGCCACAGTCCGCGATACGCGAGCAGGCGCATCCACGAGTCGCGCGGCGCGGACGGCTCGCCGTTGAAGATGTGCGCGACGACGTCCGGCTCGGTCCACATCGCGGCGAGCGCGTCGAAGTCGCCGAGCGGATGGCCCTCGAGGACGAGGCGCGGCGTGTCGAGGACGGGCGGGGAGGCGACGGGCGGCGGGACGTTCGACGTCATCGGGCATTCCATGGGCACGAAGGGGAAGGCGCGCGGGCCGGCCGCGCGAACGTGCCGGTACGATACCGCGGAATCCGCCCGCGCGGCCGCTACTTCAGGCTTTTCAGGAAGGACCGTCCTGCGGACGTGATCGAAATGCCGGAACGGCCGTGCGGCGGATGGCTGGCGAAGCCCGCACCGACGAGTTCCCGCGCGATCGACCAGCCGAGCGCCGGCGCATCCCGGCCGTAGCGAACGTCGGCGAGGCGTTCGAGTGCCCAGACGGCGGACGCCGACAGGTTGGGGGCGTTTGACGTGTGTTGGTCGCTCATGACTTCCTCCGGGAATGGGTGTGCGGTGTGGATCGCGGCAGCGCGGCTGCGGAATGCGGCGGCGGGCATTCCGTCATCGGGCGCGTGTCTCGCGGCGTGAGCGCATCGGCAGCAGGTCGACGCGCGACGGGGCGGAGGGCGGCACGCGGGTCAGCCCTCCTGCAGCAACGGCAGCAGCGCCTGAAGCGCCGCTTCCTCATCGGGCCCGGCGGCCAGCACCTGGGCGGACGTGCCGCCGCGCAACTCCAGCGATGCGATCGCGGCGTCGTTTTTCGCGTTGCCGCGGCACCCGTTCACGATCAGCACGATGTCGCTTTCGAAGCGGCGTGCCGCTGCGACGACCGCGTCCCTGGCCGCGCCCGCGCGGGTCCGGTTCCACGCGGCGCCGATTTGAAGGTAGACGACGGTTGCCACGTTTTTTTACGAAAGCCTCTGGTTGAGTCGTCGGGGGCCGTGCGCGGCGCCAAGCCCGCAGTGCGCGAGAAACGCGCGAAACGCGGTTTCCCACGCGGCGTCGCGCAAGTCGATGTCGATGCCGGCGAGTCGTTCCATTTCCGGGTTGACGAACACGGCGCGCAGCGATCGAGGCGGCACGCCGCGCGCGAAGCAATGGTCGTCGGCATCGAGCAGCAGGTGCGGATGGCGCCGGAACCGCACGCAGGCGACCGAGATCGGGTCCGTCACGTGCCGGGCCGATTCCGCCGGATACACGAAAGCCAGGTGGATCTCGGCCGCCGCGAGCTGAGCGCCGACGTCGTGGAAGCGATGAATCAGCTGGAAGCCGCGTTCGACGCCGCGCCCGACGCCCACGACGACGATCGGCCGGTTTTCCGTGATTTCCCGAAGCGTAACGGGGCGCCGATCGGGCCGCAGTAGTGCACCATCCAGCTCGAACATGTCGACATCCTCAGCGAAACCGCCTGCAAGTCCGATGAACGGCGGAAAGCGAGGATTATAGTACAGCGATGGAGAACATGTGTATTGTATTATAATGCCGTGTGCAGCAAATGCTGCACGCACCCGTTTTTTCGACTCGAACCTTACCCGATGGATGCTGCAATGAACGCCGCCCCTGCCTGCCCGCAATGCGCGATGGAAAACACCTACCCGGACGGCACGCTCTACGTGTGCCCGGACTGCGGTCACGAATGGTCGGCGACGGCCGGTGCCGAAGCCGGCGATGAAGCGGCCGGCGACGTCGTCAGGGACGCGAACGGCAATGTGCTGTCGGACGGCGATTCGGTCGTGCTGATCAAGGACCTGCGCGTGAAGGGCTCGTCGATCACGCTGAAGATGGGCACCAAGGTCAAGAGCATCCGGATCGTCGGCGGCGATCACGAAGTCGACTGCAAGACGGACGCCGGCGGCTTCATGCTGAAGGCCTGTTTCCTGAAGAAGGTGTGATTGCGCGCGTGCGCCGCCGCGGCGGCGCTTCGTTCGCGCGGCCGGCCGCCCGTGCTTCGGGCGGCTTCGACTGTTTGACTACCCGGGCATAACAAGCATGGCAGAGGATCGAACCTCCTACGATGCGTTCGTCAGATTCCTGTCGACGCCGTTGCGCGATGGCCGGCCGTTCGTGCTGGAGACGCGCCATGCGGTGTCGCTGCACTTCGATCATCTCGCCACGCAGAGCTTCATGTCGCTGAAGAATCCGGCCGCGCTCGCGCTCGGCTATACGCGCGTGATGATGGGCTTCCTGCTGCTGCGGCCCGCGCCCGCGCGCATCTGCATGCTCGGGCTCGGCGGCGGCTCGTTGGCGAAATACTGCCACCGGCATCTGCCCGATACGGCGATCGATGCGGTCGAGATCAATCCCGAGGTGATCGCGCTGCGCGACGTGTTTAGGATTCCTGCGGACGATGCGCGCTTCAGGGTGGTGTGTGCCGACGGCGCGGACTACATGACGGAGGCGGACGTGCGCACGGACGTGATCCTGCACGACGCGTTCGTCGCCGAAGGCATGCCGGGCCGGTGCACGAGCGCCGCCTTCTTCGCGACGTGCCGCGAGCGGCTGAACGACGCGGGTGTGCTCGCGATCAACTTCACCGACGACGATCCGGCGCTGCCGCTGTACCTCGAGCGGCTGCGCGCCGTGTTCGGTGCGTCGTATGCGCTGGTCCCGTGCGGTGACGACAACAACTTCATCGCGTTCGCATGGAAGGGCGGCGATCGCTTGCCGTCGTTGCGCATCCTGCTCGAGCGCGCGCTTCAGTTCGCCGTTGCCGGCGAACTGAAGCTGGCTTCCACGGCCCGGCGGCTGAAGAGCGGCGCGGGCATCGATCCGGCGCGGCTGGTCTGGCGCGAGCAAGCGCCCGGGCGCTGGGAAATCGGGGCTTGACCCGCGGTTACTTCATGCGCTTGCCGAGCGGGCTCTTGGTCTTGTAGGTCACGCCGTGATGCTCGAGATACTCGCGGATCAACTGACGTACGACTTGCGACGGCGTGAGATCCTGCGCCGCGCAGAGCATCTCGAATGCTTCCTTCTTGGCGGGATCGATCAGGACGGTCAGGCGGGCGGTTTTCGTTTCCATTGCGCGGACAGGTCGGCGGATATGTTAATCAAATTATAATACATCTGCTTTCGGCGTCACGGCCGAAACGGGTTGTCCGGCCGGTTGCCGTGCGGTCCGGTCATCCATCCGGGCGGCCCGCCGGGATGCGCCCGCGCGGGTCGGGTTTCGCGCCGGCTCAGGGCCGGCGATCGAGCCGGCAGAACCAGGTCAGCACGTCGTCGGCCACGGGCACGATCGCGAGCATGACGAGCATGCCGGCGAGCGGTACCGTCGACACGTAGCCGACATACTTGAAGCCGATCGCGCCGGCCAGGCCGCCGACGAAGAACGACGCCAGCATCGTGGCGTGAATCCTCAGCTTCGCGCGGTTGGCGACAACCGCATGCATGTCCACGTCGACGGCCGAGCGGTTCCAGTAAAACAGCTTGCCCAGTTCGATGCCGAGGTCGGTCACGATGCCGGTCATGTGCGTCGTGCGGATCTCCGCGCCCGACAGCTTCGTGATCATCGCGTTTTGCAGCCCCATGATGAAGCACAGCAGGATCACGGTCACGGGCACGAAGAACGCCTCCCACAGCGCGAGGTGGCTGCCGAGCAGCCCGAACAGCAGGAGCAGCACGGCCTCGACCAGCAGCGGCAGCACGTACTGGCTCTGCAGGCCGCGGCGGCGCCCCCAGTTGACGAGCACCGCCGAGCAGCCGGCGCCGACGAGAAACGACGCCAGCGAACTGATGCCGGCCAGCGCGAGCGGAATGTCGCCGAGCGCCGCCTGGTCGGCGATCGCCGACACGATGCCGCTCATGTGCGACGTGTATTGCCTGACCGCAAGGAAGCCGCCCGCGTTGGTCGCGCCGGCGACGAACGCGAGCGAAAAGCCGAGCTGGCGGTTCGCGGTTGCGCTGCGGTGTTTACCCGTCAGGCTTCGAAAGTACTGCGCTGGCATAGGGGCTTCGCTCAATCGCCGGGATCGCGGGCGCGGACATGGCCGGACGGCGCCCTTCGGGCCGAACGGGCGGCCCGCGAAGGCGCCGGCTTCCTCGAATCATGTGGCTTGTATGATAATGCCATTATCATATCCTGTTAGCCAGCTTTGGCTTTCGATGCAATAATGCAAGTGGAGCCGGCGCGCCTGCCGTCGCCGTTCCATGCCCCCGTTCAACCCGAGCGTACTGGAGACAATCCGGATGGCACCCGTGCCGGTCGTCCATTTCGTGCTGCTGGTCGTGGCTGCCTGGCTCGCGATCGGCGCGCTGGGGCTCGGGGCGCTGCATCGCACGCGCGTCGTCGCGCACGGGCTGTTTCCGCTCGGTGCGCTGGGCGGGCTGCTGCTGGCGGCCGCGGGGCTCGCGGGCGTGTTTGCCGAGCCGTCCGTCGCGGTGCTGCCGATCGGGCTGCCCGACCTGCCGTTCCATCTGCGGCTCGACCGCCTGTCCGGCTATTTCCTGTTCGTGCTCGGCCTCGTCAGTGCCGGGATCGGCGCGTTTTCCGCCGGCTACTTCCGCAAGGGCGAGGGCGCCGCGCCCGGGCTCATCTGCTGCGAATATCACGTGTACGTCGCGAGCATCGCGCTCGTGCTCGTCGCGGACGACGCGTATGCGTTCATGGTCGCGTGGGAGACGCTGACGCTGTCCGCGACCTTCCTCGTGATGACCAACCACCGGATCGGCGAAATCCGCCGTGCGGGCTACCTGTATTTCCTGATTTCGCATGTCGGCGCGCTCGCGCTGCTGCTGTGCTTCGGCATCCTGCAGGCGCGCACCGGCGATTACACGTTCGCGAACATGCGCACCCAGTCGCTCGATGCAACCTGGGCGTCGCTCGCGTTCCTGCTCGCGCTCGTCGGCTTCGGCGCGAAGGCGGGCGTATTTCCGCTGCATGTGTGGCTGCCCGATGCGCATCCGGCCGCACCGTCCCCCGTGTCGGCGCTCCTGAGCGGGTTCGTGCTGAAGGTGGGGCTCTACGGGCTGCTGCGCACCGTGTTCGACCTGCTGCACGTGCAGATCGCGTGGTGGGGCGTGCTGCTGCTCGTGCTCGGCGGCGGCACCGCGCTGCTCGGCGTGGTCTTCAGCACGATCCAGGTCGACATGAAGCGCCTGCTCGCCTATTCGTCGATCGACAACATCGGCCTGATGTTCGTGTCGCTCGGGCTCGCGGTGCTGTTTCGCGCGTTCGGCATGACGACCCTGGCGGCGCTCGCGCTGACCGCGATGCTCTATCAGGTCGTCGCGCATGCGGCATACAAGAGCCTGCTGTTCCTGGGGACGGGCGCCGTGCTGCACGCCACCGGCGAGCGCAATCTCGGCAAGCTCGGCGGGTTGATCCGTTTCATGCCGTGGACGGCCTGGGCCGTGCTCGCGGGCGTCGCGGCGAGCGCGGGCCTGCCGCCGCTGAGCGGTTTCGTCGCGGAGTGGCTGTTGCTGCAGGCGTTCCTGTTCACGCCCGGCCTGCCGGATTCGGTGCTGGCGATGACGGTGCCGATCGCGGCCGCGCTGGTGGCGATGTCGGCCGCGCTCGCCGGCTACACGATGGTCAAGTTCTTCGGCATCGTGTTTCTCGGGCAGCCGAGGGAAGCCAAACTGAGCCGCGCCCGCGACGCGAATGCGTGGGAGCGGCTCGCGTTCTGCTGGTTCGCGGCGCTCAGCGTGCTGCTCGGGCTGATGCCCGCGCAGTTCGTCAAGCTGCTGGATCCGGTCACGCGCGGGCTCGTCGGCGCCGGCGTCGGCGCGGACAATCACGGCTGGCTGCTGCTCGTGCCGGTGTCGACCGCACGCGCAAGCTACATGCCGGCCGTGTTCATGCTGTTTTTCGTCGCGTGCTGCGGGCTCGCGTGGCTGCTGGTGCGGCGCTTCTACCACGGCCGGCTGCGCCGCGCCGCGCCGTGGGGTTGCGGCTTCCCGTTTCCGACCACGCGGATGCAGGACACGGCCGAGGGGTTCGGGCAGCCGATCCGCGAGATCTTCGCGCCGCTGCTGCGCATCGAGCGGCAGGTGCCGTCGCCGTTCGACGCGCAGCCCGCGTACCGGGTGTCGGTCGCCGATCGCACCTGGCTGCTCTACGAGCGCATCGCGGCGATCACGCTGCGCGCGGCCGAATGGGCGGGCCGGCTGCAGACAGGCCGGATCGCCGTCTACCTGACCTACAGCTTCGCGGTGCTGATCCTGCTCCTGATGCTGGTGAGAAGATGGTGACCGTCTCCGGCGTGGCATCGCAGATCCTCGAGATCGTGGTGGCGCTCGCCGCCGCGCCGCTGCTGTCCGGCTGGATCAACCAGTGCCGCGCGTGGCTGCAGAACCGGCGCGCGCCGTCGGTCTGGCAGCCGTACCGGATGCTCCACAAGCTGTTCAACAAGGAATCGGTCGTCGCGCACGGCGCGAGCGCGGTGTTCCGCGGCGCGCCCTACGTCGTCTGGGCCGCGATGACGCTCGCGTGCGCGATCGTGCCGACGCTGTCGACGGAGCTGCCGCTGTCGCCCGCCGCGGACGCGATCGCGCTCGTCGGCCTGTTCGCGCTCGCGCGCGTCGCGCTGTCGCTCGCCGCGATGGACATCGGCACGGCATTCGGCACGCTCGGCGCGCGGCGCGAGATGCTGATCGGCTTTCTCGCGGAGCCGGCGCTGCTGATGGTCCTGCTGTCCGCGTCGCTGATCACGCAGTCGACGCTGCTGACGAGCATCGTCGGCACGCTCGGGCGCGGCGAGCTCACGCTCTATCCGAGCCTGGCGTTTGCCGGCATCGCGTTCACGCTGGTGTCGCTCGCCGAAAACGCACGGCTGCCCGTCGACAATCCGGCCACCCATCTCGAACTGACGATGATCCACGAGGCGCTGCTGCTCGAATACTCGGGGCGGCATCTCGCGCTGATGGAATGGGCGGCGAGCCTCAAGCTGTTCGCCTATTCGTGCATCGGCCTCGCGCTGTTCGTCCCGTGGGGCATTGCCGAGGCGGGTAATCCGCTCGCGCTGCTGCTGGCGGTGCCGGTGCTGTTCGTCAAGCTGATGGCGGGCGGCGCGGCGCTCGCCGCGGTCGAGACCGTCAATGCGAAGATGCGGCTGTTCAGGGTGCCCGAGTTTCTCGCCACCGCGTTCCTGCTCGCTGTGATCGGCATGCTCGTGCACATCCTGCTGGGGGCGTGAATGCACGGCTACGCGACGCAACTGATCAACTTCCTGGCGGCGCTGCTGCTGATCCTGTCGTTCGCGATGCTGAGCCAGCGACGCACGCTGTCGCTGATCCATCTCTATACGCTGCAGGGCGTCGCACTCGTGTCGGCCAACCTGATTCTCGGCGTGCTGACGGGCGACGCGCACCTGTTCGTGTCCGCCGGGCTGACGCTCGTGCTGAAGGTCGGCGTGATCCCGTGGCTCCTGTATCGGCTCGTGCGCCGGCTCGACGTGCGCGCCGACGTCGAACCGCTCATCAATATCCCGACCACGCAGCTGATCGGCATCGTGCTGGTGATCGTCGCGTTCAACGTCGCATCGCCGATCAGCCAGCTCGCGACCTCGGTCGCGCGCGGCGCGCTCGGTATCGCGCTCGCCTGCGTGCTGCTGTCGTTCATGGCGATGATCACGCGCGCCAAGGCGATTCCGCAGGTGATCGGCTTCCTGTCGATGGAGAACGGGCTGTTTTTCGCGGCGACGGCCGCGACCAACGGGATGCCGATGATCGTCGAGCTCGGCATCGGGCTCGACGTGCTGGTCGGCATCCTGATCCTGGGCGTGTTCATGTTCCAGATCCGCGAGCAGTTCGACAGCCTGGACATCCATCACCTCGAGACGCTCAAAGATGAATGAGGCCCATGTCGTGCTCGCCGTGCTCGGCCTGCCGCTCGCGGCCGCCGCGACGCTCGCGTGCGTGCGGTCCAGCCGCGTCGCGCGCAACCTGAACGCCGGCTTCAGTTTCGCGACGTTCGCGGCGACGCTCGCGCTCGCCGCGCACACCGTCGAAAACGGCCCGTCGAGCGTGTTCGACGGCGCGTTCTTCGTCGATCCGCTCAACGTCTACCTGGTCGCGCTGACCGCGTTCGTCGGCTGGACGACGTCGTTGTTCTCGCGTCCGTACATGCAGGTCGAGGAGGATCGCGGCCGGATGACGGCTGCGCGGATGCGGCTCTATCACGCGATGTATCAGCTCTTCATGTTCGCGATGCTGCTTGCGCTGCTGACCGACAACCTCGGCGTGCTGTGGGTTGCGATGGAGGCGGCGACGCTGGCGACCGTGCTGCTCGTCAGCGTCTACCGGACGGCCGCGAGCCTCGAGGCCGCGTGGAAGTATTTCATCCTGTGCGGCGTCGGCATCGCGCAGGCGCTGTTCGGCACGATCCTGCTGTACCTCGCCGCAAGCCGGCAGCTGGCCGGCGGGGATGCGCTGCTGTGGACGAGCCTCGTCGCGGTCAAGGCGCACCTCGACCCGACCATCGTGTCGATCGCCTTCGTGTTCCTGCTCGTCGGCTACGGCACGAAGGTCGGCCTCGTGCCGATGCACAGCTGGCTGCCGGACGCGCATGCCGAAGGTCCGACGCCGATTTCGGCGGTGCTGTCCGGCCTGCTGCTGAACGTCGCGCTGTATGCGGTACTGCGCTGCAAGGTGCTGGCCGACGGCGCGCTCGGCAACGGGCTGCCGGGGCGGCTGCTGGTCGGGTTCGGGCTCGTGTCGGTGCTGGTCGCGTCGTTCTCGCTGTTCCGGCAGAAGGACGTGAAGCGGCTGTTCTCGTATTCGTCGATCGAGCACATGGGGCTGGTGACGTTCGCCTTCGGCCTCGGCGGCCCGGTCGCGACCTTCGCCGGATTGCTGCACATGACGGTGCACTCGCTTGTCAAGTCGGCGATCTTCTTCGCGGTCGGCCATGCGGCGCAGAAGGCCGGCACGCAGGCGATCGACGGCATTCGCGGGCTGCTGCAGGTCAGCCCGACCGTCGGCTGGGGGATGATGCTCGGCACGCTCGCGATTCTCGGCCTGCCGCCGTTCGGCGTGTTCGCGAGCGAATTCCTGATCCTGACGACCGCGATGAATACGCTGCCGTGGACGGCGCCGCTGCTGCTGCTCGGGCTCGCCGTCGCCTTCGCGGCGATCTTCTCGCGCGTGCAGCGGATGGTGTTCGGCGGCACGACGACGGCGAAGCCGCTCGGACACCGGCCGGCGCTGTTGCCGGTGTTCGTCCATCTGGCGCTCGGCCTGATGCTCGGCCTGTACGTGCCGCCTTATCTGGCGACCTGGTATCGCCAGGCCGCGACGATGCTGGCGGGGTGACGCATGCGACTCGAATCGATACCCCTGGAGGCCGCGGTCCCGCTCGAATGCCGGACGGGCCAGGTGCGCGCGGCGCTGATGGAAGTCGACCCGGCGGGGTGGCTCGAGACGGCGCGCGTCGCACGGTCGGGGCGGAGCCGGCTCGTCGCGATGTGGGGCGGCGAAGCGCGCGACGGGGGTTTCGCGGTGAATGCCGCGTACGAATGCGACGACGGCATCCTGTGGGTGCGTCTCGCGACCGGGCGGCAGCCCGACGCCGGCGGGGATTTCCCCGACCTGGCGCCGCTGTTTCCGTCCGCCGCCCGGATGCAGCGGGCGATCTTCGACCTGACCGGCCTGAGCGCGCGCGGCGCGCAGGACGCGCGGCCGTGGCTCAATCACGGCAACTGGCCCGACGACTATTTTCCGCTGCAACGATCGGCGACCGGTGTCGAGGCGTTCGAATCGAACGAGGCGAACTACCGGTTCGTGCCGGTGGCCGGCGACGGCGTGCACGAGATCGCGGTCGGGCCCATCCACGCCGGCATCATCGAGCCGGGACATTTCCGGTTTTCGGTCGTCGGAGAGAAGGTGCTGCGCCTCGAGGAACGCCTCGGCTACGCGCATCGCGGCGTCGAGCGACTGTTCGAGCGGACGGCCGCGTCGAACGGGCATCGGGTCGCGGGCCGGATCGCCGGCGATTCGACCGTCGCGTTCTCGTGGGCCTACTGCATGGCGCTCGAGCACGCGTGCCGCACCGCAGTGCCGAAGCGCGCGCTGTATCTGCGCGCGCTCCTGCTCGAACGCGAACGCGTGGCGAATCACCTGGGCGATCTCGGCGCGCTCGGCAACGATGCCGGGTTCGGGTTCGGTCTCGCGCAGTTTTCCCGGCTCAAGGAGGACTGGGTCCGGATGAACGATCGCGCGTTCGGGCATCGATACCTGATGGACCGGATCGTGCCCGGCGGCGTGGCGGTCGACGTCGGGCACGACAGCGTCGCGAGCCTGTCGGACGCGTGCGAACGCATCGAACATGACGTGCGCGTCATGCGGACAATCTACGAAGACCAGTCGGGGCTGCAGGACCGGTTCGTGGGCACCGGCAGATTGACCGCCGAGGTCGCTGCGCACTTCGGCGTGCGCGGCCTGGCCGCCCGCGCCAGCGCTCACGCGTTCGACGTGCGCGCGGCGATGCGGTCCGCGCCGTACGACGAGGTCGCCGTCAACGCGGCGAGCGATCCGCGCGGCGACGTCGCCGCACGCGTGGCCGTGCGGTTCGCCGAGATCGACGAATCGGTGCGCGTGATGCGCGTGCTGCTGGCGAATCTGCCGGCGGGCCCGGTCGCCGTCGAGGTGGCGACCGCCGCGGCGCCTGCCCGCGGGATCGGCTGGGTCGAGGGATGGCGCGGCGATATATTCGTCGCGCTCGAGACGGAAGCGGACGACGCGATCGCGCGGTGCCATTGCCACGATCCGTCGTGGCAGAACTGGCCGGCGCTCGAACATGCGATCATCGGCAATATCGTTGCCGATTTTCCGTTGATCAACAAATCGCTCAACCTGAATTACGCGGGGCACGACCTCTGATGTGGCAGCTTATCCGGCAATTTGCGCGCACCGATTTTCCCGACGAGCCCGTGCCGGCCGCGGAGGACGCGTGGCGTCGCGAGGAGGGGCGCATCCGGCAGGACATTCTCGATCTGCTCGGGCGGGCGCTCTGCATCCGGCAGATCGACGCGGGATCCTGCAACGGCTGCGAGCTGGAGATCCATGCGCTGAACAACGCCTACTACAACATCGAGGGGCTCGGCATCAAGTTCGTCGCGAGTCCCCGCCATGCGGACCTGCTGCTCGTGACCGGGCCCGTGACGCTGAACATGCGGGCGGCCGTGCTCGCCGCATACGACGCGACGCCGGCGCCGAAGCTCGTCGTCGCGGCCGGCGAGTGCGCGTGCACGGGCGGCATCTTTGCCGACAGTTATGCGGTGTGCGGCCCGGTTGCGTCGATCCTGCCGGTCGACGTGACGATTCCCGGCTGCCCGCCGCCGCCTCGCGACTTGCTGCGCGGGATCCTGACGGCCTGCCGGGCGCGCGGCGCTTGATGAGGCGGACCGTGGCGATTTTCAGCGCGTTCGTTCGGGGATCCTGCGATCATCGTGCCGCGGCAGGGCGTGCGACGCGACGGGCGCCGGGAACGCGGCAGAATCCTGTTTTCATCCCCGCTTTATCGGCTGGCGAGCCGGATATCCGGCTCGTTCGCCATGACTTCGACTCCTGCTTCATGACACCTGTCAAATTCATTCTTCGCTACACGGCGATCCCTTTCACGGCCATCGTGGCCGTGGTGATCTGGACCGTCATACCATCGTCGAAAGAGATCGATGCGAGACAATATGCGGCGCTGTCGCGTGCGTATGCAAGTTTCCCGCTGCCGTTCCGGCACGAGATCTCGGAAGCGATGGACCACGGCCGGATCAACGACCGGCGCTACCAGGCACTCGTGCGCGATTCGCTGGGCAACGGCGTCGCGCTGGACTGGCCGGCATCAGGCGTCGGCGGCATCGCGGACGAACGACAAAAACTGGCCGAACTGATTCAGGCCGATTCGGATCTTCAAAGGCAACACCCATGAAAACCCTGCTGGTCTCCGTGGCATTCGCGATGATCATCGCGAGCCTGATTTTCGCGCTGTATTTCATGAATCACGATCGCGGCAAGTCCAAGCGAATGGCGTGGTCGCTCGCGGCACGCGTCGGGCTGTCGGTCACGCTGTTTCTGTCGCTGCTGATCGCGTACAAGCTCGGCTGGATCGAACCGACCGGATTGCCGATAGGGCGTTGAGCGGGGCATGCCCCGCTGCATGCGGGGCGTTTTCTCAAATGCAAGTTTGGTTCAGTAATCGAGGTGTTGTGATAAGAATACGTTTTATCCCGATGCGATTGATGCGAATGAAGGCGATTGACGGAATTGCAGCAACGCTTGCGCGGCTGAAGCGGGTTTCGGGTTTCAACAGAAGCGGTAACGACCGGCGCAACGGCGCTAGCTGCCCGACTCGTTGGTCATGTCATGGCGATACGCGCGTGGCGAGCAGCCCACGATGCGCTTGAACGCATGGCCGAACGCGCTATCCGAGTCGTAGCCGAGCGTCTGCGCGATTGCCGATATCGATGCGCTGGAGCGTCTCAGCTCCCGCATCGCGAGCTGTATCCGCCAGCGCAGCACGTATTCGAGCGGCCCGAATCCCAGCCGCCGCTTGAAATGCAGCGCGAACGTCGAACGCGATATGTGGCAGCAGGTCGCGAGTTCGTCGACGGTCCAGCGTCGCGCGGGGGCCGCATGAATGGCGGCAAGCGCCGCGCTCACCCTCGAATCCGCGAACCCGGCGAGCCATCCGACATCGCCGTTCGCGCCGTCGTCCACGTAGCGCCGCAGGATCTGCACCAGCATCATGTGTCCGAGATGCCGAACCATCAACGACCCGCCCGGCGGCGACGCGACGAATTCATGCGCGAGTTGCTGCAGCGCCCAGCGCAGCACGGCCGCCTGCTCGGAGTCGCCGCTCACGACGACCACGGGCGGCAGGCTGCCGAGCAGCAACGGCATGCCCTCTTCGTACGAGAAGCGGCCGCCGATCAGGAAGCAATCCGCCGGCTCGCCATAGTGTGCGATACCGCGATCGACATGCCGGTACACGTCGGCGGCCGGCACCGGCGCGACCGACGGATCGCTCGCCAGCGAAAATGCCCGCGGCGCCGCCAGCAGGAAGCAGTCCCCCGTGCGCAGCCGGATGGGTGGCCCCGCGCCGTCGACGCTCAGCCAGCAGCTCCCTTCGACGACCGCGTTGAACTTGATTCCGTCGGGCGGCGGAATGGCGACCGCCCAATCGCCGCCGGCTCGCAAGCCGATGAAATACGAATCGCGCGTTTCCAGCAGCGACAGCACCTCGGATAGTGGATCCACGCGTTATCTCCGGACGATCTCGACGAAAAACCGGATTCTATTGCATTCACAGTCCGGGTGCGTGATCGGAGAATGACTTCGTGCAGCGACGTGACCGACGGGCGGTCGCGTGCTTCACGCATCGTTCCTGGAGCCTTCAATGACGAGCAGGCAGCAACCCCTTCATTCCGGATTCGGCGCCGCGTCGACGGCAAGCGACGTGCTGGCCGATCTCGACCTCAGCGGCAAAACCGCGATCGTCACGGGCGGCCATTCGGGCCTCGGCCTGGAAACGACGCGCGCGCTGGCGCAGGCCGGCGCGAACGTCGTCGTTGGCGCACGCAACCCCGCTGCCGCGCGCGAAGCGACGCGCGGCTTGCCCGGCGTGGAGATTGCGGCACTCGACCTCGCCGATCTCGCGAGCGTGGCCGCATTCGCCGCGCGGTTCGTCGATGCGCGGCGCGACGTGCATATCGTGATCAACAGCGCGGGCATCATGGCGTGTCCCGAGACGCGGGTCGGCAATGGCCGGGAAGCGCAGATGGCCGTCAATCATCTCGGTCATTACGCACTCGTCAACCGGCTGTGGCCTGCGCTCGCGCACGGCCACGGCGCCCGCGTGGTCGCGGTGTCGTCGCTCGGGCATCGGCTGTCGCCGATTCGCTGGGATGACATTCAGTTCGCGCACGGCTACGACAAATGGCTTGCGTACGGACAGTCGAAGACCGCAAACGCGCTGTTTGCGGTGCAACTCGATGTGCTCGGCGCCCGGTTCGGCGTCCGCGCCTATTCGCTGCATCCGGGCAAGATCGCGACGCCGCTGCAGCGACATCTGACACGCGAAGAGATGATGGCGCAAGGCTGGGTGGACGAGCACGGGGCACCCATCGATCCGACTTTCAAGACACCTGCGCAGGGTGCGGCGACGCAGGTATGGGCAGCAACGTCGCCGCGCCTCGCCGGTATCGGCGGCGTCTACTGCGAGGATTGCGACGTCGCGGTGGTCACGCGGGGAAACGAGGAAGCGGGCGTGCGGCCACATGCGATCGATCCCGAGGAGGCGGCACGTCTGTGGACATGGTCGGCGGAATTGACGGGCGTCGATGCCTTTGCGGTGCGCCGCTGACGCAAGTGTTCACGCGGATCAACGCGTTGAAACCGGACGCTGAGCGACACCTTCGGTCGTGCGCCCGATGCGCGAGAGCAGAAAGCCGCTTATCCGCGCGCCTGAAGAAGCGCGCGGCTCATCTCAGCGATCGGCATCGACACAATCGAGTTCAGCAGGCGGATTTCCCCGGCATCGGGGCAGGCGATCTCGCGCACTTCGTCGAGCGTCTGCGCGACGCCGCGATCGAGCGGTTCGAGAAAGCGCCGGAGTTCGCTTTCGGCCGCCTTCTCCTTGAGCCCGAGCGCATTGCCGAACGCGATCAGCGCGCCCATGTCGATATCGGAGAACCGCGTCGCCGTGCCGAGCGGCATCGTCAGTTCGCAGTGCGGCCAGTGATCGCCGCGATGGTCGGGCCGGTGCGTGGGCGTGTGATAGACGACCGTGCTGACGATGTCGTAGAACGGCGCAAGCCGGTAGCCGCGCGCGTCGACGAAGAACGACAGGTTTTTCAGGTGCGCGTCGCCATTGCCGATCACCACGTTGAAGATCGTCCAGCGGAACACCGACAGGCGCGCGCGTGCGCGCGTGCTGGTCTGCCCGATCGCGCGGCCGAGCTCCTCCGCGTTCGCGCGCTGGTACTTGAAGCCGCGATCGTAGTTCAGCAACTGCATCGCATCGATCGTGTGCAGGCGACTGGCCGGCTCCGACGCGGTATCGCGGTCGAAGCGGTCGATCACGTAGCACGCGGACGGCGCGCGAAGAAAATGCACGTCCGGAACGTCGAGACCCATCCGCTTCGCGAGCTTCATGCAGAAGAACTCGTTGATCGCCGAATGCGGATAGCCGGCGGCGCGCATGTCCGGCTTCAGCAGATGCATCGACGGCTCGCTGCCGACCGGTTCGAACAGCGCGTAGTCCGGCGCGTCGCCGCGCAGGATCAGCAGCAGCTTCTGCTGCGCGCCGGCCGCCGACATGCGCTTGGGCGCGGTGGCCGTCAGTGCGTGCTCGGGCATCGCCTGGATGCGGCGCTCGAGTTCGTCGAGCCCAAGCGGCTGCATGCTGCCGGCCGCTTCCTGCTCGCCTTCGGCCAGCAGCGTGAGCGCGCCGGCCGATTCGCGCCCGAAGTAGGCGAGCAGGCCCCACGCGTCGGCGGCATCGACCTGCGCCTCGCGCGCGAGCGATGTCCGCATGCCTTCTTCGGGCAGCAGGTTGTCGAAGAACCACTGGACCGGGCGATCGGTCGAGTTGTCGGTGAAGGTACCGGCGCGCAGCGCGAACGCGGGCGACAGCGGGTACGCGTGCGGCGAGGCGAGCCACTGCGCGTCGTACGCGAACGACCAGATGCCCTTGTCGTCGGTCAGCCTGCCCATGCGCAATCCGTTCGCGGATGCAATCAACGTTCTAGCCGCCATGGCTGCTCCTGCGGCGTCGAGCGGCCTTGAGCGCGTTTTCCGCCGAAATCTCGATCGACGATTGCGCGAGCAGGCTTACGCCGAGCTCGCCGAGCAGCAGCAGCACCTTGCCGATCTGGGCGGTCGGCTTCCCGGCTTCCACCTGGCTGATGAATTTCGGCGAAAGCCCCGTGGCGTTCGCGAGTTCGTCGCGCGTGAACCCCTGCTGGAGCCGCACGGCGCGAATAAGGTTGGCGAGGGCGCCGATCGTGTTGACGGACCGAGTCTCCGGCATGACGTTCTCCGTGCTTCGTATCTGATCGGGAACAGTATTGCACAATTTGCGGGGTCGGGCATTGATTCGTATCCGTTCGGAAACGAAAGTGCTCCACAGGTGACTGGATGATTGTTTCGTTCCCGATCGGGAACCGGATGGCGCGGAATCGCGGGCGGCGGCACTTCCGTATCCGGGCGGATACGTGATTGGCGCGCACGACGGGGCCGGCCGGCCGCGCGTGCAACCCGGGCACGGGACGGCGTGCATCGGCGCCGACGCTATGTTGTGCTCGTCCGGACCGACATGAGCGTGCACGCCAGTCCGACGATCGTACGGCGCGCATCAATGCCGCCGTGCAGCGGTCGGCAGCGCGCGTCGACATCGTTGGAATGGCCGCGGCACGTCAGTCCATTCCGTGACCCGTCACCCGATCGACATGATTGAAGGTTCCGATCGGACGGTTTCGCGCGCGGCGCAACCGCCCGTTGCCGCCCGTATGCCCGAGCAGCGATCTTTATGACCGCGGCAGATAAACGTATCCGAATCGCTTCGTTGACGCATCCCGGCACGCACTCGTAGATTCGCGTTTTGACCGAATCAGGGGCCGTGCCGTGACGACTACCGCCATCCGCGACGCCGCAACGCTTTCCGCCGGGCATCCGCCCGCATCGCGGCCAGGCGGCGCGGCGCAGCGCTTCGACATCGTTCCGTTCGACGCGCCGCTCGGCGCCGAAGTGGTCGGCCTCGACCTGTCGCGGCCGTTGGACGCCGACGGTTTCGCGCGCATTCATCGCGCGCATCTCGACCATCACGTGCTGGTGTTTCGCGACCAGCGCATCACGCCGGACGAGCACGTCGCATTCAGCCGCCGCTTCGGCCCGCTGCAGATCCATGTGCTGCACCAGTTCGCGCTTGCCGGCCACCCGGAGGTGCTGATCGTGTCGAACATCGTCGAGAACGGCAAGCCGATCGGGCTCGGCGACGCGGGCCATTTCTGGCATTCCGACCTGTCGTACAAGGAGAAGCCGAGCCTCGGTTCGCTGCTGCACGCGCAGGAATTGCCGGCGGAGGGCGGCGACACGCTGTTCGCGAACATGCATCTCGCGTGGGACACGCTGCCGGCCCATCTGCGCCGCGCGATCGAAGGGCGGCGCGCCGAGCATACGTATCTCGCGCGCTATGCGGAACTGCAGGCGCGCAGCCCGTGGCGGCCGAACCTGTCGCCCGAGCAGATCGCGCAGGTCGATGCGGTCGTCCATCCGGTCGTGCGCACGCATCCCGAAACGGGCCGCAACGCGCTGTTCGTCAGCGAGCATTTCACGACGCGCATCGTGGGCCTGCCCGACGACGAAAGCCGCGCGCTGCTCGACGAACTGTTCGAGCACAGCGTGCGCGCCGAACACCTGTACCGGCACCGGTGGCGCGAGCACGATCTCGTGTTCTGGGACAACCGTTCGCTGATGCATCTCGCCGCCGGCACGCCCGACCATCTGCGCCGCAAGCTGTACCGCACGACGATCGAAGGCGACGCGCCTTTCTGAGCCGCGTGCCGCGTCATTCTTCCGCCCCATTCCGACCGGAGTTCCGATGTCGTTTTCGTTTTTGCCGGCGCGCCGCGCGCTGGCGGCCACGCTCACCGCCGCGCTCGCGTTTGCGGGCACGCTCGCACCGCATGCGGCGCACGCGGAAGGCCGCATCCGCATCGCCGAGCAGTTCGGCGTCGTCTACCTGATGCTGAACGTCGCGCGCGACCAGCAACTGATCGAAAAGGAAGGGCGCAAAGCCGGCATCGACATCAAGGTCGACTGGGTGCGGCTGTCGGGCGGCGCGGCCGTGAACGACGCGCTGCTGTCCGGCGCGGTCGATATCGCGGGAGCGGGCGTCGGGCCGCTGCTGACCGTGTGGGACCGCACGCGCGGCCGGCAGAACGTGAAGGGCGTCGCGTCGCTCGGCAATTTCCCGTATTACCTCGTCAGCAGCAATCCGAACGTGAAGACGATCGCCGACCTCGGCGCGAAGGACCGCATCGCGGTGCCGGCGGTCGGCGTGTCGGTGCAGTCGCGCGTGCTGCAGTACGCGGCCGCGAAGCAGTGGGGCGACAAGCAGTTCGACAAGCTCGACGCGCTCACGCAGGCGATTCCGCACCCCGACGCGACGGCCGCGATCCTCGCGAACAGCAGCGTGATTACCGGCCACTTCGGCAATCCGCCGTTCCAGGAGCAGGAACTTGCCGGCAACCCGAATGCGCATATCGTGCTGAACTCCTATGACGTGCTCGGCGGCCCGAGCTCGGCGACCGTGCTGTACGCCACCGAGAAATTCCGCGACGACAACCCGAAGACCTACCGCGTGTTCGTCGCCGCGCTGGCCGACGCCGCGCGGCAGATCGCGGCCGACCCCGAGCGCGCGGCCGATACCTATATCCGCGTGAACGCGTCGAAGATCGATCGTGCGCTGCTGTTGAAGATCCTGCGCAATCCGCAGGTGCAGTTCAAGACCGCGCCGCAGAACACGCTGCCGCTCGCGCAATTCATGCATCGCACCGGCGCGATCCGCAACGAGCCGAAGTCGTGGCGCGACTACTTCTTCGACGATCCGGCAACCGCCGGCGGCAGTTGAGCGGTGCCGCCGCTTCGACGCCGCGATCGACGCTTATGCGTCGGCACGGTTTCGATATGCGCAATCGTTGGTTGGTCCACGCGACGCCCGGCCGTATGTTGACGCTTTACCCGCAAGAGATTCGATCGTGAACGCCACCTCTCCCCGAACCTGGCTGCCGCCGTATGCGGCGCGCGGCGGCGCGTCGCCCGCCGCCCAGGCCGCGCCCGACGCGCGCGCGGCGATCCGGCCCGCGCAGGCCGGCGCGCACAGCGAACGCCTGCTCGCCATCGACCGCGTGAATCTCGAATACCGGAGCGGCGCGCGGATCGTTCGCGCGACGCACCAGGTGAGCTTCGACGTGTACGGCAGCGACCGCTTCGTGCTGCTCGGCCCGTCGGGTTGCGGGAAGTCGACGCTGCTGAAGGCGATTGCCGGCTTCATCGAGCCCGTGTCGGGTTCGATCGCGCTCGACGGCCGGCCCGTGCGCGGGCCGGGGCCCGACCGCATCGTGGTGTTTCAGGAGTTCGACCAGTTGCCGCCTTGGAAGACGGTCGTCGAGAACGTCGCGTTTCCGTTGCGCGCCGCCGCGAAGCTGTCGCGTGCCGAAGCACGCGAACGTGCGCTGCACTATCTCGACAAGGTCGGGCTGGGCGCATTCGCCGAAGCGTATCCGCACACGCTGTCGGGCGGCATGAAGCAGCGCGTCGCGATCGCGCGCGCACTGGCGATGCAGCCGCGCGTGCTGCTGATGGACGAACCGTTCGCCGCGCTCGACGCGCTCACGCGTCGCAAGATGCAGCAGGAACTGTTGCGGCTATGGGACGAGTTTCGCTTCACGCTGCTGTTCGTCACGCATTCGATCGAGGAAGCGCTCGTCGTCGGCAACCGGATCCTGCTGCTGTCGCCGCATCCGGGCCGCGTGCGCGCGGAACTCAACAGTCACGAGCATTCGCTCGACAGCGTCGACACCGGCGACTTCCGCGACAACGTCGCGCGGATCCATCGCCTGCTGTTCGATACCGATGCAACGAACGCGCCGACGACCGAGGAAGCCGCATCATGAGCACGATCGATCCGGTCCTGCCGCCGTTGCCGCCCGTTCGCGCCGAATACGAACGCACGCTCGACACGCTGCCCGACGCCGAACGCGCGGCGCCGGCTCCACTGTTGCGCCGCATCGCCGGCGCGGGCTGGTTTCGCCGCAGCGTCATCGCGCTCGTGCTGATCGCCGCATGGGAGATCGTCGCGCGCATCGTCGCGAACGATCTGCTCGTGCCGACCTTCGGCGCGACGCTGGCCGCGTTCGTGCAGGGCATCGAGTCGGGCGAACTGCTCGTGAAGACGGGCATCTCGATGTCGGTGCTGCTGCGCGGCTACGCGCTGGGCGTGTTCTTCGCGTTCGCGCTGACGTCGCTCGCGGTATCGACGCGCATCGGCCGCGACCTGCTGACGATGCTCACGTCGATGTTCAATCCGCTGCCGTCGATCGCGTTGCTGCCGATCGCGCTGCTGTGGTTCGGGCTCGGCACCGGCAGCCTGCTGTTCGTGCTCGTGCACGCGGTGCTGTGGCCGCTCGCGCTCAGCATGTACACGGGCTTCGCCGGCGTGCCGGCCACGCTGAGGATGGCCGGGCGCAACTACGGCCTCACGGGCCTGCGCCAGATCGCGCTGATCCTCGTGCCGGCCGCGCTGCCGTCGATCCTGTCGGGCCTGCGCGTCGGCTGGGCGTTCGCGTGGCGCACGCTGATCGCGGCCGAGCTCGTGTTCGGCGCGAGCGCGGGGCAGGGCGGGCTCGGCTGGTACATCTTCCAGAACCGCAACGAGCTGTATACCGACCGCGTGTTCGCGGGTCTCGCGGCCGTCATCGTGATCGGCCTGCTCGTCGAGAACCTCGTGTTCGACACGCTCGAACGCGCGACCGTGCGGCGCTGGGGCATCCAGCACTGACGCGATGGTGCGCCGCCATTCCCGGCGCGCGCATAACAAAAGCTGAAATCGGTTTTTCGCGAGCGTCGGGTGCGTCCTTATACTTTGCGATGCCGCGCGTGCGCCGTGTCGCGTATGCCTCGACCACGCGACGCAGCGACGCTCCCGATCTTCTCGCATAAGGAACCGCCGAATGACTGCCCGTGATGCCGTCGACCCGCGCGACGCGTTGCGCGACGCGCTTGCCGCGCTGCCCGATCTCGCGAACGCGATCGGGCAGGATGCCGCGCAACGCGAGGCGCGTCGCGAACTGCCGTTCGAAGGCTTCGCGATCTTCCGGCGCTCGGCGCTGAGCGTGCTGCGGATTCCTGTGGCGCGCGGCGGCCTCGGCGGCACGCTGGTCGATTTGTTCGACACGATCGCGACGCTGGCCGCGGCCGATTCGAATCTCGCACACGCGCTGCGCATCCACTACGACATGACCGAGACGCTGCGGCTGTCGCCGCGCACGCCGTTCAACGACGTGCAGCTCGAACGCGCGCTGGCCGGCGCGATCTTCGGCGGTGCGTCGACCGAGCGCGGCACGTCGCGGCCCGGCGAGAACACGACCGTACTGCGCCGGGACGGTGCTCACCATCGCGTGACGGGGCGCAAATATTATTCGACGGGCACCGCGTTTGCCGATTTCGCGCGCATCAACGTGGAGAACGAGCAGGGTGATGCGCTTGCCGTGATCATTCCGGTGGCGCGCGACGGCGTGCAGGTGCTCGACGACTGGGACGGGATGGGGCAGCGCATGACCGCGAGCGGCAGCCTGCTGCTCGACGACGTGCAGGTGTTCGCGGACGAAGTGGCCGCGCGCGACGGTGCGTCGCTCGTCGGCCGCCATTGCGGCGCGCTGCGGCAGCTTCATCTCGTCGCGACGGGTGCGGGCATCGTGCGCAACGTGGTCGCCGATGCGCGCCGCTACGTGCTCGCGCACGGCCGCCCGGCGCTGCACAGCCCGGCGCCGACCGCGCGCGACGATCATTTCATCCAGCAGATCGTCGGTGAACTGTCCGCGCACAGTCACGCGATCGATGGGCTCGTGCGCGAAAACGCGCGGGCGCTCGACCGCTCCGCCGACGCGATCGAGGCCGGCGACGCCGATGCGCATGTGCTCGTGCTCGACAGCGCGCTCGCGACCGCGCACACGCAGTTGATCGTCAGCAAGCTCGCGTTGCATGCGGCCGAGCGGCTGTTCGAAGTCGGCGGCGCGTCGGCGACGGCGCGCGAACACAACCTCGATCGGCACTGGCGCAACCTGCGCACGATCTTCAGCCACAACCCGTTGCTGCACAAGGCGCGCGTGATCGGCGACTACGAACTGAACGGCGTGACGACGCACCTGACCGAAGGGCGCGTGTTCTGATCCTGCCGCACGCGGCCATTGGCAGCTCGTCGGCACGGCGGAGCAGATCGTCGACCAGCTCGAGGAGCGGTTCGTGTGCTACGGCGCCGACGGCTACAACGTGATGGCGCCGACGCTACCCGGCGGGCTCGACGGTTTCATCGCGCTGGTGCTGCCCGAACTGCGCCGCCGCCGGTTGTTTCGCAGCGACTATGCGGGTCGCACGCTGCGTGACCGCTTCGGGTTGCAGCGGCCAGTGCGTCGCGCTGCAGCGGCGCGCGAGGTGTCCGGCGCCTGACTGACTTCAGCGCCGCAACCCGGCGTCGCGCAGCAGCGGCAGCACGCGCTCGCCGAAGAAGTCGAGATCGGGCTTGAAGTCGTAGAAGCTCAACTGGATCCCGTCGATGCCCGCGCGGTGCAGTCGCACGATGGTGTCGGCAACATCCGCGGGCGAGCCCGTGATCGAGATATTGCCGCCGATCGCGCGTGCCGCTGCCTGCGAGCGCTGCTCGAAGCCGCCGCGCCACGCATGCGCGTCGCTGTCGAAGCGGTGGAAGCTGCCTTCGTCCGCATGCGCGACGATCGCGTCACGGTACGCGCGCGCTTCGGCCGCCGTCTCGCGGCAGATCACGAGCGGATTGAGCAGCGTGCGGATCGTCCGGCCGCGTGCCGCGGCGGCGGCCTTCACGCGTGCGGTATGCGCAGGCAGCGCGTCGAGCGCGAGGGCGACGTCGGGGCCGGCCGGGCTCGTGACGAACACGATGTCCGAATAGCGCGCCGCGAAATCGATGCCGGCGTCGGAGCCGGTCGCGTTGATCAGCAGCGGGCGGCCGTAGCGCGGCTTCGGCGTCACGAATGCGCCGCCCAGGCGCCAGCTCGACAGTGCGGGCGCGTAGCTGAAATTGTCCGGTTGCGCCCACAACTGCTGGACCGCGTCGAGGAATTCGGCGGCCATCTCGTAGCGCCGGTCGTGCTCGATCCGGTTCCATCCGAACATCTCGTGCTCGACCGCGCGATGGCCGGTCACGACGTTGATGCCCCAGCGCCCGCGCGAGATGTGATCGAGCGTCGCGGTGAATTTCGCGAAATGCAGCGGATGCCACGGCCCGTAGAGCACATGGCTCGTTGCGACGAGGATGATCCGCTCGGTGCGCGCGGTCAGCGCGGCCAGCGTCATGAACGAGTCGAGTGCCTGGCCGTCGAACACGCCGCCGTAGCCGCCTTTCGGCAGCCACTGCGACAGCGCGAACACGAGATCGAAACCGAGCGCTTCGGCGCGCGCGACCAGGTCGGCGTTGTAGTCGAAGGTCCAGTCGGTCGAGCGCGGCAGCGTCGATGCGCTCCATCCGCCGGCCTGGATCGGCAGGAACAGCCCGAGCATCAGCGGCTGCGCGAGCGTGCGCGACACGGGGCTGTCGGGGAAGTCCGCCGGCGAGCGGACGTCGACGAACGGCGACGATGCGGCGGGGGCGGCGAGGGAGATGTCGCTCATGATGGGTTCCTTGCGGGGTGTGTGCGCGCTGAAGCCGAACGAAGACGATACGCACGCGCTGCGGCAGTTCGCGCGGGAACGACTGCGGATTGCACGGCGAGCGGATCGCGCCGCGTCATAACCGGCCCGGCCTCGGATCGGGCACGAAGCCGTCGCGGTTCGGCATCTTCACGCGCGGCAGCGTGCGCGCATCGAGCCGCGCGTCATCGGGCACGATGCCGTTCAGGTGCAGCACGTATGCGGTGACCGCGTAGACGTCGTCCGCGCTCAGCGATTGCGGCGCGTTGTACGGCATCGCACGGCGGATGTAGTCGAACAGCGTCGTCGCATACGGCCAGTAGCTGCCGACGGTCTTTTTCGGCTTGGTGCCCGCGAGCGAGCCGAGGCCGCCGACGAGCGGATCGCCGACGCCGCCTTCGCCGCCGGCGCCGTGGCACATCGCGCACTTGTCCGCGAACACATGACCGCCGCGCGCAACCGTGCCCGAGCCGGGCGGCAGGCCGCTGCCGTCGGGCGCGACGTCGATGTCCCACGCGGCGAGCGCCGCGCGGTCGACCGGCTGCCCGAGGCCGAAGCCGGCACCGAATGCGTTCGACACGACCACGGACGCAGCGAGCAGGCAGGCGAGCGGCTTACGCATTGCGCACCTCGCCGTCCGTGCCGACGCGCCAGTTCTGGATGCCGTTGTAGTGATACTGCGAATTGAGCCCGCGCGCGGCGACGAGCGCGTCGCGGGTCGGCTGCACGTAGCCCGTGTCGTCGGTCGCGCGGCTTTGCAGGTCGGCCGGCTCGCCGTTCCAGACCCAGTCGGCCTCGAAGCGCGTCAATGCGCGATCGCGCACGTCGCCGGCGAGCCGCGCGGGTCGCCATGTGCGGCCGCCGTCGGTCGATACGTCGACCGCGCGAATCCGGCCGCGGCCCGACCACGCGTAGCCGCCGATCGGGTGATAGCCGTGCGCAGCGAGACGATGGCCGGCCGACGGCCGCGTGATCACCGACTTCGCGTCCATCTCGAACACGAACTGGCGCGCGCAGCCGCCGGGCAGCAGGTTCGTGTATTTCGACGTTTCCTCGCGCGTCATCTCCGGCGCGCGAACCAGCTTCAGCCGCCGCAGCCACTTGATGTTCGTGTTGCCTTCGAAGCCCGGCACGATCAGCCGCACCGGGTAGCCGTTCTCGGGGCGCAGCCGCTCGCCGTTCTGCGCATAGACGACGAGCGCGCGTTCGAGGATCCGGTCGAGCGGCAGGCTGCGCGTCATCGCCGCGCCATCGGCGCCTTCGGCGAGCAGCCAGCGCGCGGACGGGTCGACGCCGGTTTCGTCGAGCAGCGTCGACAGCCGGACGCCGGTCCATTCGCAGCACGACAGCAGCCCGTGCGTGAACTGGACGGGCAGCCCGCTCGGGCCGTTCCATTCGCTGCCGGTGTTGCCCGAGCATTCGAGGAAGTGGATTCGTGATTCGGACGGGAAGCGCAGCAGGTCGTCGATCGTGAACACGCGCGGCTCGCGCACGAGGCCGTGCACGACGACGCGATGGCGTTGCGCATCGATCTCGGGCACCCCGGCGTGATGACGTTCGTACACGAGGCCGTTCGGCGTGAGGTCGCCGAACAGGTCGGCGAGCGGCGTCATCGACGAGCCGGAGCCGGGCAGCGCAGGCGTGCGGGCGCTGCGGCGGATCACGTCGCGTTCGTGCGGGCCCGGCACGCCGTACGGCGGCGACAGCAGCGGCGCGCCCGGCGAACGGGTCCACGGCGGCACGTCCAGCGGGGAGAGCGGCTGGCTTGCGAGCGCGCCGCCGGCAGGCAGCAGCGCGGTGGCCCATCCGCCGGCGAGCTGGCGCAGCGCCGCGCGCCGGCCGGTGCGCGGCGGGCGGGAAGGAAAACGGGAATCGGTCATGGTCGAACGCGTATCGCGTGCGGCGGCCGCACGCGGGGAAACGGACATTCTCGGCAACCGGGCGCGACGCGGCAAACAACGATTCCCGCTTTGCTTATCGTGCTTATCGCGCCGCGCCCGATGCGCGTGCCGTCAGAACTTCACGCGCAGCCCGCTGACGATCGCGACCTGGCGGTTCGTCGACGACGCGCTGCCGATGTTCGAGATCGCCGCGACCTTGCGATAGCCGCCCGACGTTGCCGTGCTCGGATCGCCGGCCGCGAGCTGGTAGATGCCGGACAGGTAGAGATCGGTGCGCTTCGACAACGCGTAGTCGAACCCGAGCGTGAACTGGTGCCAGCGCGGCTTCAGCGTCTGGCCGCCGGTGCCCGGCAAGCCGCTCGCTCGCCCGTCGGTGAACGTATAGACGCCGATCAGCGTGGCCGCCGGCGTGATCTGGTAACGCGCGTTCGCGTCGTAGTTGTTGAACTTGCGCGACGAGCCGTCGACATAGTCGAGCTGCGTGTGGCTCCATGCGAAGCCGAGCGTCGCTCGGCCGAGCGCGTAGTTCGCGCCCACGGCGCCGATCTGCTGCTTGAGCACGCCGCCGTTCAGCCCGTTGAAGAACGCGCCGCTGTAGTCGTTGCCGGTGGTCGAGGTCGCGCCGCCCACCGCGCCGCTCGTATTCGACGTCGCGTTCGGATGATTGAGCCGCACGTAGCCGCCGCCGACCGACAGCGGGCCGTTCACGTAGTTCGCCGACACGCCCCACGCGTTGTTGTTCGAGAAACCGGTGCCCGCGCCGCCGTTCGCCTGGTTGCTGAACGCATAGAGCAGGTCGGCCGTGAAGCCGGCGATCGTGTCGCTGCGGAACTTCACCGCGTTGTTCAGCCGGAAGCTCTGGTTCAGGTTGTCGTTGTCGCCTACGTGCGTGGCCGGCGACCAGAAGCCGGACCCCGAGTACTGCGCGACGAGATCGGTGATCGGCTCGTACTGGCGGCCGAACGTCAGCGTGCCGAGCCCCTTCTTCGCGAGGCCCACGTATGCGGAGCGGCCGAACAGGCGGCCGCCCTGGCCGAGCCCGCCGTCGCTCGGCCGGAACCCGCTTTCGAGCGTGAAGACCGCCTGCAGGCCGCCGCCGAGATCCTCCGCGCCTTTCAGGCCCCAGCGGCTACCGCTCAGCTTGCCGCTCGTCTGCTGGATGTTGCTCGCGCCGCCCTGGTTGTTCGTATAGGCGATACCGGCATCGACGACGCCGTACAACGTCACCGAACTCTGCGCATGCGCGCCGACCGAACCGATCGAAACCAAACCCAGGACTACCGATTTTTTAATCATGACCATCCTCTGCTTTTATGACTACGTCTGCGAGGATCACGATGCTATTGCCGACGGGCGCCGCGCTGAACGGTCGATCCGTGGTTTGTAAATCGCTGCGCGGCGGATTTGCAATGTGCGTTGCCGCACGCTCGACACGTGCGTCGCGATCGCGTCCGGCGCACATGCTGCGGCGAACGCATCGCACCGACGGCGAACGTCGAGCGCTGCAAACGTGCGGCTGCCGTCATATCGATCGATGCAATCGTTCGATGTCCGCAATGCATGCGGATCGGCTCGCGATGCTTTTATGCAACGCCGCACTGTGCGGCGAATGGCCGATGCGCTATGCGCGGCCGCATATCGATTTCGCAAAACGTTGGTAGGGCAGTGCGATGCGTGACGGTAGAGTCGGGCATCCGGTCGCGGGCCGGCATGCTCCGGGAACACGAGGGCGCCGATACGCGCGTTCGTCCCGGTCGTACAACGAACACGGGAGCCGTTTGACATGAGTCGCGATGTGCTGTTTTTGCTGGAACCGGGCTTTAGCGATCCGAAGCATCCGGGCCGACGCTTCGTCTGTCCGCATGGACTGTCGATCGAAGGGCTGCTGGCGAGCGCGCCCGACCGCGCCGGCCGCATCGACGTGAAGCGAATCGGTTTCGAGCGGCCGCGGCACGCGGTGATCGACGCGCTCGACGACGCGCACCAGGGCCTGCCGGTGCTCGTGCTCGGCCGCGACCAGCCGGCGCCCGACGACGCGCAGACGCTCGGCGACGTGCGCTTCGTCACCGACGCGCGGCGCATCCTCGAACTGCTGGCCGAACGCCACGGGTTTCCGGTGCTTCATTGATGCGGTGGTTTTCACTTCTTATCCGATTCCGATCCGACTGACAGGAGCATCCGATGTCGTCAATTTCGGCGGCGCGCCGCCGCCTGCTGCTCGCCGGTGCCGCGGTCGTGTCGGCCCCGTTGGCCCCGTTTTCCTCAAGGGCCGTGTTCGCCGCGCCGGCCGTCAATGCCGATCTCGCCGGCACGACGCTGCGCGTCGCGACCTACAAGGGCGGCTGGCGCGCGCTGCTGCAGGCGGCCGGCCTCGGCGACACGCCGTACCGGATCGAATGGCGCGAGCTGAACAACGGCGTGCTGCACATCGAGGCGCTCAATGCGGATGCGCTCGATATCGGTTCGGGTAGCGAAATTCCGGCGGTGTTCGCCGCGCGCCAGAAGGCCAATGTGCGGTTCATCTCCCGCGCACGCGAAGACCTGAACAACCAGGTCACGCTCGCGCGCAAGGACACGCCGATCCGCAGCATCGCGGAACTGAAGGGCAAGCGCGTCGGCTACGTGCGCGCGACGACGTCGCACTATTTCCTGTATCGCCAGCTGGCGGAGGCCGGCCTGAGCTTCGACGACATCCAGCCGATCAACCTGTCGCCGACGGATGGTCTGTCCGCATACGATCGCGGCGACATCGACGCGTGGGCGATCTACGGCTACAACGGCCAGCTCGCGCGCAATCGCTACGGCGCGCGCGTGCTGAAGACGGGGAAGGGTTATCTGTCGGGCAACTTTCCGGTTTACGCGAACCCGCGCACGCTCGACGATGCGCGCCGTCGTGCCGCGACGGGCGATCTGCTGCTGCGGTTCCGGCACGCGTATGCGTGGGCGAACGGGCATTTCCGCGACTATGCGCTCGTGCAGAATCGCGAGACGCGCGTGCCGGTTGCCGATCTCGTCGCGATGTTCGAGCAGCGCAGCGACGACTATGCGCTGCTGCCGGTGACGCCCGACGTGGTGGCGCAGCATCAGCAGGTCGCGGATGTGTTCGCTCGCATCGGCGTGCTGGACGGGCCGGCGAATGTCGCGCCGTTCTGGGATACGTCGTTTAATTCGCTGCTTGCGGCGGGTACATGACCGGTCCCGGCGCTCGAATGAAACGGGCGCCTGATTCAAGCACTTGAAAAATAAAAGGTTGCGCCGCCGCTTCGCCAGTCGACGGCAACGTGGCGGAGACCATCGCATGATCGAACGATGCACCGCGCATCCGATGGCCGGTCACGCGCGCCCCATGATCCGGGTGCCGAGCGAGATGCCGAGTTCGGACAGCGACGCATTGGCGGCAAGCTGACGGGCCTCCCAGCGCGACAGCGCGGCGTCGAACGCGGGGCCGTGCACGACGCCGCGCAGCGCATCGGCGAGACCGACCGCATTCTCCGCCGCTTTCGCGACGCCGGCGGCCGTGTGCGGCCGGACGAGGCAGGCCGCGTCGCCGAGCAACACCGCGCGGCCGAAAGCCATGCGGTCGACCGCGAGATCCAGGATCGCCTGCGCGAACGGCGCTTGCGTCGCATCGACGAGCGCGGCGAGCGTCGGCGCAAGCATCCGGCGGCCGGCATCCACGAGTTCGAGCCGGTTGTCGTCCCGCATCGCGCCGGGCGGCAGCGACCCGTCGCGCTGCGTGCCGTCCTGCGCGAGGAACAGCGACGGCAGGCGATCCGCTGCGAGCCGCCGGTACCAGACCCAGTTCACGCGCCGCTTGCCCGGTTCGATCGCGCCGTCGCGGCCGGGCACCAGATAGGTCAGGAACAGATGCGCGTCGCCTTGCTGAAACGTGAAGCGGTCGCGCAGCACCCGCAGCACCGTGTCGGGAAGCAGGTGCTCGTCGACGAGCCCGCGCCACGCGACATAACCCGCGTACGCGGGCCGCGTTTCGGGAAGCAGTTGCGCGCGGACGTTCGAGCGGCCGCCGTCGGCGCCGACCAGCAGGTCGGCCTGCTCGACGCGGCCGTCCGCGAAATGCGCGATCACGCGGTCGCCTTCCTGCGCGAACCGCTCGAACGATACGCCGGCGTGCACGACGCCGGCCGGCAGCGCGCGCTTCAGGGCCGTGTAGATCACGTTCCACGCGGTCTGCGTTTGCGGCATGTGCAGGCGTTGCACGATCCGGTCGTGCTCGTCGAGATAGATCCGGTCGACCGAATCGACGCCCGCATCGCGCGGCACGGGCACGCCGCCGAACGTGAATGCGCGTTCGATCGGCGCTTGCAGCACGATGCCGCCGCCGCGGCTGTCGAGGTCGTTCGGCGATTGCTCGAAGACCTTGACGCGCCATCCGGCCGCGCGCAGCGCGGTGGCCGTGAAAAGGCCGCCCACCGATCCGCCGATGACGACCGCCAGCGGGCCCGAAACGTCGCTCATGGTTCCTTCCTCCCGATGATCCGTCGCGCGCGGCGGTTCAGCCTTCCCAGTGCTTCAGGAAGTCGAGCAGCAGCGCGTTCACGCGCTCCGGCTGCTCCTCCTGCGGCAAGTGCCCGCACTGCGCGATCGGCTCGGCACGCAGGTTCGTCGCCATGCTCTCCCACACGGATTTCATGTCGAACATCTTGCCGACCGCATAAAAATCCTCGCCCCAGATGGCCATGGTCGGGCATGCGATCCGGACGTCCGCATCGACGAGATCCTGCTTCACGTCCTCCGCGTTCGCGCGATAGTCGGCCAGCGCGCCGCGCACGGCGCCCGGACGCCGATACGCACGCACGTACGTGTCGAACGCGTCGCCGGAGATCGCGTGCGGGTTGTAGCACCAGTCGGAGAAGAAATAGCTCAGCCATTCGGCCTCTTTGCCGGCGATCAACGCCTCGGGCAAATCCGGCACCTGGTGGAACAGGAAGAACCAGTACGCGCGCGCCGTTTGCGCGGTCATGTTCTGCGCGACGATGCGCGTCGGCACGTTGTCCATCACGACGAGCCGCTCGACGCGCTCGGGGAAGTCTTTCGAGAAACGCGTCGCGACGCGCGCGCCGCGATCGTGCCCGACGAGCGCGATGCGGCCGATGCCGAGCGTGTCGAGCAGTTCGGCGAGGTCGCGCGCCATGTTGCGTTTGTCGTAACCGGCGGCCGGCTTGTCGGTTTCGCCGTAGCCGCGCAGATCGGGCGCGATCACGCGGTAGCGCTGCGCCAGCGCGGGGATCTGGAAGCGCCACGCGAAGCTGGTTTCCGGGAAGCCGTGCAGCAGGACGACGACGGGCCCGCTGCCGGCATCGATGTAGTGCTGGCGGATGCCGTTCGCGGTGACGGTGTGATGGGTGATCGAAGGCGTGGCGATGGTCATGTGACGGTCCCTGTTCGGTTCGTCCCGCGCACGGCAGGCGTGGGCGCGAATGCCTGTCGAGGATAGGCGAAGCGCGCGGTGCGCCGGATAAATTGTTCTGAATTCGTCTGGCGGCGCGCACGGCCGGCATCGGCCGCTTCGTCACGATCGCGCCCTGGCAGGATGGCCGGTGTCCGCTGATCCTCGCGTGATTCGCGCCGCAAACGGCGGTCCGACGATCGGCACGACCAACGAAGGCGCCAGGGCGTAAAAATGCAGGATGCGAATTCGACCGTCGTCGAGCGTCGCGCCGCGATTGCACGCGATCCGAGCGCGATCGCCGGCCGCCGCCGCGTCACGCGCGCCGGCGGCGCCGGCCGGTCGCGCCCGACGCGAGCTGCTTCAGCGCGGCGGGTGTGCCGTGCAGGAATGCGTCGATCAGCCGTTCGATCTCGGTGTCGAGATCGTCGGGCACCGGCAGGCCGTAGACCCATTTGCGGACGCCGAAATAGAAGATGCTCGCGTGCAGGCTCCAGACCAGTTCGATTTCCGCATTGCGCTGGGCCTCCGTCGCAGGCGTGGCGATGTCGTATTCGTACCGCAGCTCGCGCAGCACCGGCAGGAATACGCGTTCGCGCAGCCGCGACAGGTAGCGCGTGTTGAACCCATCGCGGCTGAGCCCCGCGAAGATGAAGGTGCGGATCCATTCGCGCCGCAGGATGGTTTGCGCGTACGCGCGGTAGAACGCGACGAGCCGCTCCTGCAGCGGCACCGCGCGATCGGAGATCAGCTTTTCCCAGTCGGGATCCCACGTGTAGATCTCGTCGTAGACACGGTCGATCAGCGCTTCCTTGCTCGGAAAGTAGCGGTACAGCAGCGGCTGGGTGACACCGATCTGCCGCGCGAGCTCGCGCGTGCTGCCGGAGAAGCCGTGCGTCGCGAAGTGCTCGATCGCCTTCTCGACGATCTGACGCTCGCGCGCTTCCGGCGCGAGCCGGCGGCCCGGCGTGACGGCGTTGCCGTCGGTGTCGGTCCCGGGCTCGCGGGCCGGCGTGCTGCGTTTTCTTTCGGTCATTCCTCGGCTCCTGATGGCGCGCATGCCTAAACTATCGATCGAAAAATAGCACGATCGGGGCCGCGAATACGGTTTGCGGCGCGGCTTTTGTCGCGGCGCTGAATTCCTTGCGGGATCTCCCTGCGTCGAACCGGACCGGCGCCCCCGTCCTGCGCTCGAGCCGGCGGATTCAGAAAATTTCAGGCCGCCGCCAAGACATTTAGGCCGGCCTTCACTACTCTAGCTTCCGAACCGCCGCACGGGCCGGATGCCAGTCGGCAAGCCGGACCGGTCGGCGAAACCGGAGCGGAACATGCTTTATCTGATCTCGTCGGGCGCCGGCATTGCGGGCGCCGGCGCAGCCGACACATTCCAGGAAACCGGCTCATGCCTTCGCAGCAAGTAACCGCGGGCGCCGCCGCCGCGCCCGATCACGTGCGCGGCGAGGACGTGTTTCTCGCGTCGATCGCCGGTTATGTCGACACGCTCGGCTTCGTCGCGCTGTTCGGCCTGTTCACCGCGCACGTCACCGGCAACTTCATCCTGATCGGTTCGGGGCTGGCCGGCGTCGGGCAAGGGCTCGTGATCAAGTGGCTCGCGTTTCCGGCCTTCATCGCCGGCATCGTCGGCGCGCGCGTGCTCGACCATCGGATGCGCGCGCTGGGCCATGGCGTGCGCGCACGTTCGCTGTATGCGCTGCAGGCCGTGCTGCTGGCCGGGTTCATGCTGGCCGGCGTGATGGCATCGCCGATCGCCGACGCCGACGCGCCGAGGACGATCCTGTGCGGCCTGCTCGGCGCCGCGGCGATGGGCGTCCAGAACGCGCACGGCCGGCTGACGGCCCGCTCGGTCGTCGCCAACACGGTGATGACGGGCAATGTCACGCAGGCGGTGATCGATGCGTTCGACTGGCTCGTGCCGCTCGCAGCTCCTGCCGAACGGGACGCCGCGCGGGCACGGCTGCGGCGCACGCTGCCGCCGGTCGCGGGCTTTGCGCTCGGGGCCGGCGCGGGGGCGGCGGCTTATGTGTTCGCCGCCTTCTGGGCGCTGGCGCTGCCGCTCGCGGCGCTGTGCTTCCTCGCCTATCAATCCGGTCGGCCCGACGCGGGGCCGACGTCACGCTGAATGCGCGCGCAGCATACGGCTGCGCTTGCCACTTTCAAGGAGAATTCGATGATTGCACTGAAGTTGCGACAAGTATTGCGGATGACGGCCGCGTCGACGGCCGTGCTCGGCGCTTTGCTGGCGACCGCGCCGGCCCATGCCGACGAGACGCGCCTGCTCCAGTCCTCGTCCGCGCGTGTGCCGGCCGTCGCGGTCGGCCCGCAATACGACACGACGCACGTGTGCGTCGCGCCGGAAGATTTCGACCGCTTCACCGACAGCTTCGTCGCGACGTTCGGCGGCAAGAAGTCGCAGCAGGGCGTGTTCCAGGTCACGCCGACGCCGAGCCAGACGATGTCGCAGCTGGTGCTGACGCCGGTCGGCACGGTCTCGGTGTTCGGCTTCAAGACGCCGATCCCGTATCCGTTCTGCGAGGAGCGCACCGGCTATCTCGTCACCGACATGGACGTCGCGGTGAAGTCGGCGCGCGCGCACGGCGCGGACGTGATCGTCGACACGTTCCCCGATCCGATCGGCCGCGACGCGATCGTTCGCTGGCCGGGCGGCGTGAACATGCAGCTGTACTGGCACACCCAGGCGCCGAAGTATGACCCGCTGCAGACGGTGCCGGAAAACCGCGTATACGTGTCGCCGGAAAGCGCGAGCAAGCTGGTGCACGACTTCGTCGCGTTCTCGCGCGGCAAGGTCGTGTCCGACGTGCGCAAGGCGCCGGGCGTCGAGATCGGCCGGCCGAACGACACGTACCGCCGCATCCGCATCGAGTCGGGCTTCGGCAAGATGACCGTGCTGGCTACTGACGGCCATCTGCCTTACCCGTTCGGCCGCGAGATGACCGGCTACGAAGTGCAGGATCTGGCCGCGACATTGAAGCAGGCGCAGGCCGCGGGCGTGACCGTGCTGGTGCCGACCTTCACGTCGGACGGGCGCGATGCGGCGCTCGTGCAGTTCCCGGGCGGCTACGTCGCCGAGATCCACGCGCGGTCGAAATGATGGACCGCCGGCCGATGAGACGGGCGTGGCGGCGCGTGCTGCCGGCCGCCGTGCTGGCGGGCGGCGTCGCGACGTACGCCGGGACGGCGGCCGGCGCCGAGGAAGCCGCGGCGGCCGATGCCGCGGCGCCGGCCTCGACCGCCGGTGCGACGTGCACCGCAAAGCGTCCCACGTTGTTGTTCAACCGCTGGCAGGAAGACTGGTCGGTACTCGCGGATCCGTGCGTGCCGCGCAAGCCGCTCGATGCGCTGAAGTACATCCCGCTGGGCGGCGACCCGTCGACCTACCTGTCGCTCGGCGCGAACCTGCGCGAGCGCTTCGAGCTGAACAATGCGCCGCTGTTCGGGCTCGGCGCCGCGCATGACGACAATTACGTGATCCAGCGCGCGACGGTGCACGCGGATCTGCGTTATGCCGGGCATTTCCAGGCGTTCGTCCAGTTCGTCGATGCGCGGCCGTTCGGCAAGGATACGGTCGGCCCCGTCGACAAGGATCAGCTCGATATCGAGCAGGCGTTCGTTGCGTATGTCGACCAGGTGGGCGGCGGCACGTTCAAGGCGCGCATCGGCCGGCAGGAGATGGCGTTCGACTTGCAGCGGTTCGTGTCGGTGCGCGACGGGCCGAACGTGCGCCAGGCGTTCGACGCGCTGTGGGCAAACTACGAAATCGGCAAATGGCGGCTGATCGGCTATGTGACGCGCCCGGTGCAATATCGCAACGACGCGGTGTTCGACGACGTGTCGAACCGGCACCTGAGATTCGACGGCGTGCGCGTCGAGCGCAGCGGCACGGGCCCTGGCGACCTGTCGGCCTACTGGTCGCGTTATACGCGCGACAACGCGCGTTATCTCGCCGGAGCCGGCACCGAGCGGCGCGACGTGTTCGACATGCGCTACGCGGGCAAATCCGGCCGGCTCGACTGGGACGTCGAGGCGATGCTCCAGACGGGGCACATCGGACAGGACACGATCGGTGCGTGGGCGTTCGGCGCGCTGGGCGGCTACACGTTCACGAAGACGGCGGGCACGCCGCGCATCGGCATTCAGGTCGACGGCGCGTCGGGCGACAAGCATCCCGGCGACGGGCGCATGGGCACCTTCAACCCGCTGTTTCCGAACGGCTATTACTTCACGCTCGCCGGCTACACCGGTTACAGCAACCTGATTCACGTGAAGCCTTCGCTGACGTTCAAGCCGTCCAGCACCGTGACGGTGCTGACCGCGGTCGGTTTCCAGTGGCGCGAGACGACGGCCGACGCGATCTACGGGCAAGGGATGTCGGCGGTGCCCGGCACGGCCGGCAAGGGCGGTTCGTGGACGGGCATGTATGCGCAGGCCCGCGTGGACTGGCTCGTCAATGCGAACGTGGCGCTGGCCGTCGAGGCCGTGCACTTCCAGGTCGCCAACTCGATTCGCGCGCTCGGTGCGCGCAATGCCGACTATGTCGGCATGGAAGCGAAGTTCGGCTGGTAACGCGGCGCGCCGCGCGGCTCAGTGCTGCGCGCGCGCCAGCGCCTCGACAAAATCGATGAACGCCGTGACGCGCTTCGAGCCGCGCTGATTCGGCAGGTAGAGCGCGGTGACGACCGAGCGCGCCGCATCGGGCGTGACGTCGTACTGTTCGAAGAGCCTGCGCAGGCGGCCCGACTGGACGTCGGCGTCGACCAGCCAGTCGGGCAGCAGCGCGATGCCTGCGCCGTCGAGCACGGCATCGCGCAACACCTCGCTGTGATTCGACTTCAGGCGCCCGGCGACCAGCACTTTCGTCGTGCCGTGCGCATCGGCAAACGTCCACGCCTGCTGGTCGCCGCCGAAGTGAAAGCGCAGACACCCGTGATCGACCAGCTCGCCCGGCACCGATGGCGTGCCGTGCGCGTCGAGGTAGTCGTGGCTCGCGACGACATAGCGCTGGAACGTGCCGAGCTGCCGCGCGACGACTTCCGCGGACGGCGCCGCTTCGCCGAGCCGGATCGCGACGTCGATCCGGCCGGCGACGAGATCGACGCGTTCGTCGGTGAGCTGCAGGTCGAGGTCGAGCTTCGGATAGCGCGCGAGAAATGCCGCGACGTGCGGCGCGATGCGGCGCACGCCGTACGCGACCGGCACCGACACGCGCAGCGGTCCGGACGGCTCGTCGCCGCGATCGGAAACCAGTGCGTCGGCTTCCGCGAGTTCCTCGAGCAGCCGCTTCGCGCGTGCGTAGTACACGGAGCCGGCATCGGACAGCGTGACCTGTCGCGTCGTGCGGTTCAGCAGCACGGTGCCGAGCGACGCCTCGAGCGCATCCACCGCGCGCACCACCGACGACGCCGCGAGTTCGAGACGCCGTCCCGCGCTCGAGAAGCCGCCGGCTTCCGCTACTTCCACGAACGCGCGCAGCGCGGAGAATTTGTCCATGTCGTCGCCTTTGTGACTTCGTGTCTTCGTGCCTTTGTGCGCGCCGCAACGATGCATTGCGTGCCGTTCGCATTCTATCGTCGGCCCGCACGCGCTATCTTCCGGACTGCAATGTACAGGAAGGAGCCTGCGATGAAACCCCTCGAAGTAACGATGACCTACGACCTCATCTGCCCGTGGTGCTGGATCGCGGAGCACCGGCTCGCGGAGGCGCTTGACGAAGCCGGCGTGACCGGCAACGTGAGCGTCCGGTTCGTGCCGTTCGAACTGAACCCGTCGATGCCGGCCGGCGGCATGGACCGCAAGGCGTACCGGAGCGCGAAGTTCGGCAGCTGGGCGCGCTCGCAGGCACTCGACGCGCATGTGGCCGAAGCCGGCCGGGCGGCCGGCCTCGTGTTCGATCATGCGCGGATCGCACGCACGCCGAACACGCGGCTTGCACACCGGCTCGTCTGGTTCGCTCAACAACGCGGCAGTGCGGTCGCGCTCGTCGACGCGCTGTTTGCCGCGTATTTCCGCGACGGCCGCGATATCGGCGACGCGGACGTGCTGGTCGAGACGGCGGCCGGCGCCGGTTTGCCGGGCGACGCGGTGCGTGCGTTCCTGGCGTCCGGCGAAGGGCTCGATGCGGTGGTCGCGCTCGAGGCGCAGGCGGTGCGCGAAGGCGTCGCGTCGGTGCCGTCGACGCGCATCGGGCTGTCGGTCGTCAGCGGCGCGCAGCCGGCCGCCGTCTTTCGCGATGCGTTGATTGCCGCGCAGCACGCGGGTGACCGGGCCGCCTGAATCCGGGCCGGCGCCGCCGAGGGCCGGCCTTCAGAACGATTCATGCCCCGCTCAGGACTATTGCGAATCCGGCCGGTAAGCTCGGTGTCGCGCGCATCCATGCCGGCTGGACCGGCAAGCCGGCGCGCGCCACGTCGATACGCAACCGGGGAACGGACATGAAGAACTTGAACTGGCGCACGCGCGCGGCGCGCTCGGGCCGCATGCTGCTCATCGCGTGGTGCGTCGGCATCGTCGCATCGGTCGCGTTGGCCGGCGAGCCGGGCGGCGGGAACCAGGCCCCTGGCTTCTATCGGCAGAAGCTCGGCAACCTTCGGATCGTCGCGCTGTCCGACGGCACGCATCCGTTTCCGGTCGATACGGTCTTCCGCGATGTGTCGAAGGACGACATCCGGCGCGATCTCGATCGCGAGTTTCTGGAGCCGCCCGTCCAGGGTTCGATCAACGCGTTCCTGGTCGATACGGGATCGAAGCGGATTCTCGTCGATACGGGCGCCGGCGTGCTGTATGGCGACTGCTGCGGCAAGCTGCTCGCGAACCTGCGCGCGGCAGGCTATGCGCCGGAGCAGATCGACGAAGTGTTGCTCACGCACCTGCACAAGGATCACGTCGGCGGCATTGCGTCGAACGGCAGGATGACCTTTCCGAATGCGGTCGTTCGCGTGAACGAGATCGAAGCGAATTACTGGCTCGATCCGGACAACAAGGCACAGGCACCGGCGTTCCTGGCGTCGTTTTTCGATGCGGCGGCCGCGTCGGTCGCACCGTACGTCGCGGCCGGACGCTTCAAGACGTTTCGCGGCGAAGCGACGCTCGCCCCCGGCATTCGCGCGGTGCCGCTGCCCGGCCATACGCCGGGCCATACGGCCTATCTGATCGAGAGCGGCGACGCCGGGCTGCTCGCGTGGGGCGACATCGTGCACGTCGCGGCGATCCAGTTGCAGGATCCGGACGCGACCGTCCAGTACGACAGCGATGCCGACGCGGCGCGCCGCACCCGGCGCGATACGCTGAAGCGCGTCGCGGACAAGCGTTATCTGGTCGGTGCCGCGCACATCGCGTTTCCCGGGCTCGGGCATCTGCGCAGGGACGGGGAGCAGTACGACTGGGTGCCGGTCAACTACGACGCGACGCCGCTTCAATGACGAGCGTGGCGCGCGCGTCGCGGCTGCTTCAGCGCGACAGTTCGCGCCGCCATGCACCGGGCGGATGGCCGACGATGCGCGCGAACACGCGGTTCAGGTGGCTCTGGTCCGAGAAGCCGCAGGCGGCCGCGATTTCCGCGAGCGTCATGTCGGTCGTCTCGATCAGTTGGCGGGCGCGGATCACGCGCTGTTCGAGCAGCCATTGATGAGGCGTGCGTCCCGTCGTGCGCGAGAACGCGCGGATGAAATAGCCGCGCGACAGATCGCATTCGTTGGCCACTTCCTCGATCGACACGCCGAGGTTCGCCTTTTCCATCAGGAGTTCCTTGGCGAGCGCCGCCTTGGCCGGCGACAGCAGGCCCTTGCGCTGCAGGTCGCGCGCGTGCGCATTGCCGTAGCGGCATGCGAGATGCGTGCCGATCGCGAGCCCCATCTGCTCGACGAACAGCGTGTTCAGCGCGCCCGGCGCATCAAGGCTGTTGGCAACGGCGTGCGCGAGATGGCCCAGCACCGCGTCCTGCACGTCGGGCGCGCAGGTCAGGCCGCCGATTTCCGTTCCGCCGTGCTCGCGGCCGAGGCGGTCGAGGTAGCTGCGCGACAGCTCGACGAGCACGAAGTCGAACTTGCCGTACAGGTCGGCGCGGAAATTCCGGGAAAAGTCGCGAATGTAGATCGAGTTGTGCTGAAACCGCCGCTCGGATTTGCCGGCCCCGCCGTAGATCGTGCGCCGGTGCCCGCCATTCAGCGACACGCCGATCAGGAAGCCGCGATCGCTGGCCGCCATCTCGATACGCTCGAATTGCTCGTCGCGCATGCATTTGCGGTGGAGCGTCAGGCCGCCGACCGACCTTTCAATATCCTTGGATAGCAGGCTCGACAGACATCCGAGCGTGTCTTTCGGCGGCGTCGCGGGTGGTGCGACGTGGAGATCTGGCATGGCGGAACAATCCTTCGGTTGGGGGCGGCGCGCGAGCATTTTTACGCGCAGTTTATACGGTGCGCGCCCGGCAGCCCCAAGATAACTTGAATAAATGTCCACTGGCTGACGAAATGCTTGCCGGGACCGATCCGTGCCGCACAGGCCGGGCCAGCACGCGAAGGCGCTATTCCGATTGATGCCGCCCTATTTATAATCGTGCGGCGTGCGGTCGATTGTGTGTCGCCGCGGCAAGGGCCAGTGCATTTTCCTTCAAGATTTTTGTTTATACGGCGTTTACACTCGGCCCACTTTTTGAGATTTTGCGCCCGGCCTGCAGGGCTGGCCGGGTGTGCGCTCCCGCCCCGGTGAACTGCCGTGTTCACATGGCGGTCATCGTGGGGAACCTGGAGGCGGCCATGATCCAGATCGGGAATTTGTCGGTGGATTTCGAGCAGCGCGACATTCGCCATCACGGCGCGTCGCTGCGTATCGGCGCACGCGCGCTCGACATCCTTGAAGTACTGCATCGCGCGAACGGTTCCGTCGTGTCGAAGGACGACATCATGGATGCCGTCTGGCCGGGCCTGATCGTCGAGGAAAACCGGCTGCAGGTTCATGTCGCGACGTTGCGCAAGGCACTGGGCGCGAATCGCGACCTGATCAAGACGGTGCCGGGCCGCGGCTACCTGCTGATCGCGCAGCCGCCGGTCGCGCATTCGGCGGCGCCGCGCGCGGCCGAATGTCCGCCCGAGGTTGCCGCTGCCTTTCATCCGGTTCCGCTGGTCGGGCGTCAGGCCGAGATCGAGCAGATCGTCGACATGATCGGACGTGCGCCGGTCGTCACGCTGGTCGGCGCGGGCGGCATCGGCAAGACCAGCCTGGCCAACCGCGTCGCGCACGAGCTGCACGGCCGGTCCGGCGAGCGTGGCCTGTTCGTGGAGCTGGCCAGTGCCGCGACGCGCGACGACGTGCTGCTCGCGATTGCCGCGGAACTCGGGCTCGATACGGACGGCGTGCCTGCCGCCGACCGTATCGGCGACGCATGCGCCGCTTCGCGCGGCCTGCTCGTGCTCGACAACGCGGAGCACGTCGTCGACCTGGTGGCCGACCTCGTCGAAACGCTGACGTCGCGCGCCGCTCCGCTGCGCGTGCTGGTGACGAGTCGCGAGCCGCTTCATATCTCGGTCGAAGCCGTGTTTCGCGTGGCCCCGCTGGCGGTGCCGGACGGCAGTGAGTCGGTCGACGAGATCGTGCGCCATTCGGCCGTCGAGCTGTTTCTGGCGCGGATTCGCGCCGCCACGCCCGATTGCGAGGTCGACGCGGCCGGCGTCAGGCTGATCGGCGACATCTGCCGGCGCCTCGACGGGCTGCCGCTGGCGATCGAGCTGGCCGCCGCGCGCGTCGCGACGCTCGGGCTCGAGGTCGTCGCGTCGCGACTCGACGACCGGCTGAACCTGCTGACGGGCGGGCTGCGCTCGGCGCTGCCGCGCCACCAGACGCTGCGAGCGACGTTCGACTGGAGCTACGTGCTGCTGGATGCGGCCGCCCGGTCGCTGTTTCGTCGCATGGCGTGCTTCATCGGCCCGTTTACGTTCGATGCGGCCCGCGAGGTGGCGATGGATCCCGGCATGTCGGCCGCCGCGATGATCGCGGTGCTCGGCGAACTGGTCGCGAAGTCGCTGGTGACCGTCGAGTTCGACGGCGCGCAGGCGCGCTACCGGTTGACGGAATCGACGCGCGCGTATGCGCTCGAGAAACTGCACAACGAGGGCGAATTCGAAGCCGTCGCCGAGCGTCATGCGCGCTACGAACGCGAGCAGGGGGAAGCGCGGATGCTGACGCACGCACAAGCCGCGGACCTCGCGAGCCTGCGTCTCGCCGCGGGCGAGCCGGCGCCGCGCGAACCCGCGGCGGCCGAGCCGCACGCGCTGGAAGTGGACGCGCTGACGCTCGCGTTGCGGGAGCCGGCGCGGATGCGCGAATGTTCGATACCGGCGAGGCGAGCGCTCGACGTAATCGAGGCCGGGGCGGCCGAGGGCATCGATGCGGCGCGCGAAATGCGCTTGCGCGCGGCCTATGCGGCGGCGCTGCTGCATACCGATGGCGATACGCACACGGCCGCGGCGATGTGGGACCGGACGCTCGGTCTCGCGGGCCGGATCGGCGACGAGGCGTTCGACGCGCGCGCGCTGGTCGGGCTGTGGAACACGATGCTGACGCGCTCCGACATCCACGAATCGTTGCGCTACGCGACGCGCTTCGAGCGCGCCGCGGAGCGGCGGGGCGACCGGTCGCAGCGGCTGCTGGCGAACGCGATGGTCGCGACCTCGCTGCATTACTTCGGCGAGCATGCGCAGGCGCGCGAGCGGCTGGAGGCGGCGATGGCCGAACTGGCCGAGGTCGGCGAACCGTCCTGCGCAGAAGCGGCGCTGGGGGTCGACGTCGCGACGCTCGGCCGGACGATGCTGACGCGGCTCGTGTGGATGCAGGGCGACCCGGAATATGCGATGCGACTGGCGGCGCAGGCGGTCGAATGCGCGCGCCGCAGCGGTTCGGCGCCGGCATTGTGCGTGGTGCTCGGCGCCGCGGCCGTGCCGATTGCATTGCGCTATGGCGATCACGACGTGATTTCCGATTATCTCGGGACGCTGCGATCGACCGCAGAGGCGAACGGGTTCGACATCTGGCTCAGCCACGCGGAATGCCTTGCCGGGCAGTTCGACATGCAGACCGGGCACCCCGGTGCCGGTCTCGCGCGGCTCGAGCCCGCGCTGCGGCGCATCGAAGCGAGCGGCTTTCAGCGCGCGCTCGCGCCGCTGATCGTCGCGTACGCGGAAGCGCTGACGCGCACGGGCCGCGCGGCCGAGGCATGCACGAAGCTCGATGCGACGCTCGCGCGCTGCCGCACGCACGGCGAGCATCTGTTCGTGCCCGAGCTGCTGCGCGCCAGGGGGCTGGCGATGCTCGAACAGGCACGCACCGCCGATGCGGACCTCGCGATCGCGTGCGAAGCCGACGGGCACCGTCATCTGCTGATGGGGATTCATACCGCGAACGGGCAAGGGGCAGCCATGTGGGCGCTGCGCGGCACGCTCGATCTCGCGGATCACCTGATCGAGCGCGGACGGACCGGGCAGGCTTCGTCGCTGCTGGCCGGTCTGTCAGGGCATTTCGATCCGCAATCGCGTGCGTTCGACGTGCGCCGGCTGGCGCGCGTGCAGAACTTCGTCCGGCCGGAGACGACGCCGTCGACGGGCCGTACGCGGATGCGGCATGAGGCGGCGGATGCGATGCAGCAGGTGGCGTAACGGCGCGCCCGGCCCGCGCAGGACGCAGCCGCGCCATCGCGCCGCAGCCTGCCGGTCCGATCGATCAACGTTCAAGGGGAAGTGGATGGTCCGTGTATCGTCAATCCGGGTGCATGCCGCGTGCGGCCGTGTGCCGGCTTTCGGCGCAAACAGGAGGCCGGACGGTGCTTAAGGCGACGGAATCCGCCGAAACGGCGGACCTCATCGTATGCAACGGCAAGATCGCGACGCAGGACGACCGGCAGTCGTTCGTGACCGCGCTCGCGGTGAAGGACGGCCGGATCCTCGCGACCGGCAGCGGGCACGAGGTGATGCGCCATGCGCGCGCCGACACGCTGCGCATCGACCTGAACGGCCGCACCGTGATCCCGGGGCTGAACGATTCGCACCTGCACGTGATCCGCGGCGGCCTGAACTTCAACCTGGAACTGCGCTGGGACGGCGTGCCGACGCTCGCCGATGCGCTCTGCATGCTGCGTCGCCAGGTGCTGCGCACGCCTGCGCCGCAGTGGGTGCGCGTCGTCGGCGGCTGGACCGAATTCCAGTTCGCGGAAAAGCGCGGGCCGACGGCGGCCGAACTCAACGCGATCGCGCCCGACACGCCGGTCTTCATCATGCACCTGGGCGACAGCGCGCTGCTGAACGCGGCCGCGCTGCGCGCGATCGGCTATGGCCGCGATACGTCCGATCCGCCCGGCGGCGAAATCCAGCGCGATCGCCTCGGCAGGCCGACCGGCATGCTGATCGCGCGCCCGGACATGGGCATCCTGCATGCGGCGCTCGAGAAGGGCCCGAAGCTCGGCTACGATGAGCAGATGAATTCGATGCGGCACTTCCTGCGCGAACTGAACCGCCTCGGCGTGACGAGCGCGATCGACGCGGGCGGCGATTTCCAGGCCTATCCGGACGACTATGGCGCGATCATGGCGCTTGCGAAGCGCGGCGAACTGACGGTGCGCATCGCCTACAGCCTGTTCGTGCAGCATGCCGGACAGGAACTCGACGACTACGCGCGATGGGTAACGCTGGCGCGGCCCGGCGACGGCGACGGGTTCCTGCGGATGAACGGCGCCGGCGAACTGCTGGTGTATTCGGCAGCCGATTTCGGGAATTTTCTCGAACCGCGCCCCGATCTGCCCGCGGCGCTCGAGGCCGAACTGGCCGCGGTGGTCCGGCTGCTGGTGCGGCACCGCTGGCCGTTCCGGCTGCACGCGACCTACGACGAATCGATCGGCCGCTTCCTGAACGTGCTCGAAGCCGTGAACCGCGACATCCCGTTCGACGGGCTGCGCTGGTTCTTCGATCACTGCGAGACGATTTCGGATGCGAACATCGCGCGCATCGCCGCGCTCGGCGGCGGCGTGACGGTCCAGCACCGGATGGCGTTCCAGGGCGAGTACTTCATTGCACGCTACGGCGCGGAAGCGGCCGCGCGCACGCCGCCGATCCGCGCGATGCTGGCGGCCGGGCTGCCGGTCGGCGCGGGCACCGATGCGACGCGCATCGCGAGCTACAACCCGTTCGTGTCGCTGTACTGGATGGTGTCCGGGCGCACGGTCGGCGGCACGGCGCTCTATCCCGAACGCAACCGGCTCAGCCGGATGGAAGCGCTGCGCCGCTACACGGTCGGCAGCGCATGGTTCTCGAACGAGGACGACCGCAAGGGCGCGCTGGTGCCCGGCCAGTACGCGGATTTCGCGGTGCTGACGGACGACTACTTCACGATCGACGAGGCGCGGATCAAGTTCCTTTCGTCGGTGCTGACGGTCGTCGGCGGCAAGGTCGTGCATGCGGACGACGAGTTCGCGCCGCTTGCGCCGCCGCCGCTGGCGGTCCGCCCCGCGTGGTCGCCGGTGGCCGAATTCGGCGGTGTCGGCGGATTCGGCCAGCGTCGTCCGGCCGCGCCGGCACAGCCGCGTGCGGCGGCCGACGCTGGCCAGGGTGCCGGTTCCGTGCGCGGCTACGGGCGTCGTTTCGCGCAGTGTCTGCATGCGGCCGCGACAGAGTCCGTCAAGCAGTGCGAAGCATTCGGTCAACCCGGTGTCGTCTTTTAGGATGGCGTCGCTCAGCGGGCAGGCCGGCGACCCCGGCGCGTGCCGCGCGATGAATGGACAATTTCCCGCCCCCGGCGCGGGGCAGAAGGAGACGAGATGAATTCTGCGCACACGTGCGCATCGGCCCATGACGAAGTCGCCGGCGTCCGCATTCCGCGGACGCCGATGGCGATCGAAGCCGCCGAAGCGGCATGCGCGTCGCTGCCGCGGGTGATTACCGATCACGCGCGCCGGGTGTTCGTCCTCGCGTCGCTTGCCGCGCGACGTGCAAGCGAGACCTGCGATGCCGATACGCTGTACGTGGCCGCGATGTACGCGAACATGGGACTGAGCACCGCGTATTGCCGCTCGACCGAGCGCTACGAGATCGACAGCGCCGATGCCGCGCAGGCGTTCCTGCTGCGCCATCGGACGCCGCAGCGCATGCGCGACGACGTGTGGCACGCGATCGCGCTGCATACGTCGCCCGGTGTGGCCGCGCGCGTGTCGCCGCTCGCGCGCGTGCTGGCGTCCGCCATATCGACCGACCTGATGGCAACCGGCGTCGATGCGTATTCGGTCGACGAGCGGCGGGCGCTGCTCGCCGCGTACCCGCGCGGCGACGGGTTCGGCGACGCGTTCCTCGATGCGATCGCCCGCGGGGTCGCGCACCGGCCGGCGTCGACGTTCGGCACGTGGAGCGCCGACGTGCTCGAGCGCGCCGATCCGGATTTTCACCGGCCGAATTTCTGCGGACGCGTGCTGGGCGCGCGCTGGAACGACGCGTGAGCGGGTCCGCCCGACAGGTTCGACCACGGTCGGCGACGGCCTGAGCGAGGTTGCCTCGGGCCGCCGCCGGAGCGGGGCTCAGGCCGTCTGGCTGGCCGCGTCGTGACGCGCATAGTCGACGTATCCCGCGCGGTCGCCGCCATACCAGCCGACCGGCTTCGGCGCGGCGAGCGGCGCATTCGCCGCGATGCGCTCGACGAGGTCGGGGTTCGCGATATACGCGCGCGCAAACGCGACGAGATCGGCGTCGCCGGTATCGATCAGCGCGTTCGCGGCCTCCGGCGCGATGCCGCCGTTGACGATCAGCGTGCCGCCGAAGGTCTTGCGCGTGTTCTCGACGATGCGCGGCAGGTCGGGCTCGCCGCTCCAGCCGTTGGTGTCGGCCGCGTGCAGATAGGCGACGCCGGCTTCGTCGAGCATGCGGCCGACGTACGCGTACGTCGCGTCCGGATCCGCGTCGCGCACGTTGTTGTACTTCGCGTACGGCGAGATGCGCACGCCCACGCGGTCGAGCGGCATCACGCCGCCGACCGCGTCGACGATTTCCTCGAGGAAGCGCGCGCGGTTCGCGACCGAGCCGCCGTAACGGTCGTCGCGGCGGTTCAGCGTCGACGACAGGAACTGGTGCGGCAGGTAGCCGTTGGCCGCGTGGATCTCGACGCCGTCGAAGCCGGCCGCCATCGCGCGGATCGCCGCGTGGCGGAATTCGTCGACCGTCCCTGCAACTTCGTCCGTCGTCATCGCGCGCGACGGCGTCGCGTGAATCTTCGTGTAATAGCCGTTCTGCAACTGCGCCCACACCTGCAGCTGCTCGAGATCGTCGTTGACGCCGGACGGCGACAGCGGCGCATCGCCGCCGAGCAGCGTCAGCGAGCTGACCCGGCCGCCGTGCCACAACTGCGCGAAGATCCGGCCGCCGTTCGCGTGGACTGCGTCCGTGATCTGCTTCCAGCCGGCCGCCTGTTCGTCGGTGACGAGCCCCGGCGTCAGTTCGAACGACGCGGAGGCCGGGCTGACGTTGGTCGCTTCGGTCACGATCAGGCCGGCGGACGCGCGCTGCGCGTAGTACTCGGCCATGAGTTCGGTCGGCTGGCCGCGCGACGGCGCGCGCGAACGCGTCATCGGCCCCATCACGACACGGTTGGGAAGCGGCAGGCCGCGCAGGTCGTAGTGGCTGAGCAGGGAAGACATGATGGATTCCTTTTGCGTGGAGCAGGGCGGCGCCGCTTGTCGTGCGATAGCGTCCGGTTGCAACCGGCGCAACGGCGGGCCCTGCGGAAAGTTCGGGAGTGACGCGGGTGACGTGCCGGCAGCGTTCCGGCGCGCGAACGGCCCGGGCGGGATTCGCGCGTGAACCGGTGCCGGCGCCGGTTCAGGTCCGTGCGTGGCGTTCCGCGTGCGGACGCCCGATCACGAGGTAGTGCGCGAGCGCGACGATCGGGAACGCGCCGGCGACGGCGGCGACGAGCGGCCAGCCGCCATGCTCGTACAGCGGGCTCGCGAGCGCGGAGCCGATGGCGCCGCCGACGAAGATGCTCGTCATGTACAGCGCGTTCAGGCGGTTGCGGCTCGCCGCGTGCAGCGCGTAGATCTCGCGCTGGCCGAGCACCATGTTCATCTGCACCGCGAAATCGAGCACGATACCCGTGACGACCAGCCCATACAGGCCGGCGCCATGGATCAGCGCGACCGCGTACGACAGGGCGCCGGCGACCAGCGCGATCAGCGTCGCCCGCACGGTATGGCCGGCATCCGCGAGGCGGCCCGCGACCGGTGCCGACGTCGCGCCGATTGCGCCGACGAGCGCGAACAGGCCGATGGCCGACTGCGACAGCCCGAAGTGACGCGTCAGCTCGACCGGCACGGCGGTCCAGAACAGGCTGAACGACGCGAACATCAGGCCCTGGTAGAACGCGCGATGGCGCAGCACCGGCATCGTGCGGACCAGATGCAGCAGCGAGCCGATCAGCTCGAAGTAGGTCGCGCGATGATCGGGCTGGCGCGACGGAATCGTCAGCGCGAGCACGGCCGTCACGAGCGTCATCAGCACGGCGGCGGCCGCGAACACGAAGCGCCAGCCGAACGCGTCGGCCACCACGCTCGACAGCGGGCGCGCGAGCAGGATGCCGAGCAGCAGCCCGCTCATGATCGTGCCGACCACGCGGCCGCGCGAATGATCCGGCGCGAGGTGCGCGGCGAGCGGCACCAGGATCTGCACGGCAACCGAGCTGAAGCCGACCAGCAGCGAAATCGCGAGGAACAGCCCGGGCGTCTGGACGACCGCGGCGGCAGCGAGGCTCGCGATCGACACGACGGCCGTGACGATCATCAGCTTGCGGTTCTCGAGCAGGTCGCCGAGCGGCACGATGAAGAACAGGCCGAGCGCGTAGCCGATCTGGGTCAGCGATACGATGAGGCTCGCGGTTTCGCCGGACATGTGCAGGCTCGGCGCGATGAGTTCGGTGATCGGTTGCGCGTAGTACAGGTTCGCGACGATCGCGCCGCAACTGAACGCGAACAGCAGGATGAGGCCCTGCGTAAGCTTGGCCGTGTGCCCGTGGGGCGCGAGCGGGGTGGATTCTGCTGACATGGTCGACTCCTTGGAAAGAGATGTCGGGTGCCCGTTCGTCGGGCGGGCGTTGCGATTGCCGTCGCGGCGAAACGGAAGCCGCCGCATTGCCGTCAAGATTATTGATCGATCGATAACAAGGGAATACGTCCGGGGCGCAATCAAGCATTGCGCGCCACGCAAAGGGGTGGATCGTGCGCGGGTTCATGCGCGTCGGGCGGCCGCGCCCGCGCGAGGAGGGGCCGCGTCGGCGACTAGCGCGATGCGGCCGCTGGCGAAGGCGGGGCTGGGGACATCGAAAACGGCCAGGACGGACCGCGCGGCGGTCACGATTTTCATGATGTGCGTCTCGAAACGGGCCTCCGGCGCGGATATCGCGAATCGCGAAGCCCGATGAGGCCAGTCTGGATCGACAGGACGGAATAGTCCTGAACGCCGTCTTAAATCATGTGATTCATGCTGTGCGCTCGGCGGCGCGGACGATCAGTTGCAACTGCGGGTTTCAACAGCGGCGGGTTTCAACAGCGCTTGCCCTGCAGCGTCGGAATCTCCGCGAACAGCCCCGCGAGCCAGTCGACGAAGACCTTGAGCTTGACGGGCGTATGCCGATTGGGCGGATACAGGATCGAGATCGGCCGGGGCGGCGTGTTGAAATCGGTCAGCACCTCGCGCAGGCGCCCCGATTTCAGATATGGCTCGACCAGGTACAGCGAGGTCTTGATCAGGCCGATCCCCGCGACGCCGCACTCGATGTAAGTGTCGGCATCGTTGACCGCGACCGTGCCGCACATCTGCACGATGCGCGTTTCGCCGTCGACGACGTAGTCCCAGGGGCGCGGGCGGCCCGTATCGGCCGAGATGTGGCTGATCGCGACGTGCTGGGCGAGATCGTCCACCGTTTCGGGCGCGCCGCATCGGTCGAGATACGTGGGGGACGCGCAGGTGCAGGTCGTCAGGCTGCCGATCCGTTTCGCGACCATCCCCGAATCGTCGAGCGCGCCGATTCGCACCACGCAGTCGACGCCTTCGCCGACGAGATCGATCTGGCGATCGGTCACGCCGAGCTCGACCATGATGCCCGGATGGGCGGCGAGAAATTCGGGCAGCGCGGGCACCATGATCTGCTTCGCCATGGCCGGCGGCAGGTTCACTTTCAGACGGCCGCGCGGCACGTTGCGCGCTTGCGATACCGATGCCTCCATGTCGTCGATCTCGCGCAGCACCGCGACCGAGCGTTCGTAGTACGCCTGCCCGTCCTCGGTGAGCGAGATCCGGCGCGTGGTGCGGTTCAGCAGCCGGCAGCCGAGATGCTGTTCAAGTGCGCTCAGCAGCGCGGACACGCGCGGCGTCGTGAGACCGGTCGTGTCGGACGCGCGCGTGAAGCTGCCTGTCTCGACGATGCGCGTAAACACGCGCATTGAAAGCAAGGTATCCATCGTTCCGAAATCTCCAGCCTGTTTATTGCCCGCGCCGGTTCATGCCGGCGCGATGTGTTGTGTCATGCACGCTATGCGTCGATGCGTTTCCTGAGCGCGTCGCCCGCAAACGGCATTTCGCGCAGGCGCTGGCCGGTCGCGTCGAAGATCGCGTTGGCGAGCGCGCCGGCGGTCGGTCCCATCGACGCCTCGGCCGCGCCGAGGAACGGCGCGCCGGGGCGATTGATCAGGTTGACCCGCACGCTTTGCGGCGCCGCCGAGAAACGCAGGATCGGATAGCTGCTCCAGTCGAAGCTGCGCACGCGCTGCGTATCGTATTTCAGCGCCTCGTACAGCGTCCAGCTCGCGGACTGGATGATACCGCCCTCGATCTGGTTGCGAATGCCGTCCGGCGACACGATCTGGCCCGCGTCGACGGCCGCTTCCGCATGTTCGAGCGTCACCTGGCCGGTTTCAGGCACGACCGACACCTCGACCGCGATCGCGACGTAGGCCATCAGGTTCTTGTATTTGCCGAATGCGAAGCCGACGCCGCGGTTGCGTTCGCGCGGCGGCCGCGGCCAGCCGAATTTCGTCGCGGCGAGCTTGATCACCTGGCTCGCGCGGTGATCCTGCATGTGACGCAGCCTGAATTCGACAGGATCGACGCCGGCCGCGTGCGCGAGCTCGTCCATGAAGCTTTCGATCGACCAGACGTTCGTGTGCGCGCCGAGCGAGCGCATCGCCGACGTCTGCAGCGGCATCGTCGGCGAGAAGTTGTTGACGATGTGCATGTTCGGCAGCGCATACAGCGGGATCGCGTTGCGGTCGCCGCCGCCCTCGGGCTGCAGCATCGGCGTCGACGGTGCGGGCACGAACGGCGGTTCGAGCATGCGCGCGGGCAGCAGCCGGCCGGCGTTGACGATCCGCTCGTTGTGCGAACTGCTCCACAGCGCGTATTTCCAGTCGACGATGCGGCCGCTCGCGTCGAGCGACGCGCTGAGCTCGGTGACCATCGCCGGCGTGAAGTGGTCCCACGTATGTTCCTGTTCGCGCATCCACTGGACGCGGATCGGCTTGCCGGGCATCGCGGCCGCGATCAGCGCCGCATGCGCGGCCGCGTCGTCCGCGCCGTTGTGCCCGTAGCAGCCGGAGCCCTCGGTGTGAATGCAGCGGACGTTCGCCTTCGGCATCGACAGCATCTCGGCGAGCGCGTCGCGCAGCGGGTAGACGCCTTGCGAGTGGGTCCACACGGTCAGCATGCCGTTCTCGAGATGCGCGACCGAGCAGGACGGCCCGATCGAGCCGTGCAGCAGGTAGTTCTTCAGGAACGTGGCGGACAGCGTCTTCGTCGCCGGCGCGGTTTGCGCATGCGTATCGGCGATCTCGATGCGCTGCGTCGAGATTCGTTTCAGGTCCTCGTGAACCGTGTCGCGATCGGGCAGCGCCCGGCCGGGCGACCAGCGGCAGCCGGCGGCCAGCGCGCGCTGCGCGACGACCGCCTGCCATTCGCCCTGTGCTACCACCGCGAGCATGCTGCCGTTGCGCACGATCCGCACGACACCCGGCATCTTCAGGATCGCGGCTTCGTCGAACGACAGCAGCTTCGCGTCGTACACCGGCGGCATCACGGCGCGCGCATGCAGCATGCCGGGCAGCGTCATGTCCTGCACGTAGCTGACGCCGCCCGTGACCTTGTTCGGAATGTCGACGCGCGGCAGCGACGTGCCGATCACGGCGAACGTGCCCGGACTCTTCAACGGCGACGTCGGCGTCGCGCGGCGATGCAGGTCGACGGTGCGGACCGCGTCGCCGTAGCGCATCGTGCGGCCGTCCGGCGCCTTGATGACCGCGTCGGCGACGGTGAGCAGGCGCGCCTCGACGCCGAACTGCTTCGCCGCGCCGTCGACCAGCAGCCCGCGCACCTGCGCGGCGGCGTTCAGCAGCGCGGAGCCGCTGTCCGCCATCGTGTGGCTGCCGGCCGTCAAGCCCTCGTCCGGCGACGCGCCGGTGTCGGCGGTCAGGAACGTGATCAGCGAGGGCTTCATGTTCAGCTCCTCGGCGGCCACCTGCAGCAACGCGGTGCGCACGCCGGTGCCGAGCTCGACCTTGCCCGTGAACACGGTGACCTTGCCGTCGGGCGTGATCTTGATCCACGCGTCCAGCAGCGGATTGGTCTTCAGGCTGCCGGCCAGCGTTTCGGTGGCCCCGGACACGTGGACGGCCGCACCTTCGTCCGCGATCACGACCTCGGCAGCGGCGCGCGCGGCCGGTGCGAGGCTGAACGCGACGAAGAGCGCGCCGGAAACCATGAAGTGCCGGCGGCCTTCGTCGATATCGTCGGGTGGGTTCATCAGAGTCCCTTGCTGATCGTGACGGGAGCGGCGGCCGGTTCCGGGTCCGGCAGGCCCGCGACCTGGCGCACGGCCGCCAGGATCCGCATGTGCGTGCCGCAACGGCACAGATTCGGTTCCATGTGCGTGCGCAGCTCGTGTTCGGTGGGTTTCGGCTTGCGTTCCAGCAGCGCCTGCGCGCGCATGATCATGCCCGCGATGCAATAACCGCACTGCGCCGCCTGATGATCGATGAACGCTTGCTGAAGCTTGCCCGGATGCTCGGCGGTGCCGAGGCTCTCGAGGGTCCTGACGCGGCGCTCGCCGACCGCGGCGACCGGAATCAGGCACGAGAACATCGGCTTGTCGTCGACGATCACGGTGCACGCGCCGCATTGCCCGAGGCCGCAGCCGAACTTCGCGCCGTGCAGGTGCAGGTCGTTGCGCAGCGCGTAAAGGAGCGGCGTGGACGGATCGATGTCGAGCGTGTGCCGCACGCCATTCACGGTGAGGGTGATCATCGCGCGCTGTCCTCCTTTCTGAGTTTCGCGGCCAGGGTGTCGATGCCGCTCCACGCGGGGCGATCGGTGTACGTTTCGCGGAGGTACGCGGCGAGGTCCGCGATCTGCGCGTCGTCGTACTGGTCGAGGTAAGACGGCATGTAGTTCAGCGTGTCCTCGCCGTGCCAGCCGATCCCGTTGAACATCATCTGGATCGCGTTGCGCGGCGTGTCGGCGGCGACTGCCGTGCCGAACGCGAGCGTCGGCCGTTCGCCGATCGACTGCATCGGCGATGCAGGCCCGTGGCACTGCGCGCACGACGCCTGGAACAGCACCGCGCCGCGCTGGCCGGCAGGCGTCGTCGCATGGCGTTCGGCGGCGGTCGTCGCAGGCCGCGGGGCAGCCGGCTTCTGGATCGACAGGATGTAGGCCGCGATGGCCTCGACATCCTCGACCGGCACCGTCGCGAGATCGCGCGTGACGGGCAGCATCGGTCCGGCGGCCGCGCCGTGCTCGCTCGCGCGGCCGGTGCGCAGGTACGTGACGAGTTGCGCCTGCGTCCACGGCCGCACCGCGTTGCCGAGTGTATTGAGCGGCGGTGCTTCCCAGCCGTCGACGATGCCGCCGTCGAATGCCTTGCCCGACTGTTCGCCGCCGATCGCATTCAGCGGCGAATGGCAGGACGCGCAGTGGCCGAGGCCGTCGACGAGCGCCTTGCCGCGATTCCATTGCGCGGATTGCGACGGGTCCGGCCGGTATGCGCCCTCGCGCAGGAACAGCACGTTCCAGAACGCGACCAGCGGCCGGAAGTTGAGCGGGAAGATCAGGTCGTTCGCCGGCGTCTTCGTTCGAACCGGCTCGCGGGTCATCAGGTACGCGTAAGCGGCTGCGATATCGTCGTCGGACATCCGCGTGAAGTGAATGTACGGAAAGGCCGGGTAGAGCGGATGGCCGTCGCGGGCGATGCCGCTGCGCAGCGCGCGCGCGAACGCGTCACGCGACCAGCGGCCGATACCGGTGTCGGCATCCGGCGTGATGTTGGTCGCGTAGATCGTGCCGAACGGCGTCGCGAGCGGCAGCCCGCCCGCGAACGGCTTGCCGTCGTTCGCGGTGTGGCAGACGACGCAATCGCCGAGCGCGACCACGCGCGCACCGGCCTTGATCAGTTGTGGATCGAACGATGCGCGGGCAGGCGGATCGATCGGCGCGATCGACGGCCGAACCATGATGCCGATCGCGACCGCCAGGCCGGCGATCACGACGCCTGCGGCGCCCAACCAGAGTCGCTTGTGCTTCATGCGCGCTCCACGCGAACCGGTTCGTCCGGCGTCATTCGACAGGCGGGGCAATAGACGGCGCGTCGGCCGCGCACGTCCGCATGACGATCGCGCGCGGCAGCGCGGATCCGGTTGTCGCGACAGGCGGGCCCACGAGCGTGGCCCGGCTTGCGCGTGTTCGCGACGGATGTTCGGCGGCACAGCATTGCCGATCGATTCGGCGATGACAAGCGTGCCCGGCGACAGCGATTCGCGGCGGAGATCATGTCGTTACTCCATGGGTGGGGGCCGCGCGTGGGCTGTTTGCCCGCGCGGTGGATGATGGGAGGCAGTCTACGCGGGCGCCGACGCCATTTCCTGAAGCTGCGCTGAAACGTTCTGAACGCGCGCATGCTGCATCCCGGCGCCAGCGCACATGCGTCAGCGCGGCGTGCCGAGGCCGAACGACGCGGCAAGTTGCAGACCCTTGTCGAGCAGCGACGTCACTTCTTCCCGCCGCCGGGCAGACCATTGCGCGAGGCGCTCGACGACATCGGTCGCATCGGCCGGCAGCGCTTCGGCGAGCGATACGGCATCGCTCGCCGCCTTCGACGTGCCGGATGCCGTATGGGGGCGCACGGTGCAGGCCGCGTCGCCGATCAGCGCGACGCGGCCGTCGACGAAGCCGGGGCTCAGTGCGTCGAAAATCGCCTGGTTGAATGGCGCGCGCGTCGCAAGCACCAGTTGCGACAGGGAAGCAGGCAAGCGTTCGCCCGCGAGCTGCCGCAGCGTCGCGACGGTGTCGTCGGAAAGCTGCCCCGGATGCACGGACGCGTGATGGAGCTGGCCGTCCCGATCCGTCAGGTGACGGCGCAGCGCATCCGGATCGGCTTCGTTGCGATACCACAGCCAATTGAACCGGCGCGTGCCCGGCACGAGCGAGCCGTCGAGCGCGGGAATCAGGAACGCCATGAACAGCTCGCCCGGCGCCTTGTGAAGCGTCATGTTCTCGACCAGCGATGCGATCGACGCGGCGTCGAATTCGGCTTCGTCGACGATGCCGCGCCATGCGAGGTAGCCGGCAAACGACGGCGTATAGCCGGGGAAGAGGTGCGCGCGCAGGTTCGAGCCGGAGCCGTCGGCTGCAATCAGCACATCCGCGCGGATGCGTTCGTCTGCGAGGTATACGTCGACACCGTCCGCGTCCTGGTCGAAGCCGGTGACCGTGCGGCCGTAATGGATGCGCCCGCGCGGCAGCGTCTCGCACAGCGAGCGGTAGACGGCGTCCCACGACGAAAACGGCAGCATTTCGGGTTCGTCCCGCGTGACGACGCCGTCGCGATCGATCCAGCGCCGCCGATGCGTCGGCACGCTGATCGTCTGTCGGCAATGCCGGCCATGCCGTTCGAGAAACGCCATCATCCGGCGCAACACGGCCACGCCGCCGCCCTGGCCGCGCAGCGGCGTCGGCGAGCGCTCGCAGACCATGACGTCGTGTCCGATGCAATCGAGCGTCAGCGCGGCCGCGAGACCCGCGATCGATCCGCCTGCAATGACTATCTTCATCGTGCGTGATTCCCGTGTTCGGCCGGCGGCGTGTGTCGCCGGCCGGCTGTCGTGATGCGCGGCGTTGCATGCCGGCACGCACCGGTTCGCCGGATGATGCCAGGTCCGGCAACGGCCTGCGCCGACGGTGCAGGCGCGGGTCGACAGTTTCCATATGGCTGCTTGCCCGCTAGATCCCGAGCAGCTGGCCCGCATTGCCGCCGAGTATCATCGAACGCTGTTCCGCCGTCAGGTCGAGCCGGTCGAGAAAGCGGACCGGCTGCTCGTAGCCCATGTCGAAGCAGTAGTCGCTGCCGAGTACGAGCCGGTCGACCCCGACGTTCTCCATCAGGAACTTCAGCACGGGCCCCGAATGGGACACCGTGTCGTAGCTGAAGCGCCGCAGATAGCTGCTGGGCTTGTGCGCGAGCCGGCGCGTTTCGGGGCGCACGGTCCAGCCCGCGTCCAGGCGCCCGACGAGGATTGGCAGCGCGCCGCCTGCATGCGGCAACGTGACGTGCAGGTTCGGGTGGCGGTCGAGCATGCCGCCCAGGATCAGGTGCGAGCCCGCGATCGCCGTATCGAACGGATTGCCGAGCAGGTTGCTCAGGTAGAAATCGCCGAGCCGCGCGCCGCCGACGGTTTGCTGCGGATGCAGGAACACGGGCAGGCCCAGTTGCTCGATGCGCGCGAACACTGGCGCGAACAGCGGATCGTCGAGATCGCGGTTGTCGATGTTGGTGCCCATGTACACGCCGCGCACGCCCGGCAACTGCGCAGCGCGCTCGAGTTCGTCGATCGCGTCGGTCGCGTTCAGCATCGGCAGCGTCGCGAGTACGACGAACCGCGTCGGGTGCCGCCGGTAGACGCGCGACGCGGCCGAATTCCAGTCGCGCGCGAGCTTCGCGTTGAACGGCCGGTCACCCCAGTACGCCATCGGCACGCTGAGCGACAGCGCCTGGACGTCGACGCCGGATGCATCCATGTCCTTGAGCCGCGCGTCGACGTCGATGAACTTCATCGGCAGCGGCCCGAGGCCGCCGGCGGGCGTCCGGAACGTGAACGACGCATCGTCGCACGCGAACGACCCGCCAAAGCGCTTGCCTTCGCCGCCGACCAGATCGCAAAAGCTTTCAGGGTAGTAGTGCGCGTGGATGTCGATCGAGCGCGGCCGGTGCCGCGGCACGGCGGCCGAGGCGGCCGGTGCGCTCGCGGTGTCGGCTGCGGATGCGGTGCGTCCGGCGACGGCCGTGCCGGCGAGCGCGGCCAACGCGCCGAGCAGGCGGCGCCGTGCCGGCGACATGCAGCAGGTGCAATTCAACATGGTGTCTCCCACGGGATATCGATTTTTTCGGGGCGTGCGGCTCAGCCGCGTTGCGTCATGCCCATTTCGCAGGCGACGAGCTGCGTGTCGAACTGCTCGCGTTCTCGTTGCGCACGGGCCGAGCGGTCGGTGACGGAGAACAGGACGACGCCGGCGAATGCCGCCGCCATCGAGAACAGCGCCGGATATTCGTACGGATAGACCGCATGCGCATGACCGAGCACCTGCACCCAGACGGTCGGGCTCAGCACGGTGAGCGTCACGGCGGTGGCGAGCCCGGTCAGGCCGCCCAGTACCGCGCCGCGCGTCGTCAGGCCGCGCCAGTAGATCGAGAGCAGCAGCACGGGAAAGTTCGAGCTTGCCGCGATCGAGAACGTGAGGCTGACGATGAACGCGATGTTCTGCTTTTCGAATGCGATGCCGAGCAGGATCGCGAGCACGCCGAGCACCACGGTCGTCCCGCGCGCCACGCGCATTTCCTCTTGATCCGAAGCGCGGCCGCGACGCAGCACGTTCGCATACAGGTCGTGCGAGATCGCCGACGAACCCGCGAGCGTCAGTCCGGCGACCACGGCCAGGATGGTCGAGAATGCGACCGCGCAGATGAAGCCGAGGAACACGTCGCCGCCGACCGCATGCGCGAGATGGACCGCGACCATGTTCGCGCCGCCCGCGATGGCGCCGGATGCGTCGCGGTACTGCGGGTCCGACGCGACGAGCGCGATGGTGCCGAAGCCGATGATGACGATCAGCACATAGCCGGCCCCGACGATGCCGGTCGCATAGAGGATGCTCTTGCGGGCCGCGTTGACGTTGCCGACCGTGAAGAAGCGCATCAGGATGTGCGGCAGGCCTGCCGTACCGAAGATCAGCGCGAGACCGAGCGACACGGCCGAGACCGGATCGGATACCAGGCCGCCGGGGCGCATGATCGCCGCATGTTTCGGATGCACGAGAATCGCCTGCGCGAACAGCGCATCGAGGCTGAAGCCGAAACGGCCCAGCACCATGATCGCCATGAAGGCCGCGCCGGCGAGCAGCAGCGCGGCCTTGATGATCTGGATCCAGGTCGTCGCCAGCATCCCGCCGAAGAACACGTAGACGACCATCAGCACGCCGACGATCAGCACCGCGACCGTGTAGTTCAGGCCGAACAGCAGCTCGACCAGCTTGCCCGCGCCGACCATCTGCGACACGAGGTACAGCAGCACGATGACGATCGAGCTCGACGCCGCGAACGCGCGGATCGGCCGTTGCCGGAGGCGATAGGACACGACGTCGGCGAGCGTGTACCTGCCGAGGTTGCGCAGCGGCTCGGCGATCAGGAACAGGATGATCGGCCAGCTCGCGAGAAAGCCGACCGAATAGATCAGGCCGTCGTAGCCGCTCGTGAACACCAGCGCGGAGATGCCGAGCAGCGACGCCGCCGACATGTAGTCGCCGGCGATCGCCCAGCCGTTCTGGAACGCGGTGATCTTGCCGCCCGCGGCGTAGTGGTCGGCCACGCTGTTGTTCTTGCGCGCGGCCCAGCGCGTGATGAAAAGCGTCGACGCGACGAACAGCAGGAACATGCCGATCGCGACCGGATTGTGCCCGTGCGCCAGCGCCGCCGCGGGGCCGGCCGCGAACGCCGGTGCCGGGCCGACGGCGGCGACGGCGGCGATCGATGCGATGAGCAGGCGTTTCATTGATCGCCTCCGTGACGAATCGACGCGACGATCGTGTCGTGCACCGAATTGGCCCGATACACGTAGAGCGCGACCAGCGCGAACGTGACGACGAACATGCCGAAACCGACCGGGATGCCCCACGGGGTAGGCCGGCCCTGCACGATCGGCTGTCCGAGCAGCGTCGGCGAAAACGCCAGCGTGAGGATGAACGCGAAATAGAGGGCGAGCATGACGAGCGTCAGCGACCAGGCGAACAGCCTTCTGCGCCTGACGAGATCGCGAAAGCGGGCATCGCGCAGCAGCGGGTGCGTGGCCTGTGCCGGCGCGTCCAGGTCGGATGCGGTGCCGGCGGCAGCCGGAATCGGGTGGTTCACGGTGTCTCCTTCTGGTTTGGGTATCCGGGCCGGGCAACGGGCGCCGCGCGTCTCGCACGCGGCGCCCGCCCGCGCTCAGAAATGCGGCGGAACGGCGGTTTCCCGCATCACGACTTCCGGCGTGCGATAGCGTTCGGCCATTGCGCGCTCGGTGTCGTCCTTCAGTTGCGCCTGCATGTAGGCGCCGAGATGGCGCGCGTGCTGCACGATCGCGGCACCGAACGCGGTGCGCGTTTCGCTGTATTCGCACAGTGCGTCGAGCGGGTCGGTGCGCGTGGCGAGTGCCGTGACAAGCGCGAGCGCATCGCCGGCGGCTTTCGTGACGCCCATCCCGCAATGCGGCCGCGCGACGAACGCGGCGTCGCCGAGCAGCGCGATCCGGCCGAACGCCATGTTCGGCACTTCGAGGTCGTAGATCGGCTGGAACAGCGGTTGCGTCGCACGCGCCACAACCTCGGCGAACTGCGGCGCAAGCAGCGCGTGCGCCGCGTCTTCCATGTCGTCGAGGACGTCGCGGCGGATCAGCGTCGGCGGAATGCCGCCCGCCCACAGCTTGCCGGTCTCGTCGGTCAGCAGGTTCGGCAGGTCGGTGTCTTCGCGGGTCGCGCGATACCAGACGAAGTTGTAGCGGCGTTCGCCCGGCTTCGTGCTGTTGCCCTGGCCGGCGACCGGATAGCCGAGGATCTGCTCGTGCGGCGGCAGCCCGAACGCGAATTTGCCGAACAGCGTCGCGTGGGTCGCGTCCGACAGGCCGGCTTCGTCGACCAGCCCGCGCCAGGCGACGTAGCCCGCGTACTGCAACCGTGCGTCCGGCAGGAATTTATCGCGGATCGCGGAGCGGAATCCGTCGGCCGCGATCACGAGATCGGCGTGCACGACCGAGCCGTCGGACAGCGTGACCGATGCGCGATCAGGCCCGTCCGCGACATCTGCGACGACGGCGCCCGAGTGGTAATGCTGGTCGGGCAGTGCCGCGCGAAGCACGTGGTACATCTTGCTCCACGCGGTCAGCGTCTGCGGCAGCCCGCGTTCCGACGCCACGGTGCCGTCCCTGGCCAGCGTGATGCGCGATTCGACCTTCACGCCGATCGATTCGTCGATGCGCACGCCCGCCGCGAGCATCACGTCGAACAGTTCCGGATGCGTGACGATGCCGGCGCCGCGGCCCGAGAGCGCCTCGGGCACGCGTTCGAACACGTCCACGTCCCAGCCATTGCGCAGCAGGAGATTCGCGGCGAACAGGCCGCCCAGCGAGCCGCCGATGATGGCGGCCTTGCGGTTCGTCGAAGTGCTGTCGTTCATGTCAGTCTCCGTGGGGGGCGCCGGCCGATCCGGCCGCGGCGGGAAGCGCCAGGCCGGCGACCTCGGCGGCAGGGTAGTTGAGCTCGATCGTCACGCCGGACGGATCCTCGATGAAGACCTGGTGCAGCCCGAGGCTCGGCACCGTGCGGTCGCGCCACGCGATGCCTTGCGCGCGCAGCGTGTTCCACATCGCTTCGACGCCGGTCGCGAGGAACGCGATGTGGTCGACGGTGCCGGTGCCCGTCGTGGGCAGGTCCTTGTCGCCGAGATAGGCCGCGAGCCCGTCGGGGTTGGCCGGATCGACGCCGATGATGTGGACCGTGCCGTAATCGGCTTCGTCGCCGCCCTTGTAGAGCCATGCGCCGGGAAAGTCGAACGGCGGCCGGTAGCCGCGCTTGAAGCCGAGCACACGTTCGTAGAAGCGACACGATTTCTCGAGATCGAGCGTGCGGATCGAGTAGTGCGCGAGTCTGGATACGGGCATGGGAGACTCCTTGTTTATCGATAGATAAGTTATCGTTCGATAAACTATAGCCGAAAAGATCGGCATGACAAAGGCGCGATCGAACGGTGTTAACCCGCGGTCCGGAAAGGTGCCGGATCGATGTCGGCAGGTGGGGGCGACGGGCGGCCCGTCGTGGGACACGGGCGCGCGCGGGCGCCGGATTCCGGCGCGCGGCGCGTTACGACGCGATTTCGCCGGCCATCACGTCGTCCGCATAACACCAGACCCAGCGCTCGCCGGGTTCGATCGAACGCGCGAGCGGGTGGCCGGTTTCATGAAAATGCCGGCTGGCGTGGCGATTCGGCGACGAGTCGCAACAGCCGACGTGCCCGCATGTCAGGCACAGGCGCAAATGCACCCACTGGCTGCCGGACTTCACGCATTCCTCGCAGTAGTCCTTGTCGGTGGTCAGGATGCGCGCTTCGCCGAGATGGGTGCAGGTCGTGATCATCTTCCGCTCCGATGCCGGCGCCGGAGATCGCTCGCAGCGCGGCCGGCGCGAAGCTGCGAGCGTGGTTGGATACGGTGCATTGTGGACGGTCGTGTCGCGCGCGGACCTTAATTCTTATTAAGCATGTCAACCCGGGCGGCAAGCGGACGTACAGTCGCAAGTGCGCCCGGCGCGAGGTCCGGGCGAGATCCGACACGACGGTCACCGGGAGGCGTTCATGACTCAGCCGCAGCATGTCAAGGTAATCGGTTTGCCGAACAGCAAGGAGGCCTACGCAATCCGCGACTTCCTGAAGCGCGGCGTGATCGAGTACGAATGGTGCGAGTTGACGTCCGACACCGATTGCGCGCGCGAGCTGGGCATCGCGCCGCTGCGCGATATCCGCTTGCCGGTCGTCATCTTTCCGGACGGCTCGCGCATCTACCAGCCGACGCTGCCGGAGATTGCCGCGAAGCTCGGCTGGGTCGCACGGCCGCGCTTCATCGAGTACGACGTATCGATTTACGGCGCCGGTCCCGCCGGCCTGTCGGCTGCCGTCTACGCGGCGTCGGAAGGGCTGCGCGCCGTCGTGATCGAACGCGATGCGATCGGCGGGCAGGCGGGAACGAGTTCGCTGATCGAGAATTACATGGGGTTCCCGGAGGGCATTCCGGGCGCCGAGCTGGCCGAGCGCGCGCGCCGGCAGGCGGTCAAGTTCGGCGTCGAGCTGCTGATGATGCGCGAGGGCGTGCACGCGACGTTCGTCGACGGCAAGATTCGCGTCGACCTGGCCGACGGCTCGATCCTGACCGCACGCTCGAACATCTGCGCGACCGGGATCGAATACCGCAGTCTCGGCCTGCCCGACGAACGGAAGTTTCTCAACGCCGGCCTGTTCTACGGCGCGGGATCGAGCGAAGCGCCGATGTGCGAAGGCAAGCACGTGTTCATCGTCGGCGGCGGCAATTCGGCGGGCCAGGCCGCGATGAACTTCGCGCGGCACGCGCGCGAAGTCACGATGATCGTCAGGGGCGCGTCGCTGGCGGCGACGCTGTCGCGCTACCTGATCGACCGGATCGAGCGCACGCCGAACGTGACGGTGCGGTACGGCACGACCGTCGATGCGCTGCACGGCGACGGCCGGCTCGAAGCGATCGTGCTGCGTTCGGAAGACGGCGCGCGCGACGTGCTGCCGGCCACGCACCTGTTCGTCTGCATCGGCGGTGCGCCGAACACCGATTGGGCCCGGGATACGAACATCATCCGCAATCCGGGCGGCTATCTGGTGACCGGCAGCGACCTGTACGACTGCCCGGCATTCGAGCGCGTGTGGCCGCTCGAGCGCCGGCCCTACTATCTGGAAACGAGCGTGCCCGGCTCGTTCGCGGCGGGCGACGTGCGGTCGGGTTCGGTCAAGCGGGTGGCGTCGGCGGTCGGCGAAGGGGCGATGGCCGTGACGTTCGTGCACCGGTTCCTCGGCGAAGACGCGCATCGGCCGAGCGGCACCCGAGCCTGAGCCGAGCCCGAGCCGCGCGCCGGTTCCGCCGCGCGCTCGACCCGTGCGTCAGCGCGTCGTCGAAATCGGCAGCCGGAACGTCAGCACGGTGCCGTTCCCGTCGCGCGGCGCGGCTTCGAGCGTGCCGCCATGCGCTTCGACGATCGAGCGGCAGATCGCCAGGCCCATCCCCATGCCGTGCGATTTCGTCGTGAAGAACGGATCGAAGATCCGGTTCGCGATGTCGGCATCGATGCCGGCGCCGCGGTCGGCAACGGAGACGACCGCGTAATCGTCGCCGACCTGCGACGCGATCTCGAGTTCGCGCGCCGCGGCCAGTCCGTCCATCGCGTCGAGCGCGTTGGTGACCAGGTTCAGGATCACCTGCTGGAGCTGCGTGCGATCCGCCATCACGCGGATGTCGCTGCAATGCAGGTCGACGCGCAGCGCGACCTGCTTCGCGTCGATTTCGGTCGCGGTGAGATGCAGCATGTCGCGAATCAGGTCGTCGATCGCGAGCGGCGCCAGCGCGGGCGGTGCCTGGCGTGCGAGCGATCGCAGCGCGCGGACGATGTCGGCCGCGCGCACGCCGGACGCACGGATGTCCTCGAGGCTCGCGAGCGCTTCGCCGAGATCGGGCTGCGCGCCGCGCAGCCAGCGCATGCACGCGCCGACGCTCGACACGATGCTCGTCAGCGGCTGATTGATCTCGTGCGCTATCGATGCGGCCAGTTCTCCCATCACCGTCATGTGCGCGGTGCGCGCGAGCTCGGTCCGTGCATGCCGCAGCGCGGCCTCGGTCTCGAGCCGGCGCGTGTTTTCGTCGATCAGTTCCGCGTAGAGCCGCGCGGATTCGAGCGCATTGGCCGCCTGCGGCGCGAGCACTTCCAGCATCGCGATGCGCCGCGGCGAAAACACGCCGTTGGACAATGCATTCTCGAGATACAGCACGCCGATCAGCGCCCCCTGCTTCAACAGCGGCAGGCAGAACAGCGAGCGCGTCGGGTGCGCGCGCAGGCTGTCGGCGTGGTCGGGAACGCCTTCGCGCTGCGCGTTCGCGAGCACGACCGGCTTGCGGGTCCGGGCGACGGTATTCAGGATCGACAGCGGGACATCCTGCTCGGTGGGTTCGCTGCGGGAAATGTCGACGATCACGTCGCTGCCGACTGTCCGCGCGGCGGCCTCGATCGTCAGCCGGTCGTGCCGGGCGAGCAGCAGCAGGCCATAACGCGCGCCGGCATACACGATCATGTTGCGCATCAGCGTCTGGATCAGGCGCTCCAGCACGATTTCCTCGGACAGCGAATGGGCCGCGCGCATCGCGAGCGAGAAATCGAGATCTTCGCGCGCGGGCATGGCCGGGCCGCCCGGCGACGGGTCCATCACGAGGAACGGATGCTGCGCTTCCAGCGCCTGCGCCTTGCCGGCCGCACCCCAGCGCCGGTAGCACGCATGGGCGAGCCGCAACTGATGGCGGGCGGGGCCGGCGAGCCCGAGCGACGTGGCGTGATGCGCGGCCAGTTCGTGCGCGAGCGCCTGTTCGTGCACGAAACCGTGTTCCGCCGCGAGGCTGGCCGAGGCCTCGTACTGCTGCATCGCGACGATATGTTCGCCGCGCACGCGTGCGAATTCGGCATCGATCAGCGCGAGCTTGTTGCGGAACGTGCCCGGGTTGCGTTCGCTCCACGCGGCGAAGCGGGCGCGTTGCGGCGCATGGCGTTCGAGCAGCCGCCCGGGCGGCGTGGCGCCGCGGTCGCTCGCGATGCCGGCCAGCACGCCGAACAGGTGGAAGTCGGACAGCATGATGTGCGCGGGTGTCGACCACGCGCTCGATGCGGCCGCGTCGAGCGCCGCGCGCGCCGCGTCCGCGTCGCCGAAAATGAAGGCCGCCTGGCCGGCGAGCACGTCGGTCCAGAACTGCAGGACCGACATCGGCGTCTTCGTCGACGCACGGTCACGCCAGGTGCCGATCGGCCGGTGGTAGCCGAGCTGCAGCGCATCGACGAATTCCGACTGGGTGGAAACGAGGTCGACGATGTCGTCGTAACGCGCACCGCGTGCGATCTGCAGCAGCGGATCGATCTCGTCGCGGATCGCCGGCAGTGCTTCGCCCATCGCGAGCAGATCGCTGACGATGTGGTTGCAGCTGTAGCACATCCAGCGCAGCTCGGCGCTCGCATTGCCCGCCGCCTTCGCATCGCGCGCGCGCTCGAGCGCGTACGACAGCGGCCGGGTCCAGACGCTCACCTGGTCGAGCGCGATCAGCGTCGCGGAGCGGTAGCGCTCGAAGCCGTGGCGATCGACCAGCGCGAGCGCGACCTTCGCGAATTCGAGGCCGTCCTCATACGCGTCGTGATGCCCGGCAATGCTGACGCCGTACCACGCGAGCCCCTGCACCGACGCGGCGGTGACGCCGTGGCGCAGGGTCAGCCGGACCATCGTCGCGAAATGCAGCAGCATCAGCCCGCCGCTCGGATAGAACATCGCGGCTTCGAGTGCGGTCAGCAGCGCCATCGCGGCTTCGACGCGCGTGTCCGTCATCACGGGCAGGTCGACGAGTTCGCTGATGGCGCGGCCATCGAGCGCATCGCGCACGGCGTCGCACGCCGCGGCGAGATCGGCCTCGACCGGCTCGGCCGGCAGTACGACGCCGAGCAGCGCGAGCCCGGCCAGCGCGACGTCGACGGCCTGCCGGTAGCGCGACTCCACCGTGAGCTGCGCGGCCTTCAGCCGGTGGGCCTCGGCGCGATCGGCCGGCGTGCGCGTCCGCGCCATGAGCTCGTCGATCGCATCGGATGCCTGCGCGGTTTCGCCGGTCGCGAGCAGCAGGCCGCTGCGCAGGATGCCGATCCGGCTCGCGAGACCGTAGTGTTGCGACCATGCGTGAGGACCGAGCAGCGATTGCGCGGTCGCGAGAAACGACAGCGCGCGATCGCGCGCGGCGACGATCGCCGCGGCCTCGGCAGCCGCGACCAGGGCATCCGCGAAGGCGAGTGCCAGCGCGCCGTCGAGCGGTGCGGTTTTCGCCTGCTCGATCTGGGCGGCGAGTTCCAGCCGGGATTCGGTCGACTGCGCGTCCGCGCGCCCGAGCATCGCGGCGGCGATCCGGGCATGGCACAGCGCGCGCTCCGCCCGCCCGACGACCGCGTAGATGGCCTCGAGGATGCGGTCGTGAACGAAGCGCCAGCGGTTGCCGGAGAGCGACACGAGGCCCGCCTGGCGCGCGGGGTCCAGCCAGAAGCGGAGTTCGGCCCACGTCTTGCCGGCGGCGGCGCACAACAGCGCGTCGTCGGCGTCGGTGCCGATACAGGCCAGCAGCGACAGCAGCGTTCTCGATTCGTGCGGCAGCCGCTGCATCCGGATCGCGAGCAGGCTCACGACATTCTCGGTCGGGCGGCGCGCGTCGATGTCGGCCGCATCCCATTGCCACGTTTGTCGCACCGGGTCGTAGCCGAGGAGCTGCTCGTCGATCAGCGTGCGCAGCAACTGCTGGATGTGGAACGGATTGCCGCCCGTCCTGCGGTGAACGATGTCGCCGAGCCCGGACAGCCGGTCCGGCGCCTCGCCGAGCAGGCCGGCCAGCATGCGCGTGACGTCGGGTGCGTCGAGCGGCGCCAGCGTCAGGGCCGACAGGCGGGTGGGGTCGAGCTGGCGCAGGAAGCGGCGGAATGCCGGCGGGTGGTCGTGCTGCGGCCCGCTTCGATAACCGGCAACGACGCAGATATTGGCCGGCGGATCGACGGCGATCGACGCGAGAAACGCGAGCGTCGCGTCGTCGGCCCACTGGATGTCGTCCAGCGCCATGACGAGCGGTTCGGCCGGCGCCGCGAACGCACGGAACGCATTCACGACGATCTGGCATAGGTGAAATTCCGGAATCGCACCGGTATGGTCGAACGCGACGGGCTCGACATCGAGCAACCACGCGATCTCCGGGAAGATGCCTGACAGCAGGTTGGCCTGACGGCCCACGCAGTCGCGCAGCCGCGCGGAGATCGCCGCGATTTCGTCGTCGCGCCTGGCCAGCGCGCTGCCGAACAGCGCGCGCAGGGCCTGCAGCACGGGCGCGTAGGGCCGCGCGGGCTGGAACTGATCGACCTTCGCCGACGTGCACCAGGCCGTGCGCGACGCCGCCCGCGCATGGCGCATGAAGTCCTCGGCCAGCGCGGTCTTGCCGACGCCGGCCGGCCCGTCGATCAGCACGATGGCCGTCTCGCCGGTTTGCGATACGGCCGCCAGCACCGCCTCGAGCCGGCGGGATTCGGCTTCACGGCCGACCAGCAGGTCGGGCGCGTGCAACCCGGCGAGCGGATCGCTGCCGCCGAGCGCGAACGGCTCGACGCGGCCTGCCGCCAGCCAGTCGCGCCGGATACGTTCGAGATCGTGCTGCACCGCTTCGCAGGACGGGTAGCGATCGGCGGGCTCCTTGGCGATCAGTTTCAGGATCAGGTCGTTCAGGATCGCAGGCAGGTCGTCGCGAAAGGTCGTGGCCGGCGACGGCTGCATCGCGACGTGCGCGTGGATCCATTCGGACGTCGACGTGGCCTTGTAAGGCATCGCGCCCGTCAGCAGGCGGAACAGCGTGATGCCGAACGCGTACAGGTCGGAGCGCTCGTCGACGCATGAGCCTTCGGATACTTCGGGCGCCGCGTAGGCGGCGAAATCCGTGCGCATCGTACTCGCCGCGGCGCGTTCCGTCCGACGATTCCACGCATGGGCGAACGAGCGGAGCATGACCGTACCGTCCGGCGCGATGGCGAAACTGGCCGGTTGCAGATCGCCATGCAGCCAGCCGCGCCGATGAAGCTGCCCGAGCGTGCGCGCGGCCTGGATCGCGGCGTCGAGAAAGACGTCGAGCGGCAGCCGCCCATCCGCCAGCGTGTCGAACGCACGCACGTCCGGGCGAGGATAGATGAGCACCGGGCCGTCCGCGGCGCGGATCAGCGCAACCGGCATGATCGCCCACGCCGGTTCCAGCGCTTCGTTCAATGCGTATTCGTGCTCGAATTGCCGGCAGCGCTGGTCGGATTCCCACCCGGTCTGGCACGCGGACCATACGCGCCTCGTCCCGGCGTCGGTGAGGTCGAACCAGAGCACGTCGCCCGAACGGACCGCATTCGACATGCGGGCGCGCGCCAGCCAGTCGGCATCCATTCGCTTCATGTCGTCCGGGTCTCTCAAGGGTTGGTTCACGGTGGGGTCAGGCTGGGTGGAGCAGGGCGAAACCGGCGCGTAAAACCGGGGCGGCCGGGCTGGGTTGCGCGCGTCTGGGCGGCGCCGTGCATTGTCCGCCAGCCTGAGGAAATTTGCAGTACCCCCCGGCACACGCCGTTCCCGACGACCGGGCAGGCCGGTACCCGACTAAACCTATAGATAATGGTCGGCGCGCCTGTCGCGCCATACCATGGGTTCAGGCCTTCCGACACGCATCGCTGCGACTGGGCGGCCGGAACAGAGGGCGTCGCCTCGCGAGGCGGCGCAAGGTGCGGAGCAGCATAAGCGAGTGCGGATCATGTACACGTTCGGGCGGGTGACGGTTTCCCTTGAGTGCCGCGAAGTCTGCGTCGACGGGCAGCCCCGGTATATCGGCGCCCGGGCATTCGAGATTCTCGAGCTGCTGGTGAAGGCGGCCGGCAGGCTCGTGTCGAAGGACGAGATCATGCAAGCCGTGTGGCCGAACACGATCGTGGTCGAGAACAACATCCAGGTGCACATCTCGACGCTGCGCAAGCTGTTCGGCGGCAAGCACGGGTGGATACGGACCGAATCGGGCCGCGGTTATCGGCTCGCTCCGCCGGTCGACCCGGACCACGCCGAGCGCCTGCCGGCCGGATTCGAGCCGGCAGGCGGCGTCCGTGCGGGCGCGGTGCCGCGCAAATGTCCGCTGATCGGCCGGGAGCAGGAAGCGGCCGAGTTGCACGTGCTGCTCGAGCGAGAGGCGCTCGTCACGCTGGTCGGCCCCGGCGGCGTCGGCAAGACGCATCTCGCGCTGGATGTCGCCACGGCCTGGTCGGCGGTGCGCGGCATCGAGATGGTCCGGATCGATCTCGCCGGCTGGCAGGGCGACGCGACGGTGGCGTCGGCGGTGCTGGACGCGCTCGACCTGCCAGGCAGCCCCGGCGCCGAACCCGCCGACGTCGTGCGTGCGATCGGCGAGCAGCGCGTCATGCTGGTGCTCGACAATGCCGAGCAGCACGTCGACGATCTGGCGGACCTCTGCGAAGCGATCGCGGAGGCGAATGCCGGCGCGACACTCGTCGTGACCAGCCGCGAACCCTTGCGTGTCGCGGGCGAACGCGTTTATCGCGTCGGCCCGCTGCCGGCGCCGCCGGCCGGCGCGAACGACGGCGAGATCGTCGCGTGCGGCGCCGTCCGCATGTTTCTGGCGCGGGCTCGCGCGATGGGCACCGACATGCCCGCGGACACGAAGACGCTGGACGCGATCGCGACCATCTGCCGCCGCCTGAGCGGCCTGCCGCTCGCGCTCGAGCTCGGCGCGGCCCGGGTCGCGTTGCTCGGGATCCAGGGGCTGGCAGCCGATCTCGACAAGTCCGTCCTGTCGTTGTCCGGCGGCCTGCGTACGGCCCATCCGCGCCAGCAGACCCTCAGGGCCACGATCGAATGGAGCTATCGGCTGCTCGACGATGCGGAGCGCACCGTGCTGTGCCGCATCGCGGTGTTTCCGGATGCGTTCCGGCTCGATGCGGCGTGCGCGCTGGCTGCCTGCGACGAACTGGGCGCCGCCCGGGTGCTCGACTGCCTGGCCAGTCTTGCATCGAAATCGCTGCTGGTCGTTCATTCGGTCGGGCTCTCGAAGCGCTATTCGCTGCTGGAGGTCGTGCGCGCGTATGCGCTCGAGAAGCTGGCGGAGTCGGGTGAGGCCGGCCGCGTCCATGCCCGGTGTGCGTCCTTCGTCGGCGAGGAACGCGCGGATACACTGCCGCCGACGCCGGCAGCGCCCGCGCAACCGCTGCTGGTGGCAGGACCGTGGGCATGACACACGGGTTGTGCGGGCGTCGCGCGCGGCGGTGACGCCTGTCGATGCGGCGCAAGCCGCGTCGCGATGTTCTGGATTGACAAAATTCTCAGGTTCTCATTTCATGGCCATTGTTTGCATCATCGATGACGATGCGTCGGTCCGTAAGAGTCTTGCCAGCTTGCTGAAATCGGCTGGCCATACCGCACTGCCATTCGCGTCGGGCGAGGAATTCCTCGCGGCCGGCCCGCTGGACGGCGCGGCTTGCGTGCTGGTCGATCTGAAGATGAAGGGTATGAGCGGTCTCGACGTTCAACGCCTGCTGGTTCAGCGCAAGGCGACGCTTCCGGTCATCTTGATGTCGGCGCACGGCGACGACGAGTCGGTGCGCCGCGCGCTCGCGCAAGGCGCGGTCGCGTTCCTGCGCAAGCCGTTTCCATCGGACGATATGCTCAACCTGATCGATCAGGTCGCATCCGGCGCGCCTCCCGCGTGAGCGGCGGCCCGTCGACCGGCCGCGCCGCATGAGGCGTGGCGGTTCCGCTCGGCTTTTTCTTAGTTTATCATTCGATAATGAAGCGGATGCATACACAGGGAATGCAATGACGAGCACGCTGGACATGACGTCGGCCGGCAACCGGGGCGCGGGCGATTCCGCGCCGATCGTCTATGTGGTCGACGACGACGAAACGCTGCGGCGCGCGTTGAGCGCACTGTTGCGTTCGGCGGGGTTTCGCGTCGAGACGTTCGCGTCGTCGCGGGCTTTTCTCGCGTTCGAGCGGCCCGACGTGCCGAGCTGCCTGATTCTCGACGTGCGTCTTGTCGACGAGAGCGGGCTGGCCGTTCAGGAGGAAGCGGTGCGTGCGGGCCTGAACGTGCCGATCCTGTTCATGACCGGTTACGGCGACGTGGCCACGACGGTCAAGGCGATGAAGGGCGGCGCGCTCGACTTCCTGACGAAGCCGTTCGACGACGAAGCGATGCTCGATGCCGTCGGCCATGCGCTGGCCCGCGACGGTGAGCGCCTCGCGCGCGAGCGCGCGCTGGACGCGGTGCGCCAGGCCTATGCGTCGTTGACGCCGCGCGAACGCGAAGTGATGAGCCAGGTGGTCGCGGGCCTGATGAACAAGCAGATCGCGGCGAATCTCGGCCTGCAGGAAATCACGGTGAAGGTGCATCGGGCCCAGGTGATGAAGAAGATGCAGGTTCGCACGCTGCCGGATCTCGTGCGGCAAGCCGAAGCGCTGGGCGTGCGCCCGGCCGGCGCACGCGACTGAGCGGGCGTGCCGGCGCGTTCGACGTAACGGCGCCGGCTTCGGCGGGCAGGGCCGCGATGACGCGGGCGACGGCGTTCATGCGGCCACTTCGCTGTCGGCATCCGCGGCGTGCGTGACGACGTGCGCGTCGCGCCGTGCTGCCGGCCGGGCGTCGGGGCTGCCGTCGAACGCGGCGACGAGATGTTCGGCGAGCGTTCTGATGCGCACGGGCAGGTTCCGGCGCGAGTGATAGAGCAGCGACGCGCCGAGGTCGCTCACCTGCCAGTCGGGCAGCAGGCGAACGAGTTCGCCGTCGCGCTCGAGCGGCCGCGCGAGATGCTCCGGAAGCACGGCGAAGCCGGTGCCGCGCGTCGTCGCGAGAATCAGCGTATCGAGGCAGTTCGAGCGGATCGCGCCGGCCAGCCGTATCTCGGCGGTCGCGCCGGTACGCCGGTGCCGCAGCGGCCATGCCGAGCCGCCGCTACCCGGTTTGCTGCCGTGCGCATCCATGCGTTCGAGCGCCTGCGGCGTGTCCGCCGTGCCGCCCGCGGCCCGATACCGCGGGCTCGCGTATAGGCCCATCGGGATGCGCCCGAGGCCCCGCTCGACGCACGTCAGACTCGACGTTCGTTCGGTGACGATCGACAGATCCGTTGCGCCGCTCAGGGCCGCGCTCGGGTGATCGACCCAGTCGACGCGGATTCGCACGAGCGGATGCTGCCGATTGAACTCGGCCAGGACGGGCACCAGGCGATCTACGCCGAACAGGTTCGAGACCTCGATCGAGATGTCGCCTTGCATCTCGCTTGCATTGGCGTGACAGCATACGGAAAAGTGCTCGTACTGCTGCAGCAACGCGAGCGCCTGCTCGAGCACGTCCTGACCCACGCGCGTCAGCGTCACTTTGCGCGTCGTGCGGTGAAACAGCAGCACGCCGAGCGACGTCTCGAGGCACCGGATCGCGCGGCTGATGCAGGGGACGCCGAGCCGGTGGGCCTCGGCGGCTTTCGTGAAGCTGCCTTGTTCGGCAACCGTCTTGAGTATCTCGAGTGTTTTCAGGCGATCCATGACAGGTCTCGCTTCCGTGGATTCGTATGTGACCAATCTATGCGTCACACCGGTACCGGGCAACACAAAAAAAGTTAGGTAAGCTTAAGAGCGATATGAAAATACGTGAGACCGTTTGAACGGAGGCCGGGGGCGCGTTGATGTTTTTTTTTCAGAACCGGTCCGCGCGATTCGCGACGTCCGCCGGTCTCGCCGCAGGCGGCGTCCACCCGCCGCCCAGCGCGCGCACGAGATTGACGGTCGCGATCGCGAGTGCCTGGCGGCTATGAATCAGCTGGCGTCGCGCATTCAGTGCGTCCCGGTCCGCGTCGATGACCTCGAGATAACTGACGTAGCCGTGCCCGTAACGGCTCAGCGACAATCGCGCCGCCGCTTCGGTGGCGCGCGCCGCGCTGTCGTAGCGAACGATCCGCTCTTTCTGCGCGGCGATGTCGTTGAGTGCGTCCTGAACCTCGCGCAGCGCGCCCAGCGCGGTCGCGCGATAGTTCGCGTCGGCGAGTTCCGCGCCTGCCTTCGCGGCGGCCACCGCGGCTTCGCGCTTGCCGCCGTCGAATACCGTTTCGGCCACGCTCGCGCCGAGGCCCCATAGCGAACTGTTGCGGTCGAGAAACGTGCCGAGGTCGCGGCTGGCGAACCCGCCCTGGGCGGTCAGCGTCAAGGTCGGAAGCCACGCGGTGCGGGCGACGCCGATTTCGAGCGACGCCGCGTCGACGCGGCGCGCCGCCGCATAGACGTCCGGGCGTCGCGCGAGCAGCGCGGACGGCAGGCCGGGCGGCACCGCCGGCACGCGCAGGGCGGATGCGGTCGGCGCGACCGAGAATGCGCTCGGCGAGACGCCGGTCAGCACGGCGAGCGCGTCGACGAGGTTTTCGCGCAGCCGCCGGCTGTCCGCGAGATCGGCGCGAGCCGTATCGAGATCGGCCGCCGCGCGCAGCGCGTCGAGATCGCTTGCCGCGCCGGCCCGCACGCGCGCGGCGATCACGTCGAGTGCGGTGCGTCGCAGTTCGATCGCGCGGGCCAGCGTCGCGAGATCCTGCTCGACGAAATGGAGCGTCAGGTAATCGCTCGCGACGTCGGTCGCGACGCGCAGGCGAACGGCCGCGCGATCCGCGTCTGCCTGCAGCACGTTCTGCCGGCCGATCTCCGCATCGCCGCGCAGGCGCCCCCACAGATCGACTTCATAGCTGGCGTTGAACGGCACCGACCAGTTGTGCATCGTGCGTTTCGGCAACGCGTTGTCGACCGTGCCGGATACGCGCGAGCGGCTGAACGACGGATCGACGCCGACGGTTGGCGCCAGTGCGGCTTCGCGCACGCCGAGCAGCGCCTGCGCCTGGTCGACGCGCGCCGCGGCGGCGCGGATGTCGTGGTTGCCGGCGAGCGCGGCATCGACGAGCGCGACGAGCGGCGGAGCGCCGAACGATGCGGGCCATTCGACGAGCGACGGTGCGGGTTCGTCGGGCCCGTCCGCATGGCGAAACCGGTCGGCTCCGACCGCGACGGGGGCGAGCGGCTGCGGCGCGATCGTGCACGCGCTCAGCAGGCCGGCGGCGAGCAGGGCGGCGATGCGGGTCATGGCTGTGTGCGGCCGCGTTGCAGCGAGACGACGACCGACAGGCCGGGCCGAATGCGCGGTTCGGCCGAGGCCGGGCCGTCCAGCAGGATCTTGACCGGCACCCGCTGCGTGACCTTCGTGAAGTTGCCGGTCGCGTTATCGGGCGGCAACAGCGCAAATTGCCCGCCGGTCGCGGGCGACAGGCTGTCGACGTGCCCGCTGAAGGTCCGGTCCGGCAGCGCGTCGAAGCGCAACTGCACGAAGTCGCCGGCGCGAACGTGCCGGAGCTGGGTTTCGCGGAAGTTCGCGACCACCCACGGGTGCGGTTCGACGAGCGTGAGCAGCGCCTGGCCGGGCGCGACATGCTCGCCGGTCTCGACGGTCTTCTTGCCGACGTAGCCGTCCGACGGCGCCACGACGGTCGTGTACTGGCGCTGGAGCTCCGCATCGCGCAACTCGGCGTCGTTCTGGTTCGACACGGCATCGGCGGCCTGCCGCGCGGCCTGCGCGCTGCGCCGCTGCGCGTCGGCCGCCTCGATGCGTGCGCGGGCGGACTTGCGCGCCGCGTTGGCGGCGTCGAATTCCTGCTGCGACAATCCGCGCGGGGTTTCGCGGGTCAGTTCGCGTGCCCGTGCGTAGTCGAGCTCGGCCTTTTCGGCGTCGGCATGCGCCGACACGAGCGTCGCTTCCGCTTGCTCGACCAGCGCCTTCGCGCGGCTCGCATCGGAGCGCGCCTGCGCGACGCGGGCCCGCTGCAGCGCGACGCGCACGTCGAAATCGCGAGGGTCGAGCCGCACGAGCGGGTCGCCCGCGTGCACGAACTGGTTGTCGTTCACCAGCACGCGCTCGACCGTGCCGGCCACGCGCGGCGAGATCACGTGCAGGTGGCCCGTCACGTATGCGTCGTCGGTGCCGCGATCATGCGCGTCGAATTCATAGGCCAGCAGCGCGACGAGCAACAGCGCGCATCCGGCGATCGATACGATCGGCCATTTGCGCGAGCGCGCGGCGGAAGTGGGCGGCATGTCCGGCGGGTTCGCGGTCACGATCGGGATACTCCATCGAAAAGACAGGGTTTGTCGCATCGCGCTATGCTTGCGCGAGCTTTTTGTGCGGGAGCCGCTCGACGATGAACACCACGTTCGCCCCCGGTGGCGCGACACCGGGGCCGGCCGCAGCGCCGGCCTCCGACATACCGACGTTTCGTTCGATCGCCGCGATCGCGGCCGTGCTGCTCGGCGCGATCATCGCGACCTTGACGTCGCGCATCACGTCGCTCGGGCTCGCCGACATACGCGGTGCGCTCGGCGTCGGGTTCGACGAGGGCGCATGGATCAACACCGCGTTCATCGCGTCGCAGATGTTCGTCGGGCCGCTCGCGATCGCGGCGGCCTTCGTGTTCGGCACGCGTCGCGTGCTGCTGGCGGGCGCCGCGGTATTTCTGGTCGTCGAAAGCGTGCTGCCGCTGTGCACGAACTTCGGCACGTTCATCGTGTTCCAGAGCCTGGCCGGTTTCGCGTCCGGCGTGTTCGTGCCGCTGACCGTCGGGTTCGTCGTCCGCACGCTGCCGCCGCGGCTGATTCCGTTCGGCATCGCCGCGTATGCGATGAACCTCGAGATGTCGCTCAACCTGTCGGCGACGCTCGAAGGGTGGTACAGCGAACACCTGAGCTGGCGCTGGCTGTTCTGGCAGAACGCATTGCTGACCGTGCCGTTCATCGTCTGCCTGATGCTGTCGCTGTCCACCGAGCCGATCAAGCGCATCGCGTCCGGTATCGATACGCGCGGCATGCTGCTCGGCGCCGGCGGGTTCGCGTGCCTGTGCATCGCGCTCGATCAGGGCGAGCGGCTGTTCTGGTTCCAGTCGCCGCTGATCGTCGCGCTGCTGTGCATCGGCATCGTGATGGTGGCCGCGTTCCTGATCCACGAACTGACGTCGCGACGGGCCGGGCTCGATCTCGGCTACCTCGCGCTGCCCAACGTCGCGTTGCTGATCCTGCTCGTCGGCCTCGTGCGCTTTACCGTGCTCAACACGAGCTTCATTCCGTCGGCGTTTCTCGCGAGCACCTACGGGCTTCGACCGCTGCAGATCGGCGATACGCTGCGCTGGATCGCGATGCCGCAGCTGCTGTTCGCGCCGTGCGTGGCGTGGCTGCTGCAACGCGTCGATCCGCGCCGGCTGATCGTGGCCGGCTTCGCGATGGTGGCGGTCGCGTTCGCGCTCGGCGCGCGCCTCACGCCCGTCTGGGCCGAACCCGATTTCATCCCGTCGCAGCTGCTGCAGGCGCTGGGGCAGACGATGGCACTCACGTCGGTCGTGTTCTTTTTCGGCAAGCACGCGACGGCCGAGCATGTACTGACGTTCGGCGCCGTCGTGCAGACGACGCGCCTGCTGAGCGGGCAGCTCGGCACGACGTCGATCGCGGTGATCCAGCGCATCATGGAGGCTACCCATTCGAATCTCGTCGGTCTGCATGTCACGCTGTCGGATCCGCAAACGCTGGAGCGCCTGCGGGCCGGCGCGGCGTTGCTCGTGTCGCACGGCGCGACCTTCGCGACCGGCGACCAGGCGGCTTATGCGCTGCTCGACCGGGCGGTTCGCATCCAGGCGACCACGCTCGCGCTGGCCGACAATTTTCGTGTCGCGACGGCTTTCGCGGTCGCGGGGGTGTTGATCGGCTTGCTGCTCAGGCCGGCGCGTGCGTCGTGAGCGTGCGGCGCCGGATCGGCGGATATGCCGCATCGACGATCCTGGCGATCGCGCCCGCCGCAACGCAACGGCGGCGACCTGAAAAATCCTGAAACGTGCTGAAGGGCGCGCCGGCCTGAAGGCCGGGCGGCCGGGCGGCCGGGCGGCCGGGCGCGCCGTGCCGCGATGCTTACGCCTTCAGGAACGCGAGCAGTTCGGCATTGATCCGGTCGGCGTTGACGACGCACATCCCGTGCGCGCCGCCGGGGATCACCTTGAGTTGCGCGTGCTTCACGATCTTCGCGGACAGGCGGGCCGAATCGTCGATCGGCACGATCTGGTCGTCGTCGCCGTGCAGGATCAGCGTCGGGACGTCGATCTTCTTCAGGTCTTCGGTGTAGTCGACCTCGGAGAATTCCTTGACGCACAGATACTGGCCATAGACGCCGCCCATCATGCCCTGCGCCCAGAATGCGTCGATCGTGCCCTGCGACACCTTGGCGTCCGGACGGTTGAAGCCGAAGAACGGCACGGCGAGATCCTTGTAGAACTGCGAGCGGTTCTCGGCGACGTTCTTGCGGATCCCGTCGAATACGTCCATCGGCAGGCCGCCGGGATTGGACGCCGATTTCACCATCTGCGGCGGCACGGCGCCGATCAGCACGGCCTTCGACACGCGCTTCGTGCCGTGGCGCCCGATGTAGTGCGCGACTTCCCCGCCGCCGGTGGAATGGCCGACGAGCGTGGCTTCGCGCAGGTCGAGCGCATCCATCAGCGCCGCCAGATCGTCGGCATACGTGTCCATGTCGTTGCCGTGCGACGGCTGGCTCGAGCGGCCGTGACCGCGGCGATCGTGCGCGATCACGCGATAGCCGTGCTGCACGAGGAACAGCATCTGCGGGTCCCACGCGTCGGCGCACAGCGGCCAGCCGTGCGAGAAGACGACCGGGCGGCCGCTGCCCCAGTCCTTGAAGTAAATCTGCGTACCGTCTTTGGTGGTGATCGTGTTCATCGCATGAGCTCCTTGATGGGCGGAAGCGGCGTGTTTGGGGGCGGCAGCGGCGGCAGCAGCCGGCAGCGCGGCGGCTGCAACGGCGGTCGCGCCGGCAAGCAGCATGTCTCGGCGACGCGCCGAGGGAACGGCGTCGATATCTGCTGGACGCATTGGGACTCCTTGAACGTGCGGTGGAACGATGCCGCGTTGGATGGATGGTGCGGACCTGCCCGCATGCGGCAATCGCGCCGGCAGCCGGCGTGGGTTCGCGGTCGCGGGCCGGCAGGCGCGCAAGTGTTAGCGAACGAACGCCGACAGGAGCCTATCGCGGGGTCATGCAGCCTGTACTGAAATCGCGCTGAATTTTCATTAAGGCGGTCGCGGCGCAAGCCGCGCGAACGCACCGGCCAGAAAAATTAAGCCCGGAATCAAGACTCTTCAGCGGCGGCTCGCTATTGTCAGCATCAGGTCATCCCGTCGCGGGTCTTGCCGGTTCGTGCCGGCGGATGACGACCGCAATGCGGGCGGGTGCGATACATCCGCGCCCTTTGCCACTTGCCTGGGTACGCCGCCATGGACGAATTCAATCGCTGGGAACACGTGATGACGCTGCTCGACCCGTCGCCGGCTGCGAGCCGCTGTGCGCCGTCGCATCTTCGCGACCTGGAACCCGTACGCCGTCGCCATCGCGACGATGCGCCGCCCGCGTCGAGCGGCGGCGTGCGCCGCCGTTGCGCGATCGTCGCCGCCGAGCGGCAGACCGATTCGTCGGTGTTGATATCGTGGAGCGATCCGACCCGCTGCCGCTACGACGAGCAGCGCTGGATCAGCGCAAAATCCCGCGCCCTCGGCCGCTGCGCGCTGACCGGCATCACGATTCATACCGGCGATGCGATCTACAAGCCGCAGTGGCGCGGAGCGAAGCGCCCCGCGAACTACCGGGAGGTGATCCTCGCGTCCGAACTGGACCGGTTCATCGTCAGGCTGTCCCGTTCATGACACGGAACGGCGCACCCAATCCGTCGGCCACGTTCTGGCCGCCGCCGCATTTTCATTGCTGAGGAATCTTCATGAGCACGTTCACGACACGCGACGGCGTTTCGATCCACTACAAGGACTGGGGCGCAGGGCGCCCGGTCGTATTCATTCACGGCTGGCCGTTGAATGCGGACATGTGGGACGTCCAGATGCATCATCTCGCATCGAACGGCTTTCGCTGCATCGCCTACGACCGGCGCGGCTTCGGCCGGTCCGGCCAGCCGTGGACGGGATACGACTACGACACGCTGGCGGATGATCTCGCGACGCTGATCGAGACGCTCGGGCTGCGCGACGTGACGCTCGTCGGCTTTTCGATGGGCGGCGGCGAAGTGGCACGCTACATCGGCCGGCACGGCACGCGACACATCGCGAAGGCCGTGCTGGTCGGGTCGGTGACGCCGCTGGTCGCGCGGCGCGACGACCATCCGGACGGTGTCGACGTGGCCGTGTTCGACGGTATTCGCGCGGGCATCGTGGCCGACCGCGCGGCCTTCTTCGAGAACTTCTGGCCGCTGTTCACCGGTTCGAACCGGGCCGCTTCGACGATCTCGCGCGCCGCGCTCGACTGGACGTCGTTCATGGCGCTGCAGGGCGGATTGAAGGGGACGCTCGATTGCGTCGGCGCGTTTTCCGAAACCGATTTCAGGGCGGATCTCGACAAGTTCGACGTGCCGACGCTCGTGATTCACGGCGACGACGACCAGACGGTGCCGCTCGCGCTCACGGGCGCCGCCGCCGCGAAGCGCGTGCCGCACGCGACGCTGAGCGTCTACGAGGGCGGGCCGCATGCGCTGTATCTGACGCACGCGCAACGATTGAACGACGAACTGCTGGCGTTCGCCCGCGCATGACCTGGCGGCGGCCGTGACGTGGCGGAGCGGGCCCGGCCGACCGGACGGCTCACTCCGTCCATTTCGACCCGAGCACCAGGCCGCAGAAATTCGTCCGACGATAGTCCGGGTCGCAACGCTCGAGCACGTCGGCGCCGACGTTGCCGAACGCAGCGGCAGGGCGATGCGCGGTGCCCGCGGCGAGCGCCTCGAGGAACAGTTCCTTGAAACACGGGCCGCGAGGCCACGCGTTCACGATCTCGTCGCGTTCGGACCGGCTCACTTCGTCGAAATGACGCGCAAAGAGATCCGTCTCGATACCTGCGCCGAGCAACGCCGTCAACGGCGTCATGTACGGGTGAATGCCGAAGGTCGTATGCAGCGCGATCGCACGCCAGGCCTCTTCCGCATCGCCGGCGGCGACGCCGTATCCGCAGAGGAATGCGTGAGCGGCATTCGCGCCGTCGATTTCGAAGCGCCGGCGCGAATCCCGGTAGCGCTCCGTGAGCCCGAAGTCATGGAACAGCGCGGCGACGTACAGCAGTTCGGCGTCGAATGCGATGCCGCGACGCAGCCCGATGATCGACGCAAACGCGAACACGCGCATCGCGTGCCGGAACAGGAGTTCCGGTTCGCCGGCGCGCACGGTCGCGGCGGCCTCCCGTGCGATCGGGCCGTCGGGAATCCGGATGCCGGCGATACGGTTGCCCATGGTCGTGTTCCTCGCGGCGTGACGGCGGTCGCTCGACGCTGGCGCCATCGAACCATCGTCGCGCGCCGCGCCGCTGAATGTCCTGAGCGGCGCCTGAATCGTTCTGAACGGAAAATCCGACCGGCGCTCGCGCCCGGAATCGATTTCACCGCGCTTTGCACGTCGCTTTTACCTGGTTTTTTCGCAAGTCATTCGAACTGCGATTTCAATTGACGAGATCACGAAATCGATTCCGGCCAATCGGCCGTTTTATCCGATAAATGAGTTCACGAATGAACGAATGTTTCGCACATTAAAAGTGCGGGATGTCATGGTGCGCCGTGCCGGACGGCGTGCATGTCCGGGAGGCGTCGCGGCGATCGCGGCTCTCGTTGATTCAAAAAATTTGCTCCTTCCGTTCTGATAATTTGAATCACCTCATTAGACAAATGCCGTAGCATGGCACCCAACCGGTGTCATTTCTGACAGGGCATCAATGAATGAAGTCGATTAAGAATTTCCATGATCAGGATTGGAACACTTCACGTTTTTCTCGACAGACGTGAAATTCGCTCGAACGGCAAACTGCTGCGCATCGGCAGCCGCGCATTCGAAATTCTCGAACTCCTGATTCGGGCGAATGGCGCATTGGTATCGAAAGACGAAATCATGCAGCGTGTGTGGCCGCACACGATCGTGGAGGAAAACAACCTGCAGGTGCATATCGCCGCGTTGCGCAAGGCGCTGGCCGGCGACCGGAACCTGATCGTCACGGTGCCGGGGCGCGGCTATCGGCTGGTCGGCGCCCAGGCCGAAGGCGCGGCGGCCGTGCGTCCCGCGGCGTCGCGGCTGACCGCCGCGCCGACCGCGCTCGTCGGCCGCGAGCAGACCGTCGCCGACGTCCTCGCGGCGCTCGACACCGCGCGCGTCGTGACGCTGGTCGGGGCGGGCGGCATCGGCAAGACGCGGGTCGCGCTCGAAGCGGCCATGCGGGCCGAGGCGAGTTTTCCGGAGGGTGCCGCGTTCGTGTCGCTGGCCACGGTTGCGTGTCCGCAATTCGTGCCCGCCGCGCTGGCGGGTGCGTTCGGCATCGTGCAGCCGGCCGGATCGCTGACGCTCGAAGCCGTGCTGGCCAGCGTGGCGAACCGCCGGATGCTGCTGGTGCTCGACAATTGCGAACATCTGCTCGATGCCGCCGCGCAGATCGCGACTGCATTGACCGAGTCCGACGCCGGATTGTGCGTCCTCGCGACCAGCCGCGAGGCGCTGCGTATCCAGGGCGAGCGGCTGTGTCCGATTCCGCCGCTCGATGTGCCCTGCGAAGGCGCCGACGATGCCGAGATCCTGCGCGCAAGCGCGGTGCAACTGTTCTCGGCGCGTGCGCGCGCCGCCGACCCTCGCTTTCCGCTCCATGGACGCAGCGTGTCGCTGATGGCGTCGGTATGCCGGCGTCTCGACGGTCTCCCGCTCGCCATCGAACTGGCTGCGGCCCGAGCGGCCGTGCTCGGCATCGATGTGCTGGCCGCGCATCTCGACGATCACTTCAGGTTGCTGACCGGCGGTTTTCGTACGGCATTGCCGCGTCATCAGACGCTGCAGGCGATGTACGACTGGAGCTACCGCCTGCTCGGGGACGCGGAGCGCCTGCTGTTGCGGTGGCTCGGCGTGTTCCGCGACAGCTTCTCGATCGACGCGGTGCGGGAGATCGTCGGCACGAAGGGGCTGGTCGATGCGGACCTGCTCGACACGATCGCCGGCCTCGTCTCGAAGTCGCTCCTGAGCCTCGAGAGCGCGCACGGCGCGCCGCGCTACCGGCTGCTGACCACGACGCGCGCGTATGCGCTGCAGCAGCTCGCGAACAACGGCGAATGCGCGGCCGCGGCACTCGCGCATGCGAACTACTTCCATAGGTTGTTCAGGCTTGCGCCCGGTGGCGACGACGCGCCGCGGGCCGAATCGCGGCTCGACGTGATCCGGCGCGAACTCGGCAATCTGCGCGCGGCGCTCGACTGGGCGTTTTCGCCGAACGGCGATGCGGAGGTCGGCATCGCAATGGCGGCTGTCGCGGTCCCGTGCCTGTTCGACCTGTCACTGGTGGACGAATGTCGCGAACGGGCGCGCGCGGCGCTCGATGCAATGCGGAATATGGACGAGACGCGGGCGCGCGAGGATGCGCGCGTGCGCCTGCTGGCCGCCTATGCCGCCGCGCTCGCCCATACGTCGGGGCCGACGCGGGTCGTGCACGACGCCTGGTCGGAACTGCACGCGCTCGGGGGCGACGCGGACGAGGCCGGGTTGCCGGCGCGCGAACCGTAACGGCGCGCGCCGCTGCCGAATTCAGAACGTTTCAGCCTGAACTCAGGACTTGGCCGGCCGGTGCGTCTACATTGCATGCATGGAGACCGTCGGCGATTGGCGCGCGGGCAGCAGACCGGCTCGCACCGCCGCTAGTCGATATCCCGATGCCACTGAATGCCGGCGTGGGGCGGCGATCGGCACATGTCGTGCCGCGGCGACTTCGCGCGTCATCGAACGACTACCGCATGAAACCTGTCCAGTCCGACCTTTCACGCCACGATTCGCCGCGGGCGGCCGCTCGCCGGATCGGGTAGCGCGAGCCATGCGATCGCGCGGGTTTCCCGCCAGTCGCGCAGCGCGCACGCGGCCCGTTCCGGCATGCTGAACCTGTCCGTCACGGTCGCCTACGGCGCACCGATCGTCGTTGCCGACCTCGTTGCGTGGCGGTTGCTCGGGCCTGGCCGTTCGACGACGAAAGCGGTCTGGCGCTGCGCGTCGTTCGCCGCGCTGACCTATGTGCTGTTCGCCACCGGCGTGAGCCCGCTCGCGGTGCCACCGTCGCCCGACCGATTCGATCGGTTGGCCATCCAGGCGATCGGCGTCGCCTGGTGGCTGCAATGCGCGCTGGTGTTCAGCCTGATGCTCGATCATCTGCTGCTGCCGCGCGCATGGCGCAACCAGCGGCTGTTTCACGACATCGCCGCGGGCGCCGTGTTCGGTGCGGCCGCGGTGGCCGCGCTGGGCTACGTACTGGGCCTGCCGCTGAGCGGCCTGGTCGCGACCTCGGGTGCGGTGGCCGTGATCCTCGGCCTGGCCGTCCAGAACACGCTGAACGACGTGTTCTCGGGCCTCGTGCTGAATACCACCCAGCCGTTTCGCCTGGGCGATACGGTGGCCATCGGCGAACTGGAAGGGCGGATAGTCGAAAGCAACTGGCGCGCGACCAAGCTGATCAACAGCCTCGGCAACCTGGTCGTCGTGCCGAACAGCACGGCGGCGAAGGCGACGATCGTCAACCTGAGCGAACCCGCGAGCGTGCACGGCGTGACACTGACGATCGAGATCGATCCGGCGGTGCGGCCGGCCGTCGTCGTCGATGCGCTCGACCGCGCTGCCGCCAGTTCGCTGGACGTGCTGGCCAGTCCCGCGCCGATCTCGGTCGTCAAGGCCTTCAAGACCAATTCCGTCGAATACGAACTCGTCTGTTACGTCGACGCGCTGCAAAAAAAGGTGGCGGTGCGTAACCGGCTCTACGATCTGGCCCACCGGCATCTCGCCGCCGCGGACATCGCGCTGCGCCCGCTCGGCGGGACGGCCGAGGCGCACCGGCCGGCTTCGAGCGGTCAACGGCTGCTGCGCGCGGTCGAACTCTTCAGGCAACTCGGCGACGAGGATCTGGCGGTGCTGGCCGATGCGCTGGCGTCGCGCGTATTCCACAAAGGGGACGTGATCTACGCGTCGAATTCCGATACGCGCCTGCTGACGATCGTCGGGTCCGGTGTCGCGTCGGTGTTCGTGCCAGGCGCGACAGGCGACATCGAGGTCAGGCGGATGGTGCCCGGCGACGCGATCGGCCAGTCCGTCGTGCTGGCCGGCACGCAACTTCATGCGAGTGTCTACGCGGTGACGGCCGTGACGGCCTATCAGTTGAGCAGCCGCGACCTGTCGCCGCTGCTCGCGAGGAAACCCGAACTCGGACGGCTGATGTGCGAATCCCTTAACGAACACATCGCGACCGAGGAAAAGATGATGATCCCGCCGGCCGCGAAGGCGCATGCGTCGTTCAATCTGATCGAGTGGCTCGAGAAGGAGATGAAGCGCCTTCACGATTCGTTCGGCTGACGCGGCGGTGGCGGGAGATCGCGGGAAAAGGCCGATCGGGCGGTGCGGCCGGCGTGCGGCGGAATCAGGCGAGCGCGGTGAACCGGTCGACGAGATCGGGGCGGTCGAGCTGCTCGACCCACCAGTGCAGCGCGCGTCCGGCCTCGTCGTCGCGCCACGCGATATAGCAATGTGTCGTGTCGCGCATGCCGGTCACCTGGCGCGCGACGAGCTTGCCCTGCGAGATCGCGCGTGCCGCGACGCAATCCGGCAGCGTGCCCACCGCGAGTCCTTCGCACTGCGCGGCCAGTTTTGCGGCGAGCGTGGGGACCGCGAGATACGGCTGCCCGGCATCGACGTTGACCGAGCGCGGCTGCAGTTCGCGCGAGGTATCGCTGATGACGGCGCCGCGATACTCGACCACCGACGCCATCGACAGCGGTTCGGGCAACGCCGCGAGCGGATGGGTGGGGGCGACGGCGAACACGTGCCTGAGCGTGCCGATCGGCCGCGCGACGATGTTCGGCAGCTCCGGCGGCTCGCCCACCGCGCCGACGACGAGATCCGCGCGGCGCGAAATCAGCGCATCCCAGGTGCCGCCGAGCACTTCGGTGGACAGGCGCAGCCGCGTGTTCATCTCGAGTCCGTAGAACGTATGCACGTACGGCCACAACGCGTCGAACGGCAGGATCTCGTCGATACAGATGCGAACCTCGGTTTCCCAGCCTTGCTGTGCACGCAGTGCCTTGAGTTCGATCTGTTGGGCGGCATGCAGCAGCCGGCGGCCCTCTTCGACGACCACGCGGCCCGCGTGCGTGAGCTTCGCACGGCGCCCGCTGCGGTCGAACAGTGCGACGTCGAGGTCGCTTTCGAGTTTTTGTACGAGATAGGTCAGCGCGGACGGTACGCGGTGCAGGAGCTCCGCGGCTTCGGCGAACGTGCCGGTGCGATCGATCGCGTCCAGTGCTTCGAGCGCTTCGAATGACAGCTTCATGATGGAATCCACGCGGGCGTCGGGCTGTCATGTTATCGCCAAGCGCCGCGGAGACCAATACGATTCAGAACAATTAATCCGGTTGCCGGAGCTGGAGGCGCTATCCTTTTTCGGGCAGGATTGCCTCGCGCGAATTCAGCGTCCGATCGGTATTGGCGATGTGCGCCATTTCCGCAGCGTCAGCGCACGGGGGAGCCGTGCCGAATGGGCCCGGGTTTCGCGGCCGCTTCGCGTTCCGGCTTGCCTGCGCGTGGTCGGCGTCGGGAGATTGGCCGGCACACCGGTCGGCCTCCCCGAATCCGGTCAGTCAACGTGGGTCACGACGGTGTCGATTAACGTTTCTTCGCGGCGGCATCGGATGCCTGGGCGCCGGGCAGGGAGCCGAACATGTGCTGGCTGCACTTCGCTTCGTTCCACGCGGTTCTCAGATGAATTCCAGCGAGCATTCTCCGTGCGATCGGCAGGATCTGTTCGCCGGCAAGAATGCCCAGCAGGCCGGCCAGCGCGATCGTGGGCGGAGCGGGCGATTGCACGCCGATCAGGAAGTAGACGACGCCGGCGAGAATCCCGGCAAGCAGCGATGAAATATACGGCTTCATGATTCGGATGTAAGTGAATGACAACCGTGTGAAAAATACGGATAACTACTGATCCGCGGACGATCCCGAATTCATTCGATAGCGTAGCAGGTCTTTTTTGATGTGATCATTCAATTCGATGGTTTTAAGATCTTTTAAGGCCTGTTTTTAGGGATTTTATTAATCGATTTGATTAAGTGGCGTTACCATGAAATTGCGTGTTGAATGACACCGGCTGGCAGGAAAGCCTGCCGGCACAGCGCATTGGGCGCCTCCCGGCTTGCCGGCGAGACAGGCAATTTTTTCTCCGCGTCAAAGGACATGACTACCATGAGCAATCCGAAGCTTGAAGTACTCACCCCCCATAACAGCCAGCTGATCTTCATCGACCAGCAGCCGCAGATGGCGTTCGGCGTGCAGTCGATCGATCGTCAGGTTCTGAAGAACAACGTCGTCGGGCTCGCGAAGGCCGCGAAGGTATTCAACATCCCGACCACGATCACGACGGTTGAAAGCGACAGCTTCTCGGGTCACACCTATCCCGAGCTGCTCGACGTGTTCCCGAACCAGAAGACGCTCGAACGCACGTCGATGAACTCGTGGGACGACCAGAAGGTGCGCGATGCGCTGGCCGCGAACGGCCGCAAGAAGGTGGTCGTGTCGGGCCTGTGGACGGAGGTCTGCAATACGACGTTCGCGCTGTGCGCGATGCTCGAAGGTGACTACGAAATCTACATGGTCGCCGACGCATCGGGCGGCACGTCGAAGGACGCGCACGACTTCGCGATGCAGCGGATGGTGCAGGCCGGCGTGGTGCCCGTGACGTGGCAGCAGGTCCTGCTCGAGTGGCAGCGTGACTGGGCACACCGCGAGACTTACGACGCCGTGATGGCGATCGCGAAGGAGCACTCGGGTGCGTACGGGATGGGTGTCGATTACGCGTACACGATGGTCCACAAGGCCGCGCAGCGTACCGCGACGCCGCACGAGTCGATCCCGCCCGTGCCGGCGAAGTGACCGAAGGCAGTCGCGACTGTCGATGCTGATGCGGCGTGTTCCCCGCGAACACGCGGCATCGGCAATATGAAATCGCGGGCGGCGTACGTGGTCGATTCACGGATGCCGCCCGCAGCGTGTTTGCCAGGACGTTACGACCTGCATTCCAACCTGTCCGAGAAATTGATCGTATGGAACCTTATCTGGTTTCCCTTGGTGCGGGCTTGCTGATCGGTGTCATTTACAGCGCAATCAAGGTCCGTTCTCCGGCGCCGCCGCTGATTGCGCTTGTCGGGTTGCTCGGCATGTTGATCGGCGTGCAGGCCATCCCCACCCTCAAACAGCTCTTTGGCTTCTGATCGAAACGAGGTGACGTATATGACCGCAACCGAGTCCCAACCGGATCTGATCCTTCACAACGGAAGGTTCACGACCCTCGACCGCGCCAACCCCACCGCGACGGCGGTGGCGATAGCCGCCGGCCGCTTCGTTGCGGTCGGCAATGAAGCGGACGTCATGCGGCTCGCCGGGCGCGCGACGAAGGTCGTCGACCTCGGCGGCCGCACCGTGCTGCCGGGCCTGATCGACAACCACTGCCACGTGATTCGCGGTGGCCTGAACTACAACATGGAACTGCGCTGGGACGGTGTGCCGTCGCTCGCGGTCGCGATGGAC
>Ga0207695_10000371_pt1 | contig 102115 bp, 84 predicted proteins | sample KBSC54metaG_FD_184354 | JGI IMG/M metagenome (GOLD analysis project Ga0207695, IMG submission 184354) | Corn rhizosphere microbial communities from Kellogg Biological Station, Michigan, USA - KBS C5-4 metaG (SPAdes) (version 2) | ecosystem: Host-associated > Plants > Roots > Rhizosphere > Soil... | reverse complement strand
CTGACGTTGCCCGGGTTTGTCCATGATGTTTGCTCGGCCATACATCCTATGGCTGCTGCGTCTCCTTTTTTTAGCGGGCTTCCGTTGGAGCAGCATGGATTGGAATATATCTATCCTTCTATAGCGGCTGCGCATCCTTTTGATGATGGAACGGCGGCTGTGTTGAGGGGTGCTGTGTTGGAGACGGCGGGATTGTTAGGTGTGGATGAACGGGCTTACCGGGTGTTGATGGAGCCGTTGGTCCGTGATTGGCCTTTGATAGCTCCCGATGTATTGGGACCGCTGCATTTTCCTGAGCATCCGCTGTTGATGGCTACATTCGGGCTGAAGGCGTTGCCGTCTGCGGTATGGACCGCCAGGGGTTTCCGGACTACTGCTGCACGGGGTTTATGGGGCGGTATGGCGGCGCATTCGATGTTGCCGTTGACGAAGACGGCCACCTCCGCTATTGCACTGGTGCTGATGATAACGGGGCATCTTAAGGGATGGCCGTTGCCTCGCGGTGGAACGGCGTCACTGGCGCGGGCTTTGGGTTCGTATTTTACGTCTTTGGGAGGAGTGATACAGACCGGATTTGAGGTTCGATCACTGCGGGATTTGCCTTCTTCCAGGGCTTTATTGCTGGATCTTACGCCGCGGCAGTTGTTGCGGTTGGGTGGTCACCGGTGGAGTTCATTGTATCAAACGCAATTAGAGAGATATAGATATGGAATGGGTGTTTTTAAGATCGATTGGGCGTTGGAGGGGCCGATACCTTTTGTCCCGAGCGCGTGTGCGTTGTCCGGGACTGTGCATATAGGGGGGACATTGGAAGAGATCGTAGCTTCTGAGCAGATGACCTGGGAGGGCAGACATCCTGAGAAGCCGTTTGTTTTATTGGCGCAGCAGAGCATTTTCGATCCATCGCGGGCGCCGGTAGATAAGCATACAGCGTGGGCTTATTGTCATGTACCAAATGGCTCCCGAAATGATATGACGGCGGCTATAGAAGGGCAGATCGAACGATTTGCTCCTGGTTTTCGCGAGCGGATACTTGCCAGGCATATGATGGATACGGCGCAATTGGAGTCTTATAATGCAAATTATATAGGCGGGGATATCAATGGAGGGGCCATAGATATAAGACAGCTGTTTACCCGGCCGGCATTGCGGTCATCTCCTTACAGGACCTCTGAGAAAGGTATATATATATGTAGTGCGGCCACTCCGCCCGGAGGTGGTGTGCATGGGATGTGTGGGTATCATGCGGCGAGGAGAGCCCTTAAGGATATATTTGGGATAATTTAGTTTATGTATTAGTTAAATATCATGACTGCATTGTTACTGCATAATTATTACTGATATTTACTATTGTATTTTCGAAATAAGACGACAGCACACCCTCCCCTTAGTGCTCTGATCAATAGCCTGCTTTTTCCTGTTAGAGGTATTTATTATTAGTCCTTTCTTAAGGACGGTCTGACCGTTAAACCTGTTTGTTATATGATCACCAAACGCAGAGACGTTGCCACGCTGCAAGAGATCCGTCATTATATTGAAGACAGCTTCACGAAGGATATTCCCATCGCATTTGTTTGTAAAGAGTTTGGATTTAATCGGACAAAGCTGCAGGAAGGGTTTAATCAATTATTTGGTGCTTCGGTTCATGCTTTTATTACGCAGCTGCGGATGGAGAAGGCGCGGACTATGTTGAGGGAGACGGATGAGTCCGTGAAGCTCATCGGGATGGAGTGTGGGTATAAGACGCTGAGCAGCTTTACGAGAGTGTTTACGAAAATGAATGGATTGTCTCCGACGCAGTATAGGTCTTTAGGGCATACTAAAGAAATACTCTCAGAAAAAATTGACTGATCGGGCAATTAAAGATGTCGATTGGGATATAGTTAAATTTGGAAAGAGTAGGGGAGGTGTTGTAGATTTGCTTCAGCGATTGAAATTAGAACCTGTTCAATTTAGCCATATGAATTACACAGTAATCACGAACTCCATTGAAGAGATTAATATCAATGTGAGTAAATACACAGAAAGCATCCGATACAAGGATAATTCAACTCTTCAAGATCATACACGACCTTCTTAAATAGTGTGATCATTTTCTAAAAACTTTTGAGAAATTCAACTCCCCACTTTTTGATGATTAGTAGCTGTTCGGCTTTAGAATGATTCATTTTTGAAATTCAATTTTATTGACCGGCTCAGATTGGGCATCGCCTTTTTTGAAACCTTATTCAATTACTATTTGGTAGCTGGATAAAGCCACCTTTCTATGCTGTTGTCTGCGTAGTGAGATAAATCGCTACAGGTGGAATGTATTGACCTTATGGCAGGTAATTAGTGCCAAGGGAAGGGGGAGGCATTTTTATAAAATAAAAGTTTAGCTTTTTGAATTTTAAACCACTCATTTATGAAAAATGTAAAATTGTTTCTATCTGGCTTTGCAGTATTTGTCATAGTAGGGAGCGCATTGGCGTTTAGAACAACTGGGTTTTTTGGGAAAGGAAGTGTCTATTGTAAGAACACTTGCGCCAGCAGCAGTAGAGCTGACTTCACTTTAAATCCTGATGGGTCGTTTACAGCGCCTTGCGGTAGAACTGTAGGTGTTCCGAATCCGTCATATATATACAACACAGAAGGTAAATGCGTACAAGTAAAAGCAGGTGCAAAGTTCAGCCCGACTGGTGCCGGTCAGTAACTCTTGATCATTTTGCTGAATTGACTTAGAAAGAAGCCATTAAATCATTAATAGACTTTTATGAAAATTTCAACTATCACGGAAATTATAGCACTGTTATTCGTTATTCTCTTTTTATATACCGGTATCAGCAAGCTAATGGATTACTCTGTTTTTAGAGAACAGATCGCATTATCCCCCTTGTTAGCTCCTGTATCGAATTGGGTAGCCATCCTATTGCCGGCGACTGAGATCATCATCTCTGTTGTATTATTCATTCCCCGCAGCCGTCTGATTGGGTTGTACGCCTCTTTGATCTTGATGGTGCTGTTCACAGGGTATGTTGTTTATATTCTGAATTACAATGAACATTTGCCTTGCACCTGCGGCGGAGTACTGGAAGCACTTTCCTGGAAACAACATCTCATACTCAATGGTCTTCTTATAGCTTTGGCCTTTACAGGGGTCTTATTGGGAAGGCGATCCCTGCATGGCTATATCCGACACCGGTCTCGTAATGCCTATCATGAGCCTGCCTCCTGACCAGGACTTTATCAATAAGGGATCATTATATAAAACAGTAATTATCTGATATGAAAAAGATACCAGCATTCATACTTATTGCCTGCCTTGTAATTTGTTGTAAACACCCCACCATAAAAACAGGGCTGGAAGGCAAGCCTTTACCAGCGTTCAATCTACTATTAACTGATAGTATTTCTAATTTTAGCACCGGCACTATTCCCCTGGGACAGCCTACTGCTCTTTTTTACTTTAGCCCCCGTTGTCCTTACTGCCGGGCTGAAATGAAAGAAATCCTTCAAAACATGGATGAACTGAAAGGGATCCGATTTTGCTTGATCACCAACTTCCCTTTCCGGGAAATGAAACATTTTTATAGAGAATACAAGCTAGGGAACTATGCCAATATCACCGTGGGATATGATTCCGTTTACGCCTTTGCTGATTATTTTCAGGCACAGGGAGTGCCTTATACGGCCGTATATGGTAGGGATAAAAAATTGAAAGGCGTATATATCGGGCCGGCAAAAACCAGAGACATTAAGATGCTGGCTAATGACTAGCCTACCAATAATATTTGCTGCTCCTGGACTTGCAAGCAGGACCGGCAAACATGGGGAAGCCGAAAACCATCAGAACAGAGTAGGCAGGTTCAATAAAAAAAAGTTTAGCTTTTTGAATTAAAAAGCACCATTATTATGAAAAATGTAAAAATGTTATTGACAGCTTTCGCTGTTGTAGCTACTGTAGGAAGCGCATTGGCAGTTACAAACTATTTCGGACAAGGCAGCGTCTATTGCACTAACACTTGTGATGCTCTTCATAGAGTCAACTTTAGGAACAATCCTAATGGGGTTTCTTCGAATCCTTGTGGTACAACCGGTGGTGTAGAAAATGCATCGTATATATTTGATGAAAATTTTGCTTGCACCCAAAACCTAACAGGAAAAAAATACGATGCAGTCTCTGCTGGTAATTAATCTTTAGCCAATGTCTTCGGGAAAGGAGACAATAAAAGTACAGGCGGATTTATTGTTCTTTACAATAAGTCCGCCGTTTTTACAAGTGAGCGTATAACTTTATCCTCGTTTTAAATATATTTATTATGAAAAAAATAAAAATTTTCTTAACAATTTTCGCTATTGTAGCTACGGTAGGAAGCGCATTGGCAGTTAAAGCCAACTTTTTCGGACAAGGCAGTATCTATTGTTCCAACACTTGTGCTGCAGCCAGCAGAGTCAACTTTAGAGATAATCCTAATGGGACTGCTATAAGACCTTGTGGTTCAACCGGTGGTATAGAAAACGCATCGTATAGCTTCTGTGATGCTACTTGCTCACTAAACAATCCAGGTCATAAATACGATGCGGTCTCTGCTGGGAAATAACCGCTTACCCATTTATCTTCATTCAAAGGAGATAATCCATGGAAGCCTCGTAATGGAATTGAGGGGATAATTAAAGATTGTATATAAGCAGTACAGGCGGGCTTATTGTGCTTTACAACAAGTCCGCCATTTTTTACAGCGAGCATATAATTTATTGTCTTTTTAAATATATTCATTATGAAAAAAGTAAAACTTTTTTTGACAGCCTTGTCTGTTGTAGCAACTGTGGGAAGCGCCTTGGCAGTTAAAGCCAACTTTTTTGGACAAGGAAGCGTCTATTGTAATGCCAATTATGCCATCGGAACTAACTTCAGGAATAATCAAAGTAAATTAATGACTACTAATACTAATTACTTTCGGGCTTATGCCATAAACAATGCCGATGCTGTTTATGGAAATGAAGTGAGTTTTATCACCCCAAAAGGATTGGCTACTATCACTACTGCGGCTATTAGAAGTATTGCCCCGCTATCAACAAAGAGTGGAGGTGACATCATTAACGATGGAGGTGCGACTATTACAGCGAGAGGTGTTTGCTGGTCCACCTCGGCACATCCTATGACTTCCAATTTTAAAACCTCAGATAGTCCCGGTGTCGGTGTATTTACCAGTACATTGACCCCGCTGGTATCCCAATCTACTTATTTCGTTAGAGCATATGCCACCAATAATTATAGGACGGCCTTTGGAAATGACGTCAGTATCACAACAGGCTCGATCAATTCAGTTGTTGATATAGACGGAAACATATATCCATACATAGTGATCGGCAACCAAACGTGGATGGCTTCTAATTTAAGGACTACTCATTTCAATAATGGCGATCCCATTACCAATGGCTTAACTGGATTTGATTGGTGGACTAATACACCTGCATCCGGCTTGGGTGGCACTATACCTGCATACACTTTTCCAAATGGAGATTCGAGCACTAATAATGCTTATGGTAAATTATACAATATTAACGCAGTAACCGACAGTCGGAACGCCTGTCCTATGGGATGGCATGTTTCAACGTTTAACGATTGGGATACCCTATTAGTAAATCTGGGTATGTCACAATCGGATATAGATAATGGGAAACCGGGTAATATAGGTGCTAAATTATTAGAAGGGGGTTCCTCCGGTTTAAATCTTAAGAAGGCAGGGGAATTGGATATTCAAAATATTTATGGTGTCAATTCCAAGCAATACAATAATTTTCAACTATGGGGCCTCTATTTGACACCTACCTTCCGGTTCGGCTCTTATTATTACTTGATATTCAATGGGCCAGTCGGGCCTGATGGCACCTATATTGCACTTACTAATAATAGCGCTGGGAGTGTGCGCTGTGTTAAAGATTGATAGTTTACTGCGTAAATTAAAGGCAATATAAATAGAAAATAGTAGAAGTTTCTTCAAATAAAATATTCTCTTACCGGTAGACTACGACTTGTCTGAATAGATATTTAAGGGGTTATGGCCTAAAATAAACTTATCTGGCCGGAAACTTCATGGGGACTATTGCCTGCTATCTCATCATTGAGGTTATATGTAGGAGTAGGCAGATTTAACAAAAAAGTTTAGTTTTTGAATTAAAAAGCACCTTTATCATGAAAAGAATAAAAGTTTTCTTAACAGTTTTCGCTGTTGTAGCTACTGTCGGAAGCGCCTTGGCAGTCAAAGCCAACTTCTTCGGACAAGGAAGCATCTATTGTGTCAACACTTGTGCTACTTTCAGCAGAGTCAACTTTCGAGACAATCCTAATGGGACTGCTACAAGGCCTTGTGGTTCAACCGGTGGTGTAGAAAACGCATCATATAGCTTCTGTGATGCTGTTTGCACGAAAAACAGTTTAGGTAATAAATACGATGCGGTCTCAGCTGGAAAATAACAAACGCTATTGTCTTTGAGGGAACCCCGCATTCAAACCTGCACCTGGAGTGGGGATCTCGCCATCCAGTTCTAATCCATTATCAATACCCTTCAGCCTGGCGGGAATTCCTCTTGTCATCCATTTGGGTGCGGGCATCCCTTTTAAATAATGATTGAAAAATTGAAACATCCGTATACTATAGTCTTCTGCACCTTCGCCTCTTTCCAGAGAATGAGACCCTTCGTCATATTGCAACATCCATACTCTTTTGCCCAGGCGGCGCAATGCTGTAAAAAATTCAACACCCTGCGCAAAAGGCACGTTATTGTCTCCTGCATTACTCATCATCAATAGAGGGGAGCTTACCTGGTCGGCTTTGAAGATCGGGGAATTGCTGATGTAAAGGTCTGGGATCTGCCAGGGACTAGCTCCCAGCCGGCCCTGGGCCCTTTCGGCCCAGTAAACATAGTATCCCCCTCGTGATGTGGACCCATACAAGCCCATTAAATCACTAATTCCCGAGGCTGAACAGGCGGCAGCAAATAGTTTACTATGCGTTATAATATAATTCGTTTCATACCCTCCGAAGCTATGGCCCTGGATGCCCATTTTGCGGGCATCCACCCAAGATTTCCCTGCTAAATAGTGCGCGGCAGATACTACAGCATTATAGGCGCTTTGTCCAGGTTGTCCTTTTTTATAATGGATATCCGGCGTAAACACCAGGTAGCCATGGCTCACATACCAGGGGATATTGATGCGATCTTCGGAGGCATGGGGTCGGATATATAAATTAAGCTCATCGGACCTTCTTTCGTAGTAGTCAAAAATAAGTGGATATTTTTTTTGTGGATCGAAATTCTCCGGTGTATACAAAATTCCGCTCGAGATACTGCCGTCTAAGGTCTTCCAATGCACCAGTTCCGTCTTCATCCAGTTATAATCTTTCTGCGGCTGGACATGCGTTAAAGCCATAAAATGCTTACAATCGCGGGTCAGCCAATAGTTAGGGGCTTCGTTAGCGCTCATACGAGACATTAAATAAACGTCTGCCTCCTTTGCTTTCAAAGGTGGATAATTATATGTTCCGTGCCCGTCCCATTGACCGAATACAAAAGGTCCCATAACACATGAGTCCGGGTCCCCACGGGTATCCAATGTCTTCCTGTAAAAGCCCCGGTCCTTATTGATCGTATTAAATGCGGAAAGAACTAAAGAGGCCTCGCTCCGCAAGACCGTATCCCCCAGCCGGCTGCCTTCGTCCATCCATTCGAATTTGATCCGGTGTCTGCGACCGTATCCATTGGTCAGGTTCAAAGGAGGGTGAACGCCGGCGGGGTCCACCCTCCATATATCGTAGTTGTCATAGATCAGCAAATCTCCGTCCCGCCATAACCAGGTTCGTCGCCACGGGACCCAGACCAATTGATCTTCTGGGTTGTCATTATCTTCGTCTGTCCAGACAGCATGACTTCCTTTAGTGATGTTCCTTGTAATACCTGTGGTTGTTTCATAGCTAAAATAGTCCTTTCGCCCAAAGTCATAGTAAATAATCCATCTACCGCCTGGGGATAATTCTACTCCTCCTTGAGGGTTGACAATATGATCCCTTATTAGTTTCCTGGAACCATCCTTTAGGGATACCAGCCAGTAAGAGAGTTGTGCAGCGAGGTTCCAGTCGGCCTCATATATGCCGTTATTTCCCAAGGCATGCTCGACAAGCACAAAACTATCGCTGTGCCCCACAATTCTCTCATCTTCTTGTTCAAGCCGAATGACCTTTTTTTCTGTGATGTCGATCACGGCAGAATAGCCGATATCCTGTTTTGATTCCACTAATTGGATAGGTTGCAGTTCTGTATCTGTATAGCTCCAGATATCCACCTGCGTCGCACCTGGCTTTGGTTGGCGGGTTTCAAGCGGCCTCAACCCGAAAAATATCTGGTTGCCATCCGCGCTGAATTTTGGGCTTCTGTTGACCGGCACGAGACCAGTTTCCAGAGATGGGGTCTCATTGTTTATCAGGCAGACTGGGGTATCCATGCCCGGTTTATAATACCACAGTTCATATACAGGTTGGTTGCCTTTCTTCTTTTCAACCATAAAAGCGATTTGTTTGCCTGCCTCATCAAAAGCATAGTTTCCCGGCTTCCCATCCTGTCCCTTGCAAGGCCAGATATGCCTTGTCTCTCCGCCCGACAGATTCATCCATTGCAGGCTGGCTTCCATGCTGCTGTCTTTTTTTACTTGTGTCTCCAGCAATAAGCATTTACCATTATCTGTAAAAAGATACTGGGTTACCGAAGCGAAACGCCGTTCCTGCCCATTTACCAAGTTAAGCAACACCACTTCTTCCCTTGGTGAGATTGGACGATACAGCAGCCAATCGCCCCGGTCATCCTTAGGCAAAATATACTCGCTTACATGGAGAATCCGGATCATATCTTCTTTCCCTAAGCTCAATATACACAAGCTATCCTTGCCTGTTTTAAAAAGAACATGCTTGCTATCGTTGGTAAAACTGACCGCTGAAGCACCGACAAACTCTTTTTTCCAGTCACCTAGGGGGGATTGCAGAAGTAGCCGCCTGCTTGGATAGGGTTGGTTATAGATATAATAACTCACGTAATTCCCATCATTGCTGATGGCACCTCCTCCGACGGCAGCCCATTTTCTAAGCGCCGGAGTATCCAAAACTGGTTTCTGAGCTAATACACCAAAGGCATAACTTGTTTGCAAAAGTAAAAAGATAAGGTGCTTCATGCGTGATCTATTTGATATGGCAGGTTTGTCCCAATTAATTTACAAAATTATCAGCAGAATAAGTATTATCTGTTGATAATGTTTTATTGCAGTTTCAATTGTCTCAATTGTGCATTTAATTTGATGGCCAGGTAGGCTCGCCCTTTTTCATTTTCTCTAAATTTACCTGAATGTCTTTATCATTTGGCGACAATTTCGCAGCGATCTCCTCCCACCTGATAGACAGTTTATTCTTTCCCAGTTTATAAAGGATATTGGCATAAGTATCCATCCAGTTCGCTGTTGGGTGCATCATTATCGCCTTACTACTCCAAGAAAGCGCTTTGCTTAACTCCTCTTTATTTTGGCCATACTGGAATACTTCCCAGGCATAGTTATTCAATACAAGAGACGTCATCGCATCATTGTTAGATTTAGATCCGAATTTTTCCTGAAAAAGCACAAGATATTTTATATACTCCGGCCAGTTTTTGTGATTGAGCTCCCAGGTAAATCTCGCCGCAGTAATTACTCTTTCTGAATAATATTCATTATACCTTTTTTTAATCACAGATGCTATAGCAGACCAATCAGGCATTGAACCGGCTGAACTATTAGCTTTTTCTATTGCGGGAAGGACTATCTCTTTATAAATGATCGAATGGACAAACTGTTGTGCATAAGTGTCATCTTCCATTATTTTATTAATACTATCAGCATAATGGTAGAACAACTTAAATCCTTTATCCTTTGAGCTTTTGGTAAAATCATATAAAAACTGAATATTTTCTTTTGTAAGCAATACCTCATTATTTAATTGGACAATGTACTCTTCTGCTACTTGTTGAGATGTAACTGTATCCCCTAGTAATAAACCTGTACGAGCTAAATAGCTCATTTCAGGTAAATCTTTTTTTCCTTGTTTAAAATGTTCCAAAAGCTTATAATAGTCCCTTTGAGGATTTGATACTTCAGCGGCCAGCGCAAGAAATTCATCAGGCACTTTTGCTCCTACACTTCTATATAAAAGTTTTCCGTCAGGCGTAAAGAAAAGAAAGGTTGGGAAAGCCTCTACGTTATATTTCTTTCGAATATAATGAGCATCAGTATACCAGATTTTTACGGCATCATTATCTTTTTTCGATGTATCCATCTGCGCTTTTACAGAAATGAATTTATCATTGAAATATTTTCCAACCTTTTCTAAGGAGTAAACTGACCTTTCCATTTCTTTACAAGGGCCACACCAGGTAGTATAGCAATCCATAAAAATTAACTTGTTCTCCTTTTTGGATTTTGTTAGAACCTCCTCCCAATTTAACCCGTTTTCAAATTGGATGCCTGTATTCATAGAATCGACAGCCGAATTCACTATTGATTGGGCACGTACTAACATGGGAAGTAACATTATCATCAAGCCGAAGAGTAGTTTCATTAAAATCTTTTAAAATAGGTTTATTAATCTTTAACACAGCGCACGGCTGCTGCGTTATTGCCAGAAAGTCCAAAATAGATTCCATCAGGTCCATTTGGACCATTAAATATCAAGTAGAAATTAGAGCCGAAATCGACAGTAGATGTCAAATAAAAACCCCATAATCCAAAATCATTGTATTTATAAGATACGGCACCAGAATTATTGTCAATATCTAACTGACCAGCCTTTTGAAGATTTAACCCAGAAGAACCTCCTTCTAATAATTTAGCACCTATATTGCCTGGATTTCCGTTGTTTATATCCGCCTGTGCCATTCCCTGATTTACTAATAAAGTATCCCAATCATTAAATGTTGAAACATGCCATCCCATAGGACAGGCGTTCCGGCTGTCGGTTACTGCGTTAATATTGTATAATTTACCATAAGCATTATTAGTGCTCGAATCTCCATTTGGAAAAGTGTAGGCAGGTATAGTGCCACCCAAGCCGGATGCAGGTGTATTAGTCCACCAATCAAATCCAGTTAAGCCATTGGTAATGGGATCGCCATTATTGAAATGAGATGTCCTTAGATTAGAAGCCATCCATGTTTGGTTGCCGATCACTACGTATGGATATACATTTCCGTCAATGTCTGTTATGGTATTGGCGGTGCTGGCCGTGAAAGTGATCTCGTTGCCATAAGCAGTGCCATAGCTATTCGTTGCGTAAGCCCGCACGTAATATAGGGTTTGGGATGCAAGCGGTGTTAAGGTAGAGGTAAAAGAGCCCGTTCCAATACTATCAGAAGTTTTAAAATTGGAAGTCGTAGGGTGTGCCGATGTAGACCAACAAACCCCCCTTGCTGTGATTGATGCACCTCCATCACTGAGGATATTGCCTCCACTCTTTGCCGAAAGAGGGGCAATATTGGTGACAGCCGTAGTAGTAATGGTAGGCATTCCTTTTGATGTGGTAAAGCTTACTTCATTTCCATAAGCTGTACCACTACTATTTATAGCATAAGCCCGAACATAGTAGGTGGCATTGGAGAACAATGCATTTAAGGAACTGGTGAATGCACCAGATCCTGACCCATCTGAGGTGATGCTGTCACTAACTGTTGGCACGGAATGTGTAGCCCAGCAAACGCCTCGCATGGTAATAGACGATCCCCCATTGTCGGTGATATTTCCTCCTAGCTGCGCAGAGGTAGACGTAATGTTGCTTGCTGATGAAGTGCTCAACACAGCCAAGCCCATTTTTTTATCTTTTTTGCAGCCTGTTCCTATGGCTGTGGAAGCAATTAATATCCAAAATAAGTACTTCATATAGTTTTGATTTATTGTTTATAAAATGAAAAGTTATTGCTTGTCAATAACCAGGGTTCTGCACCAAATGAGGGTCTTGTACAATTTCATAGGATGGTATAGGGTACAACTGCCAGTTGCTATTCCATTTCGTGTGCTTGTCTACTGCGACAGAATCCATCACGATATCCAGGTTACCTGTCCTTTTTAGATCGAGCCACCTATTCCCCCACTCAGTAAATAATTCAACCTGACGCTCATGTAAAATTGCTGCTATCAGCGTAGCCTGGTCATTTGCAGAAATATCCGGCACTCCGGACCTTTCTCTTATCGTATCCAAATCGTTTGTCGCCCCTCCGATATTATTTTGCCGTGCCCTTGCCTCGGCCCGTATTAAATATTGCTCGGCTAAGCGAAATACCATTAGATATTCCGTAACCGGCGCATTGAGGGTGGCGCTCTTGTATTTATAAGGATAATAATAGGTGTTTCCGTTTACTGTAACACTGCCCAACCAATTTACCCGTCGCTGATCCGATGAATCAAAGCTGTTCAACAACTGAGTATTGAGGTATACCGGGTAACCAGTAACGGAGGAATTGCTAGTAGGTCCGGTCGGAGGGAGGATAAATACCCGGGCGTCTTCCGTATTCCAGCCGGGATTCACCGGTTGTATTTGCCAGATAGATTCTGTACTATTTTTGAGAAATACATTATTTAGGTTGGGGCAAAGACTGTATAAACTTGTGTTGTTGATCACTGCAGTTGCTTCTATTTCCGCACTATCCCATTGTTGCCGGTACAAATAAGCCCTCGCCAGTAATGCGGTAGCTGCCCATTTATTGGGTCTCAACCTTTCCGTCGTACTGCTTTTGGCATCGGCGCCGACATAACCACCTGTAAGGAGGTTTTTTGCATCTATTAGATCAGCAATGATCTGGTGGTACACCTGCGCCGCAGGGCTGCGGGAAAGGACTGCGTCAACCCGGTAATCACTGGTGGTGGTCAATGGTACATCTCCGTATAGGTTGACCAGGTAGAAGTAGTAAAAAGCGCGGAGGAATTTCGCTTCACCCATCAACTGTTGCTTTATAGCGGGCGTCAGACTACCCGAAACAGCTAATCGTTCCAATGCAAGGTTCACTGCGTAGATATTGGAATAAAAATCACTCCAGATAGTTGAGAAGGAACTGGTAGATATACCTGCCGAAAGACTATTAAAATAATATTGTGCAAGGAGGGTATTCGCATTTGCCACGCCTCCATATAGTGTTAGCTCATCGGCAGATAACCCCGATACCAAGGAGATGCTGTTGATTGAAAATGCTCTCAAGGGGGTGTTAGATCCAAGACCTGCATATCGACTTATTAATACTGCCGAGGCAGTGGCATCATTGGTGTAGACATTTTCACTCGTTAAGCCATTGGACGGGGAATCAACGGTTACCAGCTTTTGGCACCCTGTTTGCACAAAACCGAATCCTGAAAAAAAGACAGCCAGGGACAATATTTTTGCTCGGCTAACCATATTATATGATTGTTGATAGTTCAGCATAATTTTCATAGTGTTGTTTGGACTCCCATCGTGACCACCCTCAGCGGTGGCAAACGGCTAGGGCTTTTATTTTCCGGATCCAAGCCCTGGAATCTTGTCATCGTTAATAGATTCTGTCCCTGAACGTAAATCCTGGCATTTTGCAGGCGTAGCTTTTTTTTCCATGGGTCTGGCAATTGCCAGGATAAGGACATATTCTTAAGCCGTATATAAGAGGCATCTCCAAAGGATTGGTCACTTTGTTGCACATTATTCCAGGCATTGAAAACGCTGTAATCCTGGCTCAATTTCTGGATCGGTTTAACGTCGCCGGGTTGTTGCCAGCGATTCAGGACAGTCACCGGCTGATTAGAACCTGAAGAACTGGTAAAAAAGCCAGGTATATAATTGTACAAATATTGCTGCCAGACGGGTTGTTTTGTAAACTGAAAGAGAAAATCCAGCTGGATGCCTTTATAGCTGATGCTGTTTTGAAATCCCCCATAAAATTTGGGGGTAAAATCAATTAATATTGTAGCATCTGTTAACGGGTTTGGTGAAGTGGTAGTGCCACCGTGGCTGTCGGCTATCTGATATAAGCCTGTAAACGGGTCGACACCCAGGAAATGATAGACAAATTGGGACGATAAAGGATGGCCTATTCTGTTTTGGTAGTATGAACTAAGCCCAGGAGCGCCAGAAACTAATTTATTCCGGTTAAGACTTATATTAAAAGAACTGGTCCACTGAAAATTCTTGTTCTTTATATTCACTGTCCGGAGCTCAAATTCCGATCCTTGATTTTGTACTACAGCGTCCAGGTTCTTATGCACAGAAGTAAAACCGGTGATAGTGGGAAGGGGATAGTCCAATAATTGATTAGAAGACCGGTTGCGGTAAAAACTGCTGGTAAAAAGGATCCGATCTTTTAAAAATCCTAGTTCAAAGCCAACTTCCAGTTTTTTTGTTTCTTCCCAGGCAAGGTCCGGGGTAAAGATCCTACCCGGGCTAATCCCGACAGTCCCCAGGTATGGAAGCCCGGAATTGCCGCTGTTATATAAGTCCATGAATGTATAATCGCCGACCTGATCGTTTCCGGTGGTGCCATAGCTCGCCCTCAGTTTTCCGTAGCTAAGAAAAGGTAGAGTTCTTATAACTATTTGCTCCTTAGAAAAGATCCATCCCAAACCGATAGCGCCAAAATTGTGAAATTGGTTGGCAGGGCCAAATCGGCTTGAGCCGTCCCTACGCGCAGTCAGGTTCACCAAATATTTATCGTCCCAGTTGAAGTTGAAGCGGCTAAAAATGGCGGCGTATTTATATACTGAATTTTCCCTGGGTAAAGGCTTAATAGTGGTTGCCGACGCAATATCTTCCATCACCAGGTCACTGTTAAACCCGCTGGCAAGAATCTCCTGTCCGGAATTTGAATTTTGCTGGATCGTCGCGCCGGCCAATGCCGTTATTTCTCCCTTTTTAATGACCTTGCTGTAACTTAGTTGGGGTTCTATGATCCAGGAATGGATATTACCATTTGCAAAGGTGGTGCTACGCTGTTTGCTAGACCAGGTTGAAGGGTCGTTCACTTCGAGGGGAATAGTTTGTACTGCGTTTGTCTGCATATTCGTATAACCGAAACTACTTTTTAGCTGCAGGTGGGGGATCACCTCGTAGCTCAATACCGCATTGCTCACCAAATTGTTAGTAATGGTTTTATATCCGAGTAATAACATGGCAGCCGGATTGTTAAACTGCCAAGTGCTTGTTCCAGTAGCATTGGGCGCCCAGTTTAAACTTCCATCCTCTGTATACAATTTCGGTGCATTGGGTGGGAGCTTTAAAGCTTGATCAGTCAGATCATAGCCGCTTAATTTGTTATTATCTAGTATATAGACGCCGGATAGCAAAATTTTGAACTTCTTATCGGGAGAAGCGTTGGATATATTGAAATGCACAGACCCTTTCTGGTCATTAAAACTTGCCGGAAATACGGTCGTTTCTCTATGATAGCCTGCTCCAATTAGGTACTGAGTATTGGTATTGCCACCATACACGGATGCCTGCAGATCACTATATTGTGCCGTGCCGCCGAGCAGCTCTTTCTGCCAGTCCGCATTTCGTGTGGTATCCCACAAGGTCAGGTCATAGTCGGCATTGGGGTTGGGTGTGGCGCCATTATTTTTAAACGCCTCGCGCCGCATATCCAGGTATTGACGTGTATCGAGCACATGCATTTTTTTTGCTACCTTACCCCAACCACTTTGCAGATTGATATCTGTCCTGGTGTTGCCTGATTTGCCTTTTTTGGTGGTGATGAGGATCACGCCGTTAGCGCCCCGGGAGCCGTAAATAGCTGTGGCGTCAGCGTCCTTGAGAATGTCGATAGACTCTATATCTGCAGGGTTTATATAACTGAATGGGTTGCCTCCTGTAAACTGCCCGCCGTTGGTTGTTCCACTATTTCCGAGGACGTCACTGATGCCAAATGCCAAATTCTGGGAGGTATAAGGAACTCCGTCTATGATATAGAGTGGGTCATTGCCGTTTGAAATGCTATTTTGACCGCGTATCTGCACATGTACCGCGCTGCCCGGCAGGCCAGTGCTTTGAGAAATAAACATTCCTGGCACGCGCCCCTCCAATGCCAGCAGGGGGTTGTTTACGGGTTGCTTTTCTATATCGGCGGCTTTCACCGTGGTAACATTACCCGTATTTAATCTTTTGGAAACTGTACCATATGCAATCACCTGGATTGCGTCCAGGGGATTGACAGAAATTGAAAGTATAATGGTTATAAAGTCTTTCGAGTTGATCCTAATTTCTTTATCGGCATATCCGGTGAAAGAAATTATCAAAATGGCATTAGGAGGAACTTGATATATATCAAAACTGCCATCCTTTCCAGTTGCGGTCCCTCTGTTTGTACCCTTTATTTGAACAGAAGCTCCTGCAAGAGCTTCTCCCTTTTCGTTTGTAACCTGCCCATGAATTTTATCATAATTAAAGGAAGTTGAAACAATTGTGGCCTTTGTCGTCTTAACTTCCTTTTGTTTTACGATGATGATCTTCTTAACGATCGTAAAAGTAAAAGGCTGATCTTTAAAACAAATGGTCAGAACTTCCTCCAATGTTGCATTACTCACTGAGAGGTCAACCCGATTCGCCATCTGTCTAAATTGCTCCGGGAAAATACACTGGTAGCTTGTTTGTTTTGTGATCTCTTTCAATATGATTTCCAGTGGCGCATTTTTGACCGTCAGGGTAATCCTCTCCTGCGGCCGAACTTCTGCATTTGCCTGGATGATAAAGATTGCTATGAATGCAACTGTCAGTTTCATGACCTGAAGTGTCTTAGAATATTTGAAATAGTCGTGCATGAGTTTAGGGAAAAGGGGCCTTTCAATTTGATTATTTAAGGGGAACGATCCACTGAATTTTCCTGAACGAAAAGAATAGGCAAGGTGGTCTAGTGCATTTATTATTAAGGAAGCACTACAATTTTATTCTCCTCCATTTTAAAGTGGAAACCGCTTGCTTCAAGCGCCAACAAAATATCGGAGACGTAATTATCTCTTCTTACTGAGAAGAATGCTAATCGGTTGTATTTGCTTTTGTCCTCTTTGAAGATGACCTGTATGTCATACCATCTGGCAATGGAGCGCATTACGGTCTCTATATCGGTATCATGGAACTCAAAAAGCCCGTTTTTCCAGGCAATAGATTCTTCGACATCTACATTCTTTATCACCCGAAGCTGGTTGCCAAGTTGGGCTTGTTGGCCAGGAAGTAAGGTGACAGCCTGAGCACCCTTTTTTATTTTCACCGATCCTTCCAGTAAGGTTGTGCGCATTTCCGGCTCATCATTATAAGCCATAGCATTAAAACTGGTGCCCAATACATGCACAGCAGCACCATCAGGCAGCTTTACGATAAAAGGCTTGGAAACATTCTTGGCAACTTCGAAGTAGGCTTCGCCGGTAAGCTCGACCTCACGGGTAGAAGTGGAGAAGTTTGTTGGATAGCGGAGCGAAGAGGCATTGTTCAGCCAAACCTTGGTCCCATCAGCAAGGACGATCTGGAACTGCCCTGCCCGTGGGGTGGTCAATATATTGTATACTGTCGCGGCGTTACCTGAAGGTGCTTTGTAGGATAATGCGTTTTTCTGTTTGGAGACGTGGGCAGAGCCTTGATCAGTTAGTTGGCCGTCAGCCGCATTTTCAAGGACGATGTTGGAGCCGTTAGCGAGAGTAAGCGTAGCCTTATTGCCCCCCGGGGCCACGTCCCGCACGGCGTTGGGGGCCGACGCTGGACGGGCCTTAGAGGACGAGTCAAACCGAGAAGCCAGCCAAAAATAACTGAGGACGAATACAAAAAGTAATGCGGCGGCTGAAACATAGATCCGGAGACGGCGGTTAATGGTACGGCTATTGGAGAGGGGTCTTTCAGGTAAAGCAAATGTTTTTATCCGGGTGTCGATCTTATCCCGAATGCTGGTCTTTGCTTCATAATATTCTTTGAGATCTCCACTGAGTTTATCAGGATCAGAAAGTTCATGGAAGACATCACGGTTATGAGCGGACGCATTTATCCACTCCCGGAGTTCCAACTGCTCCTCTACTGTCTGCTCGTCTTTAAGATGCTTAATAATCAGATCTCTTATTCTATGGTTGAGTTCACCCATAATAAATAACATGGTTAGAAGTAACAGAAAAGCCTTACTGCAATATGACGTCAGGAACAACAGGTGTACTCAAAAAATAACAGAAAATTTAAAATTTATTAATAGAGATATAACAGGAGTGGACTAGTCGAACAGACGAAGGATATGAAAATACACGGCGATAAAGGCGCCTACCAGCATATTCCTGTTTAGAAGGGCAATGCGTAACAGCTTGACTGCGCGTAGCTTGAAATTACGAACGGACTGATTATTAATGTTGAGGGCCTCTGCGATCTCACTGTTGGACATGCCGTCGATATAGGACATTTTAAAGACGGTGCGGCAACTGCGGGGCAATTTTTCTATTTCCTCGTGAATGGCCTGCAGCACCAGGGGCTTTACCTCTTCGTCCAGCATGCCTTCTTCAGGCTCCTGCAAAAGTGCCTGGATAAGTTCTTTCTGCCGCAGGTTACGCCGTTGTATATGACGGAGGAAGTCCAGGCTTGTGTTCCGCGCGGTGATATACAAGAATGCTTCGATGTTTTTGATAGTGTGTAAATTAGCTCGTAGATGCCATAGTTTTACGAATACGTCGGCGGTGATGTCTTCCGCATCTTCCCGTTCAGCAATGAACCTTCTGACAAAATAGTACACTTTAGAATAAAACCTATTATAGATAGCGGTGAACGCCTCGGTATCACCTTGGGTAAACTGGATAATAAGATCGTCTACGGGTTGCTCCATCAGATATGCCTCCATTATTATGAAAGGTCAGGGTTTGCCTGTATAGAAACACTTTGATCAAGATTGGTTGGACCAGGACTTAGGATTGGCAGACAGGTCATTAGCAGATCGATCCTAAAAGGAGTGGGTTTAAATCATCCGATGCTAATTTAAAAAATGATTTGACAAAAACGCAGGAATTTTTCGGATGTTTAAAATAGTTTAAAGGTTCTTCCGGGAGTAGAATAAGCGTATTTCATAACCCGTAAGGACATATCACTAAAATTGTCTCAGTGAATATACCTATTTAGCCGCAACTGGCTGGGCTGCAATGGCCGTCTCCCTGGAATAATGCCGCTTCTTGCTCGTGAGGTATTTTTCCCTGATGATCTCGCTCATAGGCTTCATGTAGACCTTGCTCTCCACCCAGGACACGAGGTCCAGATAGGCGAAAGCACGGGTCTCGAAGCGATCCCTTTCGTGATGCTTGATCTTCTCCAGGAATTTTTCGAACTCGGCTTTTAAGGAATGCCTGGACATATGGAAAGAGGTGCGCAGGAACTTGAACATTTCCTCTTCCACACGTGTGAGGTTCTCCTTTTTAGCCATGAAACGATATACCGACTTGGTGAGGGACTCCATCAGCTCGAAATTGCCCAGCTCATAATGGGACATAAGATGTAAGACCCTGGCATAGCTCTGCAGGTCATTACGCATGTCTACCTGATCGTTGATGATGCGTTGCAAATAATCTATACAAGTGGCATAATCGCCGCTGCCAAAATAAAGGGAGGCGATCTTATAGTTCAGTACGAGAATGCGGTGTCTGTCGATGAAAAGATCGTATTCCGTCAACTGCTGTTCGATCTCTGGCACCATCAATAGCCCTTCCTTGAAATTGCCCCGCATAAAGACCTGGTTGATCTTGGCGGTGGTGATGTATAGAAATGACTGGATGCGGAAGTTGTCATTTTCCCGTACCCTGTCTGAAAGCGCAAACGTCTCGAATTGCCGAAGGACGATCTCAAACTGCTGGTGATTCCTCAGGTCGAAATGAGCATTCAATAAATTATGCAGCGCCTTGATGTAGTGGCTGGTCTCTACCCGGATCATCACGGGCTCCTCTTCGAAAAGATCGCGCCATTTCTGGGAATACCGGTAATACATAAGGAAATCCTGCCGGATGAAGGCATACCAGTTATAGATCTGGTACAGATACAACCGCTCATAAAACCCTGTTTGCTTCCAGGCATTCGGAGGTAATTGTTCCTCGAGAAATTCTTTGATACGCAGCTCGTCCTTTTCATTACGCGCATGTCCGTTCTTGATATACCAGCTGTATACCAGCAAGGCCAGGTTGGACAGACGCGCCACCATATCAATGCGTGAGGATACTTCCAGCGATTCCGCCGACAATTGCTCGGCCCGCATCTGCATGCTATGGGTGATGTGAAGGGTCTCTATCCTTTTCTCCAGCCCCAGGGCCAGCGCGAGAAAATTGAATTTTTGATTGGCCTTGGCCATGTCTTTTGCACGATCGATCAACCGAAGGCTCTGCTGGAATAACCCCTTTTTATAAAGAATATGCGCGTAGTCGAACATTTCATTCAACTGCAGGTCGATGCTGTCGGCGCTTTTCAGCAACCGGAGACTGGCCAGGATCTGCTTGTATAAATGGGTCTTGAGATTAGATAGCTGCGGTTTTTCGATGCCGGGCAGCTTTTTCAACAAGGCTTTTTCATCATAATCGTTCAATTTGTCCAGGGCGTCAAACAGCTGGACGATCTTAAGGTCTTCCTTTGTAGAACTACGCTTGATATATAATTTAAAATGCCTTTTTTCGGCTTTTTCGAGTGAATGAATAAGCTGGAATAAGGTATCTGAAAACCGGTTGGCCATAATGAAGTAATTATCCTGAAATTCAATCCTATCAAGGACTTTTGCGCTAAAAATATCATTTTGACATAATTAACTCACCAAAAATATGATTAGAAAGGCAAACTAGTGGATCGTACTTTTGTTGTAGAGAATGAGATAAAAATATGGCAGCAATCGTGTAGCAGGCATTCGTAGAGGCTCATTCGACATAACGCTGAGTAGATCAGCACAAAAGATATTACTACCTTTTTTCATATGGCAAGCAATCGTTAGCGCCCTTTGTTTCTACATGGGGCTTTTTTTTTGCAATGTAGGCAAGATTTTACATATAAATAACATTTTCATTCCTATTTATTTTCGCTCTCTCAGATCGGGATTCTACCTAAAAACCCTCAAGGGATGTGGGGTTACAGCTAAAATTTGCTAAAAAATCGACAACCTAAAGTCAAATTCGACCGCATTTCATAATGTCAGATCGACAATTCGTGTATATCCAAACGCTGTTCATGTAGTTTTTTCCAACCCTGAAAAGGAATCTTATAATTTGGTGCCATTCTACCATGCGATTACAATAGTTTGTTTTTAGTTATATAAGTGTAGTGTTTTCTCATGTGACTTAGGTCCTCAAGGGGTTTGTTTCTACAAAGCCCTTGATTGTTTTATTTCCACTTTGGCCGGCGAACCTGTTGTCACTTTAACCATTTAAACCTTCCTGTCACTATGTTGCAGAACTACGACGTATACCATGAACAAATGTTGACAGCGCTTACAGCCTGCGAAGAGAAGGCTACCTCTGAAATGGAAAAGGTCGAAAGTTGTTTTAAATGTAGCCTGGATCATTGGGGAAAGATCCAGAAGCAGGTAAAGAATCATGATTTTCAAACCCTTGCTGAAGAGATACACTTCTTCAAAACCATCAAACCCCGTTTTACCTCCTTCATAGAATACTATACCTGCCGCTATCATGCGCTGTTGTTCATGCCCACCGGCGATAACCTGGAACTGGTACGTTTCTGGAAATGGGAGATGCGGAAAACGGAGAAGTTCTTTGAGAATAATGAGGTTTTTTGCAGGTATATGCGGGAAGGCGCAACAACAAAGGATGAAGACTACTTTCTACGGACCAGCAACAACGGCGTACAGGTGATGCATGGGCGTGTTCACGATGTGGATCCAAGGACGGCAACACCGGGAGATTACCTGGTGACGATGATCAGCGCTTACGAGATGTACCAGGCTTTTATCCTGGAAGAGATGAAGAAACTAGGCGGATATTTTTTTTTAACTAAGTAATATTATTTACTTTAGGTTTCAAAATTCAACCATTGCGGCCTGACTACCCATCAAAACTCTTCTCTGACAAAAGGAATAACTACGTTTTCCTGCTGGAGTCAGTGGCTGCCGAACCTCGTTAAATTACCTCCCTCGCATCTATTCCGACCTTTATCTCTTCCCAGGTCGATACATTATCATCACTCGAAAATAACAACTCGTGCAATCATTTTTCTTTATCCGCCAGGACGGCAGAAACGTGAAAGTAGATCTTCACAATATTCTCTATATAGAAGCCCGCAAGAATTATACACGCCTCGTAATGACAGACCGGAGCGCCATGGTGCTGATCACTCTAAAGCAATGGGAAAATATTTTACCCACTGATCTTTTTTGCCGTGTACACAGGGGATATATCGTCAACATCGAAAGGATACTCTCCTTCGACAACAAATTCGTTTATCTACCGGGCATGAATATCGCCATTGGCGAACAATACAAAAATGCCCTGCCGTCGACGGTGACGATCGTAGCCAGCGAAGCGCCAAAAAAAGACATCCTTTCCGACCTGGAAATATGCTGATGGTCTGTCGGCGGTTAACGCAGCCATGATCCGGGCGTAAATGTAACCGACAAAGCCTTTAAACCGGGACATTGAGCAAAAAATGCTATCTTGTCAGGTGTTTTATAGGCTTTTATGAATACACCAACGCTCCCTGAAGTATGGCTGCGGGGCACCCTTGCCGACGTGCCACCCCTGTTACAGCCTGTCGCTCACGCCTTGCTGCAAGCCCGCGAAGAAGTCATGACCCTCATGGAAGGCTTTCCGGAGGAGCTTCTTTGGGAACAACCTGCCGGAGTCGCCTCCCCGGCTTTTCACCTGCAGCACCTGACGGGTGTTCTCGACCGGCTTTTTACTTACGCAAAAGGACAATCCCTCGACGATCATCAACTAGCGGCCCTGGCTGCCGAAGGCCACCAGAACCGGGACATTAAGCTGGCGGAACTACTGCAACGGTTCAGCCGCCAGGTGGATCTGGCTATCCGGCAGTTAGAGGGTACGCTTGAATCCGAATTAACCCAGGTACGGCAAGTAGGACGAAAAAAGATACACTCTACCGTCCTGGGACTCTTATTCCATGCAGCAGAACATACTATGCGGCATACCGGACAATTGCTTGTAACTGTCCGTTTTTTGTCGGAAGACAGGGCAGGAGAGGCAACCTCCCAGTAAAAGGAGGCGTTTAGACTAGAACCATTATTCATTCTAATTCAGGCAAGTCAGAGAGATTTTGGAAAAATTGCTTCATATTATCAGCGGATGTGCCAACCAGGATCGCCAGAGCCAGCAAATGCTCTATGACCAGTACTATGGGCTTTGCCTGAAGATAGCTTTCCGCTATGTGAATACCTATGAACAGGCGGTAGAAGTGACCCATGATGCATTTTTGAAGATGTTCAGGAACTTCAGCCGTTTTGAGGTAAGAGATGTCGACAAATTAGAGATGCTATTGATAGGATGGATCCGGAGGGTGGTCATCAATGCTGCCATCGACTACATGCGCAGAGAGATGAACAATAAGCCTTCCTATCCCATCCCGGAGCATGTGTGGGAGCATAAGGACGAAGGTCAATCGTCTGATAATTCCTTGTTATATAAAGAGTTGATGATCATGATAAAGGAGTTGCCGCCGGCTTACCGTATGGTATTCAACCTGCATGTCATCGAAGGATATTCGCATCCGGAAATAGCCAAGATGCTGGGTATTACTACAGGAACCTCTAAATCTAATCTCTCCAAGGCCCGTGCCCATTTACAAAAGGTACTGACCGCGGAGAATACGGAAACAATATTATGTCAAACTTAAATGACAATAACCTGGACGATCTTTTGAGGCGGGCCGCTGAAAAGTACCCGCTCAGGACGGATAGCGCCAACTTCGCAAAAGTGGTGGCCGACCTGGAGAAAGACCCTTCCCTCATATTGCCACCTCTCAATAACGAGGACAGGCGGAGGCGTCGCAGGTTTATCTGGCTCTTTCTCTTACTGCCCCTGGGCGGAGGGGCCTACTTTGCCTGGCAAGCAGCTGCCGGCCGGGCACATACGACACCGGTTTTGGCGGGGAAGACAGGAAATGGCGAAGTGGGAAAGGCGGAGAATGGAGAGGCTGGGAAGGTGCAGGATGCAGGAGTTGGAAGAGAGGAGAATGGAGGGACCGCGAAGACAGGAAATGACGAAGCCGGGAAGGGGAAGAATGGCGAAGTGGTGGGAAAGACAGAGAATAAAGAGGCCGGAAAGGCGGAAAATAAAGAAGTTGGAAAGGTGGAAAATAAAGAAGTGGGAAAGGCGGGAAATGGAAATGTTGTGAAGTTGGCGGATGAAGGAGCTGGAAGGGGGAAGGATGGAAAAGTTGTGAAGGTGGAGAGTGGAGTGATCAAAGAGGGAGGGAATAGAGGAGCCGGGAGGACGGAGCATGGAGAGGCAGGAAGGACAGAAAGTAAAGGAGATGGGAAGGTGGAGAATGGAGAAGTGGCAGGAAGGACGGAAAGTAAAGGATTTAGGAAGGGAGAGAATGGTGATGTGGTGGGAAAGACAGAGAATAAAGAGATCGGAAGAGTGGGGAATGGCAAAGTGGGAAAGATTGAAAATGGGAATGGCGAAGTGGGAAGAGTAGGGAATAGAGGCGCGGAGAAGGCGGAAGATAAAGAAGTTGGAAAAGGAGGAGCGCTTGAAAATGAGTCGGCGGTGACAAATGAAAAGGTGATCAAAGAAAGGGCGACAAACGAAAATTTTAGCGCCGTACCGGCCCGGCAAGTGGACGGGAAATTGTCGTTAGCCTCTATCAGGGGAGCCGTGAATGTCAATATACCTGTGAAAGGCAAGGAAACGGCTGCGACACAGTCCAATGCACCTCAAAAAGATAAGATAAAATTGCAAAAACCAAAACCTTCTTTTTACGTAGGTGTCCTTGGATCCCCTGATCTCAGCACGATCAAAATGCAGTCTGTAAAAAGTGTCGGCTATAATTTGGGGGTTTTGCTGGGTTATAGCTTTAACAGCCGGTGGGCTATCGAGACGGGCCTGTATTATGACCGCAAGAAATATTATACGGATGGCGAGTATTTTTCCAAGGAAAAATTGCCATCATGGTTCTCGAATTACTATGTTAAAACAGTAGATGGGTTTTGCAATATGTGGGAAATACCGCTGAACGTAAGATATAATTTTTCCAGAGGAGATAAGATCAACTGGTTTGCTACTGCGGGCTTTTCGAATTATTTGATGACCGGAGAGACTTATACCTTTACAGGCAGCTCTTCAACGAACCCTAACTGGCATCAGACCTGGCCGTATAAAACACCTTATAAATATTGGTTTTCCATATTAAGCTTCAGCGCTGGCTTTGAACAGCGGCTGGGTAAGATAGGCAACCTTAGACTCGAACCGTTTGTAAGAGTGCCGTTGGGCGGCATCGGTACGGGCAACCTATCCATTATGAGCGCGGGCCTGAACATAGGCATTACGCGGCGTATCTGGTAACGATCCTTTAACGTTTTAACAGTAAGTATGCTGAAAAAAAGAAAATTTTTTTGGTGGGGTATCCTTTTGCTAATCCTCGTTCTGGCAGGTTGGGGCTATTACGAGTATCAACGTCCGCATCAAAGCGCTGCAGGTGAAACGGCCAATGTCACCATCGGTGCAGATTCCCTCTATACGCAGTATGCCGGCGACGAGAAAGGCTGCGATGGAAAATACCTGGGAAAGGTAGTGCAGGTCAGCGGTAAGCTGTCGGAGGTACAGCACAGCGGACAGTCGGAGATATGGATACTCTCCGCAGGCGGCACCAATGCAGGCGGCATCAATTGCCAGCTATTCCCCGGCGAAAAGATACCGGAACCTCATCCCAAACCCGGTGACAATGTCACTGTCAAAGGCCGTTGCACCGGCTTTCTCATGGATGTAAACTTATCCGACTGTATAGTAGTTAAATAAAAAAGATAAATATGAGAAGAATCTTGCCCTTAATAATGATCCTATCGGCAGGCGCATCGATGGCATTTTTTATCGGATGCTCAAAACAAAGCGAGGATAAACTGGCTCCTCCCGTCCCATGTGATACTGTGAATGTCAGCTATCAGAACCAGGTCGTCCCTATCCTGCAAGAGAACTGTTATCCCTGTCATGGCAACGGCAGCACAGCCGGCAGCGGAGGTATCAACCTCAACAGCTATGTCAACCTGAAGGTATATGCCGACAACGGCTACCTGGTGGGAAATGTGAGGCACGATCCCGGCTATAACGGTATGCCTTATGGAAAGCCAATGTTGCCTTCCTGCGAGATCAACACTATCGTTGCCTGGGTACACCAGGGCGCCATCAATAACTAATTTATCACTGTTATAATTCCTCCAATGATACAGATAAAAAAAATCGTTACAGCAACCGTACTGCTTGTTCTCGTGCATTCCGTCGCTCACAGCCAGGTATATCTGACCCGTGCGGGTTTTATAGGTTTTTATTCCAAGACGCCCTTAGAAGATATCAAGGCTGAGAATAACCAGGTCTTTGCCGCCATCGATCCGGGTAAAAAGACACTTGCTTTCAGCCTGCTGCTGAAAGGGTTTGTTTTTACCAAAGAGCTGATGCAGGAGCATTTTAATGAGAACTATGTGGAGAGCGACAAATACCCCAAAGCCACTTTTTCAGGATCATACACCGGCGACGTACCGGTAGACAAGGATGGTACATATAAGGTGACGGTGAAAGGAAACCTGTCCCTGCACAATGTCACCCACCCTATAGAAGCGCCTGCTACCATCGAAGTGAAAGGCGGACGCCTGCTTGGCCATGCTGAGCTCAAGTTGAAACCGGAAGATTTCAATATCACCATTCCTTCCCTCGTACGGGAAAAGATAGAACGGGAGATGAAGGTCAATGTCCGAATAGATTGCGGTACCAATAAATAAATCAACATGAAGAAAATTATTTTTATACTGGCGGCGGTGATTTTTTCCTACGGATCCTTTGCACAGGACAGTACGCTGCTCCACCTGTTGAACGATTCCATGCAGGCGCATACGGGAAAAAGTTATGTCAGCAGCACTTTCAAAGCCACCCATATCATCAATATGCAGACAGTGGAATCCACTGCTGCGGGAGCACTGACCTTTGTCATACAGCACCGGTTTGGAAAACTAAACAGCGGCAGCTATAACTTTTTTGGACTGGATAATGCTACCCTCCGTCTGGGCCTCGATTACGGCATCACGGACAGGCTGAATGTCGGCATCGGCCGCAGCTCATACCTAAAGACCTTTGACGGATTTGTCAAATACAAGCTGCTACGGCAGACGGAAGGTATGCAGATGCCGGTGTCGGTGAGCGTCCTGGGCACGATCACGAATTATACACAGCATATAACAGGAAAGGAATACCTGACGACCAACTTACGGACGGCATATTCGGGTCAGCTGCTGATAGCCCGGAAGTTCAGCCGCATTCTCTCCCTGGAGGTAACACCCACCTATCTGCATTATAACCTCGTACCTACGGTGAAGGATAAGAACGATATGTTCGCCCTGGGTATGGGCGGTCGTGTCAAGATCACCAACCGGATGAGCATCAATGCGGAGTATGACTGGCTGCCTTCCAATCAAATGGTATCCACCCCCGTACACAACTCTTTTTCCCTGGGATGGGACATCGAGACGGGGGGACACGTATTCCAGCTGGTGTTTACGAATTCCCAGAGCATGCTGGAAACACAGTACCTTACACAGACGGATGGCACATGGGGTAAAGGAGATCTTTACTTCGGGTTTAACATATCCCGCAATTTCAATCTGAAGAAGCATGATAAGAAACAGCAGCAGCAGTAAATGGAGGTGGTTGAATAAAGATCATGCACCCTAAAGTAACTATATTAATGCCGGCCTGTAATGTGGGGAAACACATCGCGGAAGCGATCCGGTCGGTACTGGATCAAACGTATACGGATTTTGAGCTGCTGATCGTAGATGACGGCAGCACCGATGATACGGTGAAAGTGATCCGTGGGCTTATGGACAAGCGCATCCGGCTGCTGTGCAAAGAGAAAGAAGGTATATCCGCTGCGCTGAACGCGGGGTTACAGCTGGCCAAAGGTACCTATATCGCCCGGCTCGATGCCGACTGTATCTGTATGCCCCGGCGCCTGGCAAGACAGGTGATATTCCTGGATGGCCATCCTGCTTACCTGCTGGTGGGCAGCGACGCGGAGTATATTTGCGAGAACGGGGAATATCTTTTTAATTTCCGTTGCGCCGGTCATACCAACCGGGAGATCATGGGCAATTTATACCGCTGCTGCCCCTTTATCCATACCTCTGTCATGTACAGGAGGGAGGCGATCCTGCGGATGGGAGGATATTCCCGCTATGCCCATCATTTCGAGGACTATCTTCTTTGGGTACAATTGTTAAAGACGGGGAAATGTTGCAATTTGCCGGAGCCGCTGGTCAAAGTACGGATCAATCCTTCCTCCATCGCTGTCGATGAGAAGTGGCGGGGGCGCCGGTTTCGCCGGTTGAAATACGCCATCCTGCAACGAGGGATCATTACCAGGGAGGAGGGAAGTGAGCTGAAGCGGATCGTCCAGCGACAGGACAACGGAAAGATGAAGGTGGGGGCTTATCATGCTTTTTGCGGACGGATGCTGCTGGTGAATAACCACCGGGCGGTCAAGGCCCGCTGGCATGCAGCAAAGGCTATCCATGCTACCCCTTTCCGCCTGGGTAATTATGTTTTGCTGTCCGTGAGCTTTCTTCCACCGGGTTGGATAAAATGGCTGCATAAGATAAGCCTTTAAAAAAATATGACCAGATGATCCAGCTGATGAAAAAAATATCGATCGTGCTTACCAGCGAAGAAAAAAGAAAGCTGGGGGCGCTGACATTGCTGGACCTGGTCATCAGCATAGCTGATATCGCATTTCTGGCGTTGCTGCTGCTCATAGTACAAGTGTATACGGGGTCGGGCCCGGAGGCGGGCAGATTCTCTTTTTGGCTACATGGATGGGCGGAGAAGAGCCCGGTGATGGTAATCGTCGTCTTTTTTCTTTTATTCAGCATCAAGAACCTGCTGGGCTTTCTTGTTTTTCGCGCCCAGTGCCGGATGCAGTTCAGTATAGCTGCCCGTATCTCCAGGGAGAAACTGATAAGCTACCAGCACGGCGAATATTCGGACCACATCAGCGTGGATTCCGCTGTGCATATACGAAGAGTGAGCTATGAGCCGCTGGAATTTTGCCAGCATGTGCTGGGTGGAACCCTGCAGATCATTACCCAGACGGTGCTGATCATACTCGCTATAACGGGGATCGTTCTTTTCAACGCTGGATTATTCCTGTTGATCCTGGTGGTCCTTTTGCCCCCTGTCTTTATCATCTTTTACCTTATTAAAAGAAGAATGAGCAATACCCGGGGCAGCGCGCGGCTCAGCAGCGAACGGTCATTACAGCATTTGCAGGAAGCGCTATCGGGATTTGTGGAAAGTAATGTCTATGACAGGAACGAAATTTTTCTACAGCGTTATCTTACCCATCAACAACGCTATAGCAGATATCTCTCCAATCAGACGATCGTGCAGGGTATACCCAGCCGTATCATCGAAATATTTGCCCTGCTGGGCGTTGTGATCCTGATCGCCACCACCGGCGGAACAGGCAGCCATGCGGCAGTGATTACGGTCGGTGTCTTTATGGCGGCGGCCTACAAGATCATTCCGGGTGTCGTCAAGATACTCAGTCTCAGCGGCCAGATCAATACGTACGCGTTTACGCTGGAAAATCTGGCAGCAAATGCGGTTAAGGAGAGAGGCCTGTCGGAGGGTGGAGAGCGAAGCCCGGTGAAGGGTGAAGAGCAATGCCCGGTGAAGGATATGAAGCAAAGTGTGACGGAGGATATGACGCAGCGAACAGGGGCGACAGGAGGTGAGGGTAGGATAAGAACCATCCAGTTCAGGGATGTGCAGTTCCGGTATGGCGGGCAACCGGTGTTGAAGAGGTTGAACCTGCAGATAGCGTCCGGAGATCTTGTCGGTATAACAGGTCCTTCGGGTAAAGGAAAGACCACTATACTCAACCTGCTGCTGGGATTTCTTTCGCCTGACGCCGGAGAGATAAGGATCAACAATGAAGTGACCGATGCCGCGGGACGTAAAAAGTACTGGCCCGACATATCCTATGTCAGGCAGCAACCCTTTCTTATACACGACACGATACTGCATAACCTGACTCTCCATGAATATCCGCCTGACGGACAGCGCCTGCGGACGGCCATCAGGATGTCGGGGCTTCAGAGCCTGGTGGACGCTGATCCTGAGGGGTTGGATAAGATCATTATGGAGGGAGGCGGGAACATCAGCGGCGGTCAGCGACAGCGGGTCACGATTGCAAGAGCTTTGTATAAACCGGCGGGGGTGATCATACTGGATGAACCATTCAATCAGCTGGATGAAGAATCCGAGCATGCATTGCTGACCCATTTTGTACAGCTGGCCCGTGAAGGAAAGCTGATCATACTGATAACACATAATAAGAAGAGCCTGTCCTTTTGCAACAAGATCGTGTCCCTGGAAAATGAATGGGAGATCAATAACATCGGCTGATGAACCCTCGTTCCAAAATACTAGTGATCCTGACGCCGGCATTTCCCGGTGATGAATCGCCAGTGAACTGGGTGACTACCCAGCAGCTGTTTGTAAGGACTGTAAGGGAAACCTCTCCTCATCTGAAGATCGAGGTCCTGTCCTTTTACTATCCCTATACGGTATCCAACTATAAATGGCATGGGACGAGCGTGACCAGCTTTAATGGGACCCGGCTGCGTAAGGTGCGGAGGGCTGTTTTCTGGCATCGTGTCTGGAAGAAATTGTCGGCCCTCAGGCGGGAAAATGAGATAGTGGGTCTTTTTAGCTTTTGGTGCGGAGAATGCGCCCTTATCGGGCACTATTATAGCAGGCGATATGGCATCAGGCATTATTGCTGGCTTTGCGGACAGGATGCCCGCAAGACGAATCACCTGGTGAAATTCATACGTCCCCGGTCTGAGGAATTGATCGGGATGTCGGATTTCCTGGTGGATGAGTTTTTCAGGAATCATGGTATAAGGGCCGGACATATGATACCGAATGGGATCGATCCCCGGGAGTTCGAGGATGGGGCGCCCCCTCCAAGGGATATCGATATCCTGGGTGTGGGAACGTTGTCCAGGTTTAAACAATACGATTTCCTGGTGGATATTATCCTGCGGCTACGGCCGTCCTTTCCGGAAATTAAAGGAATGCATTGTGGAGAGGGGGAGGATAAACAACTGATCGAAACCCTGATACGGGAGACAGGATTGGAAGATCATTTTTTCCTGATGGGGGAGACGCCGCACCGGGAGGTGCTGAAGTATATGCAGCGAACAAAAGTACTGCTGCATACTTCCAGCTACGAGGGATTTGGTGTTGTCTGCCTGGAAGCGTTGTATGCAGGAGCACATGTCATCAGCTTTGTCAAACCCATGAAGCAGGACATCCCTCACTGGCATATTGTGAATACGAGGGAAGAAATGGCGGAAAAGGCGAGAGCGCTTTTGTCATCGCCGGATACGGAATATACACCCGTTTGTCCCTATCTTATGAAGGATACGGTAAAGGAGGTGCTTCAATTATTCGATAAATGACGGTATATGCAGTATAAGTTCGAATATGAAAGATCCAGGGTGGCTGCGGAGAACCTTGCCTATCATGATCAGGCCGCGGACAGCTATAATCATACCATGGACAAGAACCCGGCCAATAAGATCCTCCGGGAACAGGTGAAGGAGAAGCTAAGCAGTCTTCTGTCTTCAGGGTGTGTGCTTGATTTTGGCGGCGGCACGGGGCTTGACCTGGAGTGGCTGACCCGGCGTTACCAGGTACTATTCTGCGAGCCTTCCGTCCCTATGCGGGAGCAGGCGATCCATTACAATGATACCATCCTTCGCAGCGATGCCATCACTTTTCTTGGGGGTGACAAGACCGATTTTACCCGGTGGGATAAGGCGCTCCCTTTCACCCAGCCCTGCGATGCAGTGCTTTCCGACTTTGGCGCGCTGAACTATATCCCGGATGTCGAACTTTTATTCCGGAATGTGGGAAAGGTGCTCAAACCAGGCGGGCATTTTGTATTGATGATCCTCCGGCTGGGGTTTAAAAAAAGGATGAAATGGCACCGGAGAAATGCCATCGCATCCCTTCTTTTCGGAAATCAATTCGTCATGTATATCCCTTTTGACAATGGACAGCGCCAGACAGTATTCGTACATTCTTTAAAAAAGATCCGGAAAGCATCTGCCCCTTACTTTACCTATGCTGGTCATGATCTGATGGGAAACTATGATTTTACGCTCATACATCTGATAAGGAATGAAAAGCAGGATTAGAAAAATGCTGATGGGCGACACCGTCTTTTGTGAATACGCTAAAATAACGGCGCCCGATGATATAGAGGAGAAGGTGTACCTGGATATTGCCGGGGTACTGATAGATATTTCCAAAGATCACTGGCTGCTTTGTATCGAGCCGATCGTGTTTGGCGTATGGATGGAGAAAGGGAAAACCTTTAAGAACGACCAGGAGTGTCATATGTATATCGGGGAAAGGGAAGTCGACGTGACGCTGGAGCTTTGCGGACATATAGCGGAAGAGGAAGGATCTCTTTATTTAATGAAGCTGAAGAAAAGCGGTATTTACCAACTGAATTTTATCAAGACCTGGCTGCTTTATTACAGGTATTACCGGAGGGGAGGATTGTCCTTTCACCGGTTTAAGTCCTTTGTCGCTGCCTACAGCTATCCAAGGCGAATACGGCTGGTGACCTTCCGGCAAGACGATTATTTCAATATTTTCCCCATGGACCTGCTGGGGGATATTTCAGCCAATGGCCGGTACGTATTTGGACTGAGGCATACCAATACTTCTCTCAAGAGGATCATAGAGACGGGTAAGCTGGCGGTATGCGAAGTGCCGTATAAATATGAGAAGATAATATATCAGCTGGGCAAGCATCACAGCAGCCGCCCACCGACGCTGGATGAACTGCCTTTTAATGTAGCGCCAAGTAAAAATTTTGAGTTTTATATCCCGGATGTGGCGGAAAGCTACAAGGAGGTGCATATACTCCGGAACACCGATCTGGGAAGCCATATGTTGTTATGGGGAGAGACGGTGGGCGAGGAAAGGACAACGGTACCGGGGGATCATCTGTATCTTGTCCATTTCCTGCATTTTTTATATCAGAAGAAACGGGCGCCCTACCAGATAGGTCTGACATAGCCCAGATGAGATACCAGCTTTATCAACATCTTTTTTGGCCAGCTGCGTTCTTTAAATATCCAGCCATTGGAACCTGACATGCCTGTGATCTCAGGTGCGACAGGAAAGCATTTTACTTTTTTTATGAACCCGGGTGACCGGGCTATCGCCTGATGATAGGCATGTTCCAGGAAAAATGTCTCATCGTCCCTTACTGTCTGATAAGCTGTAAGCAATACCTCATTAAAGAATGGTTTTGTAACATAGTATACCCGGACCTCCACGCAGGGTCTGGCTGCCCTGGGGACGAGGAATCGGGGCCGTAACAGGGATATGGGCATAAAATAATTTTCAGCCGCATCGATACGCTGCACTATTTTATTTATGTTGACCACTTTTAATCTGCCGGTGACTTTTATAAAGCCCTCTGCTTCCCGCAGGAGCACGCTGTGCGCCATTGTATATTCCATGATCTCGCCTTCCCCATATCCTTTTCCGTACTTCTCTACGGCGGCAGAGTTGCCGGAGAAAGAAAGAAGCTCTAATTTTTTGTCATGGGCGGCTGCCAGCTGTTGCAGCGAGGAGGGATAATTGTAACCTGTGTTGTCACATACGATGATCTTTTTTATGGTGGTTTCACGGATATACCAGGACAAGGCATCCATGTATTGTCGTGCTCTTTCTTCCGGATCGAGCAGGACTGTCAATCGTGCGGCGGAGTAGACGCTGGAAGGAAGGATCAATGCGCAGTTGTCCGGTGTCATGGTTTATTGGATAAGGGTTTTATTCTTTGGACCAGGGCCTTCGCATGGCTGAATATGTATTCCGGGGAATATCTTGTCAGGCAGTAGATGTCTCCGCGGCTGCAGACGGCCTGCATGCAATTGCCGCATGGAAGGTCGGACGAGTCCAGGAAACAGCTGTGGTCTCCCAGCGGTCTGGACCAATAACTGCTGGTGCTGCCGAACAGCACGAGGGTAGGTATGCCGGAGACCCAGGCCATATGCATGAGACCGGAATCTTCCGACAGTACGAACGAGGTGTGCTGCAAGATGGCAAAGGCGTCCATGGGAGTGGTCTGACCTACCAGGTCGAGCAGGCGGGGGCCCAGCTCTTTTTTTAGCTGCCCGGCCTTCTCGGCGATGAAGGAGGTGCCCAGAACAAGGAAACGGGTATCCGGAAATTCTTTTAGCCAGAGCCGGGCGAATTGTACATAATCAGGTATGCTCCAGTTGCGGGTTTCTACAAATCCCGCCGGGTTCAGGACTACCAGGGCATCTGAGCCATTCCACCCATTATTCTTTAGCAGGCTGATCCCTCGTTTGTCATCCTTCAACCGGAAATGATTATCCATCTGACATTCCCCCAGTCCCACCGCCTGGATAGTCAGGCGGGTCCTTTCTCCTGCGGAGATCTTTGAGAACCGGTCGAACTCCGACCACGCTGACGGCAGCAACGTTTTTCTTACGATGTGGCTGACAATATTGTTTTGAAGATCTATGACCACATCATACCGGCGCATCAACAGCCGTGGAAGCAGCAGGACTGTGTGGAGCAGTATTTTTTTCAGGTTCCTTTTTCCTGCGATGGCGTATATCTTATCGAAGAGGTAGATATTCCGGGACAAGGGAGCTACTTCCTCGCGGGTCAGCAGGTCGAGCTGTGTGTCTGCCGGCAGGACCTTGCGCAATCCCTGCAGATAAGGAAGGGTAATAGCCATATCTCCCATTGCCTGCAGGCGGATGGCCAGCACGCGCCGGGGCGGTGTCTTTTTCTTCCAGGGTTTTGCCGGGATATTCATCTGTTCAAAATCTATTTACTTTATAAAGGTACAGGTTACTGCCTTGCTCAATGGCTCCTTCCCTTTTATCTATCAGCGTGAGCCGGAAGGAGCCGGCCAGCAATGGATCAACCTTATTCAACAACGGCGGAGGGGATAGGGAGATCAGGTATATCCCGTCCTGCCCCGGCTGTTTAAATAGCTGTCGAAAACCATCCGTATAGCGATGGTGGTTGTTATCTATGCGGCCCTGGCGGCTATCGAAGAGAACGAAAGACATCTCCTGCTGTGCATCCACGCAATAGATGGGCCGGTCCGTAAAGGCTTCCACGGCATTCATTGTCCAGTAGTCGGTCACCAGCTGTTTGTCCCGGGGCACCTGGGTGATAAGCTCTTCCACCTTTCCGGTGTTGGAGAAGGGATGACGGATGTCCTGAAAAACAGCTATTACGCCGGCTATCAGCTGGATGAGGAGCAATGCATTGAGCCAACGGGAATCGACGGCAGGGCGCCCCTGGCAATAAAGCCACCAGGCGACGATAAGACCTATATATATAAATCCGCTGTGCCGGGCTGTATTCAAGTGGAAAAGCGTCACGGAGAGTAAATAGCTTAGTATTATATTGACAGCAAATAAGGCCATGCATTTCCTGTCTTTCCGCAGCATAAGAAGACAGCCGGCCAGCAGGGCCCCTCCGAGGATGATGTTGAATACAGAAAGAAATGCGTGTTTGCCGGCGGCGGCTAAAAGGAATTCCGTATTCCAGAAATGATAGTCCCACCAGGCGGGAACAGGAAGAAAGGCCCTGAGCACGGGCGCATAAAAACCGATGAGCTGCCGGGCATTCCACGAATGGACCCAGGTGGAGGGGTCAACTTCGCTGTCAGATGGAAGATGGATAAACCATGCCGCGGGAAGGATCACTGCTATTCCCAGCAGCGCATGTCCTATCAACTGAGCGGGTGTTTTTTGCCGGCGGATGTCCAGCAGAAAATAAAAATGAATGGCTGCTGCCAGCAGTAATGTAAGCAGGTGTACATTGGACAAGCAGAACAGCAGCAGATAATACAGGGGCTGTTTGTATTTGAATTCCTTTTGCAGGATGAGGCAAATGCAGAGGGCGAATAAAACGCCGAGCGCATAGTTCCTGCTGATCACCCCGTATTCGTAGAGAAAAAAATATCCGAATGGGAGCAGGGCCTTTGTGAGGGGAGCAAAAGGCGCTTTAAAGAGAATGAGCCAGGCAATGGCTGCGGCTATGATGCCCTGCATCACCTGTATGGATCTTACCTGGTGGGTAAATTTGGAGAGGACCCACATGAGGGTATACCAGGCCGGGGGATGACCTTCATATCTTTTATTCGCCAGCAGATCAGCGTAGCTGTGACTGGCTTTGGCTATATTCCAGCTGTGCACTTCATCGCCCCACAGTTCATGATGTATGCCTGCGTATAGCAGCAGGAATATATAAATGATGAATATTGTCCATTTCACGATCATTTTGTTATTTTATAAAGATAAAGATTACCGCCTTTTTCGATGGCTCCCTCTCTTTTGTCGATCAGCATGACATGAAAGGACCTGGAAAAGCAGCTATCGGCCTGATCCAGCGTCTGCGGTGAGCCCGATGAGATCATGTAAATTTCCTGTTTGCGCTCCTGCTGGAAAAGTTTGTCTGCACCGCTGGTATAGCGATGAGGATTGTTCTGTATAACGGTGATATCAGGTCCCCATGTGACGAAGGATAATTCTCTGCCCACATCGATGCAGTAAGCTGGCGTGTCAAGGTAAGCAACATAGCCGTTCATGGTCCAGTAATCTGTGACCAGGCGGCTACGGGGTGGAACTTCCCGTGCCAGCTCGTCGATCCTGTAGAGGTTGGAGAAAGGAAGGCGGATGTCCCTGGTAACGGCGAAAATACCTGCTGCGAACTGTATCGCCAGCAGGGAATCCAGCAGCTTTCGGGAGGCGGCGGACAAGGGCTGTTCGTAGTAGTGAAGCCAGCAGGCAACAAAGAAAGATATGAAAATGAACCCGGCATAACGGGCCGAGGTAAGAGGAAAGACACTGGCGGAAAGGAGAAGGTACAGGAGGAGACTGGCCCCGAAAAGGATCAGGCTTTTCCGGTTTTTGCGGAAGATGAAGAAGGCTATGGCCATGAGGCCTGTCATGATGAGGAGATTAAGGACTTTCAGGAAGCTGTATTCAGCCTTGGCTTCTACCAGGAACTCGGTATTCCAGAAATGGTAGTTCCACCATGCCTGTACCGGTAAAAATGCCCGGAGGGGTCCTTCGATGGTGGCTGTAAGCAGGTGAATATTCCACTGCCGAAACGAGTGGCCTATATTGATGGTACTATCGGAAGGCGGTAAAATAAAAATGACGGCGGGCAGCAGGAGCAGTCCGCCTGTCAGGGTGTGGATGAGCAGCTTCTTTTTCGATGTGTAAGACTGGAGAAAATACAGATGCAGGCTGGCAGCCAGCAGTGTAGCCAGCAAGTGAACGTTGGATAGTAAAAAGAGCAGGATATAATACAAAAGGGTCTTATACCGGAAGTCCTTTTTGAGGACGATGCAAATGCAGCAGATGAGCAGCATGGCTGTACCATAGTTACGGCTGAGGACGGCATACTCGAACAAAAAATAGTAGCCGAAGCAGGCCAGGGCTTTTGTCGGGGTGGGGAAAGGTGAATAAAAGAGGATCAGCCCGGCTACCAGGCAGGCGATGACCCATTGTGCCAGCTGCATATACCTTACATTGTGTGTGCATTTCGAGATCAGCCAGAGTATCGTAACCCAGGCCGGGGGATGTCCTTCGAATTTCCTGTTCTCTATCAGCTGGGGATAACTGCCGCTGCTTTTTGCAATGTTCCAGGTAAATACTTCGTCTCCCCATGGCTCATGATGGGTCATGGTATAGCCCGACACCAGCATATATACCAGGAATATTGCCCAAAGTGGTTTGTTACGCAACGCCATTTTTCTATAATGTGGGTTCAGTCACCTGCCGGTGGGTTTTAGCCGCCTGTTCGTAAGGATTTTGACCAAAGGCTACTGTCCGCAGTCCGGTGAAAGTGCTGCGGATCATACCGCCATTGCGGGCCATCAGAGCCATGAGAAAGTTGCCTGTGAGGGACCATAGCAGCCAGCTTTTTTTTACATGTGGCAGGGACCTTTTCCGACGGATGAAGTAATCCAGGGCCAGTACACGCCGCAGGTAGAGCAGCGGCTGGTTGGGACGGTTGGCTGTCTCCCGGTGATGGTAGACAAAAGCATCCGTCACGATGTGGATACCGGGTATAGGGAAGCCCATGGCTACGCCGTAATTGTCGCCTATGCCATTCCTGTCCAGCACTTCTTCATAGGGAGAGCTCAGCAGCCATTCTCTTTTTATCAGTGAAGCACCAAGGGTGTATACGGGTGTGGTGAAATAGTCACCGGAAAAGGCGGTGATCACGGGCCAGCCGGCTTTTGAAATATGGTTGCCTTTGCGTCTGTAATATGCCTTTATTCTTTTCAGCAGGAGGGTATCCCCGCATTCTATTTCTCCCCAGATGCTGAGCTGGAAGATGAATTTCCGTATCAATTCACTGCCTGACCGGACAGGATAGCTGCCTTGCCAGATGTCTTTTTCTTTTTGCAGGACGAGGCCTGAGACGGCGCCGGTACCGGGATGGGCCGTGAGGTGATCGGTAAGTTTTTTTAAATAGCTGGCGGTCAACTCCATATCGTCATCACAGAGAAAGATATGCGATCCTTTGGCCGCCTGGACACCCAGGTTGCGTTGTATGCAGACGGATTTTTCGGAATGGATATAACGGATAAAAAGACGGGTAAATGTCCCATAATCTTCCGGGGAGAGCTTTTCATCGCTGGAATCTACGATGATGACCTCGAAGGGGGGATGGCTGCTGCGGTTAAGGCTGTCCAGCAGGACCAGGAGGGCTGACTTTCGATTACAGGTAGGAATTACGGCGCTGATCTGCATGGTTCTATTTATTTTCCCCGGGGGGGCATCCTTTCCTAAAAAACGCACGTTTACTCTAATCGGATGCCTGTAAAAGACAGAGTTATGTTAAATAGTTAGTAATGAGCCTACCCGATTCCTCAATATTGACCAATATTCATGTTCCTGGTCCCTCCAGACCGTTGGATGCCCTGTTTGAAAAGAAATACATCATTACCCGTAGTCTTGAGAACAGACTTTATTCCGACGAGGAGGTGATGAAGCTGCCCCAGATCGCCCCCCACCATACACATTATAAAGAATGGCAGATGAGACGTCGTTCGGCGCGGCGGCTGATGCGTTATCTCAAGCATAAACGGCGTCCTTTGGAGGTGCTGGAGATCGGTTGCGGCAATGGCTGGCTATGTCATCATATAGCGGAGATACCGGATGCGCATGTGACGGGGCTGGATATTAATTTTACAGAGCTGCAGCAGGCGGCCAGGGTCTTTAACGATGACCCCAATCTCACTTTTATTCACGGCGACCTGCGTAGTCCGGGCCTGGGTGGTCAGCAATTCGATATTATCCTTTTTGCCGCTACGATGGAATATTTTCCCTCCCTGAAGAAGATCGTTCACAGGAGCCTGATGTACCTGAAGCCTGGAGGGGAAGTGCATATCATGGATACGCGGTTTTACCGGCAGGGAGATGTCCCGACGGCGAGGATGAGAACGCTGGCTTATTATACTTCCCTGGGATACCCTGAGATGGCAGATTATTATTTCCATCATAGCAGCAGGGACCTGCGGTCCTTTCATCATGTATTTCTTTATAACCCTCATTCTCTTGTCGCCAGATTACTGGGGGCGGGGGACGATCATCCCTGGATAAGGATAACAAATTAAGGTATGGACAAGATCCTTTTTTCCCATTCCTACTTTATGCGGTTTGACCCCAAGCAATGGGCGACGGGCCAGCCTTATCCGCCATTGGCGACTATCGGTGCGGCTGCGCTCATGCGGGCGCATGGCTACCAGGTATCGCTGTTCGATACCATGTTTATAGAGGACCCCGATGAAGTGATCAAGCGGCTGGCGGTGGGGCGTCCGGATTTTTTTGTCGTCTATGACGATGGTTTCAATTATCTCACCAAGATGTGTCTCACCAATATGCGTGATGCTGCCTACCGGATGATACGGCTGGCCAGGCAATATGGGTGTACGGTTGTCGTATCGAGCTCGGATTCCACGGATCATTATGATGAATACCTGCAAAAAGGCGCGGATTTTGTTTTGCTGGGTGAAGGGGAGCAGAGCCTGCTGGAGATTGTGAACGCTATCCGGGATGGGCAACAGGATTTTTCCGGGATCCGGGGGATAGCCTATCTGCAGAATGGTATGGCATTGAAGACACCGGCAAGGTCTGTGATGAGGGATCTCGATGCGTTGCCGATGCCAGCCTGGGACCTGATAGATATCCCGGCTTACAGGGCTATTCATTTGGAGCACCGGGGATATTTCTCGCTCAATGTCAGCACTACCCGCGGCTGTCCGTTCAAGTGCAACTGGTGTGCCAAGCCCATCTATGGCAACCGATATAATGCCCGGAGCCCTCAACATGTAGTACGTGAGCTGCAATGGCTGAAAGAGCAGTATGATTTTGACCATATCTGGTTTTGCGATGACATATTCGGACTGAAGCCTGGATGGGTAAGTGAGTTCGCAGACCTGGTGGAAAGAGTGGGGCTGCAGTTCAGGTTCAAGATACAGTCCAGGGCTGACCTGCTGCTGCAGGAGAATTATGTGGCTGCGCTGGCCCGGGCGGGTTGTGACAACAGCTGGATGGGAGCTGAGAGCGGCAGTCAGAAGATACTCGATGCCATGGACAAGGGGACCACTGTTCAACAGATACACGATGCCACGTACCTGCTAAGGCAATATGGTATCCACCCCTCCTTTTTTATCCAGTTTGGTTATCCCGGCGAGACGAAGGAGGATATCCGCAAGACCATCCGTATGATCAACCGTCTGTTACCGGACAGCCTGGGTGTTTCTGTATCGTATCCTTTACCGGGGACCCTTTTTTATGAGCGGGTAAAGGCGGATCTGAAAAGCAAGGCCAACTGGACGGACAGCGACGAGCTGAAGATCATGTTCCGCAACACTTATCATCCTTCTTTTTATAAACAGCTGCATAGATATGTACATCAATCCTATCGCTGGCATCTGGCGTGGCAGCAGATGAAGAAACTGGTGACAAGTCCTGCTGCCGTTACGCGCGAAGGTCTCAGGCAGGCTGCTTCGGTGATGTGGTATGGGCCTATATCCTTGTTGGGAAGATTGAAGCTAAACAAATTGGAAAAAATACCTGTATAGATTATGATTGGGAATGAACAGGCTGCGGCCAGGGCTTTTAGTGAGCAGGCGGTGGTATTCGATGCTTATGATGCGGGTAATACGATCATTGCATATAAGCGGAAGCGGGTGCGGGATCATGTCCTTCGTTACCTGCCGTCAGGCAGCCGGATACTGGAGCTGAATGCCGGTACAGGCGAGGACGCCATCTTTTTTGCCCGCCAGGGGCACCAGGTGCATGCTACGGATATTGCCGCCGGTATGCAGGAAATGTTGGGAGAAAAGGTCAGCCGCGCGGGGTTGACGGATAAGGTGACCCGTGAGCTGTGTTCGTTTACGGATCTTGCTTCCTTGCAGCAACGGGGACCTTATGATCTCATTTTTTCGAACTTCGCGGGTCTGAATTGTACGAATGAGCTGGATAAAGTGCTTCGCAGCTTTGCCCCATTGTTAAAGCCCGGCGGGCAGGTGACGATGGCGATATTGCCGAAGCTCTCCCTGTGGGAGAGTCTGCTTGTATTTAAAGGGAAGTTCAGAACGGCCACCCGCCGGTGGTTTAGCAGCCGTGGGGCGAAGAGCCATGTGGAAGGTCATTATTTCAAGTGCTGGTATTATTCGCCGGCGTATGTCATCAAGGAGATGGACGAGTTTGACCTTCTTGGGCTGGAGGGGCTTTGTACCATCGTACCGCCGAGCTATATCGAGCATTTTGCGGAGAGATATCCAAGGTTGTATGGACGGCTGTGCCGGATGGAAGACAGGTGGAAGGACCGCTGGCCCTGGAAATACGTGGGGGATTATTATATCATCAGTTTCCGGAAGAAGGGCTGACTCCCAGCTCTTTCAATTTATTAGTATAGTGATCGAGGATCCGCCGTTGCATCATTTCGGGGTTGGGGCGTGAGTAATGTTTGCCGGTCTTCAGGGACATGCGGTGTCCTTTACCATTGAGGGCTCCACGCTGCTCTTTATTGCGCCAGCGCCAGGCGGTGAGGCGGTGGAAGAAATCGTCCAGTCTGTCGCCGGTGCGGCCCTTTAACAGGCGTTCCAGCGTACGTTTCCAAAACCCGGCAGGAGGATTGGGAGGGATGATCGAGGCGCGGGTCTTGTAATGGGGCAGGAAGGAGGTCGCCCAGCTGTTGGCGTCGAAGAATTTCACCAGGCCTCCGTTGCCGCAGGCGGGCAGGAGGGTGATCAGCTCGGTAGCGGTGAAAATGTTTTTTTCCTCTATTTCCAGGGCTTCCTCATCGATGAAATAATTCATGCAATACCAATGTTGCCGTCCTCTTATATAACTCCATTTCTTGAACAGGTGCATCAGGGTACGGGCGATCCACAGGCGGTTGCTTTTGGTGATGATAAAGTAGTCGATGTCTGAGTTTTCGTCTGCATAGTTTTTGGACAGGGAGCCGGAGATGCCGATGCCCCTGACGTATGGGAATTGGTACAGGAAGCGGGATATCCTGTTCGCAATCAGCAATAATTGGTCTGCGCGCCGGTGGCCCTCTACTCTTTTGTCGGCCAGCGAGGGATCGTTCCGTAGGGAATAGAATGTTCCCAGCCTGAACAGGCATTTTTCGGAGACCAGGGTCTCTAATTCAGCCGCCAGTACAGGTTCCGGGATTTCCCTGTCCAGGAAGAAGCGTATCTCTTCCAGGGTTACCGGATGGCTGAAAAGGTCGAAGTAAGCGATTGCTTTCAATATACCAGGGCGCAGCAGCATAGTGGAAAGAACGGGCTTAAAGGAGGATAGGTTGCTTGCAAATAAAAGAGTTGGGCGGGCAACCGGTGCATTTAGGACTGCGTTTAACTATTAATTGCGATTAATTGTGTTTTGAACTATAAAACGATGGTGAAAACCCTGCGAAAAAAGTATCTGTTGACGAAAAGGGGGCTGGACCTCATTTGTTCCGTCCTGGTGATAGTAGGAGTGCTCAGCTGGCTGTTGCCTGTGCTTGCCATCTTTATAAAACTGGACTCCCGGGGTCCTGTTTTTTTTCTTCAAAGGCGGATCGGGAGGGCGGGAAAGATCTTTACCTGTTTTAAGCTCCGTACTATGGTGGTAAATGGGGAGGCTGATGAGCACCCGGCGTTGGCAGATGATGTAAGGATTACGATGTTCGGAAGGTTTTTACGTGTATCCCACCTGGATGAATTGCCGCAATTCTTCAATGTCTTTATGGGGTCGATGAGCCTGGTAGGGCCGAGGCCATATATGCTGATAGACAATAAACATTTTTCGGATCTCGTGCCCGGGCATAGTTTCCGGCTTCTCACGAAGCCGGGTATTACCGGGTTGTCGCAGGTGAAAGGGTTTCATGAATCAGTGATCGATAGACACATCATTTTTGCCAGGTATCAATGGGATGCTTTTTATGTGCGTAATGCCAGCCTGATGCTGGACCTTCGTATCCTCCGGAGGACTACTCGTATTTTGTTCACGAAAAAGATAGGATTATGGAGGTAGTTTTTATTGCAAGATCTACCCTGTATTCCGTGAAGGGCGGGGATACTTTCCAGGTCCTTCAGACGGCCCGTCACCTTATGGAGCTGGGGATCCGGGTGGATATCCGGCTGACGCATGAGCGGATAGATTATGAGCGATATGATCTGCTGCACTTTTTCAATATCATTCGGCCTGCCGATATGCTGTATCATATCCGGAAGTCGGGCAAGCCTTTTGTCGTCAGCACTTTGCTGATAGATTACAGTGGCTATGACAAGCAATACAGAAAAGGTATTGCCGGGTTTATCTGCCGGCGGCTGTCTGCGGATGCCATTGAATATCTGAAGACCATGGGCCGCTATCTGCAGGGCAGGGATAAGCTGATATCCAAAGCTTATTTGTGGAAGGGGCAGCAGCGTTCGGTGCGGGAGATACTGGATCGCGCGGCATTGGTCTTCTCCGGGTCCGTCATGGAGTACAAACGGCTGGTGCAGCAATACCATTGTTCTATCGGCTGTATACCTGTACCCAATGGGGCAGATGCCAATCTCTTCAATTTCGATGACCGGCAGATGAAGGATGAGCGGCTGGTCATCTGTGTTGCCAGGATCGAAGGTATCAAGAACCAGCTCAATCTCATAAAAGCACTTAATAATACCCGTTATAAGCTGTTGATCATTGGAGATCATGCGCCGGGGCATTCTGCTTATTACCGGGAGTGCCGGAAGATCGCCGCATCCAATATACAGTTCATCGACCATACGCCACAGGAACAGCTGGTGCAATATTATCAGAAGGCGAAGGTGCATATACTGCCCAGCTGGTGGGAAACCTGTGGACTTTCTTCGCTGGAGGCGGGCGCCATGGGGTGCAATATCGTGATCACGGACAAGGGGTATACCCGTGAATATTATGGTGATCACGCTTTTTATTGTGACCCATCGAGTCCTGCATCTATTTACCAGGCGGTGGATCAGGCGGCGCGAGCACGTCTGCGCCCTGATCTGCGGAAGAAGATACTGACCGACTACACCTGGGACAGGGCGGCGGCCTGTATAGCCCGCGCATACGAAGAAATAATGGAAGCAATATGAGTTTACGGATAGCTATTATGGGGACCAGGGGTATACCCAATCATTACGGCGGATTTGAGCAATTGGCCGAGTACCTTGCGCCCGGTCTCGTACAGGCAGGCCATGACGTTACTGTCTATAACTCTCACCATCATCCCTACCAGGGAAAGCAATGGAAGGGAGTGCATATCAGGCATTGTTACGATCCTGAGCATATTTTAGGCAGTGCGGGGCAGTTCATATATGACCTGAATTGCCTGATCGATGCAAGAAAAAGAAAGTATGATGTTATCCTGCAGCTGGGGTATACCAGCAGCTCTATCTGGGGAATGCTGTTCCCGGGGAAAAGCATGATCCTTTATAACATGGATGGGTTGGAATGGCAGCGTACGAAGTATTCTCCCATGACCCGCCGGTTCCTGCTGTATGCGGAAAAACTGGCGGTAAAGTACAGTGATTTTCACATCGCGGATTCCCCGGTGATACAATCCTATTTGCGGGATAAGTACGGGATAGAGGCAGAGTATATCGCTTATGGGGCCGAGCTGTTCGGTGCGGCTGATCCGGCCGTTGCGGAAGAATATGGCGTAAAGGCGGGCGGTTATTATCTTCTTATGGCGCGTATGGAGCCGGATAATAATATAGAGATGATCCTTGACGGATATGCGAAGAGTCACACGTCGATGCCCATCCTGGTGGTGGGAAATACCGTCAATAAATTCAGCGGGCATCTAATGACCAAGTTCGAAAAGGATAAACGGATCATTTTCGCCGGCGGGATCTATGATCAATGGAAGGTGCATTGTCTGAGGTCTTTTTGCCGGCTATATTTTCATGGACATAGTACCGGCGGCACCAATCCCTCTCTCCTGGAGGCCATGGCCAGCGAGGCGCTTATCGCAGCCCATGACAATGTATTCAACAGACAGGTACTGGAAGAGCATGCATTGTATTTTTCAAGCCCGGAAGATATAGCTGGCCTGGTGGATCATGTGCCGTCAGGGAAGGATACCGTGGATATGAAAAAGAAGAACCTGGAGAAGATCGTACAGCGTTTTGGCTGGCCGGAGATCATTGCAAGCTATGAACGGTACATCCTTTATACCTTATCCCTGCAAAACAATGGGAAAAATATTCTCTATAGAAGATACCCGGGCTAACAGGGCCAGCTATTACCTTCTGATGGCGTTCCTGATAACGCTGCCTTTCGACAGGTTGTATAGCGAGCTCGCACTTATCGGATTGCTGTTGTACACACTTGTTCGTTTGAGGGGTCGTATAAACTGGTCTTTTCATTGGGCGGGATGGATGAGCGCGGGTATGTATGTATTCACCATGCTGGGCACCTTGTATGCGCCGAAGCCTTCCCAGGCATTTCCGGAATGGGAGAAGCAGCTGGCGTTGGTGTTGTTCCCGTTGATCGTCTGGTGCTCGGGCCTGGACTGGCAGCTGCACCGGCTGCGGCTGATGAAAGCGTTTGCTTTTTCCTGTGTGCTTACAGCCGTGTATTTGTATGGGGTGGCCTTTTACAATATTTATTCGCTGCGTGAGCCATTTACGGCGCTTTTTACGAAGCCCTATATGAACCATCATTTTACGGCGTCCATCGATCTGCATGCGACGTATTTTTCCGGTTACCTGGCTTTGTCGATGGTGGTATTTACAGATCTGATCTTTCGGGGTAAGGATGGGCGGGTCATGCAATGGGTATATGGGTTTGCTATACTGGTGTGCCTGGCTGCCATATTTCAGCTGGCTTCCAGGGCCGTGAGCATTGCTGTTGTCCTTATCGCCAATATAGCTGTCCCCTTCTTACTTACTACGGGTAAGAATCGGCTACGTCTTTTTACCGCAACCCTTTTTCTTACGGTGATTGCATTGGTGGTGGTATTACATAACGAGCATCTCCATTCCCGTTATCTGTTACAGTTAAAGCAGGACTTGCGGTCGGACACCGGAGCTGTGGAAGATCCCGAGCCCCGTATGGCCCGGTGGCAATGTGCCTGGGAGCTGATAAAAATGTCTCCATGGATAGGATATGGGACGGGCGCTGAGACGGACAAGCTGAAGGGGAAATATTATACCCATCACCTGATGATATCCTATGCAAACAACCTGAATGCGCATAACGAGTTTATCAGTCTGTGGTTAAAGACGGGAATATTGAGTGTGTTGTGGTATGTGGGGTTATTGATCGTGGGGTTCAGAAAAGCGTTCCGGCGAAGAGATATTTATTTAATTGCTTTTTTATTGATCATCGTCTGTATATCCTGCGCAGAAAATATCCTGGATGTCAATAAAGGGATATTCTTTTTCAGCTGCTTTTTTGTGTTTTTTCTGCCGAAACCGGCGGGCGCCCGTATATTTACTTATGGAAATAAAAATACTGGCGCCTCTATGGGGGCACGAACACGTAGACATTACCGTCTTCTCCCATAGGATAAAAGAGGCCGGTTATGACGGTATCGATACGTGGATACCGGACAATCCTGCTGTGAGAAGCGCTTTGTTCGAGGCTTTGCAGAAAGAGGAACTTTTGCTGGTGTCCCATCAGCATCAGGCTCATGGCAATGATTTCGGAGAGTTCAAAGATTCATTTCGTCATTTTTTAGAGTTCAGTGCACAGGGAGAACCTATACTTATCAACAGTCATACGGGAAAGGATTATTTTTCCCTTCAGCAAAACCTGGAGCTGATAGATATTGCAGAGGAGTTCAGTCAGAGGAATGGGATAGTGGTGGCGCATGAGACGCATCGTGGCCGTGTCGGTTTTCATCCGGGTGTCATGCAGGAGTATTTTGAAGCAAGGCCGGGGTTGGTGATCACGGCCGATCTGTCGCATTGGGTGTGTGTGTCTGAAAGTTTACTGGAGAATTTTCAAGGTCCTTTGAACGAGGCTATTGTGCGGGCGCGTCATATCCATGCGAGAGTGGGTTTTGAAGAGGGACCGCAAATCCCTGATCCCCGGGCCCCGGAATGGAAGTATGCGTTGGATCGTTTTATAGGATGGTGGGACAGCATGGTAGAGAGCCGCCGGAAGGCTGGTGCGAAGATGGTGACTTTTACGACGGAGTTTGGACCTCCCCCTTACCTGCCGAAGATCCCTTTTAAGAATGAGCCGGTGGCGGATCAGTTCGAGATCAATGTATTTATGAAAGATCTGCTGCGGCAGCGGTACCAGGTATGACCTGTTTATTTTTCCCTGTAAGATTTGGGGCTGACGCCATTTTTTTTCTTAAAGAGCTTTGAGAAATAGAATACGGACTCGAAGCCCAGGTTGTAGGCTACTTCGGTTACGTTGAGGTTGGTAGTATTCAAGAGTTCGCGGGCTTTATCCAGCCGGAGGTTCAAGTGATACTGGTTGGGGGATTCGCCTGTAGCCTGTTTGAACATTTTCCTGAACTTAGAATAACTCATCGGCAGCTGCCGGACCAGCTGCTGCATATCCAGGGGACTTTCAAGGTTTTCCCGCAGAAAGAATTTTGCCTGCTCTATCGCCTGTTCGTCCACGTCGTTGCCAGGGTCTTTATGTGTGGATAAGGCATGTATCAATCCTAAGATCTGTAGGGTGATGCCGGAGATTACCTGGTGATAGCCGGGTGTTCCGGAGCGTACATTCTCCACGACTTTTTGCACGAGTCCCAATAAAGTGTCGTTGAGACCCGGGCTTACCACCGGGAAGTCCGAACTGAAGAAGCCTTTGGTCATCAACTGATCGGGATAGCCGCCGCGGAAGCCTATCCAGTATTCTTCCCATCCCGTGCTTGTATCGGGTTTATAACGGTGCCAGACGTCCGGAAAGAGGAAGAAGCAGGTGCCTGCTTTGATGACGGTGGGCTGGCTAAGCGCGGATTCGAAGATGCCCTGGCCTTTCGAGATAAATATAATATAATAGTCGTTGAGTATACGCCCTTTGTTCCAGGTAAAGGAGTGTGTCAGCGGGTGTTCCTGGTTGTGAGGGTACACCTGGTTGGGGTCGGTGCGGGAATAGCCTATGGTGGTTACATAGAAGCCCCAGGCTTCTTCCAGGGAGGTTATGGTAAGGTATTTATGGAAGTTGTGCATCAGCGGTCAGTGAAAAATTAATTGAAAAATATCAAAAAGTACAAAAAGTAAAAAAAAATCTACATATACATTAGAGGTTTGTATGGATATATTTGGAGCGGTTAAGGCTCTGGTTATCATTTTATCATTTATCTCAAACCAAAACGGCTGTTATATGAATGTCAACACAAAACGTACCGGAAGCTCCTTCCGGGCGCTTCTTCTAAGCTGCTACTTAATCCTCTTACAGATGGCGGCATTTTCACAAACGACAGTGACTGTCACAGGGACTGTGAACCTGCCCGGGGATCTTTCCGGTACCACGGTTCAGGTGAAAGGTTCAAGAGGGGGTGTCACTACGGATGCCACGGGGCATTTTTCCATTACGGTAAAATCAGGAGCTACGCTGGTGATTAGCCACATCGGGTATAAGCCTGTAGAAGTAAAAGCCAGCGGTCAGTCAGGGTTAACCCTTACGTTAGAGACTGCGGACAATACGCTGGAACAGGTGACGGTGAGCTATGGTAAGCAGAAAAAGAGGGATATTACGGGCAGCGTCATAAAGGTGGATGCAACTGCAGTGCAGGATGCGTCGGCTACGGAGTTCTCTCAGAAACTTTATGGCAAGGTCGCCGGCTTGCAATTGAATCAGACCAGTGGTATACCGGGTCAGGGTATGACCATGCGTATCCGTGGCGCCGCTTCGTTGAGTGCGGGTAACCAGCCCCTGGTGGTCATCGATGGACAGCCTATCAGCAGCGATGTCACCGGCGGCACCGGAGATCTCAACCTGGTGCCTCCTGATCAAATAGAGTCATTCAGTGTTTTGAAAGATGCTGCTGCAACGGCCCTTTATGGGAGCCGTGCTGCCAATGGTGTGATCATTATTACTACAAAAACGGGTAAGATCGGCAGAACGACCGTGTCGGCCAATGCTTATTATGGCTGGCAGAGCGTACCCAAACGTGGCCGTCCCGATCTGATGAATGCGCATGAATTTGCCACTTTCATGAAGGGATATTATGAAGACAAGGCCAAGTATGAAACGCTGCCGGGCGCCACGCCTGTTAGCGTACCTGCCGATTATGCCAATCCCGATCAGTATGGTAAGGGAACGGATTGGTATAGCGCGATCCTTCGCACGGCGCCAATCGAGAACTATTCCGTGAATGTTTCATCCGGGACCGATAAGCTCTCTTCCAGCACTACCCTCAACTATTTTAACCAGGGTGGGGTAGTGGTGAACACCAGCATCAAGCGCTTTTCTTTCCGCAGCAACAATGAATACCGGCCGGCCAAATGGGTAAAGCTGGGCTTGAATCTCGCACCTTCTTACCAGATCGATTATAATACGCGGGGCGGCAACCTGGGTCTTAATGGCAACCGCCAGGTGATCAGCGGCGCCCAGATCAGCAGCCCGCTGGTTTCCCCTTATAATGCAGACGGCAGCTTTACGCTCAGGGCTTCCTCTGCCGGGATGATCGGGCTGCCCAATTATCTTCAGCAGCAAACGATCATGAAGAACAACCAGAACAATATCCAGGTGCTGGGCAATACTTATGTCGACATCGAACCAATACCAGGACTGCATGCAAAAACAGCTGTCAGCGGCGATCTGCTGACCCAGGATTACAATGCTTACTATGGCACCATGTATGGTGTTTTCAATTCGCCGCCTCCTCAGCAGCTGACCTCTGTATCCGCTGTCAACATTTCCAATAATTCTTATTCCTGGCTGATTGAAAACACATTGGATTATGCGCATACTTTTGGCGACCATAGCCTGGATGTATTAGTCGGCTATACTTCCCAGAAGTGGAGCCAGAACAACCGCAGCATCACCGGTACCGGGTTTGCCAATGATGCCATTCCCTTTATTTCGGGTGCTGCGACGACCTCCGGTACTTCGAACAATACCACCTGGACCCTGATATCGCAACTGGCCCGTGTAAACTATGATTACAAGAAGCGTTATTATATTTCGGGGTCGATCAGAAGGGACGGCAGCAGCCGTTTTGGATCCGACAAGAAGTACGCTACTTTCCCCGCTGTTTCGGCAGGCTGGATAGCGAGCGATGAGAATTTCTTTCCCAAGTCCGATGTAGTATCCTTCCTGAAGATAAAGGGAAGCTATGGTCTGGCGGGTAACAACAACATCGGCAACTATACGGCGATCACCGCGCTGAGCGCCGCCAATTATGTTTTTAACAGCGCGACCAACCTGGGTGAAGCCATCAGCGTGCTGGGCAATCCCATTCTTTCCTGGGAGACATCAAAGCAGACGGATGTGGGTATAGAGATGAACCTGCTGAAAGACAGGCTTACCTTCAGCTATGATTACTACAACAAGAAGACCACCGGGATGCTGTATCAATTCCCTGTACCTGCAGCCAGCGGCTACAGCTCGATCTACAGCAATGTCGGCAATTTCCGTATCTGGGGTCATGAGTTTACCGTCAGCTCCAGGAACCTCACAGGGGCGCTGACATGGACTACGGACTTTAATATCTCTTTCAATGACAACAAGGTTATTTCGCTGATAAACCATACTCCCATCGGTGGTACGGGCCGGTACAATGACTACAACAGGACGGCAGAAGGACACCGCATCGGGGAGCTGTATGGTTATGTGTTCGAGGGCTTGTACCTGAGCCAGGCCGATCTTGATAAATATCCCAAGGAGGGAACTTCTACCATCGGTACTGCCCGCATGAAGGATGTGAATAACGATGATACGGTCAACATCAGCGACGAGACCTACCTGGGCAGAACGAATCCCAAGTATATTTTCGGTATGACCAATAGCTTCTCGTATAAGAACTTCGATCTTGGAATCGTCGTCTCCGGCCAGGTGGGCAACAAGCTGATGAATACCAACCTGCAGAACATACACAACCTGGATGGGGTCTTCAATGTCACCAGGGACATGCAGTACAGGTGGCGCAGCGAGGCTGATCCCGGTAACGGCCGGGTTCCCCGGACCCTGTCCAATACGACGGAACTATACCGGCTTACCAACAGCACCTGGGTCTTTCCGGGAGATTACCTGTCTGTCAGGAATATCACATTGGGTTATACGCTTGGGCAGAAGACGCTGCGGTATATAAAGAGCATCAGGGTATATGGAAGCGCGCAGAATGTCTTTATGTTCACCAGATACCCCGGACAGAATCCAGAGGTCAATGACACGAAGGACAATCAGACGACTGCCGGTACGGACAATGGCTCCTATCCCATTCCCAGGACTTTCCTGATAGGCGCCAATATCAATTTTTAAGATCCATGTTCTATCACTTTTTTAAACGAATTATTATGCGACAAGCAAAATATATAACGATATTTTCCATAGCTGTAATAGCGCTGGGATCCTGTAAAAAGGATTTTCTGAACCAGTATCCGCAGGGTTCGATCAATATCACCAACTTCTACAAGACCACTACGGATTTCCAGGAAGCATTGGTAGGCGCTTATACCCCTTTACGGGATGCGTCCATCTATGCTTTTTATATGGAGGAGATGAGGTCCGACAATACTTTTTTCGATTATAATACAAAGGACAGGGGAAGTCTTGCCACCGAGCAGGTGTCCTATTTCCTGGACAATGCCAGCACGGGTGTCAATTACAATGTGTGGGCGGCCGATTTCAACGGTATACAGCGGGTAAATGTGATCCTCAGCAGGCTTCCTGCAGCGACGGCGGTGCCTGATTCCATCAAGAATCTTATAACGGGTGAAGCGAAGGCTTTGCGGGCGCATTATTATTTCGAGCTGGTGCGTCTGTTCGGCCCGTTGCCTTTAGTCCTGACAGAAACGAAGTCGATATCCGACACACGGGTGACTCGCACCACTGTGGATAGTGTCTATGCGCAGATAGAGTCCGACCTTACCGATGCCTTGTCGAAAGTGGCGTTGCCGACTTTCAATACCGCCGGCTTTCAGAGCGGCAGGGTCACCAGGGGGATGATCGCCACGGAGCTGGGAGCTATGTATCTCACCAGGAAGCAATATGCCAAGGCCAGCGCTATCCTTGGGACTGTGACGACGATGGGGTATAACCTGATGCCGAATTATGCGGATATATTTACGACGGCCAACGAGAACAATAAAGAATGTATCTTCGAGATCGATTTCAAGTCAGGTACGGATGGGCAGTCCAGCAATTTCATCTACCGGTTCATCCCTGCCACGACTGTAACCACCGCTATCCTGGGCGTGAATTACAACAACAACACGAACAACTACGGCGGATGGAACGTACCTACACAGGACCTGGTCAATGCCTATGAACCCAATGACAAAAGGCTGGATGCAAGTGTTGCGGTGACCAAGGGGCATTTCGACAAGGACAAATATTTTATTGCGGACAGCGTGACAAGTGTGCTGAACCCGCATCCTGCCAATGATTCGACCAAGTACTTTATCCGGAAATTCTATCATCCTCCTTATCCTGCTATCCGGTATAACACCGACCAGGACTGGTATGTATACCGGTATGCGGATGTGCTCCTGATGCTGGCGGAGTCCCTGAACGAGCAGGGCCTTACCGGGGACGCTTTACCCTATTTGAACAAGGTGAGGAACAGGGCTGGTCTGGCCGATGTTACCGTGACAGATCAGGCTGTGGTCAGGGATACCATCGCTCATGAAAGACGGGTAGAGCTGGCGTTCGAGAACAAGCGTTGGTTTGACCTGGTGCGTACAGACAAGGCGATAGATGTAATGACGGCTTATGGTATCAAACAAAAGGCGACCTATAGTTTCCTGCCTGCGTCATCTTACAATGTGACTACGAATAAGATGATATATGCCATTCCTTTCCGGGAGAACCAATTGAACCCGGCGGGGCTCTGGCAGAATCCCGGTTATTAAAATATATACGAAAATGAATTACGAACTGACTCAACAACAGGTGGAATTTTACAGGAAGAATGGCTTTATCGTGATCGAGGACTTTCTTTCTCCGGAAGAGCTGGAAGACTGGCGGGCAAAGGTTATGGCTGCGGTGAATGAGCGTAAGGGGTTAAAGATGCCGGGGAAGGACCTCAGGACAGGCGAGGATGACGGTATCAATGATGACACTGAATATTTCGGAAAAGTTTTCGATCAGCTGATCAATCTCTGGCAGACGAATGAGGGGGTGAAGAAGCTGATGATGGACAAACGCATTGGGCAGATGGCCGCGCAACTGGCCGGGGTGGACGGCATCCGTATCTGGCATGACCAGGCGCTGTTCAAACGTCCCTGGGCTAATCCTACTGCCTGGCACCTGGATACGCCTTTCTGGAGCTTTAAAGACAGAAATGCCCTTTCCATCTGGGTGGCCCTGGATGATGCGACCTATGAGAACGGCTGTTTGTACTTTTTGCCCGGCTCTTATCACACCACCCGTTTTGATAACAGCGGTATCGGCAAGAACATGGATGGGATCTTTACCGTGTACCCCGAGCTGGCCAAAGTGAATTCGGTAGCTGCGCCTATGAAGGCAGGCAGCTGCAGTTTCCACAATGGGCTTACTGTTCATGGGGCGGGTGCGAATATGACCAGTGGTTTCCGGCGGGCTATGACGTGTGCGTACATGCCTGATGGGAATGTATATAACGGCCAGCCCAATGTGCTGCCGGATGCCTATGTAAAGACATTAGCTATCGGAGACCCTTTGAACAATGATGCACAGAATCCCCTGATATATCACAAATAGGTTATAATGAACAGACGAGCATTCCTTTGGAAGGGGTCGTTGTTGACCACCGGCTTTACTCTAATGAAAATGTCGCCGGTACAGGCAAAAAAACTGATGGTTACGGCTCCGGACCCCGACCTGTACCGGCATTTTAAAGATCCTGCCACCATTCACCGTCCTTTTGTGCGCTGGTGGTGGAATGGCGACAAGGTAGAGCGGACTGAGCTGTCCCGCGAGCTGCGGCTGATGAAAGAGGCGGGTATTGGGGGTGTGGAGATCAATCCTATTAAATTTCCGGCGAGGACGGATGATATGGGCAAGCCGGCTATTCAGTGGCTGAGCCCGGAATGGGTAGATCTTTTACAGTTTACATTAAAAGAAGCGGCTTCGATTGGTCTTACCTGTGACCTGATCGTAGGGTCCGGCTGGCCTTTTGGCGCCGAATACCTGCAGGGTGAAGAGCGTTCGCAGGTGGTGGTGATCGCCGCGGTGAAAGTAGAGGGGCCTCAGTATTATGAAGTTTCACCTTTCGCCCTTTTTGCAGAATCCGACCCTGCCGTTACTTCTGTCTTCCCCGGCAGGACCATGGAACTGATGTCTGTGAAGCTGGCGCCTGCCCGGCTGGACCGTATGGACCAGGTGGTCGACCTCTCTTCCCAGATACCTTCGGGAGAGATCAGGATCGATATACCGGCCGGCAAGCATGTGATCTATGGGCTGGTGAAGGTCAACGGGTCGATGGAAGTGATCAATGGCGCTCCCGGCGCCAATGGGCCTGTGCTCAACCATTACAATGAAGCTGCTGTGAAGAAGTATTTTCATCGCATGTCGGATGCCATCCAAAAGCAGATAGGGCCGTTGACAGGTCGTGTCCGCAGCTTTTTTACGGATAGCATGGAGCTGGAAGGCGCCAACTGGTGCGCCGACATGCTGGCTGAATTTTCAAAGAGAAGGGGTTACGATCCCATGCCTTACCTGCCTTTTACGATGTTCAAGACAGGGGGGATGGGAAATATCTTTGATTTCAATTATGGCGCCGAGCTGGGGCCTGAGCTGAAAGATACGATCGAGCGGGTGCGTTATGATTTCGATCTTACCAGGTCGGAGCTGATCCGGGAAAGATTTATCCGCAGCTTTACGGACTGGTGCAAGGAGAATAAGATACAATCCCGTGTGCAGGCGTATGGGCGGGGTTACTTCCCGCTGGAAGGCAGCTTTGACATCGACCTGCCCGAATGTGAGACATGGATCAAGTATGGCATTGGGAAAGAGATGCCCGATACCGACTGGCGCATGGGCAGAGCGTATACGATGATCAATAAGTATGTGTCTTCCGCCGCTCATCTGAAGGGCAAGCGGCATGTGAGCTGCGAAGAGCTTACCAACACGGATATGGTCTTTAACGATACGCTGGAGATACTGAAGGTGGCGGGTGATCAAAGCACGATCTCGGGGGTAACGCATCCTGTTTTTCACGGATTCAACTATTCACCGCCGGATGCGCCATTCCCCGGGTGGGTGCGGTATGGGACTTATTTTAATGAGAAGAATACATGGTGGCCTTATTTCAGGCGGTTTACCGATTATAAAGCCCGTATGTCCTCCCTGCTACAGCAGGTGGACATGTTTGCGGATATTGCGGTACTCCCTCCCGTATCGGATATGTGGAGCATCTTTGGCGCACAGAATGAGCCGTTCCCCGGCCTGATGTATCCCACCTGGGCTACCCTTGTGTGGGAGTCCATCCATCAGAACGGCAATGCCTGTGATTATGTTTCGGAGGAGGTCATCCGTGAAGCGGGGATGAAGGAAGGATGGATGTATTATGGTCCCCGTAAATATCATACGATCTTTTTGATCCGGATTGAGCGGATGGAGCCGGCGACTGTTCGCAAACTATACGATTTTGTCGTCTCGGGCGGGCGGATATTCTGTATCGAGACGATGCCGGACAGGAGTCTGGGTTTGAACGATCGTGTTCGCAGGGATGCGGAAGTGCAGTCATGGGTGAGCAAGATGAAGGCTTTCACGGAAAGGTTTATCCTGTTGAACGTTCCGGAGAAGAACTGGATGCTGTGGTATCGCGATGTACAGCAGAAATATGGCATAACGCCTTATGTGCATATCGATAATCCCGATCCATTTGTCACCCAGGTGCGTTATCAGTCCGGCAAGACGGAGATGTTGCTGTTTATCAATTCCAGCACGGAGAAGGAGCACCGGATGAACCTGGATGTCCATAAGGATATTGCAGCCGATCGTCAGGCCTGGGTATGGGATGCGGTAACGGGTGAGCGCTGGCATATTGCGTCGGGGTCGTCCCGGGTGTCTTTGGATCTGGGACCTGCAGAATCGCGGCTGCTGGTGTTTGACAGGGAGAAGAAAGGATTGCCGTGGAAGCCGGCGCCGGTGGCTGCCGCAGCAGGTTCCCCGTTGCTGGGGTTGACGCTCGATACCTGGACGGCGGAGTTCAGACATATCGATGGGACTGTGCGGACTGTGGAGTTTTTTAAGCTGGCGGACCTGAAGGATTTGCCTGAATGGGTGAACTTTTCGGGTACGGTGACATATAAGATGGAGATGTCTGTGAATGACAGTAAGCCTGCCTGGTTGAATCTCGGCAAGGTGGTGGGTGTGAGTGAGGTGACGTTGAATGGTAAGAACCTGGGTGTCCAGTGGTATGGGCGTAGGATATTTTCTTTAGGCGATGCGTGGCAGTCCGGCAAGAATTCGCTGGAGGTAAAAGTCGTGACCTCGATGGGGAATTATATGAAAACGCTAAAGGACAACCCTGTTGCACAATATTGGACCAATGAAAAAAGAAAAGACCAGCCGATACAGTCCATGGGATTGATCGGGCCGGTGACAATTTATTAGTTATGCAAAAGTATTTTGTTATAGGTTTTTTATGTCTGCAGTCCATGCTGCTGTCTGCGAAGGATTACCCGGCTTCTTTGTTCGGCATCAATAGGGATGGGACCACGCTCAACACGCGGTCTATTCAATTTGCCATCGACTATATCGCCCAGCAGGGTGGGGGGCGCCTGGTGTTCGATGTTGGCCGGTATCTCACCGGTTCGATCCACCTGAAATCGAATGTCATGCTGGAATTGAAAGAAGGCGCGGTGCTCGTGGGTTCTCTCAACCCTTTTGACTATGACAAGAAACTGGTGACTGCCTTGATATTTGCATACGATCAGCATGATGTCGCCATTACGGGCAAGGGTATCATCGATGGGCAGGGGAGGCAGCTTGCCGCCAATGTTACGGCCAATGTCCACAAGGGGTTGTTGAAGGACCCTTTTCGCAATGACCGGCCGGAGGCCGACGTAAGGGCTATGATCATCAACTTCCGCAATTGCAGGAATGTGCTGCTGCGGGGCGTTACCATCCGGAACGCCGCCAGCTGGGTAGAGACCTATGATCAATGTACCAACCTCGTGCTGGACAGCATCTATGTCGACAGCAAGGCTTTCTGGAATAATGACGGCATCGATATCGTGGATTGCGACAGTGTAGCGGTGACCAACTCCTATATCGACGCGGATGATGACGGTATCTGTTTGAAATCGCATGATCCATCGAAATTTTGCAGCAATGTGCTGCTTCGCAATAATACTATCCGCAGCAGCGCCAATGCCATCAAGTTCGGTACGGCCTCCTATGGCGGCTTCAGGAATATTACGATGATCAACAACCGCGTTTTCGACACTTACCGGTCGGCGTTGGCTTTGGAAGCCGTCGATGGCGGGTTCCTGGAGAATGTGCTGGTGGACAGTCTGCAGTCGTATAATACGGGGAATTTCCTCTATCTCCGTATCGGGGAAAGGCGGGTGGGTTTTAAAGGCCGTTTGCAGAATATAAAAATTAAGAATGTCTACGCAGAAGTTCCGGCGGGAAAGCCTGATGCGGGATATGAATATGAAGGTCCTATCGAAGATATGCCCAGGAATCTTACTCCGGCGATCGTCATTGCGGGCATGCCCGATGTAAAGATCTCGGGTGTGACGCTGGAGAACATCGATATCCGGTTTGCGGGTGGCGGTAATCCGTTGTTTGCCAAGGTCGGTCTGGATGACCTGGACAAGGTGCCCGAGCGGGCTACGGCCTATCCGGATTTCTCCATGTTCCGCGAGCTGCCGGCCTGGGGAGCGTATATACGGCATTCGGAGAAGATCGAATTCAGGAATGTAAAGCTGGTTTGTGGGAAGAAGGATTACCGGCCGGCCATCGTGCTGGATGATGTGCATGGATCGAAATTCGGAGGCGCCCAGGTGACGGAGCCGGGGGGTGGTCCCAAGAAACCAGTTGTCTATCAGTATAAGTCTTCGGATATTGCGGTGAAATAAATTACCACCATTGAAAGTTGTCATCACCAGCGCCAATTCGGCTACGGGGTTGATGCTCATTCCTGTGTTAAAAGCCGCGGGTCATCATACCATTGGGCTTGTACGGAAGCCTGTGGATGTTGGGGCTGATGAAACGATCACCGACTGGATGCATGCCTCTGCCGCCAGGAGGGCGTTGGCGGGGGCGGATGCCATTATACATTTGTCGGGTGAGCTTAATGCGAAGAATGAGCGGATGTATGCAGCGGCGAATAAGATGACGACCGAGGTAGTGGCGGCTTATGGAAACGCCGCCAGCCTGATCTATCTCAGCTATCCCCATGCATCTCCGGGGGCGAAAAATTTTTACCTGCGTTATAAGGGCGAGGCTGAAGCATTATTGAACCGGACGGGTATTCCGCTGGTGATATTCCGTTGTCCGGTGATCGTTGATGCACCTGATGTGCCGTCCAGGATCGATGTGTTATTCAAGTCGTCCAAGGGTAGGCCGGTGCCGGTGATAGGGTCCGGCCGGCAGCGTATGCGTCCCATTTACCGGGGTACGGTGGTGGAGGCGATTGCGTCTGCATTGGTTGGCGGCCGGCCGGGTGTGTATGAATTGTCCGGGCCGGAGGAGGTGACGGTGGATGAATTTATTCGTATGGCCAATCCCGCGGGTACCCGGCTGCTGCATATACCGGGATGGCTGGCACATGTGTTGAGCTGGGTTTTGCCGGGGCTCTCGTATACTTTTGTGGATATGATGCTGCATTATACGGCAAGCGAATATGATCCGGCCACCTACCGCGAGTTTGGGATCGAGCCGGTGTCTGTTGTGGAGATGTGGAGGTGATGTCTTATCTTCAATCCATGCAAAAGATCATACTGTCAACGATGTTATCAGCTGTCTCTTTTTTAGTACATGCCCAGGGCCCGCTGACTGTACAGGGCGACAGCGTTATCACTGCAGGAGGGTACCGGATACAGCTAAGCAAGCAGGGATTTCCCGAGCAGATAGATAGTCTGCTGGTGGAGAACATCCACTTTCATTTTACCCGGCAGCCGGATGGAAAGGATATCCGTCTGACCAGTGGCGGGCTGCATATCACCCGGGATGGACAGGCAGTAGCGTGGAAGGACACCTGCACTTCGGATGAATTGCGGATGGAGGTCGGCGCCGGTCTGCGATCGAACGGCTACTTGTCTTACCGGGTAAAAGTAACGGCACTGCAGGATCTGGATATAAAAGATATTACTATGCATATCCCTTTCCAGCCGGAGAAAGCGAAACTTATAAAGGGGCTGGGATTGCCATACGGCCCCCGGCCTGACAGCAATTACCGCTGGAAATGGGATGCTGCCGGTCAAAAGGGGCCGGCTGCCGCCTGGATAGGTACGGCGGATGGGGGGCTTCAATGTTTCCTGGTGCCCGGTGTCTGGGACAATGGAGGCAAAGGGGGCGTTATTGTTGGTATAAAAGGGAAATCCATGCTACTCAACAATTACAGCGGTCCCCGTCATTTGCAGAAAGGGGATAGCCTGGATTATTACTTCGTCCTGATGGTAACGAAGGGGAAGTAGAAAATATAGCCTATATTGCTACTATAAAACGATATACCATATGAAGTTATACCGCACAAGGCAGGGAAATGTATTGGAGGCAGCAGGAAAATATTACCATCTTGATCAACCCTGGGATGAGCTGGTGAACAGGGAGGGTCTTTTTTCTTACCTGGAAAAAACAGCGGCTTCGGAAAAGGAGATGTCTGCCAGTCAGGATAAGGACTGGCTGGAGAAAGGTATCCTTCCTCCTATCGGATCGCAGGAGGTGTGGGCAGCGGGTGTAACTTATCTGCGCAGCCGTAATGCCAGGATGGAAGAATCGCAGGAATCGGGCGGGGCGACATTTTACGATAAGGTGTATGAGGCGGACCGGCCTGAGCTGTTCTTCAAATCTCTTCCTCACCGGGTGGCGGCGCATGGAGAGCATGTTTATATACGGAAAGATTCCAGGTGGAATGTGCCTGAGCCTGAGCTGACCTTGTTTATCAACTCCAAGGGCGATATACAAGGATATACGGTAGGCAATGATATGAGCTCCAGGGATATCGAAGGAGAAAATCCCCTGTATCTGCCGCAGGCGAAGGTCTATGAGCGCAGCGCTGCCCTGGGTCCCTGTCTGTATGTGCCAAAAGAGCCTATTCCGCTGAGCGCTGTCATCCGCATGACGATCAGCCGGGATGGAAAGAAAGTATATGAAGGAGAAGTGCCGGTAAGCCAGATGAAGAGAAGCCTGACGGAGCTGGCCAGCTGGCTGTATCGTGAAACGGATTTTGTGAACGGGTGTTTTCTGATGACGGGTACTTGTCTTGTGCCGCCCAATGAGTTTACGCTACAGGAAAAAGACAGGGTCGATATCAGTATCGACGGGGTGGGGGTATTGACGAATTATATTCTTTATAAGCCCGCGAAATAAGCAGATTACGGATGGGGGACGTATATTCGCGTCCATGTTAAAAATGAATTGGCAACAGCTCTACAGTCCTCTCCGTACCGGATCGTCCGGGGGCAGCCGGGCGACGAGCGGTGTTGCGGGTGTTGACAGAAGAACTTCCTTTCTCCGGGATTATGACCGGATCATTTTTTCCTCAGCCTTTCGACGTTTGCAGAACAAGACGCAAGTTTTTCCCTTGCCTGGTCCTGTATTTGTGCATAACCGGCTGACGCACAGTCTCGAAGTGGCGTCAGTAGGCAGAAGCCTCGGGAAGGCGGTGGGAGATGCGCTGGCTGACCGGCACGTTGGACTTGGCGAGGAATTCAGGGAATTCTACAAGTATGAGCTGCCCTCCGTGATTGCGGCGGGATGCCTGGCCCATGACATTGGCAATCCGCCTTTCGGGCATTCAGGGGAAGATGCTATCCGGAATTTTTTCCGGGGGTTGGATGGAGAGGGCGGGCGCCGATTTATCGAGGAGCTGACCCCTAACCAGCAGCGGGACTTTCTTTTTTTTGAAGGCAATGCCAATGCCTTCCGGACCCTTACCCATCATTTTAATGAAAAGACGCAGGGCGGTTTCAGGCTGACCTATGCGACCCTGGCTTCTATCGTAAAATATCCTTCAGACAGCCTGAATGGGTTTAATAAACAGCAGCTGGCCACCAAGAAATCTGGTTTTTTCGATTCGGAGCTCGGCACTTACCAGGCGATTGCCGCCGAGCTGGGTATTCCCCGGCTTGACGCCGAAAAGCATATCTATGCCCGTCATCCATTCGTGTACCTGGTGGAGGCGGCCGATGATATATGCTACCGGATCATCGACTTTGAGGATGCCCACCGTCTGAACATTATTTCTATCGATACGATCAAGGAGCTGTTCCTTTCCTTTTTTGATAAAGAGGAAGGATATGATGCCCGTGACAGGGTGGAGAAAATACTCCATAACATCAATGATGACAATCAGAAAGTGCAATTCCTCCGGGCCAAGCTCATCAATCTGCTGATCTACCGGGTCCGCGACATATTCATGGCGAATGAAGAGCTGTTGCTGGAAGGAAGGCTGGAAAAATCGCTGATCGACTATCTGCCGGCCCGGGAAGTGGAGCTGGTAAAAAGGATCGATGCTTATTCTGTACGGCACATATACAACCATCGTTCGGTGGTGGAGATCGAGATCGCAGGTTATAATGTCATTGGAGGGATGTTAAAGGAATTCTTTGGCGCTGTCCTCAGCCCCCGCAATGCCAAGTCGGAAAAATTGCTGCAGCTGATCTCCAGGCAATTTGTCATCACCGGGGAGCCGGGGAAATTGTACTGTGATATTCAATCGGTAGTAGATTTTATTGCCGGCATGACGGACCTGTATGCGGTGGACCTTTACCGGAAGATAACGGGCATGGCCTTCCCACAGATCAGATAAGGGATTAATTATCACTTTTGTTCCCTGGCATAATTATTTAGTGTATACGGGTATTATATCACCTAAAAGCTTTATTTTATGCCAAATCCAAAAACAGATAATGCTGGTTTTTCCACCAGCAATGCAGACCAGGAAAGGGATATGGGCGCCAAGGGAGGGCCTTCCAGCTCCACGGGGATACCCGATGATAAACATGGCAATGCAGCGCCTTATGATTCCGACCTCCAGGCGCAAATAGCCGCCAAGAATAAGAAGAAAGAAAAAGTAAAACAGTACAAAAGGGACAGCTTATAAGTTATAAGCGTCCTTAAGATTGATAGGAATTCGCTTCCATGGAGGCGAATTCTTTTTTTATGGGCTGTGGCGTATCCTTGCGTACGTATGGACGTATGATGAGCCGGTTGCCTTTATCGAAGGTGAAGTAATTCCAGATCCAGGTGGAAAAGACGAGCAGCTTATTGCGGAAGCTCATCAGATAGTTGATGTGTATGAAGAGCCAGATCCACCAGGCCGGTCGCCCCCCGAAATACAAATTCTTCGGCAGATCGGCAACCGCCTTACCTCTACCAATGGTGGCGAGAGAGCCTTTATCGAAATATTTAAATGGTTTGACGGTGATGCCCCGGTGCAGATCGGCCAGGTGGGTACCCACGTATTTACCCATTTGGATAGCTACCTGTGCGACTCCGGGATGGCCTTTGGGATAGGCCGGCTCTGCTTTCATCAGGGCGATATCTCCTATGGCGAAGATATTGGGGCTGTGTATGATCCGGCAGTTTTCGTCTATAAGTATCCTTCCCTTTTCTATCCATTCCGGTTTTAATCCCTTCATGGTTTCGCCCTGTACGCCTGCCGACCAGATAACGGTGAAAGTGTCGATGGGAGGCTTGTCTTTAAGCATCAGCCTGTTACCGTCGTATTCCTGGACCATGGTGTTCAGGGTGACGATGACGCCCATTTTTTCCAGGTCGCGTTTGGCGCGGGCGCCTGCTTTTTCGGACATGGTGGGCAGGAGGCGGGAGACGCCTTCCACCAGGTGAATGGACATTTCGGAAAAGTCGAGGTTGGGATAGTCTTTGGGCAGTACGTGGCGTCGTAATTCGGCGATAGCACCTGCCGTCTCGACACCTGTGGGTCCGCCGCCTACCAGGACGATGGTCAGCAGCGCTTTGCGCATTACGGGATCCAGGGTCATGGCGGCTTGTTCAAGCACCTGCATCAGCTGGCTGCGAAGGTTCAATGCGTCGGGGATGGATTTCAGCGGCAGGGCGTTTTGTTCGACGGCCTTATTGCCGAAGAAGTTGGGCCGTGATCCGCCGGCAATGACAAGATAATCGTACAGGAGATCGCCAACGGGTGTGGAGATGGTATTTTTATCCGGGTCCACGGATGTAACGGGCAGCATCCGGAAATGGAAATCATCGAATTTTTTAAAGATCGTACGCAAGGGGCCGGCGATGGAGTCGGGCTGGAGACCGGCTGTAGCCACCTGGTAAAGGAGGGGCTGAAATGTATGGTAGTTGTGCTTGTCGAAAAGCACGACCTGGAAGCTTTTATTGCGGAGCTTCTTTATTGTGTTGATCCCACCGAAACCGCCGCCGATGACTACTACGCGCAGCTTGCCGTTGTTGGGAATATTCAGCGATAGATTTAGAATCTTTTCCATATGGCTGTCGCCTCAAAAAAAATGCCTGGGATCTGGCATGATAATTCTATAGATATTGTCAAAACCATGTCGTATGTTCAATAGATTTCCTATTCATTTCAGCTTTGACGGCAAACAATACCGTGGCGAGATCAAGCCTCTTCAGACAGGTGTTCAACACCGGATGCCCACGGCCTTCCAGGTCTTTCTTAACAACGTGTATTGTGGATTGATCAAACGGAGGGGTGAAGGATGGGAAACGGATTCCCCAAAATGTGCGATCCTGGTAAACCCCATCGGGAACCAGATCGAATCCTGGTATGAATAACGAAAAGTTAATCCTCCATTGCCCGGAGGATCTTTTTCATGGCTATGGCCAATTGCGCTTCCACGGTCTTAACGGACAGATCCAGGAGAAGGGCAACGTCTTTATATTTTAATCCATCTTCCTTGATGAGCTTGAAAATCAGTTTACAGCGGGGCGGCAGATCCTGTATGGCGGCGGTCAGCTTTTTGACGGCTTCGGCGTGTATCAGCAGGGTCTCGGGATCGGCATTGAACCGGATGTATTCGTGGCTGCGTTCAGCAATGTCCACTGTCCGTAAAGAAGCGTTATTGCGGAGATAATTCAGCGAAAGATTTTTTACCGATACATACAGATAGACTTCCAGGTTACGGATGGAAGGGGTTTGCGCCCGCTTCTTCCAGAGCTGCATAAATACGTCGTGAACGATGTCTTCGGCGGGTTGTTTTTGATGAACGATAGAGAAGCAGAAGCGGTACAAGCGGACAAAATATTGTCGATAGCATTCTTCGAAGGCTTGCTCATCTTTTAGTTCAGTCACTTTATCAGGCAGTATGTTTATGGTTATATCCATAGCAAGACACCTATGGATAAAGGTAGAAATTTTTTTATTTTTCTTTTAAGGGTTTTTTATGAGTGCTGTGTCCTTACTGATGTAAATCATCAACTATACCATGGACCAGGATAGAATGGATGTCTTGTTGGCCAAGTATCTGGCGGGAGAGTTATCTCCTGAAGAGAATGAGGAATTGGAATGGGCCGTCCTCGCCAATCCTGCATTGCGCGTCACTTTACAGGTGTTGCAGCGGATGCGGGAGATGCCTACCGGGGAAAGCGTTGGGGAAGAACAGGATATGCTGGAAAGAGGGTTGCAGCGGTTGAATAAAGAAGTGGGGGATGAGCGTGAGGTTCTCAGGGCAGGAGGTGAGGTGCGTGTACTGAAGGGCTTTGAAGATCGGGGTGGCGCTGGAAAAGTTCGGAGGCTGCCCGGCCGCTGGTGGATGGCAGCAGCTGCCGTGCTGGTTCTTGCTGTGGCCGGAGGTTTACTTTTTCATGGTCAGCAGCGTTCTTCGGGGATTGCGGGCACTGCGCCTGTGCAGACAGGGCACGATAAGGAAATAACGACCCGTTATGGTACCCGCAGCTTCATAGAATTGCCGGACGGCTCCAAACTATGGCTGAATGCGGGTTCCAGGGTAAAATATGCAGAAGGTTTCGCCGGTGGGCAGCGCGAGCTGACGCTTGTGGGCGAAGCTTTTTTTGATGTCAAGCATGACCCGGAGCATCCATTTATCATTCACACCGGAAAACTGGATGTAAAGGTGCTGGGTACTTCTTTTAACGTTAAGGCTTATCCGAACGACGGCACTATAGAAACCACGCTTATAAACGGTAAGGTAGAGATAGATCTTCCGGGGAATTCCCAGGCCGGTATTGTCATGCATCCCAATGAGAAAATCGTCATACCTGTAAGGGAAGCGCCGGTGGTGCAAGCTGGGGGCGGAAATGTCGAGCGCAGGGTCGTAGCGCCTGATCCCACTTACCGGACCCTTATCGAGACTTCATGGGTGGAAGACAAGCTGGTATTCCGGAATGAGGATTTTTCGGATGTGAGCAGGCGGCTGGAAAGATGGTATAACATCCATTTCAGCTTTGAAGACAAACACTATCTGCATGAAAAGCTCACCGGTTATTTTAAAGACCAGCCTATCAGGAATGTAATGGACGCTTTGCAAATATCATTAGGTTTCCACTATCGTATCGATGGGGATACCATTCGCATTCGATAACAAGCTTGCCCAAAAGGGTATAATCAATCCTTCTGCGTATGAAACTAACGATTGTCTTACTACTGCTGACCTTTCTCCATGTGTCAGCAAAAGCTCACTCCCAGGACAGGCTCACGCTCAGTGAAAAGGGCATCAGCTGGGTGCAGTTCTTCGATCTGCTGCAGCAAAAGAGCAATTACACCTTTGTTTACAAAGATGACATTCTGCCCGGACACGAAAGGATCGATGTTTCGGTGGTGGATCTTACCGTTCCCCAGATCCTTGAAAAGGTGCTTCATCATTCGCCACTCACGTACCAGGTGTTGACCGGCAACCTGGTGGTGGTGACTGCCAGGCTAGTGGATGCGGGCGATGTTCGTATCAGCGGTAAAGTATCTTCTGCGGCGGGAGATGCGCTGGCGGGCGCCAGTGTGAAACTGAAAGGAACTACCACGGGAACCTCGACGGATGCGAATGGGAATTTTACGTTGGTGGTACCGGAAGAAGCCACGCTGGTCGTTTCGTACATAGGCTACCAGGAGCAGGAGGTGCCTGTGTCGGGGAGAACGCAATTTTCCATCGTCCTGCAAGCCATTCCGGGAAATATCAATGAGGTGGTGGTGATAGGTTATGGTACTACGCGGAAGAAAAGTCTTACAGGCGCGGTATCCACTATACGTTCAAGTGATATCAATGATCTGCCGGTGAGCGGTGTCAGCCAGATCATGCAGGGCAAGGCGGCGGGTGTCGCGATTACGCAATCCACGGGCGCGCCGGGCACACCCATCAATGTGCGGATCAGGGGTGTCGGCACGATCAACAATAATGATCCGTTGTATATTATCGACGGTGTTCCCACCAAAGATGGCATCAATGCTATTTCTCCCAATGATATCGAGGACATCAGCATTTTGAAGGATGCTTCTTCGGCCAGCATTTACGGCGCGAGAGCTTCCAACGGCGTCGTGCTCGTAACGACGAAGAAGGGGCGTAGCGGCAAGCCGAGGTTCAGTCTGAATTCCTACACTGGGGTACAAACGCCGGAGAAGTATATCAAGATGGCTAATACAAGGCAGTATGTGACGGCCTACAACACGGCAGCTGTCAACGACAACAACGGCCGTCATCCCATACCGCTGGGCATGCTGGACACCCTGCCGGATATCGATTACCAGCACGAGGTGCTGAAATCCGCCAATATGACCAATGTCCAGATGTCGGTGAGCGGCGGCAGCGAGAATACGCAGTACCTGGTATCGGCGGCTTATTTTACACAGGAAGGGATGATAAAGAACTCGGCGTATGACCGGCTGAGCCTCCGGACCTCGCTCACCAGCACCTTGTCGAAGATGTTCAAGTTTGGGATGAATATGAACCTGGCCTATGACAAGACGCGGCAGGTGGGCAGCTCGGGAGATGGATACGGAGATGGGAACCCCGGCGCCAGCGTTATGAGATATGCGCTGTTCCGTACGCCCGCATTGCCTATATTCTGGAAACCCGGGATATACCTGGACTTGCCTTACCCCGACTCGCTGGCCAACTTCTTTGGCGACGGCCTGAACCCGGTGGGGCTGGCTGCGAATACAGACAGGAATTTTTATAATTACTCAGTGCTGGGAGATGCATATGTCGAGATCACGCCTGTAAAGCATCTGAGGATCCGTACGGATATCGGCACGAATCTCATCCTGAATGAGTACAAGCAATTCTTTCCCACGTGGGGAGGACCCGTACGTCACCAGAATACGACGAACTCTCTAGCGCAATCCAGCTCTAACAACTTCACCTACAACTGGACGAATACGGCGACCTATAGCCGTAGTTTTGGTGAGCATTCCATCGAGATACTGGCAGGTTCGGAAGCTGTTTCCAACGATGTCCGGCAAATGTCAGCTTCGCGTACCACCTATGTCGACCAGGGCAGCTCTTTTCAATATCTCAACAATGGAACGTTGGGTCAGCAGAATGGCGGGGATGAGCAGCAATGGGCTTTGTTCTCGTTGTTCGGCCGTCTGAGCTACCAGTATAAGGATAAATACCTGGCCACCTTTAATTTCAGGCGTGACGGAAGCACGCGGCTGGACCCGCATGACAGGTATGGCAATTTCTTCTCCGGATCGGTGGGCTGGCGTATCGACAAGGAAAAATTTATGGAGAATGTCCGCAATGTATCGCTGCTGAAGCTCCGGGCAAGCCTTGGTCAGCTGGGGAACCAGGAGATCGGCAACTATTCCTATACATCCACCATCGGCAGTGTGGGCTATTATCCTTTTGGAGGGACTTCTGCGCCTCTCTATACCATTACCTCCAAGGGTAACCCCAATGTAAAATGGGAGACCAGCACCCAGACAGACATCGGGCTGGACCTGGGATTATTTAACAATGCGCTGACGTTTACCGTGGATTACTTTAACAAGAAGACCTCGGATATGCTCCTGCGGATACCTTTACCGACCAGCGGCGGCGGGGCCGGCAACCCGTACGAGAATGCTGGTACGTTGGTGAACAGAGGTTTTGAGTTTGAGGTCACTTACAGAAAGACCCTCAATAAGGACTGGCGCTTTGAGGTCAATGCCAACCTGGCCACCGTCCATAATGAAGTGACTTCCCTTGCGGGCAGTAGACCCCTGCCTTCAGGCCGTATCGACAATAACCTTTTCGGCACCATCACCACGGAAGGACAGCCGATCGGAGAGTTTTACTTACTGAAGATGGACGGCATATTCCAGCATGCGCTGGATGTATTTACCCATGCCTACCAGGGCACAGGGATCATGCCGGGGGATGTAAAATTCAAGGACATCAACCATGATGGTGTCATTGATGAGAAAGACCGCGTGTATGCAGGCAGCCCCATACCCCGGCTTACCTACGGTCTTACGGGTAACATCAGCTTCAGGGATTTCGACCTCTCCCTTTTCTTCCAGGGTGTCATCGGAAATAAGATCTACAACCAGATACTTACGGATATTGAAGGGTTCTACCGGCCCTTTAACATCACCCAAAGGGCCGCCACAAAGGCCTGGACAGGGGAGGGCTCTACCAATGAATTTCCGCGTCTGAGCTGGACAGGGGCACAAAACAACAAACAGGCTTCTACCCGATTTCTCGAAGACGGCAGTTATCTCCGGCTGAAAAATGTACAGCTGGGTTACCGTCTGGCATCGGGCGCTTTGTCACGGCTGAAGATATCTTCCGCACGGTTTTTTATCAGCGTGCAGAACGTATTCACCATTACGAAATATACCGGTCTGGACCCGGAAATGGCGACGAGCGCGAATGCGGCGACGGCGGGCGAGGGCGACAGGGCCATCGGCATCGACTGGGGAACCTATCCTTCTGCCAGGACCTTTACGGCCGGCGTAAATTTCAACTTCTAATATCAAATTACGTATATGCGGACTAAAAATATATTTGCCTTCTTTACTTTATCTATCCTGCTGGCAGGCAGCGGCTGCAAGAAATTTCTTGACAAAAAGCTGCTGGGCCAATATACGCCGGGGAATTTCTTTACTTCGGACGCCAATGCTCAAATGGCTGTGAACGCGGCGTATGCGCCGCTGAGCTTTGTCTCCGGCGCCTCCAATGCCATATGGGTGTTAGGGGATGTTGCATCCGACGATGCCATAAAAGGAGGACCTCCCGGGGACCAGGCTGATTTCGATGCCATCGATCAATTCAATATACTGACGACCAATTCTGCTGTCGAGGCTGTATGGCGGCAGTATTATGACGGGGTCTTCCGGTGCAATGTGGTGCTGGATGGTTTAGGAGCCGGCAATACGGCTGTCTCGGATGGTGTAAAAAAATCGTCGATCGCCCAGGCGCGGTTCCTGCGTGCCTATTACTATTTTCAGCTTGCCGTTTGTTATGGGGACATACCTCTGCATCTGAAGGTGGAAACTCCCGAAGAATTGCAAAGCCCTGCCGTTACGCAGGACAGCGTCTTCCGGCAGGTGGAACAGGACTGTCTGGCTGCGGCGCCTGATCTTCCCGATGCAACCCATGGCCCGGACCTGGGCAGGGCTTCCAAAGGAGCGGCGTTGTCATTGCTGGCGAAGAGCTATCTTTTTCATTCTACGCTGGCTAACCATTACCAGCTGGCTGCGCAATATGCACAGCAGGTGGTGGATTCCAAGCAATATGCGCTCACGGCAAATTACTGGGACAATTTCAGCGCGGCTACGAAGGATAATACAGAGGCTGTATTTACCGTCAACCATATTACCGGCGCTCAACCTATACAGGGCAACGAGCTGAATGTGTGGTTCTCACCCCGTGCGCTTACGGGTTATGGATTTTTCTATCCCACGCAGGACCTGGCGGATAATTTCGAGGCGGGCGATCCGCGGCTGGATTATACAGTGGGGAGGCAGGGACATCCTTATTTTGACAGGGACTTCGATGCTTCCTGGAGCACTACGGGCTATATCACTAAAAAAATGGTGCAGCCTTTGTCGGAAGTGCCTATCGGAAAGAAGAATGACGGGAGCGTGAATTATGAAGCGATCCGGTATGCGGATGTATTATTGATCCTGGCTGAAGCCCTAAATGAAAGTGGGAATAGTGTTGGGGCTTTAGCGCCTTTAGATAGTGTGCGGGCGAGAGTGATGCTGCCTGCGGTAACCACTACCGACCAGGGACAGCTGAGGGATGCCATTCGTAAGGAGAGAAGGTCTGAGCTGGCGATGGAGTTCCACCGTTTCTTCGACGTCATCCGCTATGGCAGCGCTTATGCTACCAGCGCGCTTACGAAGGGCGCTCCCAATTTCAATTATGAGAAGAACAAGTGGTTCCCCATTCCGCAGAGCGAGCGGGATACAAACAAGAAATTAGGTAAATAAAAATCTTATTATCATGCGTATCATATGCTTACTGTTGATGGTGACGCTGGCTTTTGGGTGTAAGAAGAATGATCAACCGGCGCCGGATTATCATTTGGATAAGAGCATGCTGGCCCATCTGTCGGACAGTCTGACGAATGTCTACAATAATACCGTGGAAGGCAACAAACCTGGTGATTACAGCATAGGGGCAAGAGTAAGTCTCAAGGCTGCCCTGGACCTGGCTGCGCAGGTGAAGAGTGGATCTTTTACCCAGGAAGAGGTGAACAATGCGTACAACAAACTGGTGCTGGCCGGGCAGCAGTTCAGCACGAAGCTTATCCAGGAAGTGTCGGTACAATACCTGGTGGCGCACTGGAAGTTCAATGGGAATGCGCTGGATTCCAGCGGTCATGGGCATGATGGAGCGTTGAAGACGGGATATGTGGGCAGCAGCGCTGCAACGGCTGTGGATGGTGGCACGTTGCCACAACTGACGGCGGACAGATTTGGACGGGCGAACATGGCTTTTAGCTTTAACAACGGATCGCTGATAGATGTGCCATATGCGTCCGAGCTGAACCCACCCGCCTTTACCATCAGTCTGTGGGTGGATATGACCGCCAATACCAACGGCAGCTATATGATCTCTATGAACCGGTGGAACGGGTATAAGTTCAATCTGAATGGGACTGCTGTGCCCTTTCTTACGGTGGCTGTCCCCTCGGCTATCTATGACCGGGATGCCGGCGCGGTGAATGTGGGCGCCAATACATGGACACACGTGGCTGTGTCGTATACGGACGGCACTATGAAATTCTATGTCAACGGGGAATTGAAGAAGACCTGGACCAATACGCCGGGAGCCGCGTTGACGCTGGCATCGCCGGTGGACCTGTCTATCGGGAACGAGCTACCCAAGCAGTATTATAATCTTACCGATAATTCCAATCCGTACTATTTTTGGGGCGCCAGTTATTTCATCGGGTCGATGGATGATATCCGTATGTACAATACTGTGCTGACAGACGGGGAAATAAACTCTATCTATGTTATTGAAAAAGATCTATAATGAAGAAGTATCTATGGTGGTTTATGACGGCGGCTGTTTGTGGGGGATGTGGATGTAATGCGGCTTCTGAACAGTCGGGCACCGCTGCCGGGGCGGTTGCACCTGACTCCACCAGCTGGGCACTATTGCCTTTTGTCAAGGCAGACAGTGTGAACCCTGTGCTGCAGCCCGGGGTGGGTGTTTTTACGGACCCTATCTGGAAGAAGAAAGTGGCATGGGAAGAGAAGGATGTATTCAACCCGGCTATCGTGGTGAAGGGGGACAGTATATACATGTTGTACCGGGCCCAGGACAAAATAGGGCAGCCGGGGGGCACTTCCCGTATCGGGCTGGCGGCGAGCGGGGATGGTTTTCAGTTTACACGCAATCCTGAGCCTGTGCTTTATCCAGGAGAAGATGCGTATAAAAAATATGAGTGGGAAGGAGGATGTGAGGACCCCCGTATAGTGGAGGATGATAAGGGAGCTTACTATATGACCTATACGGCCTATGATGGCGACAAGGCGCGGCTGCTGGTGGCGGTGTCGAACGACATGCATCACTGGACCAAGCAGGGGCCTGCTTTTGCACAGGCATATGACGGCAAATATCTTGACAAATGGTCGAAGTCGGGGTCTATTGTGTCGGTGTATAGGAATGACGGCAGGATCGTTGCCGCCCGTATAAAAGGTAAATATTGGATGTACTGGGGTGACCAGAATATCTGGGCTGCCACTTCCGACGACCTGGTAAACTGGACACCGGTGGAAAAAGCTTCCGGTGAAGCCGATCCTATAGCTTTAAGGGGACAGGCGCTGACGATGCCCGACCTGAAGATCGTCATTCCTACGCGGCAGAAGAAGTTCGACTGCGACCTGGTGGAATCGGGGCCTCCTGCTATGCTGACGGAAAAAGGCATACTGCTGATCTACAATAGCCGGAATATCCCTGCTATTGGGGATACCTCCTTACCTGAAGGGATTTATACCGCTTCCCAGGTATTGCTGGACAAGGATGATCCGACGCGGATCGTCCACCGGCTGGACAAATATTTTATGAAGCCGGATAAGCCATATGAGATCACAGGGCAGGTGAACGAGGTTTGTTTTTTGGAAGGGCTGGCGCGGTTTAAAGGGAAATGGTTTTTGTATTATGGGACGGCGGATTCGAAGATCGCGGTTGCGGTGAAAGAATAAGAATAAGGCCCATATGGGCCTCATTCTTTAAAGAGTAATATACCATTGACCGCGTACACGCCGTGTGCGAGGGATGATATGTCCAGCGGAATATAATTTTCTCCTTCCATCAGCCATACTTCTGTTCGCAGCACAACCTGTCCACTGACGGAGACGATGGTGATCGTTGTCTTTGTTGCTTTGGGAACGGTGTATTGCAGCTGTATACGATCATGTGCCGGATTGGGCATAAGCCGGAGGCGGGGTGTTGCTGTGGTTTGGGTTAGCGATAGTGGAGCGGCTGTCTGGGTTCTGGCAAAGGATGACAGGCCTGTGGGACCTGTGGGTTGGGCATAGTTGACCTGCATGGTATGTGCGATGGTCAGCATGGCCGAGTTGTCGGCCACTGTACTGCTGCTGTTCTTTCCTTCCAACATGAACGCATAGACAGGTATGTCGGCCGCCATTTCGTTGGGTGGGAAATTGGGCCCGCCGTTATAGCTCATTTGTGTATTGTTGGCCCAGACGTGATAAGAGCGTGGCTGTACCGAATAGGTGGTGATGCCGCGTTTATAGGTTTGAAGCCTGCTGCTGGCATTGGCATATATTTCCATGGCATAGGTGCTGTCGCGGTGGAAGAAGGTGGAGTTCAGTACCGGGTAGTTATTGGTTGCAGTAGCGGATGCTTTTTCTCTACATTCAAAGTTTACCCCGGAAGCAGTTATTGCCCATTTCAGACCGCCGAAGATATCAGCAGAGGTGTTGGTGCCTGTGGGCAGACCGGAGTTGCCACTGAAGAAGTTAGGGCTGGCGCTGTCGGAGCCCATGGCAAAGGACCATTCCGCTGAGGTGGTCGTGCTGTCATTCAGGGTAAAGGTAAAGAAGAGACTGGCGACGGATGTGGCGTGTGCCAGATCGTAGGCGGCGAACTTTTGGGCAGCGCTGGTGCTGGAAGCTGCAATACGCAAGGTTTTTGGTGAGCCCAGCAGGTCGAACCGGGGATTGCCGCCGCCGGAGCTGACTCTTACAGATCCGCTGGGAGGGGTGGACAGAAAATTGTTGCTGCTTCCGGTGCCGGGGGTTACACTGATCCTGCCCGTGCCGACCAAGCTGTCCTTGTTCATAGTCCCTTTTCCGATGTTGTACACCCAACTGGAGTCTAAAGGATATTGGTTGGTCCAGATACCGGATGAAGAGGGGCTGGCGGCAGCGTTGACCAGCTTTAGTGTAGCGGGAAGACCATCCTGAATGGTAAAGGTCACCGTCAGGCTATCGGTGAATGAGCTGATGACGGCACTATTGGGATTCGACTGTACATTCCAGCTGCCTTTTATCGTCAGGGATATCGTATTGGCTGTGGATCGCCAGTAGCTGACGGGATCGCTGACCGTATTGAGATCGGGATTGGAAATGGTGAGGGTAAGGGTGTCGCCGTTCTCCCGGGCGCCTAGCAGGGCTTTTCCGGAAATGCTTTTGATGAACCCGATGTTGACATTGCCGGCCGGCTGAAAGAAGACATAGGCATCGAGATTGGATGGCAGATACCGTATGGCGTGTACTGTGTCTGTCTGACTCAGCACTTTGTAAATGACCCCCTGTGACATCAGCTGTGCAAGTGTCTTCATTTTAGCCGGCGTCGTAGCAGGCGAGATAACAAAATGATAACGGGCGTTGGTGGGAGAGGCGCCGTGAGTGAGCCATGCCTTGGTGACGTTGGATGTATCGGTCTTGGCGCCTGTGCTGTCCGATCCATCCGGCGTGATCTGCTGTCCCTGGAATATGATCAGGCTGTCATTGCCCTTGGGAATATAATACCCCGTGCTGTTACCGGTGCCGGGGGGAATGCTGATGATCCAATGACCGGGGCTGTCTACCTTCAACGTATTGGTATAGGATCCGGATTGTGCGCTGCTATCGAGGTTGAGCTGGGGAGTGCCGCTGACAAGGGTCTGAAACAGGTTCGTAGCCACCTTGCTGCCGCCGGAGGAGGCGTTGATACCCGAGCCCAGGCAGACCATGATCGTGTCGAAAGCAAACACCGACTTGTGAAAACGCAGGTTGTTGTTGTTAAAATTGGTGGATGTGTCCTGGATAAAGTCCATGCCGAATATGCCGTCCTTTCCCAGGGACAGGGCCCCTGCAAAGCTTCCCAGCTGGTGCTCTTCTGTTTTGTCCAGGAGCGTATTGAGATTGGTATAAGGCAGCTGGACGGTAGTAGTACCGGGAATGACATTCCAATCCCAACCTGCGCCGTTCTTTTTATAACCGGTGGAAGTCAGTGATCCATTGTACAGCACTTCCACGGCTCCATAGCTTTGGTAACGCCCGTAGCGATTTTCCGTCGGGAATATTTCCGCTCCGAAAAGTTTGTCGGTAAATCCCCGCATATCGGCTGTCCAGCCGTTCTTACGCAATATACCCAGCTGCGCGTAGTTAAATGCGTAATAACCGTCCAGGGCGGCAGCAGTGAAGGGATAATAGCTGGTGTTATAGAAATAGTTGTATGCCGCTGCCATGACAGGATCCGTATCCGTGTTGGATAATTTTCCTCCCACCGTGACCAGCTTGCGGAAATCGTTTGTGTCGATGGGGATGGAGCTCGGGAATGGTACCCGTCCGCAGTCCGAATTGGCGAATATCGTGCCTTTGGATGTTTCCAGGAACAAGGTCCTGATGACATTGCTCATATTCGTGTAAGCCGTCTGGCTGATGTGGAAGGGTGTCTGCCGTACATTGTAAGCGCAGTTGATCCAGCTTTTAAATGCCTGCATGTAGGAGATGTAATGGGCATTGTGATGGAAGGCAGTGCCATCGGGTTTGACGCCGTCCCTGCCACCCTGTCCGGCCAGTGTATTTTGTTCCAGCCAGCGGCTGAGGCATTTCAGATCGCGTACGGCGCTGTCGTCGACGTCGCCGGCACAGGCCAGCTCATAGAGGTAGGGTGTTTTTTTGTAAAGATAATCTTCATTTAGCCCGGGCGTGACTGTGGGCTGATAGATCTTGTTGTATTCGTGCGACCAGCGGAGCATGCGGACCACATCCTGTCGCATGGATACGGGATAAGCCGGGAGGGCTTGCAGGAAGCCGGTGGCAAATGTATCTATGTTGTTGTAATCGTTGGTAAGTATTACATTTCTTCCTCCTTCCGCCAGGCCCTGGTCCAGGAGATACTCGGTGAACAGCAACAGCTGGGACCTGGCAGTGGAGTCGTGGTTGTTGAGCCAGGCGTTGCCGAGGATGCCGCAATAGCGGGAGAGAAGGTTCAGCGTGTCCAGGTGGTAGATGGTGACGTAGGGCTGTGGTCTGCCTTTGATGCTGCTGTCGGCATTACGGCTGATGTTACAGCCGGTGACATAATTTTTGGCTGTGTTGATGTCGCCGGTCGATACGGCGACGCTGTCGCGTTTGCAGGCATTACGCATCGTATCCAGACCGAAGAGCTCTGTGCCTGTGGGGGTGGCGGCAGCTATATCCGGCTGGTTGAGCCAGCTTTCCAATGCATTGCCTGCGGGACCATCTTCGGGGTTGACCGCAAAATGCTGATGGTCCAGCAACATGTGCGGACCGGGTGTGCGGGCTTCGCCAAAGCCGGCAGCCATGACCTCGTCCAACCATATGTTGTTGGAGGCGTTGGGCGTTGAGGGGTGATAGATGATCCTGAACCCCTGCAGATTGAATTTTGATAAAGTATCACCATAACTATAATCGGTCAGCAGATTGCGATGATATTCCCTCCATCCTTTATAATTGAGAAGGACGTGTCCTTCCCGTTGTACGGTGTTCGTATTGTCCAGGAATTGTACGATGAGCGTGTCCTGACCGGCGGCCGGACTATAGATAAAGAAATGAGTGGAGGAGGACATGTTCAGACCGATGCCCAGGCTGGAAGCACGAAGGGTATCGCCGGCGCCTGCTCCCCATTTCAGGGAATGTGTGCCGCCTTTGAGGTGATCGGTGCTGAGCGAGAGTGTAGATGTGGCTGAGGCGGTCCAGTTAGCGGGAATGCTGTCGTCGAATTTTACTGTGTCTATCTGGGCTTGAGCTTGGATAGTAAGCCAGGACAAGACGGTCAGCAAGGCCGCCAGGAGGGTCTTCTTCATGATAAGGTTTGTAATGGGTTAAGGTCTTAAGCTTTGAATATTTACGGGAAAGATATTGTTTTAATTCCGAATGGACTAAAAAAAGGGTGTTTACACTCTTGACATGGGCATGGTGCAGGAACTATCTTATATCATTCAGTAAACAAACCTAAATACTTAGCCATGAAAAAACAATGGATTTTTTCTGCTGGATGTGTATTGCTTATGTTGTCCAGCTATGCGCAAAATATTGCCATCAATGCGGATGCTTCTTTACCCAATAAGAATGCCATCCTGGATGTGAAGTCCGCTAATAAAGGCATATTGATCCCGCGGATGAGTATGGAAGCGAGAAATCGTATTCCCAATACGCGAGGGTTGCTGGTGTATGATACTACCACGGATAAATTCTGGTATAATACAGGCAAGGGGTGGGAATCTATTTCGACCTCTCTTGCGTCTGCGGGAGATGCCTGGCTGTTGCTGGGAAATAATAATACGACTGACTCGGTGAATTTTCTTGGTACGACCAATGATGTGCCTTTGAATGTGCGGGTGAACAATCAGTCATCGGGCAGGATCGACTCGGCCCATGGCGTAACTTTCTGGGGGTATAAGGCCGGTTTTTCAGATAATCATAAGGATACGGCGACCCGTAATACGGCGGTCGGGGCTTATGCCCTGGCGGGTAATAAAACAGGGTCGTGGAATACAGCTGTCGGCAATGGTGCGTTGGTGGCCAATACGAGTGGGTATGCCAATAATGCCATGGGGTACCGGGCATTGTATGCCAATACCACGGGTGAGCATAATGTGGCTATCGGGAATCAGGCGGGCTATACCAACATTTCGGGTAGTAATATGACGGCTGTTGGTTATCAGGCTTTGTATAAGAATACCAGCGGTCCGAATAATACTGCTCTCGGCTATGTCGCTTTGCATGCCAATACCACGGGAAGTAACAATACGGCCCATGGATATTATGCCTTGTTCAATAATACTACAGCGACGAATAATACGGCTATAGGAGCTTCTTCGTTGAAAGGGAATACAACAGGGTATGAGAATACGGCAGTAGGAGCAGGTTCCCTGCTTATCAATGCAGATGGCTTTCAAAATACAGCTATCGGCGTAAACTCACTGTATAACAATACCAATGGACAATGGAATGTCGCCGCCGGAAACAACAGCATGTACAATAATACCACTGGCAATTCTGATGTGGCCATCGGCTATAATGCAATGTACTCCAATACCACTGCGCGGGTCAATACGGCGTGTGGACATGCCGCTCTCAATAGTAATACTATTGGAGAGGGAAATGCAGCATTCGGGGCCTTTGCGATGGGCCGCAATACTACTGGACAATACAACACGGCTGTCGGTATGTCATGTATGGAACTGGGCGATGGGGGTTATTATAATGCTGCAGTAGGATATTATTGTCTCTATGCAACAAGAGGAAATTACAATGTAGCCATGGGCTACCAGGCTATGTTACCTGGCGATAGCGGCAGCTATAATACGGCAATTGGGTCCAACTCCTTATATGGCAATTTCTACGGTAGCAATAATACGGCATTGGGCGCCAATGCAGATGTAAGTACACCTAATCTCACCAACGCTACTGCTATCGGTAATGGGGCTATCGTTGACGCCAGCAACAAGGTACGTATTGGCAATGGCGCTGTGACAGTGATAGAAGGGCAGGTGCCTTTTACCACTCCTTCTGATGGCAGATTTAAATACAATGTGCAGGAAGATGTGAAGGGACTCGATTTTATTTTGGGACTGCGTCCTGTGACCTACCAGTTCGATGTGTTTCGATTCGATCAGGGAATGGCGCGGGGCATCGTACATACAGCTGCCTATGATGAGGCCAGCCATATCCGACGCAGCGGATTTATCGCGCAGGAAGTAGAGAAGGCCGCTCTGGCGACGGGTTATGATTTTAGTGGGATCATCCGTCCGAAGACGGAAAGGGACCATTACAGCCTCAGCTATGATGCGTTTGTCGTACCGCTGGTAAAGGCGGTGCAGGACCAGCAACAGATCATCGAGGGACAGCAAAAGAAAATAGCTGAGCAGGATCAGCGGATCGGGCGGCTTGAACAAGCTATTGAAGAACTGAAAAAAAATCTTTCAAAATGAACCATTCAATATATAAAATTTTAGCCGGGCTTGTATTGGCGGTCGCCTTTTTGGAGGTGCGGTCACAGGGGCTTCGTCTTATGCCGGGCACTCATCTTGTCGTCAGCGGCGCTCCTCAGCTGGTGCTGCAGGATGCAGCGTTGATCAATGACGGAGAGATAACGGCAGACAGCAGCAGGTATCTGTTTTTTGGAAATACATCCTTTATTGGCGGGAGTCATCCGACATTCTTTTATGATCTTGTCATCGGCGGGGATGTACAATTGAATAACCATGCGTCGGTGACCGGCGGCATCTTCATGCAGGGGGGGAATCTGCAGCTGAACCGTTATCTGCTGGACCTCGGCCACAGTGGTAGTATTATAGGCGAGCGTAATGAGTCCTGCATTACGGGAGGGTTGATCAAGGTGTCGGCTTTTCTTGATAGACCCGTTGAGGTTAACCCGGGCAATATCGGAGTGGCATTTACCAGCGGCGCCAATCTGGGGTGGACGACGATCATCCGGGGACATGAGCAGCAGACGGATGCAAGTATCCGGCGATATTTTACTATCGACCCCGAGAGGAATGGGGGGACGCCGATGACTATGCGGGTGTTTTATTTTGAAGGTGAGCTGTCGGGAAAGAATAAGGCAGGGCTTGGTGTGTTTGCGCGAGGTGAGATGCCGGGCGGATGGGTTGTATGGGGTAAGGATCAGGCCGATGCTGGTAGTGGATGGGTAATTAAAAAAAATGTAGGCGGAGCTCGTTTTGTTACGTTAGGTATTTCAGCAGATCGTTTTCAGATTGTACGGATAGCACCAAATCCGACTACTGGTGTGTTCAGGATATTATGCGTGTGTGATAAAGAAGAGGATAAGGTTTTTCGCTTGTACGATGCGCTGGGCCATTTGCTGGCAAGCCGGCGAGTACACTCTATAGCGGGCAGCAATTCCATCGAGTGGGATGGGACGGGTCTGGCACAGGGTACCTACCGGCTGATCACCGAGGGGATGGATCCTGTGACGGTGGAGATCATGCGTTGATGGACCTGATGGTTCGTTTGAGGATGGAAACCGCCTCTTCCAATTCCTTTTCATTCATGGAGGCAAACCCGATGCGAAGGGCGTTAAAACGCTGATCATCGACGTCATACATCCTTCCGTCGTTGAGCACGAGTCCGTTGCGGGCGGCCTGAGCGGCGATGACGGTGAGAGGATAGTCTTCCCGGAATTTTGTCCATAAGGCCAGCCCTCCCTGAGGTTTGGTAAAGGATACGATATCTCCCAGCTCCTGTTCCAGCAGGCGGCATAAGATATCCCTCCGCTGGTGATATAGCTTCACGGAGCGTTTGAGATGTTTTTGCATGTCTCCCTGTTTGAAAAGAAAGGCCAGGGCTTCCTCCAGCAAGCTGTCGCCCCGGATATCGATCATCCTTCTCAGCTGAGCGGCCTGTTCGATAAAGTTGGCTGGTGCAATCAGATAACCGACGCGGATGGGTGGGGCTATCGACTTGGTGAGAGAGCCGATGTAGATGACATTACCGCCGTGGGCGGCGCTTGCCAACGGCAGGATCGGTCCTCCGGCATAATGAAAATCATAGTCGTAATCATCTTCTATAACAGGGAAACGATGCTGATCTATCAATTGCAGCAGCCGCATCCTTCTCTCTGCGCTCAGCGTAACGGTGGTAGGATGATGGTGGTGGGGAATGATATACAGCAGATCGGGTATCCGGCTTTTGCAAAATTCTTCGATAAACCCGACGTCCATTCCATTTTCGTCCATGGGTACCCGCACCAATGTGGCGCCGAATTGCCGGAATATGGCGTCGGCCATAAAATAATTGGGACTGCCGACCAACACCGTCGAGCCCGGCCGGATGATCATCCTGGCGGCCATGAAGATGGCCATTTGCGCGCCCCGGGTGATCAGGATATTGTCGATGGTGAGGGTTAGTCCTCTCGTTTCCGAGAGGAATTGGGTGATAGCGGTGCGGAGGTTCACGGAGCCCGCCTGGTCGCCCATCAGGATAAAACGCCTGTAGGAGGATTGGTTGAACAGACGCCGGTATTCCCGCAGCAACAGATCGATGGGAGCTATCCTGGGATCGGGAAATCCGTCGTTGATTACGGGACGCAGCCGGTCTCCTTTTTCCGGGAGCGGTATTGCGGGGGTGAAATGAAGGTATGGAAAAGATGCTTCAGTGCTGTATGCATTGCCGGCCCCTGTGTTCTTGAAGTCGTGCGGTTTGATCTCGGGCAGACGCTGGGATACCTGTGCGCCTTTCCGGGGAAGGATGGTTATCCAATCCTGGATGAATAGTTCTTCATAGGCCGAATCTACCGTTTTTCGATGAACATCCAGCAAGGTCGCCAACTGCCGGCTGCCGGGCAGGGAAGCTCCCGGGTTGATGATACCGTCCCGGATGAGCTTGATCAAGCCATTGGCGATTTGCTGATAGACGGGAGTAGCTGCAGTACGGTTGATGACGATGAGTGTCTGAAAAGGCAACATGGGGATCAAAGGTAGAATTAATTTTATTACTAAAAATATTAGTAAATTTGTTCTGCAAACCTATTCTGTAAAATAAAAAAAGTTGTCCGATCGGACAACTTTTTGTAAATTCGTATATCCGATGGAAGTAGTTAAGTATCGGGTTATTACTTTTTATAAAAAGTATTTCGAAGATTTTTTTGTCAGGCAGGAACAGAAAGTAAAGGATAAAATAATCTGGACATTTCGCTTGGCTTTCAGAAAAAGAGCCAAAAGACACCCGGAAAAGAGATAGCCAAAGCAACCAAAATAAAAAAAGAATATCATGAAGAGAAAAAGCGCTCTAAAAGACCTTGATCAGTTTATCGATGAGCAGTATGGAAAAAGAGGCACTGCCAAAAGAGAGAAACTGGAGAAAGGTTATCAGGAGTTTAAGCTGGGAGCACTAATACAGGAGGCCCGTTTGGAGAAGGGATTGACCCAGGAAGAACTCGCTGAAAGATGCGGAACGAATAAAGCGTACATATCCAAAGTAGAGAACAACGTAAAAGATGTTCGCATATCCACATTACAAAAGATCATTGAGATAGGACTGGGAGGTAAATTACAGGTATCCATACGACTGTAAGATTGCTGCATTCTTCCTCCCAGCCTTTCCGGCATTAGTATTCATCCCCTCTCGCAAAGTCATTTTTTCTATACATCCACTGTCCGCTGGTGAAATCAGGGAAGTCCACTCTTTCGTTCCCCATTTCGATGGAGCTTTCGCTCAGCGGTGTGATGGCGCTCCAGGCGGCTGCATCGTACACGTCCATGGGGGTGGGGGCATTTCGTTTGATGGCTTCTATAAAGCCGTGTAGTACGAAGAAATCCATACCACCATGGCCCGCGCCCTCGGTGTCTTTGCTCCAGCGGCGCCACAGGGGATGATCGTATTTGTCGTACCAGGTTTGCGCCTGATCCCATTCATCATACTTACTGGTCCCTTCTACGTAGATGCTGCTGTTGACGTCCATCCAAAGACCTTTTGTGCCTTGAACCCGGAATCCCAGGGAGTAGGGGCGTGGGAGGTTGGTGTCGTGCTGCAGCAGGATGGTCTCGCCGTTGGCGCATTTGATGTTGGTGGTGACAACATCGCCCAGGGCGAAGTTGACTTTGGCGCTGGGGTGGTTTGCGCCTCCTTTTGAAAGGATGTATTCATGCAGTCCCCTGGTCTTGCTGGAGAATGAGCACAACGATACGAAGCGATTGCCTCTATTGATATCGATCATCATTGCCACGGGACCGATGCCATGGGTAGGATAGAGGTCGCCGTTGCGATGTACGGAATGTTCCGTGCGCCAGTGTGCTTCCGAGAAAGCTTTTTCACCAAACTCCACTCCAACGCCGGGAGGGTTCTTACCATCGTTGAATTTGATCCCGCGGAGATCGTGCTGATAACCTCCCTGTACGTGGACGATCTCTCCGAAGACGTTTTGCCGGACCATATTCAGCACGGCCATTACATCCCGGCGATAGCATACGTTTTCCATCATCATCACGTGGGCCTTGTTGTGTTCGGCTGCCTTTACCACCTCCCAATGGTCCTGCAGGGTAATGCCCAGTATGACTTCGGTACCTATGTATTTTATGCCTGCTGCCAGGGCGTCCAGTATCATGGGGGCGTGCCATTCCCAGGGAGTGGCGATGATCACTCCGTCGAGATCTTTTAATTCCAGCAGCTTGCGATAAGCGTAATTATCACCCGTGAAGACCTTGGGCATAGGCTTGCCGGCTTTTTTAAAGATGTCTGCCGTGCGCTGCAACATGCGGTCGTCCACATCGCAAATGGCTACCACCTCTGTATCGGGACGTCTCAAAGCCAGCGCTACGTGGCCTTCGCCCCTGAATCCTGTCCCGATGAAACCCAGCCGGACCTTACGGTCAGCGGGGACGGAAGCAAACAACTGGTCGGGGCGGAACAGGGCTAGTCCGGCCGAAGCAAGGGTCATATTCCTGACAAATTCTCTTCTTGAAGCGGTCATGGCGTATCTCGATTTTAGTGAATTATCTTATTGGAAGTGAATATCATATTATTTTTCGAGACGGAAGTATGGCAAACGATTGCGTGATTTTATTAAAAAAATAATATCTATTTTCCATTTCCATGGAAAATAACCAATATTGGTCTGATTGCTGGAATGTCTTTAGAAAGGGGGATGAAAAGGCGTTCAGGTTGCTGCATGATGAATTTTTCCACCCCCTGCATGAATATGCCCTGCGTCTTTTGCAGGATAACGCTCTTGCCTATGACGCCATCCAGGACCTGTTTATGAAGCTGTGGATAAAACACGCGACCCTCCCGGAGGTGGAATATGTAAAAGCCTATCTCATCCGCAGTCTCCGCACAACCATCCTGAATAAATTGCGTTCGCTGAAATTATATGAGCTGAACATCTCGCTGCAATCCTCTATCCCGGATATCGAGTTCTCACCGGAGGAAATAAAGATAAAGGATGAGTCGGAATCGCTGAATGTCCGGCAATTGACCAGGCTCATCAATGAACTGCCACCCATGCAGAAGCATATCATCTATCTCCGGTTTTACGAAGGACTGTCCTACAAGGAAATAAGCGAGGTCGTAGATATGAATTATCAATCCCTGATCAATACGACCAACAGGATACTTCGCAAGGTCAGGGCCGCATTAAAAAATTACCCCGAATTTCTATTGATCTTCCTGTTCTTACACCATCTCGTATAGGCGGAAAAAATATTTTCCCAGAAATGAGTTGAAATGCCGTTTTGCGTGTCTTCAATATATACAGGATAACCTTTAAGCCATGAGTGAAGATAATATTCCAGACGACGACATCCCTTTTGAGTTCATCAAGCCTGAAAGAGATGAAGAGCTGAAGGAAAAAAGCTGGGATGATATGCTGAAAAACAGGCCGCCGGCGCCTCCTGTAAGAAAAAGGCCTCCGGGAAGGTTTTGGCCGATGCTGCTGGCCGGTGGCTCGCTGGTCCTGCTTGTTATTTTCCTTTTGAAACAAGGGTTTTTCGGCGGCCGGCACGTTGAATGGGAGATCCTGCAAACGGGTGGTTTACGAAAGAAATTCCTGTTGCCGGACAGCTCAGAGGTATTCCTGAACAGGTTCTCGACGATAAGGGCCGACATCCGCAACTGGTCCAATGCGAAAAGGGAAGTCTGGCTGGAAGGGGAAGCTTTTTTCGAAGTCAGGAAGCATAAGTCCGCCGGAAACAATTTCTCGAACTTCATCGTTCATACGCCAAAGGGCGATATAGAGGTGCTGGCAACTTCATTCGATGTAATGACGGATAGCGCCGGATTTATCGCCTCACTGAATACCGGCAAGATACGTGCTCACATCGGTAATGAGGAAACGGTGACCTTATCTCCCGGCCAGGTGCTTCTCGTAAAGCACGATACGATCTCAAGAAAAGAAATGAATGTACAGTTATACAGTGCCTGGAAAGAAGGTAAGTTCCATTTCGATCACACCAGCCTCGCGGATGTAGTCGAAATTATAACAAGGTATTACCATCTGAAAGTGAGCGTGGACGGCAATGCCTGGGCACGGTCGAAAAAGATCTCCGGGAACATCGACGTTGCAGATTCCGGCGAACTGATAAGGAGCTTAGAGGCAGTCATGGGGTTGCGTATAAGACAGACCCCGGATTCGCTTATCATTCAATAAACAGACCAAACCAATTGCTTATGTGTACAATGTATTCCATCCCCCGATGGGGTAAGGGTATTCTATTGCTGCTGATCCTGACCGGGCTCGCCCGTTCCGCCGGCGCCCAGGCAGGCAATACCGGGAAAAATAATATCGAATTGTCCAGGTTCATCGACAGGTTGTCAAAGGAAAAGAACTGGAAGCTGCTGTACAATCCTGACGACCTCGACAATAAGTATGTGGATGCCGCTACCACCGGGCCCACCAGTGACTGGGATATGACCAAATTGTCCGCGTTCCTCAAAAAATATAACCTGCAATTACAGAAGACAGGAGAGAACGTATATTATCTGAAAAGCTTTGTTCCCGCCTCAACCCGGACACCCAATAAAAGCAGCCATGATAAACAGCTGCTTCGGGGAAGGGTCATGAATACCAAAGAGCCTTCCGGGCCCATTGCAGGTGTGTCTGTATCTGTAAAAGGGACAACGTCCGGCGCTGCCACGGATGCGGATGGATATTTTGAATTGATGGTAAGCGGGGGCGATCAACTGGTATTTTCCTCCATAGAATACAAGACGAAAGAAGCGGTAGTGACAGGTAACCAGACGAGCATGGTGATCTCCCTGGAAGAAAACAACTCCACTGCCATGAATACGGTGGTGGTCACAGGCTATTCCCAGCAGAAAGCCAAATATCTCGCCAGCTCCGTCAGCACCATCAGCACGGATAACGCCAATAACAAGCCGGTGACCCAATTATCGCAAGCCCTCCAGGGCGGTGCTACGGGTGTATATGTCAACCAGAGTTCCGGTCTTCCCGGAAGCGATGTGGCTTCTATTACCATTCGCGGTGTAGGTTCCTTTCAGGGAACTAACCCGCTGGTCCTCGTAGATGGCGTCCCCATGGATATGAACCTGGTGGACTATTCCACTGTAGAGAACATCACGGTCCTGAAGGACGCCGCTGCCGCCTCCATATATGGCGCCCGGGCGGGCAATGGCGTTATCCTCATTACGACCAAAAGAGGGGTAGCAGGCAAGCCGGTGGTACAATACAATTCCTGGGCAGGCGAGCAGGTGCCCACTTACAGACCGCATTTTGTGAATGCTCCTACCTATATGCGGCTGTTGAATGAAGCCCAGCAGAATGTAGGAGGCGATGCTATCTATACACCCAGCGCCATTGCCATTACCGCCTCACACCTCGACCCCATCAATTACCCGGACACCCGCTGGAGCGATGTCATCCGGTCATATTCCCCTATCCAGCAGCAATCCTTATCAGTGTCCGGCGGCAACAGCACCGCACGATTTTCCCTGACGGCCAACTATACCTCCCAGGACGGTATGATCGCCCGCACTACCTTTAACAGGGCTTCTATCAGGGCCAATACAAGCGTAGACCTGCGGAAGAATATTGTGGTATTCATGGACATGATGGTGACCCGCACGCAGCAGACAGTGCCCTATTCGTATGGACTTACACAGTCCTCGGGCGCCGTCTCCGGCGTGAGCCAGGTGCTTGGCTGGATCTACACCGCGCCCCCCACCGTCATCAAAAAATATCCCAACAAGCCTGGCCGTCCGGGATATACCTATTACGGCACTTACGGCGAAAGCTGGAATCCTGTGGCCCAGCTGGAAAGAGGCGGGATCTCACAATCCATCAATGACCAATCCCTGCTCAACCTGCGTCCTAAATGGACAATCATTCCCGGCCTTGATCTGAAAGGACAGTTCAGCTACCAGGTGACATCGGGTGTCAGCAAGCAGAACAGGGATGCCTATATCTTTTATGATTATTTTACCGACCAGCCCGCCGGTCGTGCTTATACCGATGTCAAGTCGGCAGGCCCGAGCAACCGCGCCGGCTATTATTACCTGGGCGCCAACATGGACTATACCAGGAGCTTTGGGTTTCACAGGATCAATGCCATTGGGGGCTATTCGCAGGAGCTGACCAATTCCGATGCGTGGACGGAAATAGCCTTGCGCTCCGTCTTTGGCAAAGTGTATTACAGCTACCGGTATAAATACCTCGTGGAGCTGGGTATCCGGGGAGACGGCTCTTCCATTTTCGCCCAGGGGAGAAGATGGGGGACTTTTCCCTCTGTAGCTGTTGGGTGGAATCTCGCAGGGGAGGATTTTATGCAGCGTATCTCATTTGTAAACCAGCTGAAGCTACGGGCTTCTTATGGTATGCTGGGTAATAATAATATCAGCCCTTACCTGTATCAATCCACCATCAACACTTCCAATGGAACAGAGAGCAGCAATGCCAATCCCGATATCACCTGGGAACATGTAGGCATTATGGACATCGGCGCCAACATCACCTTATTCCGTAAGCTGGATATTACCCTGGACTACTATTATAAAAAGACCACGCATATGATCCTCTATCCGCAGCCCAGCCTGGAATCCGCCCTGATCTCCGGGCCTGCCAATGTAGGAAGTATGCAAAACAAGGGCCTGGAGGCGGCTGTGAGCTATGCAGGCACCCTATCAAAGCATTTCATGTTCAACGTCAGCGGCGGGGTGTCCTACAATAAGACCAGGATACTGAAACTTGCAGCAAATCCCCTCATCTCCGGCGATAAAATCTATCGTGAAGGCGGGGAAATGGAGGAATTCTATGGCTACCAGAGCAGGGGATTGCTGCAACAAAAAGATATAGCAGCCGGCGTGCCTATCCTGGCAGGACAGGTGGCAGGCGATATCGGGTATGTGGACAGGAATGCGGACCACAAGATATCCGATTCGGACAGGGTACCCCTGGGCAACAGCATTCCGCGTTTGAACTATTTCACCAATCTTACGGTATATATAGGCCGGTGGGATATTTCCACGCTGATCAACGGCATTGGAAAAGTAGGCCTGGAATACACCAGCCGTATCGCCAATCCCCTGAATACGGCAGGCAACGGAGGCACCCCCCAGGAATTCCAGCTGGACTACTGGACGCCGGCACATATCAATGCCAGCCGCCCCCGTCTGACACCTACCCCGGGCAACAATGGTCTCACTTCGGGTTACTGGATCACCAATGGCGCCTTCGCACGGATACGCTACCTGGCGCTGGGATATGCTTTTATATTAAAACCCACTTCCGCCATAAAAAGGCTGCGTTTGTATGTCAACGCTCAGAACCCCTTCACCTTTTCCGGTGTAAAAGCCATCGACCCTGAAAGCAGGGGCGCAGAAGGCACTTATCCTATCATGCGCGTATATACGTTCGGAATCAATCTTTCCTTTTAATCCTGCTAATTCAAATGATATGAACATTCTTTTGCGACAAATATATCTGCTGCCGATGGCCGCCCTGCTTTGTCTGGCATCCTGTAAAAAGGAGTTTTTAAGCCGCAACAACCCTACTGCCACCACGGATGACAAATGGTGGAATACGGAGACGGACCTGGTTGCGGCCCTTGGCGTAGTATACGAAGGGCTGCCCTCCGGCACCGTATATGATTATGGTTTCCTCAACAATGTCTGGATGCACCGCAGCGGGGCCACGGATGAAAGCGTATTCAGGGGCAATTTTGACGATTGGCAGGACTTTCCCGTGGGAGCAGTCACTACACAGGAATATTCCGCTTTACAGACTTACCAGAAGTATTACGGGTATATACGCAATGCCTGCCGTTTCATAGAGCATTACCAGAAAGCATATGTAGCGGATGTGGACAAGAAAAGCCGGTATGGCTCCGAAGCGCAGGCCCTGCGAGCCTGGTATCATCTCCAGCTCTTCATGCTGTACGGCCCCATACCCATCGTTTCGCATTCGCTGGATGCCAATGAACAGTTCGTAAAACGGAATACGCAGGACGAGGTGGTGCAATTCATTTCCAACCAATTGGATTCCGCCGCCGCCGGTCTTCCGGCCGTGTACGACCTCTCCAATACCTATCGCATCAGCAAGGGCGCTTGCTATGCCATGCAGACACAGCTGTACATGTTTATCGGGGACTATACAAATGCAGTGGCTGCCGCCAGAAAGGTTATCGGGCTGGGTATCTACGGGCTTCATCCCCGCTATGAGCAATTGTTCCAATATGCAGGAGGCGGCAATGGTGAAGAGATCCTCTATAAGTCGGGTGGACAGCGGGAGGCATTCTTTCGCAATGCGCCCAAGAGCTTTGGCTGCCAGGCCTGCAACAGCCCCACTCAATCCCTGGTGAACGCGTATGAAACCCTCCAGGGAAAGACCATCCAGGAATTAGGCCCCGATAGCCTGGCAATTTACAATGCCAGCCCCGAGTATAATAACAACCGTGATCCCCGCCTGGCCGCCTCCATCGCCATACCGGGCGAAACCTGGATGGGCACCAGACTGGATCCTTTTACCGTCAACAGCCCCGATCAGATCGGCGTGGCCCAGTCCACCTTCACCGGCTACTGGATAAAGAAATATGTGGACCCGCTGGACAGGAGCAATACCTATGGAGGCTCCATGAACTTTATGATCATTCGCTATGCAGAGATACTTCTCGATTATGTGGAGGCCCTGATCGAGACGGGCCAGTACCAGGACCCGGATGTCGTCAAGTATCTCAACGCCATCCGTAACCGGGCAGGCATGCCTTCTGTAGACCAATCGGTGTATAACACCCAGGCAAAGCTGCGTGAGCTGGTGCGGCGGGAGCGAACGGTAGAGCTGGCTTTCGAAGGTCCCCGTCTCTACGACATCCGTCGCTGGAAGATCGGCGACCAGGTATTGAGCGGCCCTGCCCTGGGAGCCGTAGACCCGGCCACCGGCAAAAACGTGGTCGTGGAACAAAGGGTGTTCAACCCTGCCAGGGATTATCGCTGGCCGATACCATTGACCGAGATGACTTCCAACCGGGCCATGGAACAAAACCCCGGGTGGTGAGGTGTGCGATGAACAGAAAAAAATGTTTCATAACAAAAATAATAGCATGATAAGCCTGAAAAATACCGGAGCGTGCGTTCTCCTGTTGCTGGCGCTGACCGGCTGTAAAAAGAATGATGGATTTGTACACAACCCATCCGCGCCCATCCTGATCGACAGCTTCCTTCCTTCAAAAGGCAGCTATGGCACCGAAGTGCTGATATCCGGCCATAATTTTACCGCCCGCAAAGACCAGATCTCCGTTACGCTGAATGGGGCGACCTGCGAGGTCGTAGGGGTCAAGGGGGATCAGCTCCTGGTAAAAGTACCCATGAAGGCGGGATCCGGCCATTTTATCATTGCCATAGGCGGCGAAACAAAGTCCAGCGATTCAGCATTCACCTATATCTATACAAAGAAAGTAACCACCGTGGCCGGCAATGGCTCGCAGGGATTTATCGACCGGGTGGCCGGCATCGCCGCTTCCTTTTATTTTTATGACCGGACGGGTCTGACCATCGATGCTTCCGGGAATTTATACATAGCCGACTGTGGCAACCATGTCGTCCGTAAAATTGATACCGCCGGCTTTGTAACCACCTTCGCCGGTCATATCAACGGCGAAGGCTATGCCGATGGTCCCCCTTCCGCTGCCATGTTCAATCTACCTACCGATGTGGATATGGATAAGGATGGCAATCTCTTCGTGGCTGATAGATGGAACTGGTTTGTACGGAAGGTGACTCCCGACGGCACGGCATCAAGCTTTGCCGCCATCGCAGATCCTGCCGGCATCGGCGTGGATAAGAAAACGGGCAACGTTTATGTCACCAACCCTTCCGGTGGTGCGGTGTACCAGGTATTGCCTGACGGGACAGTAAATACTTTGCCAGTGAGTTTTAACTATCCCTCCGATGTAGCGGTGGATACAGCCGGCTATGTATGGGTGGTCGACCAGGGACTGTCCACCATCGTAAAGCTCGACCCGGCAGGAGGCGCCTGGACGGCGACGACCGTGGCAGGCATACCGGGGACCAACGGATCAGCCAATGGCGGCCCGGGAACGGCATCCTTTAACAACCCTGTGGGCATTACGATCGACAAGCATAACAACATCTATATATCGGATTATTTTAACAACAGCATCCGGCTGGTGGATGCCGCAGGCAACACGTCCACATTCATCGGAACAGGCTCGGCCGGCTATAAGGATGGGGACGGCTCTGTCGCACAATTCAGTACGCCCAGCAGCACTGTATTTGACAAGGACGGGAACATGTATGTGCTGGATCGCGGCAATGGATATATAAGAAAGGTCACTATACAATAGAACAGGAGAAATATGACAAAAAAACTATTAATGCTGCTGTTGGGAGTATTGTCCATAACCGGCGTTTCATACGGACAAAACACACAGGCCATATTGTCACTTATCAAAAGAAGGGCTCCATTCCTGGACAAAAAGGTCGTTTTCCATACCATCAGTCATACGACGGGTGATACGGCCTCCTATTACACCAGCGGCCAGCGGCTATACATCAATGCATCTTCCACTGTGGCAGATGCTTATGCACTGGGCGACTATTTACGCACCTATTGCGGCATGAGTCTCTCGCATACGGGTGATCAACCAGCCTTCCCTTCTTCCCTTCCTCCAACGCGAGGCGTGATACCGGTGGTAGCGCAATACAAGTATAGGTATGCCCTCAACTACTGCACTTATAACTACACCATGAGCTTCTGGGACTGGAAAGAGTGGGAGCATGAGCTGGACTGGATGGCTTTGAATGGCGTCAACCTCATGCTGGCTCCTATGGGTACGGAAGAGATATGGCAACATGTGCTGCGGGATATAGGCTACACGGAGGAAGATATCCGTAAATATATTCCCGGTCCTGCTTTCAACGCGTGGTGGCTGATGGGTAATATACAGGGATGGGGAGGGCCTGTAAGCGATGCGATGATCCATCGCTGGACTCTTTTGCAGCAACGGCTGCTGGGGCGTATGCATGAGTTGGGTATACAGCCGGTATTGCAGGGTTTCTGTGGCATGGTGCCTTCCTCTCTGAAAAATTATTTTCCTGGTGCAGCCGTCGTCGACCAGGGCAATTGGGGGGAAGGGTTTAAACGGCCTGTTTTTTTAATGCCGGAGGATACCCTGTTCCGCAGGATCGCTGATCTGTATTATCATTATATGGATCAATTCTATGGCGACAGCAAATTGTACGGCGATGTAAAATTCCTCGGCGGTGACCTGTTCCATGAAGGGGGGACCACCGGTAATATAGATCTTCCGGCTGCTGCGGCGTCCATACAGGCCAATATGCAGCAATATTATCCCGGAAGCACCTGGATATTGCAGGCATGGCAGGACAATCCTAAAAAAGATTTTTTAAAGGGGCTTGACAGGCTGCATACGTTGATATTGGACCTAAGGGGGGATGCGGATAATAATTGGGAACTCACGGGGGGCTTTTCGGGTTATCCCTGGATATGGTGCTCGATGGTGAACGGTGGTGGTACAGTGGGCATGGAAGGCCGCCTGCTGCGTATACTCCTGGAACCCCGGCGGGCGAAGAGTACGGAAGCCGGTGGTTCAATGGAAGGCATTGGTATCGTGCCCGAGGGCATCGCTAATAATGATATCATGTATGCTTCCCTGCTGCGTTCTGCCTGGGAGAAAGAAATTCCCGCCGTGGATGTGTTCCTGAAAAAATATATCACTTCCCGTTATGGAAGATATGACAGGGATATTTATGAAGCCTGGCAACTGTTGCTGCAATCGGCATATATATCGCATACTAATGAACTAACAGACGCGTATGAATCTATTTTTTGTGCCAGGCCTGACACCAATTTCATCATCAGCGTCTCTACCTGGGGGTCGAAGAAGCTGCCTTATGATCCTGTGATCTTTTCAAGGGCTGCAGATCTTTTTACCAGAGCGGCAGGGCGATTGGCCTCATCTGAAACATACCGTTATGACCTGGTGGATATTGTACGGCAAGTGATTGCTCTAAAGGCAAGGGAGCCTTATGAAGTTTTAATGAAAGCATGGAAGGCACGCAACCTGTCCTTGTTCCAGGCTGCTGCTGGGCGGTTCATAAGTCTTTTGAGCCTGCAGGACAGGTGGACGGGGACCAATAGAGCTTTTCGTCTTGATACATGGTTGGGCCAGGCGGACAGTATGCTACCGGATGGAAGGGACAGAGACCTGGCGGAATGGAATGCCAGGGTACAGATCACTTATTGGGGACCTGACAGCAATCCAGCCACCCTGGTACATGATTATGCCAACAAAGAATGGAGTGGGCTGCTAAGGGACTTTTACCTGCCCCGGTGGCTGGTATTTTTCGCTTATGCCGAAAAACGCCTGAAAGGGGAGACTGCGATATGGCCGGATTTTTTTTCCATGGAGAAAGCCTGGGCAAAGCTACACTGTATACCGGCAGCTATGAATGGGAATAACAGACCCGAGGAAGATTGCATTAAAATTTTACCTGAAATAGTCAAAAACATAAAATAGTCAAGTATGAGAAAGTCCGGAATATTTATAGTATTTGTATTGATATGTATTTCCCCTGTCTGCGCCCAGGACACCGGCGGTCTGTCGTTCAATGCTCAGGAGCCGGAATATTTACGGGATGCACGGATGGAGTGGTTCCGGGATGCGCATTTCGGGATGTTCGTCCATTGGGGGCTGTATAGCGTGGCCGAAGGCATTTGGAACGGGAAGGATTATGCCGCCAATGGCGGCGCGGCAGAATGGTTACAGAGTGCAGCCAATGTACCGGCGGATGTGTATGAAAAGACCCTTACACCACTGTTCAAACCAAAAAAGGATTTTGCCCGCGAATGGGCGCGCATGGCAAAGGAAGCGGGGTGCCGGTATGTTATATTCACCAGCCGCCACCATGAAGGTTTTGCATTGCATGACAGTAAAACCACTACTTTTGATGGCATGGATGTCACCGGCAGGGATCTTGCCAGGGAGATCATCAACGCCCTGCACGAACAGGGGCTGCGTGTCGGTATCTATTTCTCCCTATTGGACTGGCATTACCCCGATGCGTATGTAGAACATGGACTGCCGGCCCCGGGCGGCGTAAAGAATGAAGGCAGGGACAATAGTAAGTATGTGGAATACATGTACCGGCAAGCGGAAGAGCTCTTCTCCAACTACGGGCCTATCGACGTGGTGTGGTGGGATTACAGCTCGGAGGAAATACAGGGTGAAAAGTGGGGCGCCCGCAAGCTGGTGGCGATGGTAAAGGCGCATCAACCCAATATCATCATGAACAACCGTCTCTATGCTTTTGAAAAGAACAGCCAGTATACGCGGGCTAACGGGGACCTGGTCACGCCCGAGCAGCATATTCCTGAGACCGGTTTTAAAGGGATGGATTGGGAGTCTTGCATGACGATGAACGGTACCTGGGGATACAGCAGGAATAACCAGAACTGGCGTACGCCCAGGGAACTGATCCGCAACATGGCCGACATTGTTTCCAAGGGAGGTAATTACCTGCTGAATGTAGGTCCTATGGGAGATGGCACTGTACCTGCCCGGAGTGTGGAGCTGATGCATAGCATCGGACAGTGGATGAGGGTTAACGGGGAGTCAATCTACGGTACTCGTGCCAATACCATTGGAGGGGTAGCCTGGGGGCGGATCACGACCCGGCCCGGCCGGTATTATTTGCATGTTTTCAACTGGCCGTCCGGCAACCGTCTGCATGTCCCGCTTGCACCGGCTCCGGGTAGTGTACCGCGTGCCTGGTTCCTGGCCGACAGTTCCCGAAGGGAATTGCCTATATCGGCAGGAAATAAGGGGATCGATATCGATGTCAGTAATGCAGCATTCAGGGACAAGGATAACACAGTGATCGTGCTGGAAGCGGAGGGCGTGTCGTTGGCAGACCTCGGTATATTCCCTGCAGAGGATGGAGCTTATGAGCTGGCGGCCGGGGATGCGAGATTGAAAGGGGAGCGTCTCGACTTGTCGCTGACAGAACAACCCTATATCAATACCTGGATGGCGGCCGATTCTGCGGAATGGATGCTGAATGTTCCTGCCGGCGGAAAGTATAAAGTAGTGTTGAACTATGCCTGCACCGATCAATCAGCCGGATCGACGATATTTATCAGCGCTGGTCTTATGAATACCCGGGCGCAGGCAATGAAAGGCGTTGTGGGTACCACCGGGGGGTGGGATGCATTCCGGGATTGGGACGCGGGTGTCCTGCAATTGTCAAAGGGGGTGAACGTGCTGCTGGTGGCAGGAACACCTAAGCCCGGGATGGGGGTGATGAATCTCAAACATGTCCGGCTGATCCCTGTGAAAAAATAATAAGTCGGCTATGCCGCATATTCGCTTACGAGCCCGTTCAATACGGGCTCTTTTTCTGCGAGTCGTTGCAGCAGCGTCATTTGGTTGACGGCCCTGACATAATTATGTCCTTCGTACCTGGCGCCGTAGTATCTGTCGTCATTGAGATGATCCGTCAGGAAGCGGAGCGCCTGCATATAGATCATGAATTTACCAGAATAGACGATGTGTTCCATTTCCGCAGAACTGAGCTCGTCTTTCATTTCGGACAGGTAGCCCTGTACGATGGCCCGGAAGTATTCGTCCCGGATGACGATGAGGTCTGTATCTTTTTCTTCTTCGCTGACAGGAGAGAGATAGGTGCGCATCATGTCTCCGAGGTCGCTGATAAAATAACCCGGCATGACGGTGTCCAGGTCGATAACGCACAATCCTTTATCCGTGTCGTCGAACAGGACATTGCTGATCTTTGTATCGTGGTGGGTAACGCGGAGCCTGAACCCCGAATGGTGACGTATGTCTTCAAAAGTGTGAACGATGTCCTTAAAGGACTTCATGGCTTCGATGAGGTCTTTCGTCGCCGCGATACGGGCAGGATTACCTTTTTGCAGGGCCGTTTCAAATTGCCGGTAGCGCAGCGAAAGGTTATGGAAGTCGGTCAGGGTAAGGTGGAGATGGCCGATGGGGAAGCCTGCCAGCAGCCGGGTGAATTTCCCAAACTGACGGGCAGCCTGGTAAGCCTGCCCGGTAGCGGCCACCACATCAATGGTATGGCTGCCGGCTATAAAGGGTATGAGGCGGAAGTAGCCTTCGCCGGTCTTAACGAGGTTCCTTCCGTCCTGTGTACCGAGCGGTTTAACGAAGAGGTATTCCGGGTGATGGGAACGCAGATAGAGGGCCAGGGCATCCATATTCTCCGCGATGAGATGGGGTTGATGGAATATGGCGTCATTGATACGCTGAAGGATAAACGCTTCAGGTCCATAGGTTACTTTCCACGTATGGTTGATAAGGCCGGTGCCGAATGGCCGGATGGAACATTGATCTTCGGGAAGGCCATAGGCCTCCAGGACGCTGGGGAACATGGGCCAAACTTAATCAACTATTTCAGGATTTTGGTGCACAAACGTTTGCACGGGTTTATGCCCGTTCGTCAGGGCATATGGACGACCAACTGGCTTTCCAGGGTGATCTTTTTCCATGGCGAGGATGGATCGGAAAGGATCTCAAGGAGCGCTTCCGTAGCGCGCTGCCCCTGCAGATAGGGAAACTGCTCCACGGAGGCCATGGGAGGGAAGGCGGTATAGTGGCTGATGGGGAGATTGGCGTAGCTGACGAAGGTCAGGTCTTCATTGATCTTATATTTCTTTTTCATGGCATACTGGACGGCGTCCAGTGCTACATAGTCGTTGAAGGCAACGATGGCGCTGGGTTTTCGCTTCTGGGAGAGCAGTCTGCTCATGGCTTTGTCTGTGCCTTCGCGGGTGAGGTCGGAGGATACGACGAGGGTCGGGTCGTATTTAAGCCGGTGTTTTTGCATGGCCTTTATATAACCTTCCTCCCGCTGGCGGCTGGCCAGCAGCTTTTCGGGGCCGTTGATCATGCCGATGACCCTGTGTCCTTTACTCAGCAGGAATTTTACTGCCTGTACGGTGCCGGAGATCATGTCACAGGCCACATAGTGGATATCCGCGAGGTTGGGTATACGGTCGAAGAATACGGTAGGTATGCCGGCCTGCTGCAGCGATACGAAGTGAGAATAGTCCTTTGTGTTCTTGGCGATGGATATGATCAGGCCGTCCACCCTATGTTTTTTCATGGTCCCTACTATCTGTTTTTCTCTTTCTTCCTCGTCGTGGGACTGGCCCATCAGTACGGAATATTGATTTCTGCCGGCCATGTCCTCGATGCCGCTGATCGCCGCGGAGAAAAAGGCTTCGGACAGCTCGGGCAGAATCACGCCGATAGTGAAGGTTTTGCGCTGCTGGAAGAAAATGGCCGTTTGGTTGGGCTCGTATTTCAGCTCTGCCGCCAACTGCTGCACCCGCATCTTGGTGCGCAGACCGATGCTGGGGTGATCGTGAAGCGCCCGCGACACCGTAGAGGCGGAGATATTCAGTCGCCTGGCAATTTCTTTTATGGTAGGAGGGGCCGGCATGGAGCTTTTTTATAAAAATAGGGATTTTTAAGCTGTATTAAGTTTAATGTTGCGGCCTTTTTAGGCCACAAAAATTTTGAAAAAATCTTCCACCTTACGTGTTCTTTAGAAAAAAGTGTAATGATTACCCCCAGCGACAAAAAAGCGTTAAAGAAATTCGGTGAAAACCTGCGAAAGCTCCGTAATCAAAAAGACCTGAGTCTCCGCGAAATGTCGTATGCTTGCAGTATCGATAACAGTAAGATCGCAAAAATTGAAAAAGGTCAGATCAATATTACGCTGACCACTCTCTTACAATTGGCCGTCGCCCTGGAAACACATCCTTCGTCCTTGCTAGACTATCCACTCGAGTAATGTAGTGGACTTGCATGTCCACTATGATTTCAATTAACCAAAAGATCTGTTCAGCATGGACCGGAAGGACGAAGTATTAAGAAAATTCGGCAGGCATCTGACTGCCCTGCGGGAAGAAAAGAAGCTGACCATTCCTGAGCTCGCGGCTGCCGCAGGGCTACTCCCGCACCAACTGCGACGAATAGAGGATGGAGAGGTAAATATCCTGTTTACCACCGTTATATCGTTGTCGAGGGGCCTGGAAATTTCCCCTGATATACTGCTGCAATCACTGGACCCGGGCTAGTATATTTCCTATTGGAAGGCGAGGGGATAAGGTGTATCTTGAGAAGATCCATTCTATGAAAAATTAATAACCTATGACGACCTTTGTAGGACTCTTCTTTTCCTCCATCTCCATTTTCGGCCTTTTTAAATGTAAAGCAAAGACAGCACTGCATAAGATAGTGTTGCTGGCTTTCTCTATCGTTCTCATCCTCACACAGCTGCTCTTTATGAACAGTGTGCTGGAACTGGGCGGCCAGGAATTTATCTTTCTTTCAGGGATTCTGAGCGGGATTATTTTAATCCTGGCCTTCCAGAGGACCGAACGTTGATCGTGCGTATATTTACGCGCTCAGGAATAATTATGAAAATATATCCCTTCGCGCTTAAAAATCTTATGTCTGTCCTTCGGACTGTCGCGCTGTGCGCGCCAATAGAGGGGATGTTTAAGAAAATCACCCTTTCTGCCGGCCTGGCGTTTGCTGTCATATGTTCATTTGCCCAGCGTGTATCCATCTACCACGATGGATGGATCGACTTTAATAAAAATGGTGTTAAAGATATTTTCGAAGATCCTGCCCAGCCTGCCGAGCGCCGGATCGCCGACCTGCTGTCGCAGATGACCCTGGAGGAAAAGACCTGCCAGACCGCCACTTTATATGGCTATGGCCGTGTGTTGAAGGATTCGCTGCCGACTCCCGGCTGGAAGAATGAAATATGGAAGGATGGTATCGCCAATATCGACGAGGAGCTGAACAGCCTGGCATATAATCCCAAAGCCGCTACTTCTTTGTCCTATCCTTTTAGCCGGCATGCCGAAGCCATCAATACGGTGCAGCGGTGGTTTGTAGAGCAGACGAGGCTGGGCATCCCTGTTGATTTTACCAATGAAGGTATCCATGGTCTGAACCATGACAGGGCTACGTCCCTGCCTGCTCCCATCAGCATCGGCAGCACCTGGGACAAGAACCTGGTGCTTGCGGCGGGTCATATAGTCGGGAGAGAAGCCAGATCCCTGGGATATACAAACGTCTATGCTCCTATATTGGATCTGGCCCGGGATCCCCGCTGGGGTCGCACATTGGAGTGTTATGGAGAGGACCCTTTTCTTGTGGCTGAAATGGGTAAGCAAATGGCCCTCGGCATACAAGCGGAAGGAGTGGCGTCCACGCTGAAACATTTTGCCGTCTACAGCGTACCGAAGGGAGGCCGTGATGGCGCCGCCCGTACGGATCCCCATGTGGCGCCCCGGGAGCTCTATCAAATGTATCTCTATGCTTTCCGGCGGGTGATACAGGAGGCGCATGTCATGGGGGTGATGAGCAGCTACAATGATTGGGACGGTGTACCTATCACCGGGAGCTATTTCTTTCTTACGGAGCTGCTGCGGCAAAAGTTCGGTTTTGATGGTTATGTAGTTTCCGACAGCGAAGCGGTGGAATATCTTTTTTCCAAGCACCATGTTGCGGACACCTATAAAGAGGCTGTACGGCAGGTGATCGAGGCCGGATTGAACGTCAGGACCAACTTTACTCCTCCGCATATTTTTATAGAACCTCTTCGTGAGCTGGTGAAGGAGGGGCGTGTTTCCATGCATACGCTGGATCAGCGGGTGGCGGATGTACTACGGGTGAAGTTCAGGTTGGGGTTATTTGATCAGCCGTATGTCAGGGATGTAAAAAAATCCGATGCTTTGATGGGTGCAGCGGAGTCGAAAGAGCTTATGGATAAGATGGCACGCGAGTCGCTGGTGCTGTTGAAAAATGACAGCGGGCTGCTGCCGCTGGATAAGAGCAAGATCAAAAGGATACTTGTCGCCGGTCCTTTGGCGGCTGAGACCTCCTATGCTGTCAGCCGATACGGACCTTCACACATTACTCCTATCTCAGTACTGGAAGGATTGCGTTCTTACCTGGGTGATAAGGTTAAGCTGGACTATGTCAAGGGGTGTAATATCGTGGACAGCACCTGGCCGGAGAGTGAGATCATTCCTACGCCTTTAACTGCTGTGGAAAAGGATGGTATCTCAGCCGCGGTTGCCATGGCCCGTGAGTCCGACCTGGTCATTGCCGTATTAGGCGAAGACGAAAAAAGAGTGGGAGAGAGTCTTTCCCGTACCAGTCTGGATCTGCCCGGGCGGCAGGAGCAGCTGCTGGAGGCGTTGCATGCCACCGGCAAGCCTGTGGTGCTGGTGTTGATCAATGGTCAGCCGCTGACCGTGAACTGGGCAAACCGGTACATCCCCTCCATCCTGGAGGCCTGGTTTCCCAATTCGCATGGAGGACAGGCTATCGCGGAAACGCTTTTTGGCGATAATGATCCCGGGGGAAAGCTGTCCATGACCTTTCCCAAGACTACGGGGCAGATTGAATTGAACTTCCCCTATAAGCCCGGCTCTCAGCCAATGGAGGGAAAGAACGGGGTGGGGCATACGAGTGTTTTTGGACCGTTGTACCCATTCGGTTATGGTCTCAGCTATACCACTTTCAGCTACAGCAACCTGGTGGTGACACCGGAGCAGCAGCAGTCGCAAGGGAATATCGAGGTATCAGTGGATATCACCAACACGGGCAGCCGGGTGGGTGATGAGGTGGTACAGCTGTATCTAAAGGATGAGGTCAGCAGTGTGACGACCTATGAATCGCAGCTGCGTGGTTTCGAGCGGGTATCCCTGAAGCCGGGGGAGCAGAAGTCCCTTCATTTCACCTTGCATCCGGAGGATCTCTCTATCCTGGATAAGAACATGAACTGGACGGTAGAGCCGGGAAAGTTCCAGGTCTGGATAGGCAGCAGCTCTATGGATATACGGCTGAAAAAGGAGTTTACGATAGTGCCTTAATAGAGATCATTCGATAAGGATATTTGCTTTACCGGGAATGATCTTACCCTCGTTGCTGAGCTGTATCCAATATATACCCGGGATGGCAGGGGATGGAACGGAGGCTTTTCCGCCGATGATATGGACCTGTGTCCTGTTGCAGGCGCCGGATGTGCTGTAGAAGGACAGCATGTAATTTCCATCGCTCAATCCTTTTAACTGTAATGATTGTCCCTGTGCGGGCATGGTTGGGAATAGCTGCCAGCCTGTGGCGGATGGCGGCGTGGGCGGCTGCGGTCCGGGCCGTGAAGGGGTTT